>Ga0210386_10000675_pt1 | contig 31380 bp, 26 predicted proteins | sample IncBWH32OmetaG_FD_160091 | JGI IMG/M metagenome (GOLD analysis project Ga0210386, IMG submission 160091) | Forest soil microbial communities from Barre Woods Harvard Forest LTER site, Petersham, Massachusetts, United States - Inc-BW-H-32-O ...
GCTTGCTGCAAAGCGTCGGAATCGTCCGCTACGCCGTCAGCGTGGACGGGAAAATGATCGGGCGTGAGATAAACGGCCTTTGCGTCGTCGAGCCGGGCTGGATATTGGGAGTCGGCACGCAGCGGGACGCAAGAAACGGCAAGAGCCGCCAGCACGTAGAACATTTTCTTCATGCGAGAACCTCGTTGGTGATTTGTGCTTTCCTATTGTTGGCGCGCGTCTTCGTCCTCGTGGACTTTCTTGTCGGGCTCCAGGCGCATCTGCCGGTAAACGTCCCGGAGCTTTTCTTTCATGGCTTTGTATTTCTGATATTCGGCGAGTTCGCGTTTTGCGTCTTCCGTGCGGCCCATCTGCCGGTAAATGGTGCTCAGGCGAAAGTGGGCGACCGCGCTGGTGGGATCCAACTTCACGGCTTGTTCGAGGAGCGGGAGGGCCTTTTCCGGCTGGTTCAAAGACATGAGCGCTTTGGCAAGGCCGATGTTGCCTTCCGAATCGTTGGGTTGGAGTTTTAAGGCGCGCTGGTAATGTTCGTAGGCGCCAGAGGTATCGCCCTTTGCCGAGGCGAGATCGCCGAGGCGGCATTCGGCTTTCTCGTCGAAGGGATTCGCCGCCAGGGCCGCTTTGTATTCAAGCTCGGCCTGTTGGGGAGCGTCGGGAGCGGATGAACTGTTGAGCATCTCCGCGAGTTCGAAGTGCAGGCCGGGCAGATTCGGCTCGAGCTTGAGAGCTTCGCGGTAGTTGGCGATGGCCTCGGTGGTGTTTCCCTGGCGAGCAAGTTCGTGGGCCATCATCTGGTGGGTGCGGGCGGAGTTCGGGCCTACGACGATCAAGCTGAGGCGGGCTTCGTCGGCCAGATCGGAATAAAGGCGATAGGCGGTATAAAGGATTTCGACGTTTGTGGGGTCCAGTTCGCGCAAGACGCTGACGGTGGCGGCAGCCTTATCCATTTCGCCCGCTGTTGAATAGATGTCAACCAGTTCCATGCCGGTATCGATGCGAATTTTTTGTTCTTTCACTTTCGGGAATGATTTTTCCAGGTCGGCCGTTGCGGCGTGGATGTCGCCGGTGCGCTTTTCCGCCATGCCGAGCAGCGCCTGGATTTTCCAAAGCGAGGGCTGCATCTTCAGAGCCGCGCGTAGTTCCGGGATGGCATCGGCGTACGCTCCCTGGAAAAAGAGCAGGACGCCGAGATTGCCGCGGGCGTCGGCGTTGTTGGGTTCGAGGGCGACGATGGCTTTGAACTCGGGCACGGCGAGATCGGGCCTGTTTTGGCGCAGATATTCCTGTGCCTTGCGAGTGTGTTCCTGGATTTGCTGCTGGGGGCTGGGAGCGGTTTGCGAAAAGCAGGCTGTGGTGGCCGTAAGGAGCAGAGCGAAGAGAGAAAGGGTCCTTTTTATTTTCCGCATGTCGCTAGTATACGGCGAGTGAATGACCATCCGAGTTTAGATGCTGGAAAAAAAAGGAGGACGGCGATGTTCCGCCGTCCTCCCCTCGACGTGGGGTAAAGGTTAGAACGAGAAGCGCGCCCCCAGCTGGCCGCTGCGGGCTGCAACCGTTGTGCCGTTCCCTGTCAGCGAGCTATCGATCACACCGAAGTTGCCTTGGCTTATGTCGTTGTGAGGCGGCTGGAAGCTCGGATGGTTGAGCGCGTTGACGAAGTCGGCTCGCAACTGCAAGCCGAAGCGCTCTCCAAAGTGGAACTCCTTAGCCAGAGACAAATTGACGACTTTCAGGTCCGGTCCGCGCATCGTATTTCTTCCAACCGTCCCGAAGGCAAAGTTTGCCTTTGTGGGATGCGTGAAAGCGGCGGGATTGAAGTAGCTGATGCCCTGAGTCGCGATGACAGGAATACCGGCGAAGGGGTTGCCGACCTGGTTGAGATAAAGAGTGCAGCCGTTGCCGCACTGTGAGTTCCCATCCTTGCCGGTGTTTGAGTCAATGACCGTGAAAGGATTTCCGCTCTGATCGATGAACGTTCCCGAGATTCGCCACCCGCCGGCAATTACATTCGTTATTTGATTGTGGTTCAAGTATTGCTTGCCTTGGCCAAAAGGCAGTTCGTACGAGACGATACCCTTGAACGCATTCGGGATGTCGAAGTTGGAATTGCCGTAGTTGGCGGATGGGTTGTTCCCGATCTGCCAGTTCTGGGTTCCACCTCTGCTGCCCCACCCAGCGGAATCCTGATCATCCAGGAAGTGCGACCAGACATAGTTAGCCTGGAACGTGAGCCCGTAAGAATACCGCTTGGTGACTCCTAGCTGCATCGAGTTGTATTTGGAGATGCCGTTGTAATTATTTCCGCCAATGCCTCCGAAAATCGGGAATGGGCGCTGCGCCTGAGTTGTGGGCCCGGCTGCCAAAACAGTTGGGTCGGTGATTTGATTGAGGTCTGTCGGGAACTGCAGATTTTTGCCTGAGCTGCCGACGTAGGCAATTGACGCGGCGTAATCATGGGCAAACTGGTGCTCCACGCTTACGGTCCACTCGTTGATCCGGGCCACGGGGACATTATATGGGGTGTAGGTAACGCTTTGTGGATTAGCCGGAGTGATGTAAGTCAGGGGTTGTCTTGCTGCCGGAGAACCTACGACGTATTGCAGAATGGGGCCGGCAGTCGCGGCAGAGGCTGACAAGGAGATAAGCGGGTTGGGACCTGTTCCGTTGAGCGGGTCCGTCACGTCGCCGTGACTGGTACCGATCGAGCCGGCGCCGAGTCCCTGGCCGTAGGTATCTTCGCTGAAATTATAGGAGTACATGCCAAAACCGGCGCGAACCGTGGTGTTCCTGAACATGCTGGGGCTCCACGCAACCCCGATGCGCGGCAGGAAAATGTTGTAGACCGGTTTCTGCAAGGTGGTTCTGTCAATCTGGCCACCGAACCACATCGACCCTAGTGCTCCGTTTAACGGATTGGTGAGGTTTGGATCGAAGCCCCCGATCGCATTGTGCAATTCGCTCATGCCCGTGGTGGCTTCATAACGCAAACCGAGATTAACGGTGAGGTTTGGACGAAGTTTGAAATCGTCCTGGACAAAGAGTTGCGGACTCTTGATGCGCATGTAGGTCACGGATTGGTTTGTCGCCGTCCAGTGATTCACGTCACCGAGCAGGAAGTCCGCGAAGCCTGCACCGCCAGCAACGCAAGTGGTGGATGCCGGTGGGCAGTTTTGCTGGGTATATGTTCCGTTAAAGGTGAACTGCCCGGCGTCGACGTTGCCCCACGGGGTAGTGTTGCCCTGACCCATCAGCACTTCGACGCCGAAGTGGAGGATGTGCCGGCCCTTGATCATGGTGATGACGTCCGACGGGTCATAAAGGTTTTCGATATAGATGGCGTTTGTGCCAGGACTTAGCTGCGTACAGCAAGTGCCGCTGATGTTGAATGTCGGAAAGATGTCCGCCTTCGCGTACTGCAGGCCCAGTGTGGACGCAGAGTTGAATCCGAGGGACTGAGGCACGAACCAATTCCCCTGCTTGGTGTAGCCCATGCGGAATTCGTTTACCAGGGTGGAACTGATCGTCCAGGTGTCGGAAAGCTGAACGTTGTAACCGTCAATGTCTCCGGAGAAACAGTTGATCGGGCACTGCCACTGGTTGAAGTTCTCGCCCGGGTTGTTCTTCGCGGTTATCGAGAACGTCAAGCGATTGTCTTTCGTCAAGTCGTAGTCGATGCGGCCGAAATAGCGAAGATTCGGGTTGGAGGACGGGGAGGTTAAAACGTAATTGTTTACAGTCGCGTTGGGGCCGCCGGCGTTCGGCAAGGGATAGAAGTTCAGAACTTTCAAGGCCACTGGGTCGACCATGCCGGCAGGGATGATATTGTTGGCAAAGGCCGTGCGCGTTCCGCCAACTCCCGCCGTCGCCGGGTTGTATATGGTTGGCTGCCCACCGAAATCAAACTGGCCGGGATTGGCTGTCCCCATTCCTCTTTCGGCAAGGGTCGGCACCGTGCTGGTATGCAAGTTGCCCGAACCGTTGTTCGAGATTTTGTCGCGGACGAAAAAGAAGAAGAGCTTGTTCTTAATGATGGGGCCGCCGACGGAACCACCCCACTGGTTGTAACGAACCGAAGGCCTGACTTTCTCACCTGTAGAGGGGTTCAGGAAGAAGTTCGCTGCGTTCAAAACGTCATTCTGCCAATACTCGTACGCGGAACCGTGAAAGCTGTTGCTGCCGCTCTTGCTGATCTGGTTGAAGACCGCGCCGCCAATGCCGTATTGCGCGGAGAAAGAAGAGGTTGTGATCTGGACTTCCGAAATGCTCTCGAAGATGGAGTTGTCAACGTTGCCGCTGACGGGCAATACCACGGTCGCGCCATCGGCGAGGAAGTTGGCATAGTTCGGAAGATTCCCGTTGATGGAAATGGCGTCGCCCGCGTTGTACGCACCGCTGCCTTCCGAGGAGGGTTGAGAGGGCGCGCTGGATGCTCCGGGAAGAAAGATATTGAAATTGGCCCAGTCGTTGCCGGTGATGCCCGCGCCGATCTGGGGCAACTCGTTGATTATCTTTGCCTCCATGATGGTGCCCTGCTGGCCGGACTCGGTCTGCAGGAGCGGCGCGCCGGTATCTTCCACCGTGATCGTTTCCGAAACCTTGCCGACCTCGAGGGTAGCATCCACGGTGATAATGGAAACCTGAAGGACGATGGGACCGTGGGTAGTCTTCTTGAAGCCTTCCTTTGAAAATGTGAGCGTGTAATTTCCCGGCCGCGTGGAAACCGTATCGTAGATACCATTACTGTTGGTGACAAAGTCTTTGACCTCGCCAGTGTCAATATTGGCCAGCGTGACCTTTGCCCCGGCGACGGCCGCTCCCGACGTATCCATAACAGTGCCGCGAATATCCCCGGAGTTCGTATTCTGGGCAAAACCGGCACCCGCCGCGCAAAGCAGACACAGCAGCGCCCAAATAGAGCGAAATGCGAATTTCATATTGTTAGATCCTCCCCACCAGCTTGAACTGAACACCCCAACGTGCAACCGACCAGGACCATCACCCGATGCCCCGTGAAGTCCCGCCCTGCCGGGGATTCCCTGTACCCGGCGGGATAGACAAACGGTTGTCTTAAGACAATCAGGAGATGCTTGGACCGACTCTGGGCGCATTACAATCTGTTTACTTATGGTTGTCAAGAAAAAAATGTGATAAAAGGCATCTAGGTAATCGATTGTCTGCATTTTCTTGCCGTAGACGACACTAGCCTGCCCCGGGAGGCGAAAACTTCCTTGTCTTTGCGGCGCAAGTCGGATAGTTTGCGGACAATCGTTTGTTTAAAGGGTGCTTACAGTAGGGAGCCGTATACGTTATTCCGTATCTTGTCGAGGGGAACCCATGTCACCGAGCAATCGAAGAACGTTTCTGAGACTTGCCGCCGCCACGGCGGTAGCCGCAAACAGTCCATTCACCTGGGCGAGTACCCCGGGTAAGGCCCGCGCCTGGGTAACATCCCAGGATCGCCGGCTCCAGGAAATCAAATTGTCTGCCTGGCGGAAGGCTGCTCCGGGCGGATTATCCGCTATCCAAATTGATGAAAGCACGCGATTTCAGGAGGTTTTAGGGTTCGGCGCGGCGTTTACCGACGCTTCCTGCTTCCTTTTGTCCGGTCTTTCGACGGAAAAGCGCCACGCACTGCTGGCCGACCTGCTCGGGCCGGACGGATTGCGTCTCTCCATCGGGCGCACCTGCATCGGGGCGAGCGATTACTCCCGTTACTCCTATAGCTTTGACGACAGCACCGACCCGGATCCCGACCTGCAGAAATTCAGCATCGAACACGACCGCGAATACATCCTGCCGACACTCCGGGAAGCGAAAACGTTCAATCCGGATTTGTACCTTTTTTCGTCGCCGTGGAGCCCGCCGGGCTGGATGAAGGCGAGCGGCTCCATGATGGGCGGATCGATGCGCAAGAAATATCTGCCCGCGTACTCGCAGTATTTCGTGAAGTTCCTGCAAAGTTATTCGGAGGAGGGAATAAAAATCCGCGCGGTCACCACACAGAACGAGATCGACACCGACCAGGACGGGCGCATGCCCGCGGCGCTGTGGGGGCAGGAATACGAAATCGATTTCATCAAAAATCATCTTGGGCCGGCGCTGGAGCGGGCTTCACTGGACACGAAGATCTGGATCCTCGACCACAACTACAACTTGTGGGGCCGGGTAATGGATGAACTGAGCGATCCAGCGCTGTGCAAATACGTAGACGGAGTCGCGTGGCATGGTTACGTGGGCAAACCGGAAGACATGGCGCGCGTACACGAAGCCTTCCCCTCGATGAACAATTACTGGACCGAGGGAGGCCCGGACTACAAGAACGCGGACTACGCGACCGATTGGGTGAAGTGGTCGCGCTCGTTTACCAGCATCCTGCGAAACTGGGCGCGCTGCATTGTGGGATGGAATCTGGTTCTGGATGAAAAGGGGCGCCCGAACATCGGGCCGTTCTCATGCGGCGGGCTGGTGACGCTGGATTCGCAGACGCACGAAGTGAAGCCCAGCGGCCAGTACTGGGCGTTCGCGCACTATTCCAAGCTGGTGGAAAGGGGCGCGCACGTGATCGGCTCGCAAGGGACGCTGGCAGACATCGATCACGTGGCATTCGTAAACCCCGACGGCAGCCACGTGCTGGTGGTGACCAACCAGGGCACCGAACAAAAAATTGCGGTCCAGGCCGGAGCTCAGGCGCTGGAATTGACGCTGGAGCCGGGATCCATCACCACGCTGCATTGGTAGCGCAAACCCGGAACGAACGGAGCCGGGAATCCAAGGCATGGATTTTGCGTTCTCGCGAACGCATGTGGAGTATGCTGTCTCCCAAGAAAACTCACGGCGATTGAGCCATATTTGATAAGAAGGCTGCGCTGTGAGTACACTTTCGTTGAACAATCGGGCTGGAAACATTCACGCGCGTGGGATTGTTCTGCTTCCCTGGGCGAATCCGGGCTGACCGAGGCGCGTCTTTGCCGGAAAATTTTCCGCCGGCCGGTTTAGACCGGCCAGGCGCCTGGACAGGATCGATACTGCATTGGGAAAGAATTCACCAGTCAAGTCCGAGCCGATCAGCCTGAGAAAATTGGCGGAATATCTCGGACTGAATCCGGCAACCGTGTCCGTTGTGCTGAACGATGTGCCCGGACGCTCCATCCCCCAGGCGACGCGCGATCGCATCAAAGCCGCCGCAAAAAAACTGAACTACCAGCCGAGCCATCTTGCCCGTTCCCTACGCAACCGCAGAACGCTTACGATCGGCATCCTGGTCCCCGAGCTCGGGGACGGATACCACACGCAGGTGATGGGGGGAATCGGCGATCATCTGATGGAGGCCGGCTATTTCTATTTCACCGCGCACCATCGGCACAGGAAAAACCTGGTGGAAGAGTACAGCGGAATGCTGCTCAGCCGGGGAGCCGAAGCCCTGATCACGATTGACACCAAACTTGAACACGGGTTTCCAGTGCCCACGGTTGCCGTCGCAGGTCACAAGCCGATTTCCGGGGTCACCAATATAGTTCTGGATCACCGTTTCGCCGCGGAACTGACGCTGACCCATCTGCATTCGCTTGGGCACCGGCAAATTGCATTCATGCGCGGACAGTCGTTCAGTTCGGACTCGGCGGAGCGGTGGGAAAGTATTGTGGCCGTTGCCGGCGAGATCGGCATCGAGATTCACCCTGAACTCACGGTTCAACTCGACCGCGATCTCACTTCGCCGGAATTGGGCTACCCCGTAATGCAGCAATTGCTCTCTGGTGGCAAGAAGTTCACCGCGTTGGTGGCCTTCAATGACCCGTCGGCGATCGGAGCCATCCGGGCACTGCAGGATATCGGCCTGAAAGTTCCGGGCGACGTATCTGTAATCGGGTTCGACGATATCAAGGTGGCGGCATTCAATAACCCCAGGCTGACGACGATCCGGCAACCCTTATCCAACATGGGGCGAATTGCGGCCCAATGCGTTTTGAACCGCCTGAACGGATCAGAACCATTTCGCAAACAAATTATGGTCGAGCCCGAACTCGTGGTCCGGGATTCAACGTGCGCAATCAGCTAGCGTGTCCCAGGCCGGCGAGGACACCTCGCATATAAGCGAAGCTGCCGATAACGCCTGGCATCGGATCGTTGGGATAAACCTCATACTCTAGGTCGACGAAGCCGCCATATCTCATGGCAATAAGGGCTTCAAATATTCTGCGCACGGGCATGATGCCGTCTCCCACCGCGACCTGGCTCTCTTTGTCCTGGAAGTTCGTCAGGTCCTTCATATGTAGGTTATACAAGCGCGGGCCGGCTTCCTGGATGGCCTGAACGATGTCCGTGCCCGCCCGAACCGTGTGCCCGACATCGATGCAGCAGCCGATGCGCGGATCCAAATCTTTCACCCCTTTTAAAACAGTGACCGGCGAAGGCCACAGCTTGTCTTCCGGACCGTGATTGTGGATGGCGACGCGGATGTCGTATTCCTTTACAAATTTCTCGACGCGCGGAAGAGTTTGCGCGGTGGGGTCGCCACCGACGATAACGGGAATCCCCGCGCGCTTGGCGTATTCGAACTTTGCGTGCATGTCCGCATCATCGTCCTTTGCAAAACTGATGACTCCGGCGGCGTGAAGTTTGATGCCCGCGGCAGCATAGTCGGCGAGAGCAGCGGCCTCTCCTGCAGGATCCGCGGGGAGATGATCGTTGACGTCCTTGGCGTTCAGCGCGGACACTTGGAGCTGCTTCATGAAACCGATCAGTTGCGCGCGACTGAAGTTGCGGAAGGTGTAGCTGGCCAGGCCCAATCGAACCGGGAATGAACCCTCGGCGGGTGGCCGTTCCTGCGCCAGCGCGAGTGCATCTTTCGCAGCAACAAAAGCGACCGCAACGCATGCACCGGAGCAAACGAAATCGCGGCGGGAGAATGTGTTTTTCATTGTGGCCCAATCATTCAGATTTTAGCGGACAGATTGTAGCAGGGATGGGTTAAACATGCGGCGCCCAACCCCTCTCGTATTCGCGCCCCCACATTTTCATGGCTTCCGGATCGTTCTGAATTCGCGCGTCCTTTGCGTCGAGATGCAGCTCCCGGTTGACTTCCCACGCGATATTGGAGAGCTGCAACATCGTAACGGCGATGTTCCCGGCGGAGACAGGCGCGTTGAGCTTCTCCCCTTTCCGGATTCCCGCGATGAAGTTCGCAAAGTGAGCATCGGTCATGGAATCGCGGCCCACGAGGTCGGAAGATGAAGGCGCGCTGCCTACCTTGAATTCTCCGGTCTTTTTCCCAGTGAGGTCATATATCTCATAACCACCGCGATCCACAACCACCGTGCCATTCGTTCCCATAATTGCGGAGCCGCGATCGCGGCCGTAATACTTCATTCCCTGGCAGCTCTTGCCCTCCCACGTGAGCATTTTGTCTTCGTACTCGAAGCTCGTCACCAGGGTGTCATAAAATTGCCAATCGTCCTTGAATTGGTACCTGCCGCCTGACGAAGTGACCCGCTTCGGATAGTCGACGCCCAGCGCCCAGCGGCATACATCCACCTCGTGCGTGCCATTATTCAGCGTTTCGCCAGTGCCGTAGATTCTGAACCAGTGCCAGTTATAGGGATGCACATTGTCCGTGTAAGGGCGGCGCGGCGCCGGTCCTTGCCATAGCCCCCAGTCAAGCTGCGATGGCACGGGGATTTCCTTGCCAGTGCCGATCGACTTTCTCACATTGCTGTACCAGGCTTTCGCGAGGTAAGTCCTGCCAATAATGCCGCCATGAATCTTTTCCACGATCTCTATTGTGTGCGGCGAAGAGCGCTGCTGATTACCCATCTGCACGAGCTTTCCATACTTCTCTTGTGCCTGGACCAGCATCTCCCCTTCAGCGGGATTGTGGCTGCACGGCTTTTCCACATAGACGTGCTTGCCCGCTTGCAACCCGGCGATGGCCATCGGTGTGTGCCAGTGGTCCGGCGTGGCTATCGTGATTGCGTCGACGTCTTTCTGCTCGAGGATCCTGCGAAAGTCTTTCTCCGCCGTCGGGGCCTCGCCCATCTCATTTAGCACGCTGTCGGCGAACTTCCTCAGAATATTGTCGTCCACATCGCAGACATGCGAAATTCGCGCAGCACTCCTGTTGGCTTTGAGCGAGGACAGATGAGCGTAACCGCGCCCGTTCAGGCCAATGACTGCAAAATTCAGGCGATCATTGGCGCCGGCGATCCGGCTATAGCTCCTGGCCGTAGGTGCCACCGCCAGCCCCGCCGTGCTTACTGCCAACGACTCAAGAAACTTACGTCGTGTGACCATCTTTTGTCCCCATATCGGAAACTGATTGTCGTTCTGTTGCCGGCTGACAGGATAGCTTGTGACCAGCAGAAAATTCCAGCCCGCGTCCACACTGGGGGTGCGGCCGGACTCATTCCGTTCATCGGCATGAAGCTGGTATTGTTGCGGGTGCACAAGACGCGTGCCTTAGAACATTGGCGCGACATCGCTGGTGGCCAATCGCAAATGATAAACGGAGCCGCAATGAGCTGTGCTCGAACGGAAGTTTGCAAAAATGGTCCAGCAAGCAGCCCATCCGCGGAGGCGGCTCGGTGACGATCCTCGACGAAAACAGACTTTTCCCTTCCGAACCCAACACACGTTCCGTCGCCAGGCGGCTCTACGCCAACGTACGGGACTTGCCGATCATCAGCCCGCACGGCCACGCTGACCCTCGCTGGTTTGCCGAGGACGAGCCCTTTCCGGATCCGGCGCAATTGTTCGTGGTGCCTGACCACTACGTCTTTCGCATGCTTTACAGCCAGGGGATTCCCCTCGAGCAACTCGGGGTTGGATCAGCGTCACCCGGGGATCCCAGACGAATATGGCGCATTTTCGCGCAGAATTACTATCTTTTCCGCGGAACGCCGACGAGGCTCTGGCTGGATTTCGCGTTCCAGGAACTCTTTGGGCTGCAGGCGCGGCTTAAACCTGAAAATGCCGACGCCTATTACGACGCCATCATGGAAAAATTGAAAACCCCGGGATTCCGCCCCCGGGCACTGTTCGAACGATTTCGAATCGAGGTACTGGCAACCACGGATTCGCCGCTCGATTCGCTTTCTTATCATAAAACCGTACGTGGATCAGCATTCAAGGGTCGGATCATACCGACGTTTCGCCCCGATCCGGTGGTTGATCCTGATTTTCCGAATTTTGTCGAAAATCTCACCAGTTTGGGACAGCTGACGCACACAGCCACCGCCAGTTGGCAAGATTATCTCTCCGCGTTGCGGCAGAGGCGGCTGGAGTTCAAGGCCCTCGGTTGCACGGCGACGGACCACGGCCACCCCACTGCGGCGACCGCCGACTTAGGGCTTGATTCAGCGGCCCTGCTCTATCAGAAAATTGCCTCGGGAGGAGGCGACCCGGCCGACCGCGAAATGTTTCGCGCACAAATGCTTACGGAAATGGCGGCCATGAGCCTCGATGACGGACTGGTGATGCAAATCCACCCGGGAAGTTTCCGCAACCACAACGCGCGGCTATTCCAGCGATTCGGACGTGACGCGGGCGCGGACATTCCGATGCCCACCAACTACGTACAAGCCCTCCGCCCGTTGCTAAACCGCTTTGGCAACGAGGTTGGCTTAACCCTCATTGTTTTCACTCTTGATGAATCGACTTACAGCCGGGAACTCGCGCCGCTTGCGGGGCATTATCCTTGCTTGCGGTTAGGTCCGGCGTGGTGGTTCCATGACAGTCCCGAAGGCATGATGCGCTTTCGCGAATACACGACAGAGACCGCGGGCTTTTACAACACCGTCGGCTTTAACGACGACACCCGTGCGTTTCTATCGATTCCCGCGAGACATGATGTGGCCCGCCGCGTCGATTGCTCGTTTCTTGCGCGTCTGGTGACTGAGCATCGCATCGATGAGGACGAAGCAAACGAGATCGCATCGGAGCTTGCCTACGGGCTGGCGCGAAAGGCTTACAGGCTTTAGCAGCGGTACGAGCTTTATCAGTGGAAATATTTGTACTATATAAAACGCTCGCCAGTAATTCACACGGGGTGACAGGCTTCTCTCGATGAAAAGCTTCGGCAGTTTCTCCTCTGCGCGCTCGACACAATCGAACCAGCCGCCTGACGCTTCAGGAAGTTCCACTTTTTCCTCAAACTTTGCGAGTCCGCCCATAACCAGGGTGCGCTGGACCATTTGCGCCATGCTCTTCTTCGCAACGTCGATCAACTATGTGGATCGTCAGGTGCTCGGCCTTCTGGCGCCCACTCTTCAGCACTCCATCGGGTGGACGGAAGCGCAATACGGATACATCGTCGGTGCGTTTCAGCTTGCTTACGCGATTGGGCTGGTGGCGGCGGGTCGCATGGTCGATCGAATCGGCTGCCGCATTGGCTTCGCGCTTATCATGGGCTTCTGGAGTCTGGCCTCCATGGGACATGCCTTGGCGGCCTCCGCATTTGGTTTTGGTATCGCCCGTTTTTTCCTTGGTCTTGGTGAGGCCGGCAGTTTCCCCGCGGCCATCAAGACAACGGCGGAATGGTTTCCACAACGTGAGCGCTCCCTGGCCACGGGAATCTTCAATTCGGGAGCGAACATCGGTGCGATTTTGGCTCCGGCTCTCATTCCCTGGATTACCCTGCGATTCGGCTGGCGTGCCGCTTTTCTGTCCACCGGCATCCTTGGCGCGATCTGGATCGTCTGGTGGCTCACCAAATATCGCGACCCCAAAGATCACCCTCGGGTAAGTCCGGCGGAGCTCCTGCACATTCAGGAAAATTCCGCGGAACCGGTAAAGCAAATTCCATGGCAGAAGCTGTTGGCTTACAAGCAGACATGGGCGTACTCCATCGCAAAATTTCTTACCGATCCCATTTGGTATTTTTATCTCTACTGGCTGCCGAAGTTTTTCGACGAGCGGTATCACCTGGGACTCGGCCATATCGGCCTGCCGCTCACCATCATTTACAACTTCTCTGCGGTTGGGAGTATCGGTGGCGGATGGATGTCTACGGCCTTCCATAAAGCAGGAATGCCGATGGCCAAGGCCCGCCTCTCCACGATGCTCGTCTGCGCGTGCTCGATCTTGCCGATTCTATTGTCCAGTAGGGTTTCTTCGATTTGGTCCGCGGTTGCGATTCTGAGCCTCGCCACGGCGGCCCATCAGGGATGGTCCGCGAATCTGTTCACGACAGCCTCGGATATGTTTCCGCGCAGTTCTGTCGGGGCTGTGGTCGGAATTGGTGGCATGGCCGGCTCCGCGGGAGCTGTCTTGTTCTCACTGATTACAGGGTGGGTCCTGCAGTCCTATCACAGCTACACTCCTTTGTTCTCGATTGCGGCGGCTTCTTATCTGCTTGGCCTTCTTTTTCTCCGCCTAATCGCACCTGGTTTGCAGCGAGTGGACGTCGCAGCGAGCCCGGGAGTTAATTGACGAGTGCGACTGCCACGGCTATTGTTTTTGAGCCGGCTAACTGCGGCGAACTGGATGCCGAGAGCAGGGGCCGTATCTTGGATGCGCTGTTCCGCAATCTCACTGGGTTTGGTTCGTTCTCCCAGCGTGGAGAAGGAAGAACAGATTTTTTCATGAGCCTCTTTTTCGAGCTTGGCAGCGAGCAGTCTGACCTCTCCGCCGTTGAACTAAAGGATGGTCTATTCGAAGCCCTGCGTGCGCTCGGCCCGCGCAATCGCGTCCTCGCAATCCCTCCCGACATGACTCGATTCCACTCTGGGGCCGGCAACCTGACCAGCAACGCCTTTGAATTTTACGGAAAGAGCCTTAGTGCTGTGTTGCCGGCAGTTGGAACGCATGCGGCCATGACGCCCGGCCAGATCGCTAAAATGTTCTCCGGCGTTCCATTCGAATTGTTTCACGTCCACAACTGGCGAAAGGATGTTGTCACATTGGGTGAAGTGCCGGCCGAGTTCGTCCACGAACAATCCGAAGGCAAGCTGAACTACGCCTGGCCGGTTCAAATCAATCGCATGTTGGTCGAAGGCGGTTTCGATCTGATCCTTTCGCTCGGGCAGGTTGTTCCCCATGAAGTGATTGGAATGGCCAACTACAACAAGAACATTCTTGTCGGCACCGGCGGGCCGGACAGCATCAACCGCAGCCATTTTCTGGGTGCGGTCTACGGCATGGAACGCATCATGGGGCGAGCGGACACTCCTGTGCGCCGGGTCCTGAACTATGCCGCAAGCCATTTCCTTCAAGACCTGCCTGTTGTCTACGTCCTGACCGTTGTGGGGAGAAATGAAAGCGGCCGATTGGCCGTCCGTGGACTTTTCATCGGCGATGACGCCGAGTGTTTTCAAAAAGCCTCGCAGCTCAGCCTCAAAACCAATTTCTTCATGCTTGACGCGCCCATTCGAAAGGCCGTGGTTTACCTGAATCCGGAAGAATTCAAGAGTACCTGGCTGGGCAATAAAGCGATTTATCGGACTCGTATGGCGCTTGCCGACGGCGCCGAACTCATTGTTCTCGCTCCCGGAGTAGAGACTTTCGGCGAGGATGCAACGATCGACCGGTTGATCCGCAAGTACGGATATATTGGGACGCCTGCCACTCTTGCAGCCGTAGAGAAAGACCCGGAGCTTGCCGGCAATCTCGGCGCCGCCGCCCACCTTATTCACGGATCTTCCGAAGGACGCTTTGCCATTACGTATTGCCCGGGGGGTCTGAGGCAGAAGGAAATCTGCGGGGCGGGTTTCGGCTATGGATATCTGAAGAGTATGGCCAAAAAATACGATCCTGAAAAATTGCACTATGGCTACAACCAGGTGGATGGTGAAGAGATTTTCTTCGCGCCAAACCCCGGCTTGGGGCTCTGGGCTTACCGCGGACGCTTCGAAACTTAGCTCATCGTAGTGATAAAGTTTTTCCTTCGAATATTCGCTCTTCATACCTCATTCATCGTCAGCGGATGAAAAGGTGAATTTCAGTAATTAAGCACACCGCGAAAAGGACAAGAAATGGACACTTCTCTGGCAAGCCTTTCCGGCAGGACCGCCGTTGTTATTGGCGGAACATCCGGCATCGGGCGCGTGCTTGCTCTCGGGTTAGCTGCTGCGGGGGCAGATGTCGTTGCTTCTTCTCGACGGTTAGAGCAAGTGGAAGCGACCGCTCGTGAGATAGAATCGCTGGCGCGCCGGACAATTCGCGTCGCTTGCGATGTTTGCGATCGCGCTTCTTTGGAGAACCTCCTTGCGAAAACTCTTGAGAGCCTCGGCAAAGTGGATATCCTGGTGAACTGCGCGGGCAAAATAGAACGGGCCCCCACCATCGATTTCCCGGAAGAATCGTGGCGGGATATCCTAGAAACGAATCTCACCGGAACGGTCAGAGGTTGTCAGATATTTGGCAAGCATATGCTGGAGCGGGGCTACGGGCGGATTATCAATCTGGCCTCGCTGAATACCTATGTTTCCTTAACCCAGGTCGCGGCTTATGCCGCAAGCAAAGCAGCTGTGGGCGCTCTTACGAAGTCCCTGGCCGTTGAATGGTCCAAGCACGGAGTGATGGTAAACGCCATCGCTCCCGGCGTTTTCCGCACGGCGCTGAACTCGGAATTGCTCGATAACACCGAACGCGGCCGGGAGCTGCTGGCGCGCACTCCGATTGGCCGGTTCGGAAAGGCGGAAGAACTGGTGGGAGCTGCCGTCTACCTCGCCTCTGAAGCTGCATCCTTCACCACCGGTCAAATCCTGGTTGTGGACGGTGGGTTCCTGGCGAGCGGGGTAAATCAGTAAGTGTTCTGCGGATCGAAGAACCGTTGATCTCAAGCTCTGGTGAGGTACGCGGAGGGATGCAAGAAACACGCCATCTGTAACTTATTCATTCCACAACAAAGATTTTGGAGGCGCGGGTGGGAATCGAACCCACGCATAAAGGTTTTGCAGACCTCTCCCTTACCACTTGGGTACCGCGCCTCAATCCTTAATTATATCGAAAATCTTCTTCACGTGTCAGGCCAATCGGACCGCTTTTTGCAAGAAAGTTGCCCGAAAACTTTCTTGTCGGCCCGGTGATGGATTCGAATCGCTTCACTTTTTGACGGGCTCTTCGATCTGGGCTTCGCGCAGGAATCGCGCCGACTCTTCGGGCGGCGTCGGGTTGATGTAAAAGCCCGTGCCCCACTCGAATCCCGCCACCTTGGTCAGCTTGGGAATGATTTCGATGTGCCAGTGGTAATGATCGTTGATCTCTTCACCGATCGGCGAGGTGTGGATCATGAAGTTGTAAGCCGGCCGGTCCAGCACCGCGTCCATGCGCATCAGTGTGTCTTTCAGCATGTGCGCCAAGGCGCTGTACATGCTGCTCTGGTTGTTCTCGTAGGCGGAACTGTGCGCCTTTGGCAGCAGCCACATTTCAAACGGAAACCGCGGCGCGTAAGGGGCCACGGTGATGAAGTGATCGTTCTCGGCGACCACCCGCTCGCCGGTATCGCGCTCCTGGCGGATGATGTCGCAGAAAATGCAGCGCTCTTTTTCGTCGTAGTAATGCCAGCAGTTGTCCACTTCTTCGCGCACCCGCCGCGGCACGATCGGCAGGGCGATCAGCTGCGAGTGCGGGTGTTCCACCGAAGCGCCCGCGGCTTCGCCGTGATTCTTGAAAATCAGGATGTAGCGGAAACGCTTGTCATTCTTCAGGTCCAGCATGCGGTCGCGGTAGGCCCAAAGCACGTCTTCGATCGATTTCTGGGGCAACTGCGCCAGGGTCGTCTGGTGCTGGGGCGTTTCGATCACCACTTCATGCGCGCCGATGCCGTTCATCTTGTCGAACAGGCCTTCGCCCTCGCGATCCAACTCGCCCTCAATCCCGAGCGCCGGGAAACGGTTTGGCACTACGCGGATATTCCATCCCGGGGTGTTCGCCCCGGTTCCATTCCGCCCGTAGGCAAGAATTTCCGGCGGCGTCTTCGATTCGTTCCCCGGGCAGAACGGGCAATTTTGCGGCGCTTTGGGAAACACGCTCTCGCGCAGAAAATCGTTCGGCCGCTTGCCACGGTCGGTCGAAATAATCACCCAGCGACCTGTGATCGGATCCTTGCGTAACTCCGGCAATGCCATTCCCCCAGACGAATTTTCTCGGGATGCTCTCTGCACGCATCCCAGGCTAGTCAGGTATTGTACCCTGAATAGTTCTTCGACCTGTAGCTCAGGCCTTTTAGGCCTGAGGGTGTTCGTGGCGATGGCAAGATTTCGCCGGCGCCGGGAACAGCCTCACCCCTGCAGGGGTGAGCTACAGCTTGTATTCGAAGTGCTACCTGGCGTAGCTGATGCGATAAATCACATTTGCCCCGTCGTCGCTGACGAGCAAAGCGCCATCGGACGCCACAGCGACTCCAACGGGCCGGCCGTTCACGTTGGCGCCGCCGGGATCGGTCACAAAACCCGTGAGGAACGACACCGGGTCCGCAACTGCTTTTCCATCCTTGAACCCGACGAAGGCAACCTGATAGCCCGCGCGCGAGGCGCGATTCCAGGAGCCGTGCTCGGCCAGGAATACACCGCCGCGATACTCTGCCGGAAATTGCGTGCCGGTGTAAAACGCGAACTGCAGCGGCGCGACGTGAGCGCCGAGGAGAACATCAGGAATAATGGCCTTGGCAACCAGGTCGGGTCTCTGCGGCTTCACTCGGGGATCGACGTTGTCGCCGATGTAACTGTAAGGCCAGCCGTAAAAGCCGCCGTCCTGAACGGAGGTCAGGTAATCGGGAGGAAGATTGTCGCCGAGCTCATCGCGCTCGTTGACCGCGGCCCAGACCGCGCCGGTGACGGGTTCGACGGCGAGACCGACGCTGTTGCGCAAGCCGGAAGCAAAGATGCGCGCGTTCTTGCCATCCGGATCGCAGACGAGAATGGCGGCGCGGCGCTGATCTTTTTCAATATCGATGTTCCCTGAAGAACCGACACTGACGTAGAGATGCTGGCCGTCTTTGCTGAAGGCCAGGGTGCGTGTCGAGTGGCCTCCGTAGGGCGGGAGATCGAGGATATGCTCGGCCTCTCCAAGCCGCCTGGAAGTTTGCTTGTCGTAGCGGAAACGAACCACTTCGCCCGTGTTCCCCACGTAGACATAGTCGTCGCGAAAGGCGATGCCGAATGGATGTTTTAGGCTGCCGGCAAAAACTTCACGCTGCTGGGCGCCACCCGTGTGTTGCGGATCGCGCAGGACGATCACTTCCCCCGCGCCGGTGTCAGCTACGAAAAGATCCCCATTGGGCGCGGTGATCAGAAACCGCACGCGCTTGAATTCCTGGGCGAACACATTGACGCGGAAACCCGCGGGAACCGTGGGAAGAAAGCCGGATGGCGGCTTCACGCCCGAAGGCCCGTTCCCGGCGGATTTTGTGGCGAAGGGTGCGGGCAATCCAGGCTTCTTCCCGTACGTCACCTGGGCGGAAGCAGGCTGCAAAAAAATGAGGACTCCGGCAAGAACGAGCAAAGAGGCAGGGCGAAGCGGCATTCGTAGTCTCCAAAAGCAAGTTTGCGGGCTTTTCCATTCAGACGCAGCCCGATGCCCTGCCGTTTCCGGCAGGAAGCACGCCATCCGGCAAGAACCACGCAATCGGTGATTCCCATGAGAAATTGGAGTATAAGATGCAGTGTAACTTACCCTGGGGCATCCCACTCTAACCCAGTGGATGCCAAAAGCGCCGCCTCGTCCCCGAATTAAAGCTGTGCCTGGAACCGTAAATCTCTAAGGCGGCATCCAACAAGGAATACAGCTGTAGACACGGCATATTGGGCGAACCGATAGAGCCGGCCGGGAGCATGATGATGCAAAGGTGGAGTCGGTTCATATCATTCGGAATCATCGCAGCCTCGCTGGTGATGTTTGCGGCGTTCAACTCAAAGGCAAAAGCGCCGCGCGCGAACTCGACTTTCCCGAAGCCCGCAGTGGACCAGCCGGTGGCGGCAACAAAAGGCAAGGAAGTGGCGGTGATTTCTGGCGGCTGCTTCTGGGGCATTCAGGCGGTCTATGAACACACCAAGGGCGTAATCACCGCGACGTCGGGATACACGGGAGGGACCGCGGACACCGCGCAATACGAAACCGTCAGCAGCGGCAAGACCGGCCACGCGGAAAGCGTCAAGGTGGTGTTTGATCCGTCGGAAATTACCTACGGCCAGATTCTGATGGTTTTCTTTTCGGTGGCGCACAACCCCACGGAATTGAACAAGCAGGGTCCGGATTGGGGAACGCAGTACCGGTCTTCGATATTCTATGGCGGCCCTGAGCAGCGGAAGATTGCCGAGGCGTATATCACGCAGTTGAATGCGGCGAAGATTTATTCCGGTAAGATCATGACCCAGGTGGTGCCACTGAACGGATTTTATCCCGCGGAAGGCTATCACCAGGACTATCTGAAGCACCACACCGACAATCCCTACATCGTAATCAACGACCTGCCGAAAATTCAAAACCTGAAAAAGCAATTCCCCGAACTTTACCGCGAATATTAGTCCTGTAGCTCACCCCTTCAGGGGTGAGGGTTTCCAAAGCGCAGGCAAAATCGTGGCATGACATCGAAAACCCTCGGGCCTGAAGACCCGAGCTACACCTTCGGGCGTTCGGTGACTGGTTTTCCCTGCGCACCAGGGAGTGCTGTTTTGTGCGTGCTTGCAGGTAAATCACGGAGCAATTCATCAAGACCCGGGTAGGCGTAGATCGTCGGCGCGTGCTGCTGCATCAGTCCTCCCGTGTCCGCGGTGGGGCCGTAATTACTGTGCAGATCGCGAGCCAGCATGCGGAGCATGGCCATCTGCTGGCCACGATGGTGCGCGGTGTGCGCGATGCGGCGGGTCATCACCCAGGCGACGGAGCGTTTCACGCCGAAAAAAGTGGTTTCGCTCTCCCACCATGCTTCGTCCCTCGCTTGCATGACGGTCAGGCGTTTCGCGCTGTCTTCCGCATAACGCCGGATAAACTCGACGCGGGTTTCCTGTGCGGGCAGCGGCGGCGCGGAAACGTCGACGGCAAGCATCGTGCGCAGCCAGAAATCCTCGCTGACGCATTGATGAACCATCTGCTCGTGAACGCTGCGGCCGCGGGGATCGCCGGCATTCGGGCGAACCTCGAGATCCGTGTCTCGAAATTCACTCCAAACACTTAAGACCTTGACGCGTTCCGTGGCATACGTTTCCAGCAAAAAGTCATAGCGCACCACGCACCTCCGCTAGATGTACGGCCGATTGGATGCTCGAGGTCCCCGGGCAGGCCCAAATCATACTCCGATTCTTTTCGTGGATTTCCTTCTTGACGTGGCCATGCCCGGGGAGTATTCAGGAAGTCCACGCGCAGAGTGAACTGTGAAGTTCCCTCCCGTTGCTTCAACCTCCCTGCGCGCCCAAGCCAAAAAATCTGAAGGAGGCATTATGTGCGCTGTTAAAGCAATTCCTGAAGGATTTCATTCCATTACTCCCGCAATCGTTTGCAAGGGTGCGGCCCGGGCAATCGAATACTACAAGGAGGTCTTTCATGCCAAGGAAAAGGTGCGCATGCCCGGGCCGGGCGGCCTGATCATGCACGCCGAGCTACAGATTGGCGATTCCAACCTGATGCTGAGCGACGAGTTCCCCGGCATGAGCGCCGCGCCGCCCGCGGATGCCCCGAACTCCAGCAACCTGTTCCTGTACACGGAAGACGTTGACACCGTCTTCAACCGCGCCGTGAAAGCGGGCGCCAAAGTGGAAATGGCCCTGGAGGACCAGTTCTGGGGCGACCGCTATGGGAAGGTTCGCGATCCTTTCGGACACCGGTGGGGGCTTGCTCAGCACATAGAGGACGTTGCACCCGAGGAGATGAAGAAGCGCTCTGAGGCGTTCACTGCCAAGATGAGCAAGGCGGCGGGAAAATAGCAGTCACTCTTAAGGAGGGGGAGGCCAGGCGGGGTAGTCTTCTGGCCTCCCAACTCTACAGCGAAGAGGTAATAGAAACGACCGAGTTTTAGTACGATCTTCCTAAGGCATCGATAGTACCCATATCTCCATTATTATGATTATCTTATGGGGAATAATGGCCTCGCCGAATCCCATCAAGGGCAACTCTTTTCACTCGCTTCGAGAACCTTCCTCCTCAGGAGACCTAATCCCTTAGTTTTCAACGCGTCGCATTTTGATGATCCTGGCCACTGGCTTGCACCCATCGTTTCCACGGGGCCCGCAGCCTTGCTGAGACCATGGAGAGACACGAATGAAATTTGCCAGGTTGCTAGGACTTTTGGTGGTGGGAATGTTGCTCGTGCCGTTCGCTTACGCGGATGGGCCGGTGCAAATGGTTTTTCAGGGCGTAAACGGCGCGAACGATGGCCAGTATTACGTCAGTCCGTACTATGGAACGATGAACGGCCAGACGGTCACGCTCTTCTGCGATGACATCATTAACGAAGTAAATTTCGGCCAGCAGTGGTGGGCGAACGTCACGAATCTTGCCACGGCCGTCAACACCAGCAATTTTTCCCAGACGCGCTACGGCAGCGTTACCGGTTCGGCGGTTCTTGGCAACCCCGCACTGGCTTACGAAGAAGCAGCGTGGCTGACGACGCAGTTCGCGTCCAACCCCGGCGATCTGGTGAACCTGCAATATGCATTGTGGGACATCATGAATCCCAACTCGCGCGGCAACGGCAACCCGGACGTGCAGAACTGGCTGATGCTGGCGAGCGAGGACTACGGCGCGATCAACCTGAACAATTTCGAAATCGTCACCAATTGCGGGCAGCTGGCCTTGACCGGGCAGGTGCAGGAGTTCATTGTGCCGACGCCCGAACCGGGAACGCTGGCGCTGCTCATTTGCGGAATGCTGGCGCTTTGTGTCCGGTTGATCCGGCGCGGGCAGTTGACCACGTAAGAGAGATCGCAGGTATTTTCCCGAAAGCCCCCGGCAATTGCTGGGGGCTTTTTTTAGTTGTAGCTCGGGCCTTCAGGCCTGAGGGTTTCCATAGCCACATCCCCGATCGCGCCGTTGTAAAACAATTCAGAGGCAATGTCATGGTCCGGGAATCGGATGGAAAAGCCTCACCCCTAAAGGGGCGAGCTACAGTTGTGCGCGCACCCCTGGTTCCAGCGGCCAGAGCCAGGCCGCGCCGCGAACACCGCTGGCGTCTCCATGTTTCGCGACGACGATTGGCGTATCAGCCTCGCGCCCGAAAACGTATTCCTTCAATCGTGAGGGGACATTGCGATAAAGTCGCGGCACCTGCGAAACTCCGCCGCCCAGCACGATGATGTCGGGATCCAGAATATTCACCATTTGCGCCAGGCTGCGCGTCAGGCGGTCTTCATACCGTTCCAGACACGCCAGCGCGGCCGCTTCCCCGCTTTCAGAGCGCGCCACGATTTCCTTTCCGAGTATTTTCGTTTTTGTGGCTCGCTCGTAATCCGCCTCCAGGCCGGTGCCGGAGATCCACAGTTCCACGCACCCTTGATGACCGCAATAGCAATCCGGGCCAGGATACTCGCCGGGCTTCATCCACGGCAACGTGGTGTGGCCCCATTCGCCGGCGACCCCATTGTGCCCATTGTGGACGCGCCCGTTCACGGCGACACCGCCTCCGCAACCCGTCCCGAGGATCACCGCAAACACGATGTGGTGACCGGCGCCTGCTCCATCGGTGGCTTCGGAAACCGCCAGGCAATTGGCGTCATTCGCGCAACGCACCTCGCGGCTCAGCGCGGCGCCTAAGTCCTTATCGAACGGCTTGCCGTTCATCCAGGTGGAGTTGGCATTTTTTACGGCGTGGGTGATGCCGGAAATGGTGCCCGGAATGCCGACGCCAACGGTGGCACTGCGCTGCAATTCCCTTTCGATTTGCAGAACGCCTTCGCGCACGGCTTGCACGGTGGCGTCATAATCGCCCTTCGGGGTCGGCACGCGAAAGCGGCGAAGTTCGCGGCCATCGGCTTCGAGGGCCACAAACTCAATCTTCGTGCCGCCAAGATCGACCCCGATCCTTAATTTTTTCCCTGGAAGTTCAGGCGAGGCACCGCTCATGAGGTTTTTTCCCGTGCATCCTGAGCAGTGGAGCGTTTTTGCAGAAGGCAGGCGCCAGCCCAGGGACGATTCGCTTTCCAGTTGCGCACATCGGAGATTCTTGCGATGAACCGCAGAAGAAGAGGCGGCCTTCTGAAGCGGGCGGCGGTGTGAAGAAAACCTTCGACTTGAACGGGTGTCCATCCATGGGACCGAAAGAAATCCGGGCCTTCGGCTGGGCCGAATTTAAACGGCGCGCCCACTTTTTCGAGCGCCTTGCCGGTGCGGCGCTGCATCATGGCCAGCAAGCGAGGCGAATGCATATCGAGAATCCAGCGTTGAAGCGAGCCGGTGCCGGAGAGATCCTCCGCAAACTGCGCGACTTCTTCCGGGGACAGATAGATCAGCAGCCCTTCCGTGAGCACGACGCCGCGCTTTCCGCAGCCAGCCATTTCTCCGAGGAAGCGGCGCCGCTCGTTAACGTCGGCAAGGTTGACGGCGATTCGCTCCAACTGGCAAGTCGGCTTGTCTCCGGCAAGCAGCTCCTTTTTGTAGGCGAGCATATCCGGCAAATCGGCTTCGACCCACTGCAACGTGGCGGGAAGCTGCATGCGATACGGCCGCGCATCCAGGCCCGCGGCGCAATTCACAACCAGGTCCGCGCCTTCCGCGATCTCTTTTTGCAGAATCTGGTCGAACAGATAGGTGCGGGCCACCCAGGCCCATGCGTGGCTCAGTCCCTCGGGCAAGGTGCGCGCCATTTCCCCGCCGCGCCGCGCGCCGAGTTTTTCCGCATAAGGATCGTGAAACAGGGCGTCGGGACGCCGTGATTCTTCCGCCCGGAAATACGCGGCCCACCATGCCGTGTCCGATACGTTGCGGACCTGCGCGGGCGAACTGCTCATCGGACCGATGACCTCTGCCGGACAGAGTAGCAGATTAAAAGAGCGCCGTGCAGCGCGGGCACGTACAAAATAAAAGCCCTGCAAGAAACCGTTGCCGGCTCCTGCAGGGCCTTCGGACGGAAAGTTGAAGCGTTAGAAGTGGAAGGCGACTTGCACGGTTTCCGACCGCGGAGTGACGTAGTGTGTGCCGCTGAAGGTGGAAAGGAAATTGTAAAGCGCGGTCTTGTTGGTCATGTTGATCATGCTGAGTTGCAGGCTCCAACGGTATCGATCGCCGTGGAACAGGTTGTCGTGGCCGATAGCCAGGTCGAAAAGGTTGCGAGGAGCGATGCGCTGCGGGTTGTGGTCGTCGTTTTCCGTACCGGGCTTAGGTATCTGGATTAGCGTGGAGCCCAATTGGCTTGCTAGGCAAGACCTAGCGGGCGCACCGAAGGGGCTGGAAACAACGGGCACCCCGTTGCAAGTCAGGCCCGCCTGGAATTCCTGGTCGGCAGTCAAAGGTAGGCCCGTAATGGCGTTATTCAACGCAATCAGCGCTGGGGGCTCACCTGGTCCGCCTGTACCCGGCACTGTGGTTGCACCGCAAGTTGCCGTCGCGGCAAAGCACGGAACGGCGCCGCTCACGAGGCCGCTGTCATATCGCCAGTTGAAGCCTAGCCACGGGCCCCGCTTCCAGGGTTGGTATTGAATGTGGGTGGTCTCATTGTAGTGTTCGTCATGGTCGATGCGGAACACGTTGAAGGAGGGGAAAAAGGCGATCCCGGCGACTTGCGGATTGAAGAATCGCGCCGCAACGCCGGACATTACCACGCGCGCCGTCAATCCATGAAAGTTGGGCACCGTGGCGCTCAGCAGCCATCCAGGGATTTTGGAATTGTGCCATTCAATTGGGAATGTGATCGGGGTCGCTCCGACGATGCCAAAGTCGAAGCCATCGTGTGTGTACTTCCAGATATACTCGCCGTTCACTACCAGATACTTGCCGAATGCTTGCTCGAAGCCGGCGTGAAATTCATTCCGGTATCCCGGCCGCAAGGCTCCCAGATTGCAGGGGACACCCGGAGGGGAAACGATCGCCACGACAACGGGATCGTTGCATCCGTCGCTGGCAATCACCAGGTTTTCGTTGAATGGCGTCTCCATGATGCGGGCGTAGGAAACGCGCAGGACCGTATTCGTCGGTTTGATGTTGTAGGCGATTCCGAGCCGGGGCTGCACCTGGCCGTCCGTGCTGAGGCCGTTGTACTTGTCACCACGCAACCCGAGATTGAACGACCAATTCTTCCAGTTGATGGTGTCCATCACATACAGCGCCAGCTCTTTCACGTCCGTGTGCCCGTGAAAATTGAAGAGCTTGCCGCCATTCGTGAGGTCGAAGGGCAACAGAGTCGTGCAGGGTGGTCCTGTGGCCTTGCCGTTCACGAAGCAAGGGTCGTTGGGAATAATGGTGCCATCAGGGTTCGTTGTATTTAGCGAGGGAAGAAAGGTCGGGTCTATAACGCCAAGCTGGTCACTCTCCGTGAGAAACGTCTGCTGATAAACGGCCCCCACCTTAATGTTGTGAATTCCTTTGACATACGAAATGTCGCCCCGAAGGCCAACGTTGGTTAGCTGGCGATCCTGCCCAGCGGTTTCCACTTGCAGATCGGGAGCCAAATCGTTGAGGGGATCATTGCTCGGGTAATAGTTATATTGGTCGTGCCGGGCAAAAAAGCCCACCGTCGAGACCGCATTCGAGCCGAAGAGGTGCGTCCAGGACGGGGCGATGTTATAGCTCTTGATTTGCGTGCGCTGATCGGTCATGCCCAGGGGGGCTCCAGTCACAGTATTGATAAGAAAGGTGTTCGTTGGGTCGCAAGTGTAGCCAATCGGGCCGCACAGGTGGAACTGCTGGTCGTAGGTGTTGGGATTCTGGAACCAGGATCGCGTGAAGCCCAAATTCAAGTGGATAGTGTCCGCTTGGCTCAATTGGTAGTCAATTCGATCGAAGACGTTCTCCGCGTTGCCCTTGTCGTGCAGCGCGGTGAACTCCGGCGGATCAAGGAAGCGGCTGGTATTCAGTCCGTTGACGGCCAGAAAGTTTCCCCAGTTTTTACCCCCATAGGCGACGTCGAAGCCGGCGTTGACCGTGCCAAAGCTCCCGTAGGAACTATAGATGCTTCCCATCGGGGTAGTCTGACCTAGTCCGGAGCGTGTGGTTACCTTGACGACCACGCTGGTCTTGTCGCCAAAGTCAGCCGGCGGCGCGCCGGAGATTACTTCCATGGACTGAATCGAGTCCGCGGGAATCTGGTTGGAAAAAACCTTGCTGAACTGGTCGGTTTGCGGTTGCCCGTCAAGTGAAACGGAGTTTTCCGCATGATCACCCAAGCCGTGCATCAAGCCGTTGGAGTCCGCGGCTATTCCGGGGGTTGTGAGCGTTACCAGCGATGAAAAAGGTGAAGTGCTGCTTTCCAGAGGGGTTCTCTCAAACATATTTCGGTCAATGTCGCTGTGAAAGGTGGAGTCATTTTCGACCAGGTCTCCGCCATTCTCCGTGACGTTGACGGTAGTGGCCTCCGAGCCGAGTTTCAGAGTCACTTCTACTTGCGCGGGTACACTGGAGCGCACCTCAACATCGACTTGGTGCGGATTGAACTTTCCCGCCGTCACGGTCAAGTGATAAGGATTGAAAGGCAAGTTCGTGAATCGGAATGTGCCGTCGGCGGCCGTATTGGTCGTGCGTGAATAACCGCTAACCGGATTTTCAATCTTAACGGCCGCATTGGGGACAATCGCGCCCGAGGGGTCTCTCACCACGCCCTCAATCGTGCCCGACGACTGGGCCCAGCCAATCGAAGCACAGAAAAGAAGACAAAAACCTGCAACAAATAGTCGAACACTTCTAAATCCGATTTTCATTTATTCTCCCATGATGGTCTTGGTAGACGGTTCTTTCGGCTATAGTGGCCGCCGGGAAAAATGGCGGTGTCGCGACCCATTGCCGGGCCGCGCTCGAGTGAAAAAATAATTAGCTGAATTACGGGATCAGTGAGGGAGGTGCGCGAGAGGGGGAATCAGCGGAAAACGAATCGATGAAATGAAGACTGCGAGGAGAAAGTATTTCGCCGAAATAGAGAAGTATGGGGTTCAGCAGGACTGCGGAAACCGTCGGCGCTACGCCGATGTGGGCTATCTGACAGATGCGGCAGGCAGCGTCGTCATGTCCGTCGGCGTGGGAGTGTGGGGCGACTTGCAGCAGGAAGAAAAAGGAGAGCAGCGCCAGCGAAACAATAACCGAGGTGGCCAGCCGCCGACTCGGCCGCGGCCCTGCCAGATGCATTTTGCTTCCTGCGAACAAACACCAACCTCCAAAAGTAGGACCCAATGAGCGGAAAATGATGCTGCTCCATTCTTATCTAGAAGCAGATACGGCGCAAGGCCGTAATTATGTTCTGGTCCCAAGAATATAGATGGTTCTGGCGGCCACCCGGATGGAATTCCGTATGAAAATTATTGAGCAAAGGCGCTGGGATTGGCGGCAAGCAGTGCCGTCAAGCTGGCGGCAACCTGGCCGCAGATCTTGCGAACGTCTTCCTCCGTGGGGCTCTTGTCGAGTTCGTACTTGGCCAGAGGGATGTAGTTGCTCAAGGTGATCACCGGCCCATAGAGATCGCCGCTAGGCTGGTCCGCAGCCAGCTGGTAGAGGGGCTGATCGGGCCGGCCCAGGTTGAAAATACCAACATAGAGAAAGAATTTAGCGTTCCCAGAGGGTGCGCCCAACAACGCCCGCCGGATGCGATTTTTTGCGTCAGGTTCCGCAAAGACGCCCCGGACTATCGCTCCGCTCTGCGGAATTTGGCCGCTTGCGGTCCTCGCGTTGTAGCCCTTTTTCTGCAGCGTTTGCACCAGAGTCGCGGCGAAGAAATCCGTCAGGCGGCGGGCTTGCAGAGACGCCGAGTCGGAATCTCCATCCGCAGCGGGCGATGGAGGCTTTTGCCTGCCCTGAGCGGCAGCGGGAGTGACAGGAGGAGTGACGATCGCAGTGGCAGGAACACTGGCAATGGGTGTGGCGGAAGGGGTGGCGATGGGAGCGACGGAAGTGGTGGCCGGGGAAGCGGCAGGAAGTGTAGCAGGAGGGGTCGTGGGAGGAGTGGCGGGAGAAGTAACGGAGGCCGGCACGGAGAATAACTCAAAATCGCTCACGAAAATTGGAATCGCCGTCACGAGGGATTCCGTGGCCTGTGGCTGGGCAATGCTTCGAGTTATTCCAAAGGTTGAGGAGAGAACATATAAGAGGAAGATTCGAATGGCCCAGATGGATATTCCATGCCGCGCGGGTGAAAAAAACATGAGAGGCTCCTCGGGCAGGTTAACCTCCAGCATACGCGAGGCTCCGGGAGAAAATAAATAAATTCTTATTGCGGACTGATGGTCCTGCTCAACCGATTGGACTCCCTAAATGGGCCTCCAGTGGTGGTCGGCGGGGAAAACATGGCCGGTCATGACAGAAAGGAACGCCCGGTCAGGGAAACTCCGGACCGGGCGCTTTTCTTCAGAAGCGAAGAGGGCTGAGCCTTACTTGTGGTTGTGGTTCGCGGCTTCGGCGGCCAGCTTAAGTTCGTTGTTTACCTGATCGAGGAGTTCCTTCGCTTTTGCGGCGTGGCCATTCATATCCCATTCGTTGGCCTGTTGGGCCGCGTTGATTTTTTCCCAGGCTTGGCGCGAGAGATGTTGGGCGGCGGCAAGATTCGGATGCTTGTTGCCGCTGACGTTGTCTTTCGGCATTTGGGCCACGGCGATGCCACTGCAAACCAATGCAAGAGTCAGTAGACCGCCAAGTGCGAGTTTTGTTTTTGACATATTTCCAGCTCTCCTTTTCCTTTCGATTAGACCGTCCGCCACTAGGCGTGAGGCACGTGGTAGCCGTGGCGCAGGATGTGCCCTCAGAATGGAACTGCCAAGCGGAGAACTCAATGGGGTTGTCTCGGATTGACGCCAAAGAGTCAAAGCGGGGAGGAGTGTGAGCCGGATGAAAACTCAGCGAGCGGAACCCGCCAGCATCTCGTACCGGACCGGCAGCTCGATGCCAAATTGTTCGAGCAGGCCGAGGCCATCCCAGATCACCGTGGATTCGATGATTTTTCCGTTGCGGATCTGGTTGATGGTGATGCCGCTGAAGGAAACCTTCTTATTGGTCGGCGGCACGCCAAGGAACTCGCCGCGATGCGTCCCGGTGATGGTCCAGTAGACCACCAGCTTATCCTTCTCGGTGATGGTGTCGTCGACGTCGAACCGCAAATCGGGCAGGCCGGTAAGAAAGCGTTCAACCTGGCGGCGGTAGGCGGACGGGCCAACGGCTCCCCCGGCGATCGTGGGATCGCTGATAGCGTGGGTGCCGGCGATCACTTGTTCGATGAATTCCATGCGCCGCTCATTCCAGATGGAATGGTAGAGGCGGCCGAACAATTCCTTGTGAGCTTGGGAGACCGACATGGCGCCTTCCTCCCCCGGAACGCAAACATTCCGGTCTGCTACTGGCGGTTGCCGCGGAAGAGATCGGACTCGAGTGGGAGGCCGGCAACGCTTGAGGGAGAGACTACTCTCAAACGGCTTCGCTGGCAATGCAGGAACTGCCGGGCCACGAGAGTCCGAAGGCCGGGGTTATCCCCGCGGCCAGAGCCAGCCAAACGTGCCGGCTGTCAGCAGCGCATAGACCAGTCCATCGACCACTTCTTTGATCACATTGCTCCAGGGCAGGCCTTTCCATATTCCGTTGCTGAGGTTGGCGAGGCCATAGGCAAGGAACGCCGATGTGCCGGCGACGCGGAAGACAGCCCGAAAGGGCTCGCCGTGTGCCAAAACCAGAGGGTGCGCGAGCGTGGTGACATACGCAACAACGACTCCGATGATCAAGCAATAGAAAAACCACAGGGTGAGAAACTTGGGCATCGGGATCGGGCCATTGGGAAATATCGTCAGCAATCCGACCGGCCCTTGCTTGTATTTTTCCTGAATTGCAGGCGAGTTCATTTCCTTGTGCGTGCTGTAAGGAAAAACGTACAGGCCCTTTTTCAATGCGGCGGGACGCAAGGACGCGAGAAACTTGTCTTCGTCGGGCAACTGCCGATAGTCCGATTTGTGATACGGAAGCACCATGTGCAGGATCGAGCTGGCGATAAACACAATCACGGCGGACAGCAGTATGGGAAGCCAGAGTGCGACCAGGAAATGCATCGGCAACCTCTTTCCGTCAAACAGAATGGAAGAATTACCCGCGAGGGTATCCGTTTCCAGCCAGAGGGTCAAGGGCATCGTGAGCGGATTGATTGGGCGAACTATGGGGTATTCCGCGGTTTCGCTTGAACGTTTCCAGTGCGTGCCTTGGGGGACGCACGCGCCCTTGCTTCAGATCCTAGTTGGCATGGCCGATTTACAACTGGGACGGCATCTCCGAAAACCTACAAGTGCAAATCTTTAGTCGGGGAACCTTGCGCAACCGCTGTGGAAAAACAAAAAGGGCCGTTCGCCAATGGCGGACGGCCCTTCGTTCGTATTATTTCGCTCTCGATGACAACCAAGATCGATCTGCCAGAATCTGTCCGCCCCGACAGCCGAAGCCATCAGGGATGGGTAACTTGAGTCTAGCGAAGCACTAAGCCCGTGAGAGCCGCACTTCGCACTGGAGAACATCTCCCGCACACCAGAGCGGGATAGATCTCTCTTATTTAGAAAGGAGGTGATCCAGCCGCAGGTTCTCCTACGGCTACCTTGTTACGACTTCACCCCAATCATGAGTCATACCTTGGGCGCTTGCCTCCTTGCGGTCGGCGCGGCGACTTCTAGTACAACTCACTTTCGTGATGTGACGGGCGGTGTGTACAAGGCCCGGGAACGTATTCACGGCGTCGATCTGATACGCCATTACTAGCGATTCCGGCTTCATGCAGTCGAGTTGCAGACTGCAATCCGAACTGAGCAGAGTTTTTTCCGATTAGCTCCCCCTCGCGGGTTGGCAACGGTTTGTACCCTGCATTGTAACACGTGTGTAGCCCTGGACATAAAGGCCATGCGGACTTGACGTCATCCCCACCTTCCTCTCCGTTATCCGGAGCAGTCCACGTAGAGTTCCCTCCTTGCGGAGTGGCAACTACGTGCAGGGGTTGCGCTCGTTGCGGGACTTAACCCAACACCTCACGGCACGAGCTGACGACAGCCATGCAGCGCCTATACTCCTGTCCCTTGCGGGAAGGCCGTATTTCTACAGCTTGTCAGAAGCATTTCGAGCCCAGGTAAGGTTCCTCGCGTAGCGTCGAATTGAACCACATGTTCCACCGCTTGTGCGGGCCCCCGTCAATTCCTTTGAGTTTCAGTCTTGCGACCGTACTCCCCAGGTGCAGGACTTAACGCGTTAGCTCCGGGACGACGCCCGAACGGGCGGCACCCCAAGTCCTGATCGTTTAGGGCTAGGACTACCAGGGTATCTAATCCTGTTTGCTCCCCTAGCTTTCGTTCCTCAGCGTCAGTAGTG
>Ga0210386_10000677_pt1 | contig 31354 bp, 22 predicted proteins | sample IncBWH32OmetaG_FD_160091 | JGI IMG/M metagenome (GOLD analysis project Ga0210386, IMG submission 160091) | Forest soil microbial communities from Barre Woods Harvard Forest LTER site, Petersham, Massachusetts, United States - Inc-BW-H-32-O ...
GGCGTAAAAGGCAACGGCACTCACCACAATTTCTACGACGGTGGCAAGTATGCGTACCTAGATTGCGGCTGGGACGATCAGCTCAGAATGGAAAATCACCAGCGCCCCTACAGCAACGCCATCATGATCGTCGATATGTCCGACCCGTCGCATGTCAAGGAGGTCTCGCGCTGGTGGGTTCCCGGCCAGCGTTTCGGCGAAGAAGCCGAATACAAGAAATACATCTTTGCCGGCGATCGAACTTCCTGGACGGGCAATCACGGAGCGCTCACTGTTCCCAAGCGAGTGGAAGACGGCGGCAACCTCGGCTACGGTGGCTTCGGCGCTTTCGGTATGTTTGTCCTGGACCTTAGCGACATCGCGCATCCGAAACCCATCGGCCACGTTCAATACGAATTCAACGCGCTCGGCACCATCCCCTTTCATACTGTGTATCCGGTGCTGGCCGATGCCGCCCATCCGCGGCTCCAGAATATGATGATCGGACTGCACGAGGCCCTCGAAGCCGACTGCCGCGAGGTCTATCACACGCCCTACATGATCGATGTGAAGGACCCGCGCAATCCGAAAATTGTCGGATTGTTTCCGAAGCCGCAAGCTCCGCCCGATGCTCCCTACAACGATTTCTGTCTCGCACGCGGCCGGTTCGGTTCGCATAACTCGCAATGCTGGCTCGCTCCCGGAATCTCCAAGCCCGAGATTTTCGCTGCCGCCTGGTTCAATGCCGGCGTTCGGGTTTTCGATATATCCAACCCGACGGCGCCCAAGGAAGTCGCCTATTTCGTGCCGCCGCACGAGGGCGAGATCAACGACTATGAAAGCTGGTGGCGCGGATCTACCGAAAATTGCTTCGTCGAATTCGATCGGAACCTGATTTGGATCGGAACGCACGAGGGTAGTTATTGCCTATCGTGCCCTGCCCTTGGCAAGCCGGTACTCGAGCCGCGCAAGGTCGACAAATGGTCGGTCGCGCATTGCAATGTCGGTTGGGACGAGTCGACCCCACGCGCCTTCTACTTCGGTGGAGCAGGTGCCCGACCTGCCTCTGCATGAAAGCCATGGTCCTGCGAGCGCCCAGCACTCTGGCGCTCGATCAAGTCTCGCGTCCCGAAGTCCCGCCCGGTCACGTCTTGGTGCGCATAACCAACAGCGGCCTCTGCGGTACGGATCTCAAGATTTACAGCGGGGCTATCCAGGCGAAATATCCGCTCATCATGGGCCACGAAATGATCGGCGAACTGGTCGAAGGCTCGCCGCCCGCGGGCGTCCAAGAAGGCGATCGCGTCATAATCGATCCCGTACTCTCGTGCGGCACGTGCTTTCACTGCCGCATCAGCCAGACGAATCTTTGTCCCTCCGGTGGCTTGATCGGCCGCGAAACCAACGGTGGATTTGCCGAATACGCCGCTGTTCCCGCCAGTCAGGTATTCCGCCTCCCCGATTCGGTTGACAGCCGCACTGCGCCGCTCATCCAGGTCGCTACCACTTGTCTGCATGCTCAGCGGATGACAGCGTCGTTCGAAGGGCAATCGGTCGCTGTGATCGGACTGGGCGTGTCCGGCCAACTCCACGTGCAACTCGCAAAAGCCCGCGGCGCGACGACCGTCATCGGGATCAGCCGCAGTGCTTTCAAGAACGATCTGGCGAAGCAGCTCGGCGCCGATCTCACCATCACAGCCGGCCCGAACGCGATCCAGAAAGTTCTCGACGCGACCGATGGACGCGGCCCCGACGTCGTCATCGAATGCACCGGCGTCATGACCGCGCTCGCCGACGCCATTCGCATGGTCCGCTTCGGTGGCCGCATCATCCTTTTCGGCATCCTGAGCGCAAAGGAGGGCGCGCTGCCGTTCTACGATCTCTACTTCAAAGAGCTCACGCTGATCAACAACCGCGCTGCGACGTCCCAGGATTTTCCGCCTATGATCGACCTGGTTGCCAGCGCTGCTGTCCGCCTGGAGCCTTTGGTTACACATCACATGGCACTGAGCGAGCTGGAGGCCGCGCTCGAAATGGTGGAAGACGGCGCCGACCGCCGCCTCAAAATCATTCTCGATCACACGTGACCAGGCGATCCATCTGGACCAACGACGTCGCGCTAGTAATTTATATGGCGCTCGGTACTGTTGTGGTGCACATGCTCACCGGTGGCCGCTACGGTTTTCAGCGCGATGAATTGGCCACTTTGGATGACGCGCGTCATTTAGCATGGGGCTACGTAGCCTATCCGCCGGTCACGCCATTCTTTGGCCGGCTGTCCCTGCTGATGTTCGGAACGTCGCTGGCCGGCTTCCGATTCTTCGCGGCGCTGGCCGAAGCTATGGCCCTCGTACTGACCGGTCTGATGGCGCGGGAGTTGGGTGGACATCGCGCGGCTCAGCTCGTCGCAGCCGCTGCAGCTCTTCCGTTCTGCTTGGGAGGCGGCGCGCTGATGCAATATGTCTCCTTCGACTACTTTTGCTGGGTGCTGACGGCCTATTTCGTTCTCCGCCTGCTCAAATCGGATGACCCGCGGTGGTGGATTGCCATCGGCAGCGCGATCGGTTTGGGAATGCTGTCAAAGTACACGATGGGGGTCTTCGTGGCCGGCCTTACCGCCGGAGTGCTACTGACCGACACGCGCCGGTACCTGGCGAGCAAGTGGCTTTGGCTGGGCGTTACGGCGGCGCTGTTGATCTTCCTTCCGAATGCCATCTGGCAGGCACAACACGGGTTCGTCTCGCTCGATTTTCTTCGCCACATCCACGAACGAGACGTTAACATCGGCCGTGCCCGGTATTTTCTGCCGCAGCAGGTTGAGTTGACGCTGCTGGGGCTTCCGCTCTGGCTGGCCGGGCTCTACTTCTACTTCTTTTCGGAGGACGGGCGCCGGTTTCGAGCCTTGGGCTGGATGTATATCGTCCCGCTGCTGTTGTTGGTGATTGTCCAGGGTCGTGCTTACTACCTGGCTGCCACCTATCCGATGCTTTACGCAGCCGGCGCCGTGTGGAGTCAGCAGTGGCTGGCCGCGCGCCAACGCCCATTTGCGGGTACATTGCGCGCGATCGTGTGCACGGCCTTGGTCGCCGACATGATCATCGCCGCCGCCATCACATTACCGATCGCTCCCGTTAATTCCACCTGGTGGAAGACCGCCGTCAAGCTCAATGAGGATTTCCCGGAGGAAATTGGTTGGCCGGAATTGGTCGAGACCGTCGTCAAAATCCGCGATTCTCTGCCGCCAGAAGACCGCGCCCACCTGGCTATTCTCGGCACCAATTACGGCGAGGCTGGAGCTATCAACCTTTATGGCCCGCGCTACGGGCTGCCACAGGCCATCAGTGGCGTCAACTCCTTCTGGGAGCGCGGCTACGGCAACCCGCCGGCCGAAACGGTAATCGTCATCGGACTCCCGCGTGGCTATGTGGAAGATAAATTCGCGGCCTGTGAAGTCGCTGGGCACACCTGGAATCGCTTCGGCATCGCAAACGAAGAGACTCGTAGTCATCCCGACATTTTCGTCTGCAGGCACCTCCGTCAGAGCTGGCCCGAGTTCTGGAAGAACTTCCGCTACTTCGGATAGCCGCTCCTCGCCCGCTACCGGCCCGAAATCCACACAGTGTTCTTGTTGCGGATCTATCGCTAATACTCCATTGCTACACTTGGGCATGCTGCCTGCGACACCATTGCTTCTGGCTCTGCCAGCGGTCGTGGGTTTGCTTTCGATCCGACCAGCATTTGCTCAAGAAGCTCCTCAGCAGCAATACATGATTTCGATCGGCACGGCGCCGGAAAAGATTGCCTCCGGGACGATTTGGCTGTACAGCTATTCTTACTACGGTCTGCAAATGGTCCAGCTCGCTACTATTCAAAACGGTCTCGCCCGCATGCCGCTGGACACTGAGAACTTGAAGCACGAACTGGACCCACATCCGAACACCGACGGCTATGTTGTCGTGTTACAGATTGGCGAGCATCTATGGTATCGGACGCCAAATATTTCGCCCAACGTTTTCTGGAACGATCTAACGGGTGCTTTGAATTCTCTTGGACAGCCCACCGCGTTGCGGGCAGGACAAACTCAACTGATTCTACCTTCGCTGATCAAACGCCACATTACGCTGCTCTACCCGGACGGACGCCCCGCGGCAAACGCGAACATCACTGTCTCGATCTATCTTTGGGACAACAATCATTGCAAGGCCCACATGGGTTTGCCATTGGGAACTTTTCGCACGGACAAACGAGGGACAATCGAAGTTCGAGCACCTCTTGTGGCGCTCTATCTTGACGACATCTCTTATTACGAAAAAGTCGGTACCAGCCCCTCGGGCGTCGCATACTCAAACAACATTGGGCTGAAACTGGGTCCCGAAGAGGAAATCGTTTTGAAAGAGGGATGGCAGTTGACCGATGACGACTCTCTTCTCGAAAAATTTGAACTGCGGGTCCAGACAGCCGCCGGCCGGCCTAGATCGGGCGTTAATATCTATGGAAACTGGAATACCAACACGTGCGGTGGTAGTGACCGGATAGGCCAGACCGATTCGAAGGGCGTAGCGCGAATCGATTTGGATCCTAGCTTCACACGCTTGGGATTAATGATCGGCGGCCCTTATAGCGCTGGCGATCCACGCGCTAAGGACAATTTACGCGAGTTGACCGAGGACGAACTGCGCGAGCTTTTCTCTAAACACAAGCTGACGATTCGGTGGTGACGCGCCCCACCTCACTACTTGGATAACAGGCATTCGTGGCCCAACGCACCCCCCAAGCCCCCCGGATGTATGATAGACGTATTATGCGCCGAACCCTGTTGCTGCTCGTCACCGCTGCCGGCTTTGCCGCCGCCCAGCAAGTCGTCCAATTTAAGGACCATGTAATTGAGGCCAACGCCAAGGGCGGATACGCGGTCATCGTGACCGATATCAATAAAGACGGAAAGCCCGACGTCATTGGCATCAGCCAGCAGCTTCCCGATCTCACCTGGTATGAGAATCCTGGTTGGCAGCCGCACGTGATCGTGAAAGACCTGCTCGGCCAAGTCAATCTTGCGGCCTACGATATCGACGGCGACGGCATCCCTGAAATCGCGCTGGAGAGCGGCTTCGCTATGCAGCAAGCCAAGAGTCCCGGCCTGGTCTGGCTGCTGTCACACGTGGGCGATCCTCGCGAGCCTTGGAAATCCACCAAGCTCGACGCCTTCCCCACCTCGCACCACATCGCATGGGCCGACGTCGATGGCGACGGCAAGAAAGAATTGATCAACGCTCCACTGGTCGGCGATACCAATGCCGCGCCGAAATATGAGGGCAATACCCCGCTGTTCTTCTATCGCGTACCCAAGGACTGGTCGAGCGACTCGGCCTCGTGGAAGCGCCAGACCATTACCGACAACCTAAGCGGCATCACCCACCGTGTTCGCGTCGTCAACTGGACCGGCAAAGGCAAGCAGGAGCAACTGCTCGTCGCCAGTTTCGAAGGCGTGGTGATGTACTCAGCGTCCGGCAAAGGCGACAGCCTGAAGTGGAACAAGAAGATCATCGTCAAGGGTCATGACTCCGAGCCGGCGCCGCGACTGGGCGCCAGCGACGTAAAGATCGCTCACCTCGGCAAGCACCGCATCCTCGCGACCGTCGAACCGTGGCACGGCAACGAAGTTGTCGTTTACACCGAGGACGGCAAGGGCGGCTGGAATCGTCACGTCATCTATGACCAGCTCACCGAAGGCCACGAGGTCTGCGTGGGCGACTTCAACGGCGATGGCCGCGATGAGATCGTAGCGGGTGATCGCGCCCGTAACAAAGTCTCCACCTCTCACGTCTTTTACTCTGCCGACGATTCCGGCATGAATTGGCACCACGAGGAACTCGATCACCTCGCTATGTCCGCCTCAGGCTGCCAGGTTGCCGACATGAACGGCGATGGCCGCCCCGACATCGTCATGATTGGCGGCGCGACGCATAACATTAAGTGGTATGAAAACCTCGGTCCGATGAGCACCGCGAGCGTGAGTAAGAGCCGCTAACGACTGTAATCTTGTCCGAAAATCAGCCCGTTTGCTAACATTAGGTTAGCCGGAGGAGCAGTGCGGCGCCAATGCCGAAGGTCAACTTTACTCTAAACGGGCAAGCGACTTCTGTCACTTACGAATCCGGCATGCAATTCCTCGAAGTCCTTCGCGAGGAATGCAACATCCTTTCTCCCAAAAACGGATGCGCTCCGGAGGGGGCGTGCGGCTGCTGCGCGATTCTGGTCGACGGCCAGCCCGTGCTCGCTTGCCTGCGTAAACCCGAACACATGGAAGGCCGCGACGTCGTCACGCTGGAAGGCATCCCCGAGGAAATGCGCCGCGTCTTGGGCGAAGCGTTCGTTCACGAAGGCGGCATCCAGTGCGGCTTTTGCATTCCCGGCATTTTGGTTCGCGCATCGTCTCTATTACGCACCAACCGCACCGGCGATCGCGAGACAGTAGCCAAGTCGCTCGACAGCCATCTGTGCCGCTGCACTGGCTACGCCCGCATCATCGACGCGGTTCAGACAGCCGGCGAAATGTGGAACGACGGCAAGCAGCTTCCGCGTCCGGAGCCGCGCCGGCATTCCTACTTCGGCGAAGAATTCGGATTGAGCCGCACCAGCTCACCCAGCGGCTCTCACAAGAACGGCATCGGCCAATCGATTTCGCGCTATCTCGGCCTGGACCAGGCCCTCGGCGAAAAGCCTTTCGTTGACGACATGCGTGTTCCCGGGATGCTGCATGGCGCCGCCGTCTTGAGCGAGCACCCTCGCGCCAAGATTCTAGCTATCGATATCACCGAAGCTCTCGCCATGCCCGGAGTTGTAAGGATTCTCACCGCGCCCGACATTCCCGGGCAGCGCGGGACCGGTCTTGCGATTCCAGATCTGCCCGTTTTTGTTGCAGTCGGCGAGACCACCTGCTGTGTCGGCGATATTTTCGCCCTGGTCGTGGCCGATACCGCTTTCCAGGCCCGCCAAGCTTCCGAAAAAGTGAAGATCGATTACGAAGTCCTGGAGCCGGTGACCGACCCGTTCGAAGCTCTTGAGCCAGGTGCGCCCCAGGTGCATGCGCCCGGCAATCTGCACGTCCACCCCAATCTGCTCGAAACGACAGCTTTTTCTCGTGGCAATGTGGATGCTGCGCTCGCAGCGTCAGCCCATATCATCGAGCACACATTCCAAACCCAACCGGTCGATCCGGCCTTTCTGGAGCCCGAAGCGTGCCTGGCGTTTCCACAAGGAAGCGGCGTCAAGGTTTTCTCGCAGAGCCAGGGCTCCACCTTCGATAAGGCACAAATCGCCAAGGTTTTGAACCTGCCGCCGGACGAAGTGGAAGTCGAACTGGCCGCCTCGGGTGGAGCGTTCGGCGCCAAAGAAGAGCTGTCCATTCAGGCCCAGACCGCGCTCGCCGCGCACTTGTTGGGCCGTCCGGTGAAAACCGTTCTTACGCGCCAGCAATCCGCGCAGCTCCATCCCAAGCGCCACCCGATGACGCTGCACTATCGCGTAGGCGTGGATGCCGAAGGCCATTTGCTCGCTGCTCGCGTCCGAATCGTCGGCGATACCGGCGGCTATGCGGGCACCGGCGGCAAATGCCTGCTTCGCGCCGCCTGCCATTCCTGTGGACCTTATCGCGTTCCCAACGTGGATATCGAGTCCAAGGCTGTCTTCACCAACAACCCCACCAGCGGCGCCATGCGCGGCTTCGGCACTAATCAGGCTCACTTCGCCATCGAGGGCATCATGGATATCCTAGCCCAGAAAGTCGGCATAGACGGCTGGGATATCCGCGAGCGAAACATTCTCAATCCAGGCGATGCCTTCGCCACCGGCCAGATCATGCGACAGAGCGTCGCCGGCCTGCGGCGCAGCCTCGAAGCCGTCAGGGATGTCTACAAGAGAGCGAAATACGCGGGCATCGGATGCGGCATCAAGAGCACCGGCATCGGCAACGGCACCATCGATAGCGGCCACGCGCTGGTTCGCGTCTTGGATGGTGGACGCCTCGAAGTCATGACCGGCTACACCGAAATGGGGCAGGGCGTTTTCACCACCATGCGCCAAGCCGTCTGCGAAGAGACCGGACTGCCACCTGAAATCATGACGGTCCGCTGGGACAAGGACCTCGGCGCCAAATGCGGAGAGACCTGGGCTTCGCGCGCGACTACGCTCAGTTGCGCCGCCGCACAACGCGCTGCCAGCCAGCTTGCCGCCGACCTGAAACAATCGACGCTCGAGCAGCTCGCCGGCCGCGAATATTCAGGCGACTATATCTGCAACTTCACTACCCGGCCCGGTACGCCCGAAGCCCTGACCAATCCGACCACGCATATGACCTTCAGCTACGCCACCCAGGTCGTGATATTGCGCGAGGACGGCCGGATCGAACGCGTTGTGGCGGCTCACGATGTCGGCCGCGCCATCAACCCCAAAGCCTGCGCCGGACAGGTCGAAGGTGGCGTCCACATGGGCTTGGGCTACGCGCTCTCTGAAAATTTCACCAGCACCAGCGCGCGGCCCGATTCTCTATTGCTGCGCGACTGCGGCATCATCAAGGCCAAAGACACTCCGCGTGTCGATGTCATCCTGATTGAAGTTCCTGATGAAGTCGGAGGCTACGGCGCCAAAGGAGCGGGGGAAATTGGACTGGTTCCGACGGCCGGAGCAGTGGCCGGCGCTCTTTATTCCTACGACGGAATCCGCCGCTTCAGTCTGCCCATGGACGATTCGCCAGCCGCCGCGCCCTCGGTTCCGAAATCGCGCCGCAAGAGTCTCGCAGGCCCGCGGCCTGTGAAGAGCCCAGTCTTAGCTGAAGAATAACGCTACTGTTTTTGCGCGACCCCTACTTCTTTCGGTCCATCATCCAGCCCCTCAATGACGATCTTTCCAGCGGGCCTCGGCGGAGTGGCTTGACGGGCCGACATCTGGCGAGCAGCGGCGATCAGAGGCGCAAAGCTTTTTCCCATCGAATCGGTCATGAACCCGGCGAAGCGCTGTAGCGCTGTGTCGCGATCCAGCACCATCGCATAGCGCACCGAGCTCCCTTCCACAGCTCCTTGCATACCGCGCGGCGACCGCTTCTGCATGCCATCCAGCAACCGCGCGGCACTGGCCGCATCGGGAGTATCGAGAATCAGCTGAAAGTTGAAACCATCCCGAAAAGTAACGCCCATCTTGACCCTCTTCACAGGCGAGTTCGCACTCATCCCAGGATTCAGACCGGCTAAGTGATCGGACCTGCCCCACACCCAGAAGTCATAGGTGCGCGCCATCAACTTGGCCTCATCCTGCTGCGGGTTCGGCAAAGCTGCCAGCTTCAGGCGCGTCAATGCGCCGAACGAAGCTCCTTCCGAGCTCATCAGCGCGGTATCCTCCGAGAGCCGCGTGAATAGCAACCCGCCGGCCTGCGGACCCACCGGTAGGTTTCCGACATTGCCGACCATCATGCCGAGGATTTCCTTATTGGAGATCGATATCAAAACCCGCTTCGTGTCGCCCAAACCGTTGAGCATCTGATCCTGCTCTTTGGGCGTGGCGCCCAACTTACCGGCCCAATCGCGCAGTAGTGTGCGCATCAATTCCGAGCCCATCAGACTTTCCATATCGATGCCAATGAGCAGGTCCGGGTGCGGATGCGCAAAACGCCAGTCCAACTCGCCCACCTGGACCATCGCTGGACTTGCTGAGCTCCGGAGCCGCTGGACCCGCGTGCTCTGGGGAACAGTCACCACCCGTGCCGGCCGTGGAGTGGTTACGCGCGCCGGCGACTGAGGAGCGAGCTGGAGTTGGTTCTCCTTTTGCATCTTCTCTGCGTTCTTTTGCATCTCCTCCATAACGTTGATCGGTACGCCGTCGCGGCACCCCACCGCCTGCGGATTGTGATTGCAGTAATCCGCCTGGTCCTTATAGACCGGGATTTGGGCTAATGCGATGGAACCGAAGAGTAATGCGGAGCAGACAGTTTTCTGGATTGGCATGGACGAATCCTTAATCTTGACTTCGTCCAATCACCGCGCCCCCAATATGGGGTAAAGCCCTGAGTCTTAGTGGCGCAGGCCTCGGGCCTGCGATCTACCTGATTACCGCGCCGTCGGCGGCGGACCACCCGCTCCCCGGCCACCCGGCGTCGGCGGAGCCAGCGGCGGTTGCGGTCCCACCACCTTCGTCAACGCATCGTACGCGCACTCCTCATCCACGTTCGATCCGCCTACGCCGATCGCCCCGATCATCTGATCGTCCACCATAATCGGCAATCCGCCCGAAGTCGGGAACACGCCCAGCGGCGCCCAGCGCATCTGGAGCGCTACATTGCCGGCCACCATGTTGGCACGTGCATGCGTCGAATCCCGGGTGTATAGAACGCTCTTGGCCTTAAGTTCCGCCGTCTCTACATTGATCGGTACTTGACCGTCCATTCGATGCGCGTGCACGATCTGCCCGGTCGGATTGAGAATGAAAACAGTCACCGCTACATTATGCTCCTTGGCGAAATCCAGGCACGCCTGCGTAATCTTCGCCGCCGTATCCGCCGAGATCTCCCTGGTCATCGCCTTTTTCGCCGCCGAGCCCGAGATAACGAATTTGTCGATGTTCTGAGCAGCCGCCTCGCGGTAAGTAAGTGCGATCGCGGCCCCGGATAAGAACAGTCCTGTAAGAAAGAACCGTGTTTCCTTAGTCATGCTTTCTCCCTTCCCTTCACGCTGAACAACGAAGGTGCCAGTATACCGCAGTTATCCCGCGCCTTGACCGACCACTTCTATGTGTGATAACGTTTCTCCCCAGATAGGGGGCCGTATGCATTCCTTGAAGAATGTCATTAGGGCTATCGGGATTTTATGCGCGGGATTTCTGTTCTCCTCCGCGCTATTAGCGCAGACCGACACCGGCCGGATTCTCGGCAGCGTCTATGATCAATCCGGAGCCGTCGTGCCAAGCGCCATGGTTACCATCACCGATGCCGACCGCGGCACCACTCGAACTCTCACCACTAACGATGCTGGAGAATACTTGGCCCCCAACCTGATCGCGGGCAACTACATCGTCCGCGCGTCGGCCATGGGTTTCAAGAATATCGAGCGCCGGAACATCGAAGTGGAGGTCGCCAAAGACGTTCGCATCGACTTAACCCTCCAGCCCGGTGACACCACCACCACCGTCACCATCACCGCCGAGGCCCCGTTAGTGGACAGCAGCAACGCGGTGCTGGGCGGCACCATGAGCAATCAACTCATCCTCGATCTGCCGGTCCAGGGCCGCAATTTCCAAAAACTGCTAGAGCTGCGCCCCGGCACATACCTGGCTCCTGGAAGCGGTAAGTGGAGCCTCAGCTCCAACGGCATGCGCCGCGAGCACAACGTATATATCTTGAACGGCATGGATACCGTCGAAGGCTTCTCGTCGCAAAGCGTGGTGAACGCAACGCCGATTTTCGGCGACGCCACCTCTATCGTGCCGATCGACACTATCCAGGAGTTCAATACCCAGGAGGTTCCCAAAGCAGAGTACGGCTGGAAGCCCGGCGCCATCGTCAATGTGGGCCTGCGCTCCGGCGACAACACTCTGCATGGCACCGCCTACGCCTTCGGGCGCAGCGATGCGTTGGATGCGCGCAATCCCTTCATCCAGGCAGGCACTCCCAAGCAGGTGACCGACATCCAAGATTTCGGAACGAGTGTCGGCGGTCCGATTATTCGCAATAAGCTGTTTTTCTTGCTGGGATACGAGGGTCAGCTCAACACCATCGGTGCTCCATCCGGGTCGCTCACTTTGCCCACCCGCGCTTCCATAGGCAACACCGCCCAAAGCGTTTTAGATGCCTGCAACGCGCTGCCTGCCGCAACTCCGCCCAAAGACCTCAGCCTCAAGATGGCCGGCCTCATTTATAACGGCCCGGGAAATTGCGCCAAAGACCCGGCCAACACCGGCGTCTTCCAGGATCGCAACACCGTCTCTTATTCCGTGGCGCCGGTCGGCACCGCGAAACTCAACAACGGGCTCGCAAAAATCGATTACCACATCACTGCCAAGCACACCATTACAGGTGAATACTTCGTCGGCAATTACGAAGGATTGGGTCCACAGAATAACGCCGCCGCCCAGGATTACTGGGACACCTTTACTCACGCCAAATCGATGGTGATGGGCGCCCACTGGACCTGGGTGCCGACTTCAAGCCTGGTCAATGAGCTGCGCGGCGGATTCAACCGCGAGAACCAGCTCAGCTACCCGGGCGACTGTGGCAGCACCGGTCATCCCGATTACAGCTATCTGGCCAACATGAACTCCAACTCATCGCTCACCGGCGCAGGTTTGCCCGCCAATTGCGGCTTCCCTGTAATTACGATCACCGGATTCAGCGCCACTGGCTGTTGCAGCACCTTCCCCAAGATCCAAGGTCCCGATTGGACCCAACAGGTCGTCGATAACTTGTCCTACATTCGAGGCCGCCATTCCCTTAAATTCGGCGCCGAAGGCCGGCGTCTTTCCTACACTGGCGGCACGTATTCCGGCGCGCGCGGCAGCTTCACTTTTACGAACCTCACTACATTTCTTACCGGCACCGTGAATGCAGCTAGTCCCCCCACGTTACTTCTGGGCCAACCCGCCCGCTCCCTGACAGAGTTCGCCTGGGCCGGATTCGTACAGGATGATTGGCGCATTACGAACACTTTCACGGTGAACTATGGGCTGCGCTACGAAACAGTCACGCCCATTAAGGACGCCAACAACCAGCTGGGAAATTTTAGCCCCAGCGCACCCACCGGCCTAGTACAGGTAGGCCAAGGCCTCAACTCACTTTGGCGCCGTACCAACGACTGGTCGCCGCGCCTGGGTTTTGCCTGGGACATCGGAGGCAAAGGAAAGTGGGTGGTGCGCGGAGGCAGCAGCCTCATTTACGTGCTCGAAGGCTTCAACGTATTCGTCTCTCAACAGGGAGTCTCGGCCATCGGCGTGAACGCAATTCCCACCGGCGCTCTGCTGGGCGGCGTTCAGGGGCCTGGCAATATTACAACGGCTTCCGTTCAGTTCACATCGGGCGTGAATTGGAGCATCGCCGGTCCTGTATTTCCGAGCACCAGTACGGTCCGCTGCGACTCGCCGCTGAATACCACGCCGGCGGGCGCGAACAAACCCTGTGCCATTACCGGAGTTAGTCCTAGTCTCCGCAGACCTTACGCGCCCGCCTGGAATCTGAGCGTCCAGCATGCCCTTTCCAACAATCTCTCGCTGCAGGTCGCCTACGTTGGAACCCACGGCACCGGACTCATCGGGCTGAACGACATCAATGCGCCTGCTCCCGGCGCGGGCTGGCTGACCGGTCCATTATGCAATACTCCCTATACGCCGGCTGCCCTGGTTGGCTCCGCCGCAGCCGCCAGCGCGACTTGCGAAAACCTCAACCGCCCCTATTTTGGTAAGTTCCCCTATCTGTCCAGCATCTACAACATCTCCAACCAGGACATCAGCAACTACAACGGATTGCAGGTCACCTTGACCCAGCGGCCCTGGCATGGCCTGTCCTATCTGGTCGGCTATACCTGGGCGCACGCTTTAGACGAGTCCGGCGGCGATTGGAACGGCACCACGCTTCCGGCCAACCTGTTCAACGTGCGGTCCGATTATGCCAGCAGCGCCGACGATGTCCGGCATCGCATGACCGCGTCCGTGAGCTATGCGCTTCCCGAAAAGAAGAGCTTCGCCCATCTGCTCGAAGGCTGGAAGGTCAATTCCATAGTGAACGTACAAAGCGCGCTGCCCTGGAGCGTGATCGACACGACTGACGATATCAGCGGCGTTGGAGGAAAAGTGGATGGATGGAATTTCTACGGCAACCCGTCGGCATTTAGCGGGCTGGGCTACGCCACCGTCCCCTACTTTTCCGGCACCAGCAACCCAGCCTGCGTATCTCAGGCCGTGTCATTGGATTCCAGTCGCACGGCCGCGTATCCCGGTTATACTTACTCGAGTGCTCTGGCCAAATACGGCTGTTATGCATCCGGTTCATCGATCCTGATCCCGCCCGCCATCGGAACTTACGGCACCGGCTCGCGCGACCTGTTCCGCGGCCGAGGGCTCAAGCTGATGGACGCTTCCCTGACGAAGGACGTGAAGTTCTCGGAGCGCTTCGGCGGTCAGTTCCGCTTCGAGGTGTTCAACGTCCTCAACAAAACGCAGTATACGCCCGCGGTCAACGGTAATCCCGCCAGCCGCAGCAATCCGCTTCTGGGTAGCTCAAGAACGACGCCTGACGTGCAGATCTCGAATCCCGAAGTGGGGAGCGGCGCTGCCCGGTCGATCCAGCTCGGTTTCAAACTCCAATTCTAAGAGTGTGGGGCAGGCTTCCAGCCTGCCTTCCCTATTGCCCCTGTGCCGCCGCATACGCCGCAATCGCGATCATATCGTCCTCACCCAGGTTCGCGACCACCTTCTTCATCAGCGCCGCCGAAGCGCCATTGCTCGCCCCACTCTGAAAATTGCAAAGCTGCCGGACTATATAGACAGGATGCAGCCCCGCCAGCCTCGGAACATCCGCGAGACCCTGCAGTTTGTCGCCGTGGCAAACTCCGCACGCGATCGTCTTCCCGCCGCCGCCCGTTTTCACCAGCGCTTCTCCCTTCGCCACGCTCCCCACCGGCACGTACGCGATAAACCCGGAGTGCGGATCGCGGCTCGTCGCCCGGAAAGCATCCTGCGGCAGCTCGATAATGCGATTTCCCAGCGGCTCCATCCCGCCGCCCGGCATCGGCAACCGCATCCGTCCTTTCGCGCTGACGTAGTTCTTCGGTACGCTGCTGCTTTCTTCCACTTTCACCCACGGGCCTGGCTTGAACGCCGCCGCCCACTCGCTGGACTGTTTAATCTCCTCGTCCGACATCGCTTTGGCAATACCATTCATGCGGGCCGGGTCAATTCGCGCGCCGCTCTTGAAATCGTTCATGGTGCGGATGAGATAGTCGAGCGGAAGTCCGGTGATATCGGCCGACTCCGGATGCCCATGCCCCGAATATAGATGGCAAGCCCCGCACGCCAGCACCCCGCCCTTTCCGTGCTGAACGATCGCCGGCAGCGGGCCGTGTTCATCGGGAAACCACTCGGGAGGATTGGAAAGGTCATCGATCTGCGCCGGCGTATAGGCTTTGGTGCTCCCTGGAATGTGCCTCGGATCGTTGCTCTCTTCAACCTTCGGCTGATCCTTGTCAGGAACCAGGAACGCCCATGACGGATGTATATCCGCGGCCCTTCCGGCCACCGCGATCGTCAGAACCAATGCTAACTTTTGCATAAGAAGCATTCTCCCACGAAGCCCGAGGCACCCGCACTTGCGAGGTTGTATTGCATGGTGGCACAGGTCTCTGACCTGTGAGCGGCCTTTTCTCACTCGTGCGTGTGACGCGCGGCTCGACTAGTTACTTCAACTAGTCAGTTGACCAGTCGCGTAATGCGCTAATGTGAACTTATGAAAGATCGAGTCGTCAGCGCTAGCGAGCTCAAGGCAAAATGTCTCGCGTTGCTCGATGAAGTCGATAATAGTGGTCACGCAATAACAGTCACCAAACGAGGCCGTCCCGTGGCAACCCTTCAGCCCGTCAAAAAGAGGTCGTGGAAATCGCCCAAGGGCGCTTGGATTGGCAAGGTAAAAATCGTGGGTGACATCGTCGAATTCGATACTGCTCGTTTTTGGGACGCCCTTCACAACAAGAAGTAGGAGATCCACCTGCCGCCCCGGACTCTACTGGACACCCACGTCCTGATTCGCTGGCTCTCCGATCCAAAGCGACTTTCTCGCGAGCAGACGCGGATTCTAAATGATGCCGTTCGCCGCCAGGAATCCGTGGCGATCAGCGCGATCACGCTTCTTGAAATAGTTATGTTGTCTGGCGCCGGTCTTGTTCGGATCCAGCTCAGTCTAGACGAGGTGTTCGAGCAACTCGACACGAACCCGAGCATTCAGATTGTTCCGCTTTCAATCGAAGTCGCCAAGGAATCCTCTTTCCTCGGCCCCATTCTGCGCGACCCCGCTGATCGAATCATTGTTGCCACTGCCCGCGTCCACGGCCTCCGCCTGCTGACATCCGATCAGAGGATCATCGAATCGACAGTCGTCTCCGCTGTCGACTGATAGATTGGCTATTGCCCTTCCGCCCCGAACGCCAGCAGCACATTCCCCGGCAATCCGCCAAACCGCGAGTAGCCGGAATTTACGAACAGCATTCCTTTTACTACCACCGCGCCCGGACCATCCAGCGCGCCGCCCTTTGCCGCGACGCCGTTCACCGTCTTATATTCGCGCACCGTATCGAAATCCCAGAGAATCTTGCCGTCTTCCGCCGAAAAGCCACGAATATGACCGTCCATCGATCCCGAAAAGACCACACCCGGAATCGCGGTGACAGCGCCCGATTCCGCGGGGCTGCATCCCGGCGTCGTGCAAGGCTCCGGCGCGTAGCCCCAAACTTTGCTGCCATCACCGACTCGCAGCGCCGTCAGTCCACCGCCTTTGGCCGGATCCAATTGCCGGCCCCCCGGGACACCATCCGCGGCCGGTCTTCGCGTGCCGGCAATATCCGACACCGCGGCATATACGTTCTGCCCGTCACTCGCCATGCCCCACTGCACACCGCCCGTCGTGCCCCCCTTGCCAACCCGCACCTGCCACACGATCTCACCCATCTTGTCCGGATCGAACGCGTACACCATCCCCGACTTCTGTCCCGCCAGCAAAAGCTCCTTGCCCTCGGCGGTCTTCACCAGCATGGCTGATGATCCGAAATCGAAGTCGGGCCCTCTTTCGCTGGGCGAAACATCGCCTTCAGTTACTTGCTTTGACCACACTATTCGTCCTGTCCCGAGGTCCAGAGCTAGCACAGCGTCGCTGGTCAGCGTTGCGGGCGCGGAGAAGTTATCGCCGGTGGTGACGTAAATCAGATTGCGCTTCAGATCCAGCGTCGGCGCCGACCAGATGCTTGCTCCCGACGGTCCCATCCCCGCAATTCCATTCCGATTCTTGCCATTCTCCATCGGCTCTGGAACCGTAAAGGTCTTCCATGCCAGCTTCCCGTCCCGAATCCGTAGCGCGACTAAGCTTCCGCGGAAAGTGCAACATCTATAGTCGGGATTCGACGAGCGCGTCTCTTCCCAGGAAGCCACCGGAACATACACCGTCCCATCGTGCGCTACCGCTGCGCCCGTCAGCCGAGCCGTATCGTGCTCTTCCACTTTCTTCTCCCAACGCAGCCGCCCGGTCTCGGCCTCCAGCGAATAGAACCAACCTGTTTGATCGCCGAAAAGCAGCGCGTGCCGCCGCCCGACCGGAACCGCCAGGATTGCCGAACGCACTGGCCCTCGTGCCTGAAACTCCCACTGCAGGCAGCCCGTCTCCGCTCGCAACGCATGCACCATGCCCGCTGCACTGCCGACGAAAATCTGCCCGTCCAAAACTGTCGGCTGCGCGAAGGCCGTGACATCGCCTTCAAATCCGAATGCCCATTTCAGCTTGAGGCGCCGCACCTGATCGATCGTCAGCCCGGCCGCGTCCGAGGCTTGGTAACGTGTGTTGGCAAGTCCGGGGCTCCAGCCATTCCATGTGGAACCCGAACGATCCGCGACTCTCACCTTCCGGTCGCCGCAGAAAGCTTCCGGCGGCGGAGGAGCCTCTTTGCCCGCGGTTCCCAGATAACCCGCCACCGCTTCGCGCTCTTCCCGGTTCATCGGATAGGCGATGCTCATCATCGCTCCAAAATCGAGCGACCGAAGGATGCGCCCGGCCGTCATTTTCTGCAGTGTCTCCCGATGTGGTATCCGTGGATTGATCTGCTCATGGCAAACCGCGCACCTTTTGCCGTAAACTGCTTCGCCCGACACCCCGGCGGCGTCGCAAACCTGCCCGTGGAGCAAGAACATACAAATTAGGATTAGCAGTCGATACCCAATACGAAAAACGTCCATCGTCAACGCACTGTATCACATGCACGATAGGCTTAGAGTGAATACACTAGAGAGCAGTAGAGTCCTTATCGAATAGCCCGCGGCTTACGGTTGTACCTAGTACCTTATCAATCCGATTCTCATTCGCATTGGTTGTGATCCACAATTAAGATTGAACGTAAACTACTGTAAAGAAGTTGGAGCTTGAAGGTCCGTAATTCCATTGCAACTGTGGTTGCATGCTCAGCGCTGCTCGCAGGATGTGCCCGTCAACCGGCGGATTACTCGCCACTCTACGGCCCTGCGCCGACCCTGTCCAATACTGTTCCTCAGTATTCCTTCGGAGTGCCGTCCATCCGTCCCGTACGATCTCTCTGGGATCGCTACTCCCGGCTCGTCGACGCTCTGAATCGCGCTGGCGGTGGCTTTACTTTGAAAATGGAATCGGCTCAAACCCCCGATACCTACGATGCCAAACTGCGCGCCCGTGTCTTCGATTTCGCCATCGTTGACCCGTATCAGGTGCTGATCGCGGAAAATCTCGGATATACGGTCATCGCACGCACCGGGAAACCCGACCGCATCAGTGGCGTCATCGTTACTGCCCGCCAGAGCGATATCCACTACTTGAGCGACCTTCGCGGCCGCAACATCGCTTTCACCAATACCACGGCCCTCGCCGCTACATTGCTCAATGAGTACGGGCTGCTGGAGAGCGGGTTCGACGTCCGTAAGCGCGCCATGGTCCTCTACACCCATTCTCCGGAAACGTCGCTGCTGAACGTGTCGATGAGGCGTGTAGACGCCGCCGCTGTGTCCCTGGCCGATTGGGAAGGCTTCCAGCACGATAATCCCGCCTTGGCCGGCGAGCTGACTGTTTTGTGGCGAAGCGACGATCTATCGGGCCCGGCTGTGATGGCTTCCGGCTCAGTTCCGCTCGCCCATGTCCGCAGTCTGCAGACGGCGCTGGTGCAGCTGGGCGCCAACGACAAGGGCCGCAACGTGCTTCAGCGCGCGGGCATTTCCCGGTTTGAGCCTGGTGACAGCGTCTCCTACGACGATGTCTGGGACTTTCTGCAGCGCTACCGGCGCGCCCTCGGTCCACTCCCAGATCGAACGGTCGCGCGATGAAAGTGAAATTGTCCGGAAGCTTGTTGAGACCAACCATCCGGAAAGAGCTCATCTTGGGGGTTACGTCCATCCATGCCGTGCTGATGCTGATTTTTATCGTCGGCCTGGTGGCGAGACAACATTCCTTTCTGCTCGAGCGTGCCCGCGAACGAGCGCTGCACCAAGCCGAGCTGCTCGCCGCCAGCGCGGTGCCTCAAATCACCAGCAACGACCTCGCCGGCCTCTCCGAGGTGGTCGAATCCCTTTCGCGCGATCCCACCGTTCGCTTCGCCATGTTAACCGACACCCAGGGCCTCATTCTCGGCCACACCGACGCAAAGCACGCCGGTGAGTATCTTCGCGATGAGATCAGCAGGAAGCAGCTCGGCCAGCCGGCCCGGAGCAGCATCGTCTATCAAGGGAAGGACATGGTCGAGAGCGTCGCGCCGGTATCCATCGAAAACAGTGTCCTGGGTTGGGCTTGGGTGGCTGCCGACCTGCGCGAGAACAATGCACAAGTCGCCGCGGTCACGCGCGCCGGCATATTAAACGCCTGTCTGGCGATAACAACCGGAATGCTGTTCGCCCTGCTGCTGGCTGCCAGCCTTACACGCCAATTACGCGCCTTGCTCGAGGGAGCGGATCGTCTGGCGCACGATAATTTCGATCAGCCCGTTCCGCTCGTTAGTTCGAACGAAGTCGGTGTGCTCACCCGCGCCTTCAATCGCGCCATGCGCAAGCTGCGTACTGATCGCGTCGCCATCCAACAAGCCCGGGTTGAGTTGGAAGGTGAAGTCATTGAGCGCCGGAGAGCCGAGCAGGAGTTGCAAGCCGCCAACCAAGCTATCCAGCGCGCCAACGAAAACCTGCGTGAGTTCGCGCATGTGGCATCTCACGATCTTCAGGAGCCCCTGCGCTCGGTGGCCGGTTTCAGCGAGCTGCTGCGCCGGAAGTACAAAGGCAAGCTCGACGATCAAGCCGACGAGTTCATCGAGTTGATCAACTCCGGCGCCATCCGCATGCAGAATCTGATTCGGGCCCTGCTGGAGTATTCCCGCGCTACCGCGTCGTCCGCCGCCGAACCGGTAGCCCCGGTTGACTCCGCTGCGGCCTTGCGCGTCGCCCTTGACAACCTCAATACCGCCATCCAAAGTACCGGTGCTTCCATCCAAACTCTCGAGCTGCCGACCGTGAAGGCTCACGAGATCGCCCTCGTCCAGCTCTTCCAAAACCTCATCAGTAATGCGATTAAATACTCTAAGGAACACCCTCTAATTCAAATCTCAGCCCAACGTGATGCGGAATTTTGGAAGTTTTCAGTGGCTGATAACGGCATCGGGATCGATCCGCACGATCAAGAGCGCATCTTCCACATCTTCAAGCGCGCCCACGGCGATGAATACCCCGGCTCCGGCATCGGCCTCGCTATCTGTAGCCGGATTGTTGAGCGCTACGGCGGCCGTATCTGGGTCGAGGGCGCTCCCGGCCAAGGTTCCACGTTTTACTTTTCTCTACCCGCCGCCCCGGAGTGAGCTTGACGCCGCCCGGGTCGGACGTCGACGCCCGGTCACTCCACAATGATCTTTATTTCTTCCATGGCGACCACCAACTTCCAACTTCGAACCCGGTCGATCGGCAACCCCGCATGTTATTCGTCATTTATAAGCCATAGCAGCCGTCCCACTCCATTTGGGTTCGTTTTTTCGAGACCCGCTCCAGCCCAGAAACCAGCGCTCGAAACCAGAAACTAGAAACTGGAAACCAGAAACTGGAAATGGATCGCCTTGACTTCAAGTAACTGAAATGATAGAACTTCCTTGATGAGGACTTAACATGAAGAGTAACCTTTTGCGCCTCGGTATGTCTCTTCTGGCACTTTGCGCCGTACTGCTCGCCCACCACGGAACCGCGACTTCTTACGATAACAGCAAGACCTTCACTACGGTCGCCACGGTCACCGAATTTCGCTATGCCAATCCGCATCCCCAGCTCTTTTTCGATGTCAAGGATGATCAGGGCAACGTGGCGCATTGGAGCGGCGAAATCGCGCCCAATCCGGCGCAATTGATCCAGAATGGGTGGGGCCGGAAGCGTTCCGAAGCGGCCCTGGCGCTCGGAACCGCGATCACCATCACGCTTTCACCCTCTCGCGTTGGGATGGATGCGCACGTCGGCCTGGTCCAGAAGATTGTTAATTCCTCGGGCGAACTCGTCCTCGGAACCATCGCCTTGAACCCCGGTGGTGGCGGCGAGCCGGCGCCAAAGAAGTGAGAAATTCGCCATGAAACTTGTCGCCGCTCTGGCTGGCGCTCTCCTTTTTTCGTCGGCGCTGTTCGGACAAGGCGGGGGCCGCGGCGCGCCGCTGGCCAGGATTGCCCCCTCGGACAAGGCTTTTGATCCTCACGACCTTTCCGGTATCTGGACCCGCAATGGAACTCCGGGCGGCTATGGCGGGGGCGGCACCTGCGCCGATTGCGGAGATCGCGGTTTCGGCAATGACGTCCCGCCGTTTACTCCTCTCGGTCAAAAACTTTTCGATGCCAACAAGCCTTCCTACGGCCGCTTGCTCGGCAGTCCCGATGCTGCTGCCCATTCCGAGGAAGCCATCGGCCGGCGTCGCGCCGTTCCCCCCGCAAACGGAACTGATCCCTATCAATATTGCAATCCCGAAGGCGTAACGCGCGCATTGATTTATCCTGACCCGGTCGAGTTCATTCAACTCCCCGACAGAATCTACCAGCATTTCGAGTGGGGTTATGGAATTCGTACAATCTGGCTGGACGGCAGGAAACTTGCCGACGATCCGGATTTTCTCCGATGGTGGGGATTCTCCACGAGCCACTGGGAAGGCAACGTGTTAGTGGTTGAATCCAACGGCTTCGACCCCCGCACCTGGGTCGACCATTTTGGTTATCCGCATACCGACCAGATGCGATTGCAGGAACGCTATCATCGCACCAACTACAACACCGTCGAACTGTCCATGACCATCACCGACCCGCAGGTCTACACCAAGCCCTGGGTGAGCCAGACGAAGAAATTCCACTTGTTGCCGAAGGACGGAATCAAAACGGTCGACGGTTGGACCGGGCTGCTCGAAGACGTCTGCGCCCCGGCCGATGAAGTCGATCAATTCGATAAGCGAGTTCGCGATCCCGCCGGTGGAGTCACCCACAAGTAGCGCAAATCGAAACTATGATCCGTTTGATGACCACAAGAATTGCAGTGTGTCTTCTCCTGGCCGCTTGCGTGATTTACGCTGAGGACGGAGCGACGCTCTTTCAATCCAAATGCTCCGTCTGTCATGCTTCGGGCGGCGCAACTCAGGCGCCCCTGCCTGATTCGCTGCGCCACATGACTTGGCAGGCTATCCTCACGGCGCTCGAAACCGGCAAGATGAAAGCGCAAGGCTCGATGCTCAGCGCCGCCGACCGCGAGGCGGTGGCGAAATATCTGGGTTCCACCAACAGCGAGGTGATTCCGCACTTGGCCTATTGCCCGGCTTCGGTCGCCGCCGTTAATGGCGGTGCAGCCTGGAACGGATGGGGCGTCGATCCTATCAACAGCCGCTTCCAACCGCACCCAGGCTGCCGGACTCACGCGTGGCGGCGTTCCGAAGCTCAAGCTCAAATGGGCCTTCGGTTTTCCCGGAGCCACCACCGCTTTCGCCACACCGACGGTCGTCGGCGGGAGGCTTTTTGTCGGCAGCGCTGACGGCACAGTCTATTCGCTCAACGCTCAGACCGGCTGCATTTACTGGACCTTTCAAGCCGCGGAAGGCGTACGCACCGCCATCCTGATTTCGAGCAAAGGCCAGACCGCCTACTTCGGCGATCTGCACGCCAACGTCTACGCTATCGATGCCTCAACCGGCGCGCTTCGCTGGAAGATGCATGTCGAAGAGCACCCCTACGCCACCATCACCGGAACTCCGAAGCTCGAAGCAGGCCGCCTTTACGTGCCTGTCTCCGGCGGCGAGGAAGAAGTCTCGGCCGGCAATCCTGCTTTCGTCTGCTGCAAATTCCGCGGCAGCCTGGTTGCCCTCGATGCCGAAACCGGCCGCCAGATCTGGAAAACGTATACCATCGCCGAACCGTCTAAATTGACCGGGCGTACCCCCGCCGGGGCCGAACGCTGGGGACCGTCAGGCGTGTCGGTGTGGTCATCTCCCACGCTCGATCTCGCGCGGCGCGCCATCTATTTCGGCACCGGCGTCAACTTCACCGATCCACCGACCAAAACCAGCGATGCCGTCCTCGCAATCGATATGGACTCCGGCCGCATCCTTTGGTCGCAGCAGTTCATCCCCGACGATCGCTACAACTTCGGCTGTATGAGCGACAAGAAGGGCAACTGCCCTGAAAATCCCGGCAAGGACATGGACTTCGGCGCTCCTCCCATCCTGCGCTCGCTCGGCGCGGGACACCGCGTGCTGATCGTAGGCCAAAAATCCGGCGTGGTCCACGCTCTCGATCCCGACCAACAAGGCAAAGTCCTGTGGGAAACCCGGATCGGTCATGGCGGCGGGCAGGGCGGAGTGCTGTGGGGCGCGGCCAGCGACAATCGATTGGCCTACTTCTCGTTGTCCGATTGGGATCCTGCCAAACCCGAATCCGGCGGCGGCGTATTTGCGCTCGCGCTCGCAACAGGCCAAAAAGCCTGGTCCACGCCCGCGCCTACACCTGCGTGCATCGGCGTCACCGGATGTAGCGCCGCTCAGCCCGGCGCACCCACCGCGATTCCGGGTGCTGTCTTCGCAGGTTCACTCGACGGACATCTGCGCGCGTACGATTCGAAAACCGGCGGCATCATCTGGGATGTCGACACGCTGCACGAATTCGAAACCGTCAACGGCATCAAGGCGCGCGGGGGCTCCATGAACGGCACCGGCCCTACCATCGCCGGCGGAATCCTCTACATCAATTCGGGCTACTCTCGCATTCCATCCATTCCCGGCAACGTGCTCCTGGCTTTTTCCATCAACGGAAAATAATCGCTTAAGTTTGTCGATTTAATTCTGTTGCTGTAGTGTTTCTAGCTTTAAGTGGGTCTTAGATAGAGATATGTTTCTGCGCTTTCTGAGTTGGCGTTTTATATCAATGGCCCTTTTCGCCACACATGCTGTGGCCGCCTCCCAGGTGACCGCGCATTATGTGGATATTGGCAATCAAGACATGTCCGAACTGCTCGCCGCCGACAGCGCGGGCAATCTGTTCGTCGTGAGCACCGTGATAGAGCCTTGGGGTAGTCCGCAGATTCGGGTTGTCAAACTGGACGCGCAAGGCAACACTCTCGCAAATTTTGATTTTGGAGGCGCGTACAATTTTCCCGCCGACGTACCGGCCGGCGCGGCAGTCGATCCACAAGGCAATCTCGTCATCGTTGGAACCACTCAGTCTGCTGATTTTCCTCTGGTGGCTCCACTGATATCCAACGCCCGTCTGCCGGCGGCTTTCATCACTAAGATGGATTCCGGCCTCACTCATATTCTTTTCTCCACGCTGCTGGGCGGCAATACGTTTCCGGGTGCTTCGGGAAACGCGGTGGCAATTGATAGCGCCGGCAACATTTATATCTCCGGCAGCACTAGCTCCACCGATTTTCCGATTACTCCCACCGCATTTCAGACTCACCCGCCCGCCGGCCTGAGCATACATCCTTCGTATTACGCCTTCGTTACCAAAATCTCTCCGAGCGGCGGCCAGATAGTGTTCTCCACCTATTTCGGCGCTGATCAAACCGTTTGTCTTCCTAAACAAAGCTGCTCGAGCGTAAGTGCCGTGACAAGTGCGAATGCCCTGAGTCTCGATTCAGCCGGAGGGGCTGTCATCGCCGGCCATACGACCGCGACCGCTTTGCCTGTCACTCCAGGCGTCTACGCGCAGCAGTGCGGCGCATGCCAGGCACTAAGTCCTACCGGGTTCATCGCAAAGTTTAGCGCGGATGGTTCGAAGTTACTATGGGCGTCCTACTTTCCCGCTCCCGTTACCGCCGCGGCATTCGCTAAAGATAATAGCGTCATTCTCGGTGGAACAACACCCAGCGGTCTCCCGACTACTTCGGGTGTCGTCCAGCCAACCTATCCCACTCCGCCCACAGCGCAAAGTGACACCTATCAAGCCGGATGGATGGCGAAGCTGGACGCCTCGGGTGCACGCCTGCTTTTTGCAACATACCTCGGAGGCAACGTCACATACTCTTCAGGAGCTGTCTCGCGGACTCCTACCAACGGTGTAAACTCACTTGCTATCGACGCACAGGGAAATATATGGACGACCGGCGGGTCTATTCCTTCGAGCTTGCCATTGCCGAGCGGCACTCCCATGTTAGGTGAAACCTACTCGGTCGCCTTGTCTTCTGATGGCGCCAGCCTGACGAATGCCGTGACCGCCCCCCTCGGAGCCGCGGGCCAAGCGGTTGTCACTACGTTGCAAGGCGCGACCGTCACACTGGGCACTTCCGGATCGGTCCTGATCACCGGCCCGGCCCGAGGGCCGTCGCTCGTCGGTATTGTCAATTCCGCTGGCTTCGAGGTTTCTGGTACCGTCGCGCCCACCGAGTTGATCTCACTCTATGGCTACGATCTGGGTCCAGCGACTCCCGTCCAGGGTCAGTTGGTGAACCAGACCTTAACAACTTCACTGGGAGGCGTGCAGGTGTTGTTCGACGGCGTCGCTGCTCCGTTACTTTACGCGGGGTCGAACCTCATCAACGCAATCGTTCCCTCCGGCGTGACCAGCCGGTCAGTGACTGCCCTTCAAATCGTGACACCAGCTGGAACGATTAACGGACCCACATTGTTCGTTGCCCAGGCTCAACCCCAGGTCTTCCGAAATTCCGTCGAGGATTCTAACTTTGTCTATGGTGCCGTTGCCTTGAATCCGGATCGCACTGTGAATTCTGCAATCAATCCGGCGCCGAATGGTTCCGTAGTTACCGTCTGGGCGACGGGCGCGCCGACTCTTGGGTACCCCGACGGCAGCATGCCCAATGGTGCCCTCCATGCACCTGTCCTTCCGGTTTCGGTCCTGACTAACCAATTGAGTTCGCTCGTCGGCCTCGATTCACTCGAAGTACAATACGCAGGCGACGCCCTCCAGATAGTGCAGGGTGTGATTCAGATCAATTTTAGATTGTTGGCGGAAGGACCACGAACGACCTACCAGCTCCAAGTCGGGCCGGCCATAAGCGAGCCCTTTGTCATTTATGAGCAGCCCTAAACCCATTCGACTGCGAGTGGTTGCGGCACTCTCCTTCGCTTTCACTTATCTATTTTTCCTCGATTATCTTCCGCCTTTCAGGCGCGTTCACATTCCCTACGACCTCCCAAACTTCCACTACCCGCTCACGGATTATGCGTTTCAAACCATTCGCCATGGCCGGTTCCCCGAGTGGGACCCAAGCATCTATTGCGGACTCAGCTTCGTCGGCAATGTGCAGGCCGCACTGTTTTATCCGCTCACCTGGCTATTGTTCGCAATTAATTTCGGCCGGCAAACACTCTCGTATCAGAGCCTGCAAGATTTAGTTTTCCTGCACGTCTGGCTCGCCTTTCTGCTCTGCTACGTGTGGCTCAGTCACAAAGGTTTGGCGAAACTTGCGAGCGTCCTGGGTGCGGGAGTCTTCGCCTACAGCGGTTACATGCTAAATCAGTTACAGCACTTGGGGCTCGTCACAGGCTGGACTTGGATCCCATTGGCTTTGTTGGGAATCGACCAGGCCGTCGAGCAACAACACTGGCGTCCTCTCTGGAAAGTCGCAGTCGCTTCGGCGCTCTGCTTTCTCGCCGGCTACCCACCTACGTGGGTTGTCTTCGCGATATGCTGCGTCAGCTATACCGCGTGGCGATGGAAAATAGCTCTGGGCGTGATTGGTGCTCTCACCGCGTCCCTGTTGGTCGCCGCTGTCCAACTGTTGCCAGCCGCCGAAGCCACAAGCATGAAAGCTTTCGATGCAAGGTATGGCAGCGGGTGGCGCAATCCCGAGGCTTACATTGCCTATTTCGTGCCAAATTATTTTGACTTCGGATTGCACCACGTGCCTGCTGGACATTGGGGCGGCGATTATCTTTATCTGGGTGCGCCGGCCTTTCTGGGCGTGCTCGCTCTAGCTCTGCGGCCCCGATGGCGAGAATTGCTCCCCTCCTTGACCATGCTTGCCGTATGCCTGGTGATGGCAACGAATCCATTCGATCTGGTATGGAATACGGTCCGGCATTCCAATCTGCTTGTTCAAATCTGCCGGGACTGGTATTTCCTCGCGGGCTTGACACTGGCAGCAGCTCCGCTCTCGGCGTTTGGTCTCCATCATCTTCTCCGGCAAACGCGCCGGCCGGTGCCTCGCTGGATTGTGCTGTTGGCCATCGGCCTTCTGGCTGCCTGGTCCATTCGTCAGATGCTAGTCTGGTTTCCGCTCGGTTCGGACTTCCCAACCGGTTGGAAATCCGCCGTCGCACCGGCTATAACGTTGGCCCTGTTTTCTCTGGCTATTTTCGTTTTGCCGGCACAGCGAGGCTGGTTTCGAACCGTGCTGATGACCGCACTTCTCTTGAGTGTCGGAGTGGACTACAAAGTATTCGGCACCGGAAAATGGTTTGACGCCGCTGAAGGCAATGCACGCACGAACTTCGCGTCCTTCCCCGGCTTGGATGACACCGTCTTCCACCAATTGCTTGCCGACAGTGAATATCGTATCGCTCTGGACGTCATCGATCTACATCCAGGGGAGTTCCGGCACTACGGCTTCACGACGCCGCAAGGTTTCGATCCGCTGCTGACTACGCAGTACCAGAAGCTGATGACGGCTACCGAGCACATCCAGTCCCCTACGGAAATCGATATCGATCCCGCCAATGAGGCGGCGCTTGATCTTCTAGGCATTCGCTATTTCCTCACCAATGAAGGCGCGCCGCTGTACGCCCGGCTTTCCAAAGACCCCGACTTCCGGCTGCTCGCGCCTGCGACCAGGTATTTCAAGGTTTTCGAGTTCACGAAAGCGCGGCTCCCTTACGGTTGGGTCTCGGACGGCAGAGAGCCTGAGGTGGTGCGCCGCGTTCGCTGGGTTCCGGAAGGGCGCGAGTTCGACGTTCACTCGGAAACCGGCGGACGCTTTGCGTTGCACGAGCAGTTCTACCCCGGCTGGCGAGCGACTATAGACGGAAGCCCGGTAAATATCGAACGTTGGAGTGAAGCCTTTCAAGCCGTACAAGTGCCGCCCGGCGAACATCGGATCGCCTTCAGGTTTAGCTCTTTCGGGCTGCGCATCGGTGCGCTTGTCAGCTTCCTCGCAATCATCGCGCTCGTCTTTGTGGTGCGAGTTCCCGTCGTCCGAGTTCCTTGACTTTGCTTCGGACTGCTTTATATCATCGTACTTCCCGCGCCGAACGAAGGGGGGCTCGATGAAGCGATGGATGTTTGCTGCTGCGCTCGCGCTCAGTCCGGCGTTCGCGCAAAGCCAGACTCAAGCCCAGTCGAAACCGCCCATGGCCGAGCAGGCCTTCAAGAACATCCAAGTGCTGAAAGGCATTTCCGTCGACGAGTTCATGGGAACCATGGGCCTTTTCTCGGCCGCGCTGACGGTGTGCTGCGGCGACTGCCATACTGGCGCCGGCACCTCCAATCCGAAATGGGAGGACGATCCTCCGCGAAAACTGATCGCACGCCGGATGATTCAGATGGTGAACGCCATTAATAAGGATAGTTTCGGCGGACGCCAGGTTGTGACCTGCTGGACTTGCCATCGCGGCACTCCGAGTCCTGCCATTACGCCTTCCATCGATACAATCTATGCCACCGAGCCGGTCATCGTACCGCCCGACGTCCTGCCGACGGCTCAAGCTTCCTCCGCCCCGCCCACCATCGATCAGATTTTCGAAAAATATGTCCAGGCTTTGGGCGGCGCCGACCGGCTGTCGAAGCTGACCAGCTATTCTGCGAAAGGTACCAGCCAGTTGTTTGGAGAAGCCCAGGCCGATGCGGTGGAGGTCTACGCGAAAGCGCCGAACCAGCTTGCCACCATCGTTCATCAGCGAGAAGGCGATCTGGCCAGAACTTTCGACGGCCGCAATGGATGGGCTTTGCTCCCGCTCACTGTCGTTCCGGAGTACCCGCTGACTGCGGGCGCGCTGGAGGGCGCCAGGCTAGACGCTCAACTGGCCTTTCCAGGCGGGCTCAAGCAATTCTTCAACACCTGGCGCGTGAGTTATCCAACCACGCTCGACGGTCGCGACGTCAACGTTGTTCAGGCCACTGGCGCCGCTCGCATGGTCGCCACTTTTTATTTCGACAAGCAGTCCGGCTTGCTGACGCGTGTGATCCACTATGCGCCCTCGGCGGTTGGCCGCGTTCCGGTTCAATTCGACTACTCCGATTACCGGCCGGTCGCCGGCGTCATGCTGCCGTTCAAATGGACCTACGGCTGGCTTAGCGGGCGGGAGGAGTACACGCTAACCGATGTGCAGCCCAACGTCGCTGTTGATCCCGCCAAGTTCGGTAAACCTGTTCCGCGAGCACAGTAGCGGAAGGTCAGTACTCAGGACCAACGAAGCCTATTAGTCGCGACGTCACGATAATTGCGAACCACAACAGCAGCGATAAGCCTGCTGATACTTTCGCCGAGGGCGGCAGTGGTTCGACGCTGCGATAAACCGCCGCTCGAAAAACTCCAGCGTTCAGGGCCACCAATAAGAGCAAGGCCGCCTTTACCAGAAATGCCCAGTTGCGATACAGCCGGGTTGCATCGGACATGAACAACGCCAGGCCGCTTCCCACCACCACCACGAAGCCGAGCCACTTCAGAGGCACTAACTGGTGTGAAAGTTCCGAGAATGCCGGACGCCGCAAACGTCCGAGCAGCCGCAGGTCATCCACCACGACGGCTCCTCCGAACAAGGCCATGCCGAGCAGATGCGCGATCTGCGGAGCCGCATAGCCCCAATAAGTTTCGCGCACCTGAGTGCCGATCCACGTCGCTTCGAGCGCCTGGCAAATCGACAGGACAGACATCGCGATACTACCTTGTCACCGACAACATCAGAATGCCGATCGCGCGTCCGCCGACCACAACGCAGCTCCACAACAGCAGGGACATTGCGCCCGCGAAGCGCTGCCATCCCGGACCCGCGGTGCTGTTCTTCGCCCGCACCCTCCGATGTACCAAAACATCAAACAAGAGCACCAGAGCAAAACAAGCCATCTTGAATCGGAACTCGTAGCTGTCGTAATAACGGTCCGCGTCTGTGGAAAGCAGCAAAGGTCCGGTGAGCAACATCGTCACCAACCCAGCGGTGGTCCACGGCATCAGATCGGAAGCCAGCTCCCAAACCGGCATGCGCTTCAGCCGCAGATCCATGAGTCGCAAATCCAGGATCACGGCAGTTCCGACTAAGAGAACGATCCAGATCATATGAATGACTTCCACGATTGGAAACATCCACTCGGACGAGTTCATCGCGCGAGCGATCGGGCTTTCGCCGTACCAAACAAATAAGCGAAAGAGCATTAAGTTTCTGATCGGGCGGCGGACAATTCGACGGGCTTTCCATGGGGCGTGTGCCGGTAAGCGTCGGCCCAGGCTTGCTTGCGAGCCAGCATCGCGCCGCGGTCGGTCAGGCCCTTGACCGCGACCAGCCGTTCGAGGGCGGCCAGCCAGTAGTGATAATAACGGGAGCCGTCGTCGGGCTCGCCACAATCCTTTGCGGCTTTCAGCTCGGCGGCCAGCGCCGCAGCCCATTCTTTCCACGTAAAGTGACCTTGCTCGGAAAGTCTGACGGCTAAAGCGAAGGCCTGCGCCTCCCACGGCTCGGCAAAGACTGGCTCGGCTGGAATCGGATCAGGCGTGCTCAAGGTAGTCGTCCCACATGTCGACGTAGACCGCATCGCGCGGCGAAGCCTCCTCACCCCAAAGTTCCTTAGCGGTGAAGCGGACGGAGTACACATGCTGCGGCTTTTCGCCGAGGAAATGCGCGTTGGTATCGGGGAAAACGTAGGCGCCGTGGTCGAGATGAATGGTGCCGGTTTTGCCGCGTGCGTAGCGCGGCAGCCGCGTGTGACCGGTTGGATTGATATTGCGCGCGCGCACGCGCTGGCCAACTTTGAAACGCGAAGGTCCAGGTACGTTGCGGCTGGCCGGGCCGCCGCTGCGAAGCATGGACGGAACTTTGTCGGCAGTCAGCGGCGGAGTAGCTTTCTGCGAACCGGGCGCTGGTTTGCCGCTATCGATCTCGGCTTCCGTTACCAGTCCGGTCTTGACCAGTAGCTCTTCTAACCGCTGAGTCCACTTTTCGTAATAAGTCATGCGGAGATAATCCGCGGGAGCGATGAGC
>Ga0210386_10000678_pt1 | contig 31350 bp, 30 predicted proteins | sample IncBWH32OmetaG_FD_160091 | JGI IMG/M metagenome (GOLD analysis project Ga0210386, IMG submission 160091) | Forest soil microbial communities from Barre Woods Harvard Forest LTER site, Petersham, Massachusetts, United States - Inc-BW-H-32-O ...
AACTCTAGGAAGCGTGCTCCGGGAGTGCTGCCACTCCTTGGCTCCAGTGGGGGTGATCGAGATACCCCGGGTCCAACTAATTCACCGGCTCTTCCGCACCATAGAAAAACCGACCTCGGTGCCGACCGATCAGAAACGATAGCGCCAACACCGCCGCAGGGACAGTTTCATCCAGGGTGGGTCGGCCGCCGGCCGGTGGCGAACTAATTAATGTCAAACGAACCACCACCATCCCGCCTCCGCACAAGGATACCATTCGCATGCCAACCGATCCTGTCATCAGCCGCGATGCGATCACCGCCACCTATGCGCTGATCCGGCCGCACATCCGCCGCACGCCTGTCATCGAGATCGATGGTCAAGACTTCGGCCTCGGCGATGTGCGACTCACGTTCAAACTCGAATCACTGCAGCACACGGGCGTCTTCAAGACGCGCGGCGCGTTCACCAACCTGCTGACCCGCGACGTTCCGGGCGTGGGTATCGCCGCCGCGTCGGGGGGCAACCACGGCGCGGCCGTCGCCTATGCGGCGATGAAGCTGGGCATTCCGGCGCGCATCTTCATGCTGGAGATCTCCTCTCCGGCGAAGATCCAGCGGATCCGCGATTACGGGGCGCACCTGGTGGTGCACGGCGATCGCTACGCCGATGCGCTCGCTGCCTGCGACACGTGGCTGTCCAGCTCCGGCGCGCTCAGCGTGCACGCCTTCGATCAGCGCGAGACCATGCTGGGCCAAGGCACGGTCGGCCTCGAACTGGAAGCCCAGGCGCCGGAGCTCGAGGCATTGCTGGTCGCGGTGGGCGGTGGCGGGCTGATCGGTGGGATCGCGTCCTGGTACCAGCGGCGCATCCCGGTGATTGGTGTGGAACCGGAGGGGGCACCTACGCTTACCCGCGCCCTGGCGGCGGGTGAACCGGTCGATGCGGAAGCGTCGGGGATCGCCGCCGATTCCCTCGCGCCTCCCCGGGTTGGCACGGCGGTGTTTCCCATCGCGCGCCGTAATGTCGCGCAGGTCGTACTGGTGACCGACGAGGCAATTCTACAAGCTCAACAGGCGCTGTGGGACGTGTTGCGCATGGTGATCGAGCCGGGTGGCGCCGCGCCCTTCGCAGCGCTGCTATCAGGTCGCTACGCGCCGCCCGCAGGATCGCATGTCGGTGTCGTGCTGTGTGGAGGCAACACCACCGCGGTGCGGTTCGATCCCTGAAACTGATGCGCCTTGGCCGCGAGGCGCGGCGCGCCGATATGGACCGGACCTGTCACCTGCCTTAGTACGCGACCATGGACCAGACCGACGCCCTCGCCCGCATCTGTGCCGACACGCGCGTCGAGACCGCGCGGCGCAGCAGCGCCACAGGCATCGCCGCGATGGAGGCCCGCATTGCCGCCAGCGCGGACAGGCCTCGCGGTTTTGCCCAAGCGCTGCGACGGGCGGCCGCAGGTGGTATCGGACTGATCGCCGAGATCAAGAAGGCCTCGCCCTCGGGCGGGTTGATCCGGGCGCAGTTCGATCCGCCTGCCCTCGCCCGCGCCTATCGTGATGGCGGCGCCGCCTGCCTATCGGTGCTGACCGATACGCCGCACTTCCAGGGGCAGACCGCACATCTGGTCGCGGCGCGCGCCGCGGTGAGCCTGCCGGTGCTCCGCAAGGATTTCATGCTGGATCCTTGGCAGATCACGGAAAGCCGCCTGATGGGGGCGGACGGCATCCTACTGATCCTGGCGGCACTGTCAGATGCCCAGGCGGCGGAACTCGAAGCGACGGCTGTGGCGCTGGGCATGGACGTGCTCGCGGAGGTGCATGATCGTGCAGAGCTGGATCGAGCCCTGCGGCTTAGGACGGAGCTGATTGGGATTAATAATCGTAATCTCAAGACGTTGAAGACGGATCTGGCGACGACGGAGGAGCTGGCCACCTATCTGCCAGGCGGCCGTTTGCTGGTGGCCGAGAGCGGCATCCGCACCCACGCCGATATCGTCCGGCTGCAAGCGGCTGGCGCGCGCGCCCTTCTGGTTGGTGAAAGCCTGATGCGTCAGGACGACGTCACCGCCGCGACGCGCAGCCTGCTCGGCCTTGTGGCATGACCGGCGGGCTCAGCCATTTCGACGCCAGTGGCAAGGCGGCCATGGTCGACGTCACAGAAAAGGCCATCACGGATCGAACCGCCACCGCCGAGGCGCGCATCGTCATGCAGCCCGCGACGCTGGCGCTGATTCAGGCCGGCAACGCGGAGAAGGGCGACGTGCTGGGCACCGCCCGGCTGGCGGGCATCATGGCGGCGAAGCGCACCGCCGAGCTCATCCCGCTCTGCCATCCGCTGCCGCTGACACAGGTCAGCGTCAACCTCACGCCCGATCCCGTCGCGAGCGCGGTGCAGATCACCGCGACCGTACGCACGACCGGGCGGACCGGGGTGGAGATGGAAGCCCTCACCGCCGCCTCGGTCGCCGCGCTGACGGTCTATGACATGTGCAAGGCGGTGGACCGCGGGATGCGGATCGAGGCGCTGCGCGTGACCCATAAAGCGGGCGGCAAGTCGGGGGAGTTCAGCCAGCCATGATCAGTGTGGACGAAGCCCGTGGCCGGGTTCTGGCCACCCTCAACCCCACCCCGGCCGAGATCGTCGCCCTGGCCGAAGCCTGGAACCGCGTTGCCGCCGCACCGGTGCTCGCCCGCCTCACCCAGCCGCCGGCCGATGTCTCCGCCATGGACGGCTACGCGCTGCGCGCCGTGGACGGCACGCTGGGCGCGACCCTGCACGTGATCGGCGCCGCGCCCGCCGGCCACCCCTTCGCCGGCAGCGTCGGACCCGGCCAGGCCGTGCGCCTGTTCACCGGCAGCGTCGTGCCCGACGGCGCGGATGCCATCCTGCTGCAGGAAGACGCCAGGCGCGACGGTGATCAGGTCACCGTCACGGAAACCGTCACCGCCAAACGCCATATCCGCCGCGCCGGCCAGGATTTCACCGCCGGAGACCCCGTCGTCGTCGCCGGCCGCCGCTTCACCGCCCGTGACGTCGGGCTCGCCGCCGCCGCCAATCACCCGTGGATTAGCGTCCACCGCCGCCCACGCGTCGCCATCCTCGCCACCGGTGACGAAATCGCCATGCCCGGCGAACCCATCCCCACCGGCGGCATCGTCAGCTCCAACTCCCACGCCCTCGCCGCCCTGGTGCGCGCCGCGGGCGGCGATCCAGTCGTGCTGCCGGTCGCCCGCGACGACCGCGCCACCATCGCCGCCACCGCGGACGCAATCGGCGGGATGGACATGCTGGTCACCACTGGCGGTGCCTCGGTCGGCGACCACGACCTGGTGATCGAAAGCCTGCGCCAGCGCGGCATGGCGCTGGATTTCTGGCAGATCGCCATGCGCCCCGGAAAGCCGCTGCTGTTCGGCCGGCTCGGCCCCACGCCGGTGCTTGGCCTGCCCGGCAATCCCGTCTCCGCCCTGGTTTGCGGGGTGCTGTTCCTGGTGCCGGCGCTCGCCCGCCTCAGCGGCCTGCCCGGCAACCCACCTGCCACCGAGCCCGCCCGCCTGGGTGCCAAACTCGCCGCCAACGACCACCGCGCCGACCATCTGCGCGCCACCCTTGCCCCCGCACCGGATGACGGCGCTCACATCGTCACGCCCTTCCCGGTGCAGGATTCCGCCATGCTGCAACGCCTGGCCCGCGCCGATGCGCTGATCCTGCGCGCGCCCCACGCCCCCGCCCTTGCCGCAGGCGCGGACGTCCGCATCATCCGCCTGCAGGCGCATGGAATTTAAGGGTTCCTCCACCGACTCCGGTACAAAATCTTGACGCTGGCGTGCGAACCTAATACGAACACACAGCAGTTGCTGGTTTGTTCCGACATTCACTCGAATGGCGGCCCCAGTGCAGGAGACCGTTGGCCACCATGCTCACCCGCAAGCAGCACGAGTTGCTCGTCTTCATCGACAAGCACCTGAAGGAAACCGGCTTCTCCCCCAGCTTCGAGGAAATGAAGGAGGCTCTTCAGCTCCGCTCGAAATCTGGGATCCACCGCCTCATCACAGCCCTGGAAGAACGCGGCTTCCTGCAGCGGCGCCACCACCGCGCCCGCGCCCTCGACGTCATTCGCGTTCCCGGCATCTCCCAGTCGCCCATAGCCGCCAACGGCAACGGCGACACCCCCGGCTTCTCACCCCAGGTCATCCAAGGCGACTTCTCCCAGCGCCTGCCCGGCGTACGCGCCGCTAACGAAGCCGGCGCCATCCAACTGCCGATGTATGGCCGCATCGCCGCCGGCTTGCCCATCGAAGCCCTGCGCGACCAAAGCAGCCAGATCGAAGTGCCGCTCGCCATGCTGGGCAACGGTGAACACTACGCGCTGGAAGTCGCGGGTGACTCTATGGTCGAAGCCGGCATTCTGGACGGCGACACCGTCATCATCCGCAAAGGCGAAACCGCCGAAAACGGCCAGATCGTCGTCGCGCTGATCGACGACACCGAAGTCACCCTCAAACGCCTGCGCCGCCGCGCCGCCTCCATCGCCCTGGAACCCTGCAACGTCCGCCACGAAACCCGCATCTTCCCGGCCGACCGCGTCAAAGTCCAAGGCCGCATGGTCGCCCTGCTGCGCCGCTACTGACCGCGCCCATAGCCGCGCCAGGGAAGGTCAGGGCGCTGCCCTGAAAACCCGTCAGGGGTTTTGCCGCATGACCCCCAACCAAAGGCCAAGCCTTTGGAATCCGATCGTTTTGGTCGGGGTGGGAGCTTGCTCGGTCCGCGGTGACAGTCTCGGTCAGCCCCCTCCCCACACCGACCAACGGAGGGGTTCCAAGGGCTGTGCCCTGGCGGGTGTCCAGAGGGCAGCGCCCTCCGGTGGGAACCAAGGGCGAAGCCCCTGGCTTTGCTTGATTTGGCTGCGGGCGTCGATTGCTGCAGGAGCGAAGGTTGCGTGCGGGGGCGCGGCACCATACGTTTGCCGCAATCCGGTGGGGCGGGCGATCCGCCCCGTGCAACAAGGACATCCCCATGAGTGGCTCAGCCAAGCGGTCTGTGACGATCAGTCTTGAAGGTTCCAATAAGTCGGTGTCGATCCCGTTGATGGAGGCGACGATTGGGGCCCCGGTGTTCGACATCCGGAAGCTGTATGCGCAGACCGGGTTGTTCACGTACGACCCGGGGTATGGGGGCACCGCGTCGTGTGAAAGCAAGATCACCTACATTGATGGCGATGAGGGGGTGTTGCTGTATCGCGGCTACCCGATCGAGCAGTTGGCGGAGAAGTCGACCTTCCTCGAGATCTGTTATCTGCTGATGCATGGGGAGCTGCCGACTGAGGCGGAGTTCAAGGAATATGAGCTCGGGATCATGCGGCACACGATGCTGCATGAGCAGTTGCGCACGTTCTACAACGGGTTCCGGCGTGACGCGCATCCGATGGCGGTGATGTGTGGCGTGGTGGGTGCGTTGTCGGCGTTTTATCACGACAGTCTGGACATTCATGATCCGGTGAGCCGCACGATCAGCGCGTTCCGGTTGATCGCGAAGATCCCGACGATCGCGGCTTGGGCCCACAAGTACAATATCGGCCAGCCGTTCGTGTATCCGCGGAATGATCTGGGCTATGCCGAGAACTTCCTGCACATGTTCCATGCTGTTCCGGCAGAGGACTATAAAGTCAATCCGGTGCTGTCGCGGGCGATGGACCTGATTATGATCCTGCATGCGGATCATGAGCAGAATGCGTCGACCAGCACGGTGCGGTTGGCGGGATCGACAGGCGCTAATCCGTTCGCCTGCATCGCGGCGGGCATTGCGAGCCTGTGGGGTCCCGCGCATGGCGGTGCCAACGAGGCCGTGCTGAAGATGCTCACTCATATCGGGAACGTTAAGAATATCCCGCAGTTCCTGGAAGAGGTGAAGGACAAGAACAACCACGAGATGCTGTGGGGCTTCGGCCATCGCGTTTACAAGAACTACGACCCGCGCGCGAAGATCATCCAGAAGGCCTGCCATGATGTGCTGGAGGAGTTGGGGATCAAGGGCGATCCGCTGCTGGATCTGGCGATGGAACTGGAGAAGATCGCGCTGAACGACCGGTATTTCGTCGATCGCAAGCTGTATCCGAATGTCGATTTCTATTCGGGCATCATCCTGAAGGCGATGGGGTTCCCGACCAGTATGTTCACGGCGCTGTTCGCGGTGTCGCGGACAGTGGGCTGGGTCAGCCAGTGGCAGGAGATGATTGCCGATCCCGAGCAGCGAATTGGCCGGCCGAGGCAAATCTACACCGGGGCGCCGAAGCGCGATTACGTGCCGATCGGCGCGCGAAGCTGATCGCCTGGCCCGGCGCCGAGGGCGCGGCCGCCCACCCGACTGGGTGAGCGGCCCCGGCGGGAGTGTCTTGATAATGCGACAACCTGTACCGGCTAGGGCGCGGCTTGACGAGCCGCGCCCGGCTTGCGTTGGGGGCGAGATACCCCGATTGCCAGGCCTCTGGATGACGATATCCACAGGCTGTTGATAAGTTACATCACTACTGTCCGGTCGATAGATCAGCAGTTTCAATGGGTTGGTTTATATCGCCTCGCCGTATCGGCAGCCCAATTTCAAAATTCCAGTTCCCATCCGGAGTTTTTCAAATGCTGTGCCCGAAGGATGCCTTCCAATGTGTAGACCGAGACCGCGTGTCGAACCGCGGACCAGTGACGATCGGCCTGATCCGCCGATAAAATCGCTCCAGCCGGCGTGATTGCGTTCAAATCGACACCACCGAATATCGACCGAAATCCCTTGTAGGACGGCCACTTCCGGGCCGTTCGCTCGCAGTCAACCGGACAGCAGTGAAGTTACATAAGAAGCAAGCAACACATGATTCATGAGACTCACCAATAATTGGACAATAATCACGACAATTGTTTTCAGCAATGAGGGCTATGGACTTGCAAATATGGGGCTGGAGGGTATGTTGCCACACGCATTACTGGCTTAAATTGCCGCGTCGCTGTTTATTTTTTAACGAATTTGCGGAAAGCCGCACCCCCTTCACCCCCTCCCGCCAGCACCCCCGCCGCTGACCGCGATGGCCAGGACAAGCGGCCTGGACCCCACGCTCTCGTGATCATGGCTCGCTATTGCCGACAGACGCCACTAGCTTAGCCGATGTCGATTCGCTCGACGGCGTCAGCCGCGCCCTCAGTTGTCTACGACAACTTCCTGTATCTCCTCGCCGAGATGGAGTTCGCTCTGGTGCGCCAGGTCATTGAGTGGACACCGGAAGCCGCACAGGCAGCACAACGCCGGCTGGAAGCACTCTCTGCCGAGCTACGCGATATTGTGGCTAGGCTTGGGATTCACTGAGCGTCGCGCCTACGCAATCACAATAATTTACGGTCTGTTACGATCCGGTAAGCTGGGGCAGTGATATTCCACTGGCGGCATGCCTGATCGCATCCTCATCGTAGCCGGAGTGTTGATGGCGCTGGTCGCGGCCGCGCTGGTTGTCACGGCGCTCCCCTAGGGCAGCATCCGCCGCGTCGCCTTTCCACTCCCCACGGGGACCACCAGGCCGCGCTCCTCAAACCGGTTCAGCGCCGTCCCCAGCTTGTACCGCGTGGTTCCGTCGGTCCGGGAGCCGGACACCCTTCGCTGCCAGGGCGCCGCAAACCATGTCGCGGGTCGCCAGCAGTCCGCCTGCCTCACGCAGCATTTCCAGGGCCGCCTTGGTCAGCTCGCCGCGGGCAAAGACCGGGTTCGGCTTGCGGGACCGGATGGGTAGCTCCCGCTCCGGGGCGATGATCCTGATTCGTTCTTCTATTGATGCGCGTTCGACACGATGGCCTGCAACGATCGCCCCCGCCCGTTTGCGCCGCAAATGGCAGCAGAACCGGGGCGCGGCGTCGCTTGGTTAGGTCGGAATCCATCACACTTCGGTCAGGTCGGTCGAACTGGCTTCACCAGCAATCGTTGCCGGACATAGGGTGCTCCATGTCCGAGACTCTCGATCCAGCAAAGTGGCTGGCGCTGGCGCAGGAAGTCGTCGTTGTGGCTGAGGGCCTGCATGACGTCGCGTCCAAGCTCGTGCTGCTGGAGATCGCGACCAAATGTGAGGCGATGGCAAAGCGCGCGGAGGCGCTGGCGCAGCCCGCAGAATGACATGCGTTAACAGGCTGGATATAAAAGAAAATCAACGCTGTAGAGCCGATTATCTCGTGGTGCTCTTAGCTACCTAGTGCCGGACATCTTTGCCGTCGAGGCCTGCGTCTCGCAGCGGAACCTGCTGGACAAGCGTTCGCGGTTCGCACCGAGCATGCATTCGCCGTTGGCGGTGTGTCCGGTGCCACGGTTGCTGGCCCCGGTGATAGCGGCTGATCCGACGCCGCGCTGGAATCGCGACCGGGTCGTGCGGTGCGAGCCGGTGGTGCCATTCAGTCTTCCGGCGCCGTCATGCGCGTGCTGTACGCGTTGTCCCACAAGCACGACGAGGGGTTCATGACGTATCCGTTGCCGCATGCGCATCCGTATTTCGCGCGGATGGATGCGCTGATGGCACGGGAGAATGAAAAGGATCCCCCCGCTGCGGGCGCGTTTGGTGCGGGCGACGGCGGCGGCGAATTTCATCACGGAGGCGGCTTAGACCCGGTCGAGATGGCTGGGCGTGGGTGAGGCAGTTCAATCCCCTCCGCCGCCAGCACCTTCCGCGCGATGTCGGGGCGGTCGGTGATGAGGCCGTCGACGTCCGCGTTCAGCAGGCGCCGCATGTCGTCGGCTTCATTCACGGTCCAGGGCAGCACCAGCAGGCCGAGTGCGCGGGCTTCCTCGACCTGCGAGGCGGTGAGATCGGCATGGTGCGGCGCCCAGGTGCCGCCGCCCTCCGCCGCCACGGCGCGTGGGATGGAGCCGCCATAGTCTCCGGCGACGGGACCACCCCACCAGATGGCGGCATCGCGTACGGTTTCGGGACGGGTCAGCCAGGCCAGCGGGTAGTTCGGACGGATGCGGCGCACGTGGCGCGGACCGCGCCAGTCGAATGATTCGATCGTGATACGCTCGGTCACGCCGATCTGCTCGGCAACTGCGATCACTGCTTCTGCCATCCGCTCGGGCGGCACGGTCCAGTCCGGATGGTCGGGATAGGTCTTCATCTCGATGTTGAACCGGACCACCGGGTCGACGGCGAGCGCATCGGCGAGGCGCGGGATGCGGGCGCCGTCGTGGGGGCGCTGGTCTGGGAACGAGGCGGCGTAAGCGGAACCAGGACGGAGGCGGCCGACGTCGTAGGTCGCGAGATCGGCAAGCCGCAGAGTGCGGATCAGCGGTCCGGGCGCAGTGATCCAGGTTCCGTCGGTCCTACGCACCAGATCGGGATTGAATGCGGCATCATGGCTGACCACCGGCACGCCATCCGCCGTCATCGCCACGTCCAGCTCGAACGTGGTGACGCCGATCGCGAGCGCGGCGGCGAAGCCTTCCAAGGTGTTTTCCGGGAACAGCCCACGCGCGCCGCGATGGCCCTGCAAGTTGAACGCGCGACGCATCCCTCACCACTCCGTTTTGCCGTTGCCAGCCCGCTGCGTCACACTATGTCGCGACACGGATCAGGATAGCGCGTGATGGTGGAGCCGGGCGAGAAGCGGTTGGGGGTGCTAGGCGGCATGGGCCCGTTGGCCAGCGCCCAATTCATGCTGCGACTAACCCTGCTGACGCCGGCCGAGCACGACCAGGATCACATCCCGACGGTGCTGTGGTCGGACCCGCGCGTGCCAGATCGCACGCGGGCCAAGCATGAAGCGGGCGAGGATCCCCTGCCGTGGCTGCTCCGCGGCATCGCCGGGCTGCGCCAGGCCGGATGCGGCGCGATCGCCATTCCGTGCAACACGGCGCACGGATGGTACGACCCGATGCAACAGGCGGCAGGCGTGCCGATCCTGCACATCGTCGATGCCGCCGCCACCGACCTGCGGCGGATCGGGATCGGTCCCGGACTGATCGGCGTCATGGGCACTCCAGCGACGCTGACAATGCGGTTGTACCAGGACCGACTGGGGCGGCTGGGCTGGGAATGCCTGGTGCCGACCGAAGCGGAGATGCGCTCCAACGTCAGCCCGGCGATCGCGCTGGTGAAGGCCAATCGCGTGGCGGAGGCCCATGCACCACTGGCGGAGGTGGTGCAGTCACTGGCGCAACGCGGCGCGCGCGCCGTGGTGCTTGGGTGCACGGAAATCCCGCTGGGGATCCAGGCTGGCCCCTGGCAGAGGTGGGGTGTTCCGCTGGTCGATACGATCGACGCGCTGGCGCGGGCGTCAATTGGCTGGGCGCGCCCATCGGCGGGCGCCTAGCGCCTCAGGGGCAGGGGCAGCCCGGTGTGGGGCCGCGGGCGCCGCGCACCACGTGATGGTCGATCCATTCGGCCACCAGACGCCGCGCTTCATTGAGCGAGGCTTCCGGGTGATGGATGCGATACAGAGTGGTGCAGGCCTGGAATGCCGTCAGGTCGTCGCTGCCGACCTGGCGCAGGTCGCGATACGCGGTCACTACCGCGCGCTCGCAGCGCCGGGCGATCTGGCTGACCTGTTGGCCCATCAAAGGCTCTCCTATTTGCGAATCATTCGCAGTTGAGTGGGTAGCTTAACGGCGGTACGCGGGGGCAGCAAGATAGGGAGATAGGGAGATTGATAGGGAGATTGCAGAGCTGGACCGGCTCGCACACCGGCGAGCACGACTGTTGCTGTGTGGTCTCACACCACCGTGGCACGCTGGTGTCGCGCAACGTGCCGGGCCAGCAAACCTCGGGGAGTTGAGCGATGAAATACCTGCAAACAGTCGCCGTGGCGGCCGTGCTGATGCTGCTGTCGAGTGCGGCCTTTGCCGCGACGACCTGGGACGTTCTGCAGCGCTTCGGCCTGGTTCGCACCTGGGCCTATCCGTGCAGCCAGCCGCCATGCATGACGAACTGGTGGACGACGTCTTTCTAAGGCCGCCGCTGGCCTCGCGAAGCGGAACGCAGATCGCGGCCCAGATGCGCCGAAATTGATGGTGGCCATCGACAGTGCGCAAATCCTCACGTCCACGACCATGGCGATCCGATTTCGGAACGATGATCCGAACTGGGGACAACGAAACGGCACTGTTATCGACATCGTCCTCGTCAAGGAAAATCGCGCATGCGATCGCTCGTGGCCCGCAGCAGCACCGGCGAGGCGTTCATCAAGAACGGGGTTGTCGTCGCACGCAACACGCCGGCGCCGTGGTTGGATAAATGTTCAAAATGAGAGTGGCCTCGCGGCAAAATCGAGCGGTCGACACCGAAGATGTCGCGCGAGCCACGCTCTGTCGGATGATTGGCGGGCGATAGCGGCGACAGTTAACGGGGCGGGTCGGCGAGCACTTCGTAGAGGGTCTCTTCGTAGGGCGGGATCGTCAGGCCGGCCGCAGCTTCTGAGAGCCGCCGCTTGTCGTCGCTGGCGTTGAAGCGCTCGAGGTCGGCGGCGCTGGCCCACTGCGTCATGACGTGGAACGCGGTGTCGTCGCCCGGCCTGCGCAGGCGCCAGATCGCCTGGCAGCCGGGCTGGCGCAGCATGCCGGGAAATCCGGTGTCGCGGGTGAATTCCAGCCACTGGGCAAACTTGCCGGCGGCCACGCGCATCGTCAGCAGGCGGAACAGCATGGTCCCCTGCCCTACGCGCCGACGAGCTGCGCGATGGCAGTGCCGACATCGGCGGTGCCTGCCTGGCCGTCCATGTCGCGCGTCTTCGGGCCGCTTTCGCGCAGCAGGGTTTCGATCGCGTCGACGATCGCCTTGGCAGCGGCGGCCTCGCCCAGGTGTTCCAGCATCAGCGCCGCCGACCAGACCTGGCCGATCGGGTTGCAGATGTGCTTGCCGGCGATGTCGGGGGCGGAGCCGTGCACCGGTTCGAACATCGACGGATAGGTTCGTTCCGGATTGATATTGGCTGAGGCGGCGATGCCGATCGAGCCCGCGACAGCCGGGCCCAGATCGCTGAGGATATCGCCGAATAGGTTGGAGCCGACGACGACATCGAACCAATCCGGATGCTGCACGAAATGCGCGCACAAGATGTCGATGTGATACTGGTCGGTGCGGATATCGGGATAAGCCTTGCCCATCTCGGAGAAGCGCTCGTCCCAGTACGGCATGGTGAAGGTGATGCCGTTCGACTTCGTCGCCGAGGTCAGGTGCTTCTTCGGTCGGGAGCGCGTCAGCTCGAAGGCGAATTTCAGGATGCGGTCGGTGCCTTTGCGGGTGAAGATGCTCTGCTGCGAAACGAATTCACGGTCGGTGCCTTCGAACATGCGGCCGCCGACGGACGAGTATTCACCTTCGGTGTTCTCGCGCACCACGTAAAAATCGATGTCTGCTTCGGTGCGATTGGCCAGTGGCGTCCGCACACCTGGCATCAGCTTGCAAGGACGCAGGTTCACGTACTGGTCGAAGCCGCGACGGATGGGGATCAGCAGGCCCCAAAGGGAGATGTGATCGGGCACGCCCGGATAGCCGACGGCGCCCAGCAGGATCGAGTCCGATTGCGCCAGCAGCTCCATGCCGTTGGCCGGCATCATCGCGCCGGTCTGCTTGTATGTCTCACACGACCAATCGTAATGCGCCAGCTCCAGGCCGAAGCCGAACTTGCGCGAGGCCACGTCTAGTACCTTCAGCGCCTCGGGCACCGTTTCCTTGCCGATGCCGTCGCCGGGGACAACCGCGATCCGATGGGTCCGCGCCATGCACTCTACTCCCTCTCAAACGGGCGCACCTGACCCTGACGGGGCGGCGGCGTCAACCGGGTGGAGGCGGCGGGTTAGGGATCTGTTGCGACTGGTGTCGGGAGGAAAATTCACTACAGCGATGCGGAGGGCGCTGAGAAGGCGAGCCTGTGAGATACCCTTTGTCGGTCGCGTGACGGTCGCATCCCGGCCTCCGGTTCTTGCCGTCTCAGCGCCCGCTGCGCCGCTGCGGTGAAACTCGGCTCGGCGCCCGCAGCTCGGTGCCCGCCCCTGGGCGAAATCCCGCGCAGCCGGTAGACTTACCCCAACCGTTCATTCCTCGGGGGAGGACCAACCGCGCATGCGCATCCATAACCTTTACGTCGACGCCGCCGGCGAGTCGCATTTTCGCGATATCGACGTCGATTGGGTCGAGACCCGCAACGCCAGCAAGCTGAGCAAGCGACTGCCGGCCACGGGCATCATCTTCCGCGAAACCGCCGCTGAATACGACCTGAGCTGGCATCCGGCGCCGCGACGGCAATACATCATCAACCTGGATGCCGGCGTGCAGATCACTGCGAGCGATGGCGAGGCGCGGGTGATCGGGGCTGGCGAGGTAATCCTGGTGGAGGATGTGACCGGCAAGGGGCACCTGTCGAAATCCATCGGCGGCAAGATGCGCCATTCCATTTTCGTTCCTATCGACTGAGGACGCACCGACATGAAACTGGCATTCTTCGACGACTTCAAACTGGGCGTGGTGAAGGGCGAGGGCATCGTGGATGTCTCTGCCGTGGTGAAGGACGTGCCGCATATCTGCCCCGGCACGTTGATGAACGGGCTGATTGCGAACTTCGATGCCTATCGCGGCAAGCTGGAAGCGGCCGCTGCGTCCGGCAAGGCGGTGCCACTGTCGGGGGTGCGGCTGCGCCCGCCGCTGCCGAAACCGGCGACGATCGATTGCATGGCGGTAAACTATATGGAGGACGGAACTCGTTCCGCTCCCGCGCCGATTAACGCATTCCAGAAGACGGCGACGTCGATCATTGGGCCGGGCGACACGATGGTGCTGCCGGATGTGCCGGCGACGATCTTCGAGGGCGAGGCCGAGATCGCGGTGGTAATCGGCAAGCGCGCGACCAAGGTCAGCGCGGCGGATGCGTTGGATTACGTGTTCGGATATGTGAATTTCATCGATGGGTCCGCGCGTGGCCTGCCGCCGCCGGGCGCGGTGTTCTTCCAGATGAAGTCGCGCGACACGTTCTGCCCGATCGGGCCGTATCTGGTGACCGCCGACGAGATCAAGAACCCGCACAAGCTGCAGGTGAAGCTGTCGGTGAACGGCGAGGTGAAGCAGAACTTCAACACCGACGACATGGCGCACAAGATTCCGCGCTGCATTGAGTGGGTGACGTCGATCCACACGCTGGAGCCGGGCGACATCCTGGCGACGGGCACGAACCATCGTGGGCTGTCGTCGTTCATGGATGGCGATACGGTGGAGTTGGAGGCTGAGGGGCTGGGGAAACTGACGATCAAGATACGTGATGATCTGAAGCGGACCTGGTTGCGGGAAACGCGGCTGGATCGCCAGAACAAGGGCTTCGATACGCCGACGCCGCAGATCAGCGGGAAATACGCGCCGAAGGGCTAGGTCTCATCTGTCATGCCGGGGCTCGGCTGCAGGCCGACCTGAGGACAGGCTTCAGCCCGGCATCCACGGCTTTGCTGCCGCACGAAGGCAAATCGTGGGTGCCGTGGCCAAGCCGCGGCATTACGGGGGCCGTGCGTCAGGCCGTGCGATACTCCGCCAGCGCGCCGTAATTTGGTTCGACACCGATCCCAGGCACGTTCGGCGGGCTGACCGTGCCGTCGTCGTTCAGCGTTAGCGTGTCCTGGTAGATACGCCCCCACATCGGGTCGAAGGACTGGCCGTAGAATTCCAGAATCAGCCCATTGGAGATCGCCGCCACCAAATGCACGTGGATGTCCTGGGACCCGTGCGGCGCAATGTCCAGGTCGACCGACTGCACCAGCGCGGCAACCTTCATGAATTCCGTAACGCCGCCAAGGATTTTCGCGTCCGCGTTAAAGATGGCACAGGCATCATGCTTGATCAGGTCACGGAAGCCATAGCGGGTGTATTCGTTCTCGCCAGTGGCGATGGGAATGATCGTCGCCTGCGCCAGCTTGCGGTGGCCGTCGTAGTCATCCGGTTGCACCGGCTCTTCGAACCAGAAGATGTCATACTGCTCGATCTGACGCGCGAGCTGTACGGCCTGGTACCAGCGATAGGCACAGTTGGCGTCGATCAGAAGTTTCACGTCCGGGCCGATCGTTTCGCGCGCCGTGCGGATGCGCTGCACGTCCTCGGCGATCGGCGCGCCGCCGACTTTGATCTTCACCGCCCTAGCGCCCATGCGCAAGTTGTCTTCCATCTCCCGTGCCAGCTCGCGCAGGCCCTTGCCGTCTTCGTAGTAGCCGCCGGCGACATAGGTCGGCACGCGATCACGGAACCCGCCCAGCAGCTTGTACAGCGGCATGTTCGCCGCCTTGGCGCGGATATCCCACAGACCGATATCGATCGAGGAGATCGCCCGCGTCACCAGACCGCGCCGGCCGGTGAGCTTGGGGATCCACATCTTGTGCCACAGGCGCTCGACATCGATCGGGTCTTCACCGATCAGCAGTGCGCCGAGCTGCTCAATGCAGGCCCGCCAGATCGGGCCGCCATTGCCCAGGCCGTTCCCGGTCACGCCGACATCCGTTTCGATCCTCACCAGCGCGAAGTCGACATGGGTATAGGTGTGCAGCCCGTTGGTGATCGGCTTGGGACGTGGCCAGCGATATTCCTGTGTGGTGATCTTGGTGATTTTCATCGGATTAACCGTGCATCAGCACGATATCGAAGGTCACCGCCTTGGCGCGCTTTTCGCCGTGGACGTCGTGCGGGTTGACGATCAACACGTCCTTGCGCCGCGCGCTTTGCAGCCATGGATCGCGATCGTTCCATTCCTCGCCGACGAAATACATCTGCGTCACCAGTTGCTCGCGCGTGCCGGTGACCTTGAAGTGGATATGCGCCGGGCGCATCCGATCGGGGCCGGCAGGATACGCCGCTGGTCTGACCGTCTTGAACTGGTAGCGGCCATCCTCGTCCGTGGTGGTCGCCGCGAAGCCGGAGAAATGCGGATCGAGTGGTGTCGGGTTGGTGTCATTGGGATGCGCGTAGCGCCCTTGCGCATTGGCCTGCCAGATTTCCACCCGGGCATTTGGCACCGGCGCACCGGCACTGGTCAGCACCCGGCCACTGAGGTGCAGCACCGTGCCGTGGGCACGTCCGCCGCCGGTCAGGTCGCCGTTCACCACAGGCTCCTGTTGCAGCGGGTAGAATGGTCCCAGGATCTGGTCTGGCGTGCGTTGGAGTGTCGCCACCTCGGTGACCACGTCATCGATGAGGACCATGATCGTCTCCTTTCACAAGCGAACCGGCCCGCGGGTGAGCACCGCGGGCCGGCATCACGCGGGTCAGGCCGTTGTCGGGAACTTGCAGCTATCCGCCAACGGATGCAGCACATCCTCCGGCGGCGAGGTGTGCACGAGCTTGTAGAGATCCCAAGGGGCCTTGCTCTCTGCCTTGCTCTTCACCTGGAACAGATAGGCTGGGAACACGCCGCGGCCATCGGCGCGGATGCTGCCCTTGCCGAAGGCGTCGTCGTCGCTCGGCATGGACTTCATCTTCGCCACCGTCGTACGCCCGCTCTTCAGCGCCTCGGCGGCCCCCATTGCCTGCGCCGCCTTCAGGTAATGCAGCGTGATGGCATAGGAACTGGCGTGCGCCTGGTTCGGGTAGTTGTTCGGCGACTTCACCAGCAGCCGTTTGGTGAAGGCACGGGTGCGGTCGTTCATGTCCCAGTAGAACGTTTCGGTCGTGGTCAAACCGGCACAAGCATCCAGGCCGAGCGAATGGACGTCGGTGATGAACAGCAGCAATGGCGCAATCTTCATCGTGCTGGTCAGACCGAATTCGGCAGCCTGTTTGATGCAATTCTGCGTGTCGAGCCCGGCGTTTGCCAGGCCCAGCACCTTGGCGCCGCTCGCCTGCGCCTGCGTCAGGTAGGACGAGAAATCGGTGGTGTCCGGGAACGGATAGCGCAGGTCGCCCTTCACCTCACCTTTGCCGGCCAACACCACTTCTTTCGTGAGGTCGGCCAGCGACTGGCCGAACGCATAATTGGCGGTGATGAAGAACCACGACGTGTTGCCGGCCGCCATCAGCGCGCCACCGGTGTTGTGGGCATTCTCGTAGGTGTCGAAGCTCCAGATGATCGAGTTCGGGCTGCATTGCTGCCAGGTCAACGCAGCCACCGTGGCCGACGCGTTGAGCATGATCTTGTCTTTTTCCTTCGCCACCTGTGCGACCGCGAGCGCCACCGAGGATGTCGGCACGTCGATCGTCGCGGCGATACCGGAATCATACCATTGCCGCGCGATGGTTGCGGCGACGTCCGGCTTATTCTGGTGGTCCGCGCTGATCAGCTCCACATCAAAACTCAGATGCGGCTTCATCTCGTCGATCGCCTGCTGCGCGGCGGCAACCGACGTGGGACCGGTGTTGTCGCGGTACGTGCCGGAGAGATCGGTGAGCACACCGAGCTTGATGACCGGCTTGCCTTGCGCGCGGGCGCGCAGGACAGGCGCCGCGGACAGCGCCGCCGCGCCCCCGAGCAGCAGACGACGTGAAACAGCCATGAAAACCCCTCCCGGTAGACGTGTTACATCATCCCGCGCTTGGTCGCGGGGGGCGGGCAGTGGGTGCCGCGCTGGGGGGATGATGGCATACTCCAATCCCGCCAACTAGGCGGATTGGTGGATTTCGCCGCGGTATCCTGCCGTTGACGTGCCGGCTGCGGCCCGCTCAATGGCCAGGTGTGCTGGCGGGCTCTACCCAAACCGTCGCCGTCCGGCCCACCACCAGTCGTACTGCAGCCGGCACCGGATCCAGCTTTACGCGCACCGGCACACGCTGTGCCAACCGCACCCAGGTGAAGGTTGGGTTGATGTTGGCCAGCAGATCGGCACTGTCCGACCGTTCGCGATCGGCAATGCCGGCAGAAATGCTCTCGACATGCCCGGTCAGCCGGTGCGGCTCGCCGAGTAATTGCACCTGGACCGGATCGCCGACCTGGATCCGCGGCAGTTTGGTCTCCTCGAAATAGCCTTCGACCCGCAGCGTTGCACTGTCGACCAGCGCCATCACCGGTTTCCCAGTGGTGACATAATCGCCAGGTTCCAGGTCGACATTGGTGACAGTGCCATCCACCGGGCTGCGCACCGACGACCGCTTCAGGTTCAGCTCCGCGACCGCCCGATCCGCCTGTGCCTGGCGAAACGCCGCGGCCGCGGCCTCGGCCTTGGCGACCCGCTGCTCCTGCACCTCCACCGAGACCGACAGGTTCGTCAGCTTGTCGGTTCGGGCCGCCTCACGCACGGTTTCATCGAACTGCGCCTTGGAATTGGCGACAACCGCGTCGGCCTGCTGCAGCGCGAGTTGAAACCGGTCGGGATCGATGCGGAACAACACGTCGCCGCGCTTCACGGTCTGGTTGTCATGCACCAGCACGTCGGCCACCAGCCCGGAGACATCGGGGGCGATCGTCACCACATCGGCGCGCACGCGGCCGTCGCGGGTCCAGGGGGCGTCCTGGTAGTAATTCCACAGGCCGCGCCCGGCGACGGCGGCAACCGCGACGATCACCAGCGTCAGCAGGCCGGGGCCGGAGGCGCGGATCAAGCGGCGAACCACAGTCATCATGGCGCGATCCAATGCGGCAGCGTGGCGACGACTGCCGCCAGGATGATGATCAGAAGCGACAGGTCGACCAGCGGCCGATGCCAGACCAGCCGATAGAAGCCGACGCGCAGGAGGGCCGTGCGCAGCATCGCGGTGAGCGCCAGCGAGACCAGCCCCCATACCAGCAGCGCGGGGATGAACACGCCGTTGATATCGAATTCGCCGATCATGGCGCGTCCCGGCTTTCGGCTGCGCCGGACGGCCCAGGCAATGGTGCTTCATCCGCGGGCGAAACATCCTCGCGCGCGGGTTCAGTCGCTGGCGTCACGCCGCGATACGGTCCGGCACCCGCAAACAGGCCGCGCCGGATCCCCACCAGTTGCGGCAGCAGATGACGGGCGCGCGCGTCCTCGGTCGCAAGCGCGGCGTCAAGCGCACGATCGATCTGCTCCAGCAGCACCGGCGGCGGCGGCCGCGCATGACCTAATTCCGCCTGCACGGCATATTGGGTGGCAACGGCGAACAGAACACCATCTACGACCTCACGCACGGGCGAGGGCAGCGTCGCGTGGTGGTGCTGCAACTCCATCATGTTGATGCCGACACGCAGATCCGCCAGCGCATCCGCACCCGCCAGCTCGTGGCCCGGTTCGATCGCGGCCAACTTCGGCACCAGCAGCCCGATGCGGTCCAACAACAGCGCGGCCAGCTCCTCCCGTCCACGTCGGACGCGACCGTGCGGGATGGCGGCGATATCGCGCCAGTCGGCGCGCAACAGACGCCGCGCGCTCCATTCCGCCCCCACCGAGCGCATCAGCGCGGTCATGATCGCGGCGCCGGACAGGCCGAGCAGAATGGCAATGCTGCCATCGGCGTAGCTGATGAAGTCCGCGGCGTAGGTGCTTTGCAGGCTGAGCAGCGTGGCGGTGAGGAAGCCGAGCGCGGTCCCAATCGGCTGCGTCGCGGGGATTGCGCCCAGCACACCGACCGGAAGGAAGAAGGCACCCAACGCGAGAGTGAGCATCTCAAAGTTGTTCGCCATGGGCAAAATGGCGAATAGCCCGATGCCGACGGCGACAACCGCCACCAGGGCAATGATCAGGAACCGCATCAGCGCCGGCGTGGGATCATCGAGACTGGCAAACAGGCAGCAGGCGACAGCCGCCAGTTGGACCATGCCGACCCCGGCCTGCCACCCGGTTTCGATCCAGAAGGCACAGAGCACCAGGATCGTTGCGCTAGCCGCCAACCCCGAGAGCCATGCCAGACCCCAGTCGATATGCAGCTGGTCGCGCCCGTCGATCTGGATCGAGAGCGGTGTGGTGAGCGGCCCGCCGCCCGCCTCGATGTGCCCGCGCAGATCGCGCATATCCTGACGCACGTCGATCAGTTGGCGCAGGCGCAGCAGCAGGCTGGTGCGGATCAGCACGTTCCAGACGTCATCCTGCTCAGGCCGCGGATCGTCCGCCTGCTCCAGCGCCGCGATCGCCGTGCGCAGCCGAGTGGCCTCGCTGCGGGGTGGTGGGTTGCCCGCACGCACCCACACGCGCAACTCCGCCAGCACCCCCTCCAGTGCCGCCGTCACGCCGTTGCCGGCCCGCAGCGCGCGGATCCGATCACCGATCGACGACAGCAATGGCAACAGCAGCACCATCCGCCGCTCAATCTCGCTCACCCAGCGTGTGGCCGCCTGGTCTTTCGACGTGTCATAGGCGAGCTGAGACGTGAGCATCCGCAGCTCCACCGTATCGGCAGCAAGACGGTTTCGGATGACCGGACCGAGCGATTCATCGGCGGGGCCGAGCACCTCCTCGGCCCATAGGCTGGCGTTGCCAACCCAGGCAAGGATGCGCGCACTCAGCACCGGCGCGAGCGGACGTGGAAACACAACGGCCCCCACGATTGTTGCACAAATGATACCGAGCCAGACCTCCTCGACCCGCGCGACGGCGATATCCCAGATCGTCTCGGGTGCGGTAACGGCGGGGAAACCGATCAAGGCCGCGGTGTAACCCGCCAGCAGGAACACGTAGCTGCGCGGTGTGCGGTCGAGCAGCGCCATGTACAGGCACACCCCGGTCCACAGCGCCATCGCGACACACAACCACGCGGGTTCATTCACTAGATTCGGCACCAGCACCACCGTCGCGACGGCGCCGATGACGCTGCCGAGCAAACGGTAAAGTGCCCTGGAACGCAGTGAGCCGGTCAGCGGCTGAGAGACGACGTAGACCGTCGCCATCGCCCAGTACGGTCGGTCGAGGTTGATGGCGAGCGCGATATAGAGCGCGAGCATCGCGGCGATGAAGGTCTTGACCGAGAACACGTAGTCGCTGAGACCGGGCCATCGCATCACCGATCACCCGACTTTCCACGCATGCGGTCGCGCGGAGCCGCAGACCGTGGCGATCACAAGACATCGCTCCGTATGCGCCATGCTCTCCCCCAGCGTCATCTCGGCAGGTCACCCCAGTGAGACCGACTTTGACACCGCGGCAGCCACGCCGCGTGTCGATGTTCTTACGCCGATGACTGCGAACGCCCCACGCACATTATCGCGCGTGGTCGTACCGCAGACAGGTTCAATCGTGAGAACTTTGTCGAATTGTGCGGTTGTCGTGCGCAGGTTCCGTCCGATCGCGCGAGCGTGTCAGTTACATCATGCGGCGAAATGATTGACCGGTCGCACTTTCCCGTCATGCCGGTCCCGGACTTGGCCGAGGAGCGGCACCGGTATCCAAGGCCTTGCGCGCGGAAATCAGCAATGTCGTGGATGGCCCGCGTGCGCGGGCCATGACGTCGGTACTGGTGCATCGGAACGCTCCTGAGACGCACAACAAAGCCTGTCAGATCCGGTGGTGGCAACTGATCCTTGTGTCATCAGAACTTCGGTGCGCGCGGGAAACCGTTCGGCGGCAGGCGGCCGGCCTGGGCGCGCTCGCCCAGCCAGTCTCGAAGCTTTGTTTCGGTACGGGTTTTCTCGCCCAGCCGCCAGGTCAGGCCGTCGGTCAACCGGAACGCCTTCGCATCCGCCAGGTTACCGTCCTTGTAGCGCTGCAGGATCACACCGCCACCACGGCCCATCTCTGGCACCTGGTCGAGCGGGAATACCAGCAGCTTGCGGTTCTCACCGACGACGGCGACGTGATCGCCCTCGGCCGGAACGCAGACCACGGCCTCCTCGCCCGGTTTCAGGTTCAGGATCTGCTTGCCAGTGCGTTTCTCGGCTGACAGCTCCGTACCCGGAACGACAAATCCGCGTCCCGCGTTGGAGGCGACGAGATATTTGCCGCTCTCATTCGGGATGAACAGCGCAACGACGTCATCTTCGTTGGTCAGATCCGCCAACAGGCGCACGGGCTGACCATCGCCGCGGCCGCGCGGCAGGTCCGCCGGCTTTAGGGTGTAGGCGCGGCCGTTGGTACCAAACAGCGTCAGCTTGTCCGTCGTCTGGCAGGGCAACCGCAGCTTTTCGCGATCGCCTTCCTTGAAGCGCAGCTCGGCATCGTCCGCGAGATGCCCCTTGAACGCGCGGATCCAGCCTTTGTCCGACAGCACGACCGTGATCGGCTCGCGTTCGACGAAGGCGTCGGTCGTGACGTCGACGACAGGCGGTGGCGTGCCGATATCGGTTCGCCGCTTGCCTAGCGCACCGCCGCCGAACTTCGTGCGCGTCGCTTCCAACTCCTCGATGATGCGCGCCCAGCGCAGCTTTTCGTCCTTTAGCAGCACCTGGATATCGCGCCGCTCCTTGCTCAGGCCGCGGTGCTCCTTGCGCAGCTCGATCTCCTCCAGCTTGCGCAACGCGCGCAGCCGCATGTTCAGGATGGCTTCCGCCTGCACATCGGTCAGCTCGAACCGCTTCATCAGCCGCGGCTTCGGTTCGTCTTCCTCGCGGATGATGCGGATCACCTCGTCGAGATTGAGATAGACAATCAGATAGCCGTCGAGGATTTCCAGCCGCCGCTCGATCGCCGCCAGGCGATGTTTCGAGTGCCGCACCAGCACCTCGTGACGATGATCGAGCCAGGCGCGCAGCACCTCCTTCAGCGACATCACGCGCGGCGTGCGGCTGGGGTCCAGCACATTCATATTGAGCGGAAAACGGGTTTCCAGCGCCGTCGCACGGAATACGGTTTCCATCAATACTTCAGGTTCCACCCCCCGCGTGCGCGGCTCCAGCACCAGCCGCACGTCCTCGCTGCTTTCGTCACGCACATCGGCCAGCAGCGGCAGCTTCTTTTCTTCCAGCAGTTGCGCCATCTGCTCGACCAGCTTGGCCTTTTGCACCTGATAGGGGATCTCGGTCACGACGACCTGCCAGGTGCCGTGCTTGCCCTTCTCGACCGCCCATTTGGCGCGCAGCCGGAAACCACCGCGTCCCGTTTCGTAGGCGATACGCAGCGCATCGGCGTCTTCCACCAGCACGCCACCAGTGGGAAAGTCCGGGCCGGGCATGTGGCGCAGCAGGTCCGCAACGGATGCGCTCGGATGACGGATCAAATGGATCGCCGCCGCACAGATCTCGCCGGCGTTGTGCGGCGGGATCGATGTGGCCATGCCCACCGCGATGCCGGCTGCGCCATTGGCGAGCAGGTTGGGGAACGCACCGGGCAGCACGACGGGTTCGGATTCCTCGCCGTCATAGGTTGGGCGGAAATCCACCGTATCGTTGTCGATGCCGGCCAGCATCGCGCTGGCGACCTGGGTCAACCGCGCTTCAGTGTAACGCATCGCGGCCGGGTTATCGCCGTCGATGTTGCCGAAGTTCCCCTGCCCTTCCACCAGCGGGTAGCGCGCGGCGAAATCCTGCGCCATTCGCACCATGGCATCGTAGATCGAGGCATCGCCGTGCGGATGGTATTTGCCCATCACGTCGCCGACCACGCGGGCGCATTTCTTGAAGCCGGCGGTGGGGTCGAGGCGCAATTGGTGCATGGCGTAGATCAGCCGCCGGTGCACCGGCTTCAGCCCGTCACGCACGTCCGGCAGCGAGCGCGACATGATGGTGGACATCGCGTACGCGAGATAGCGCTCGGACAGCGCGTCCGCGAGCTTGGTGTCTTCGATGCGACCGATCAGGTCATCCGGCATCTATGGGCTCCCCGGGGATCTCCGACTCGGCGGCCAGCGCCGCGACGCGGTCGTATAGCATCCGCCGCGCGGCCGGCAGCGGGCGGTGGTGGTGCCCGAAGGCGTCACGCGCCAGAAAGTGACCGGTCAGTGTCAGGCCGTCACGCCAGTCGGTCGCGGCGGAGGTGTTGGCACCCACCAGGAAGCCCGGCAGGCGCAGCAGGCGCGGCGCCAAAGTGCCGGCCGCGGCGGCAGTAACCGCCCGGCCGGTGCGCGGCGAGACATAGGCGAGGCCGGCGGTCTCCCCGGTGAGCGCACACGCCGAGAGGTTGAGGCCATAGCCGAGATCGGCCAGCAGCAGCGTCTCCCACCGCACCAGCTCGGCCAGCATGGGCGGACCCTGTGACAGGTGCGCAATGAACTGGAGCAGGCCGCGGAAGACGCGGGGGTGGGGCTCGCGTTCGGGCAGGCCGCCTTCGGCGACAGAGCAGGCGGCGCTGAGCATCGCGAGCGCCAGCGGATCATCCAATGCCAGCGCGGCACCCGGATGCACCAGCTCGGCGGAGAAGCTGCCGAGCTGGTCGGACAGGCGCGCAACCCAGCGGGCCTGCACGAGGTTGCCGGCCTGCCAGATCGCGGCACCAGAACGGGACGCGCCACCGCGGGCTAGGCCGCGGTGCAGCCCATGCGCTTCGGTCATCACGGTGGCGATCGCGTCGCCCTCGCCATAGGATCGCGCGTCAAGCACGATCGCCGGCGCGTCCCATTCCATGTCAGTGATCCGCGTGAAAAGACGCGGGCAAGGCTACAGCCAGTGCAACCCGTGCGCCATCACGCCGCCCACTGTCCCGAAGCCGGCACGTGTCGCGCCGAAGCCAGCGCACATAAGTCCGAGCAGCCAGCGGAAATCGCCCTGGCGTCGTGGCCCGATGATGTCCAGGCGACGCTCGCTTCGATCCATACGATTGTCTGCTTGCGCCAGGCCGAGATGCGAACGCCGCTCGATCCGCTCCAGCGTGGCGGCGATGGTACACACCGTCTGTTCCAACAGGGCGACCCTGGTTTCCACGTCGCTGGTGACCGGCGGGGGCTGGCGGGTTCAACCGGGATGGCAGGCACGCGCGCCACTCCGCTGCCTATGGCGCCCACAATGACATGGTGTGATTAACAAAATCCTACGTGTGGCCGTACCACCCGTGAAACCTGGGCGCGATCGCCCGCGCGCCGCCGAATTGGCAGCCACGCGCGAAGGCCGTAGGAACGCACCCGCATACCAGGACTGAGCCATGGCCGCCGCCCCATCATCGCGCCAATCAAAGCTCGCCGCGGTGATCCGCGTATCCGCCGGCAACGTCCTGGAGATGTACGACTTCTTCGTGTTCGCCTATTACGCCTCGGCGATCGGGCGGGCGTTCTTCCCGCTTGGCTCCTACGCGCAGCGCCTCGGCCGTCCTCGCCGTGCTCACCGCCTATCCGGCGATGAGCCGGCTGGGGGTGGATGCGTCGTCGTACTCCCGCCTGCTGGTGACCGAGCTGTGGCTGGCATTCGTCTATTCGCTCTACAATGGCGCCATCATTGTCTGCCTGACCGAGATCATGCCGGAATCGCTACGGACTACGGCGCTCTCGCTGGCCTACAGCCTGGCCACTGCCACGATGGGCGGATTCACCCCGGCGATCTGCACCGCGCTGATCCATGTCACCGGCAACCGCGCCATCCCGGGCGCCTGGATGTCATTCGCCGCCGCGGCTGGGCCGGCCGGATCGCCGCCACGGCACGCACCTGATCGCAACGGAGCCGACATAATGAGCCACACCCACTCCGACGACAATCGGTACACCCACGGCATCGCCAGCTTCGTATCCGGATTGCGCTACGAGGCGATCCCGTCCGCGGTAATCGAACGCATCAAGCTGCTGATGCTGGATTCCCTGGGTTGCGCGATTTTCGGCGCACCGCTGGAAGCCAGCCGCATCCTGTGTGACACACTCGGCAAGCTGGACAGCACGCCGGCCTGCGCCGTGTGGGGCACCAGCCAGCGCCTGTCGGCACCGCACGCGGTGCTGGCCAACGGCACGCTGGTGCAAAGCTTCGAGCTGGACGACGTGCATCGCGTCGGCGTGCTGCATGTCGGCGCGGTGACACTACCCGGCATCCTGGCCATCGCGGAGCTGCGGCCCGGCCTGTCGGGGCGCGACCTGCTGACCGCCGCGGTGGCCGGGTATGAAATCGGCCCGCGCGTCGGCATCTGCATGGGCCCCGAGCATATCGCCCAGGGCTGGCATTCCGGCGCCACCGTCGGGGTATTTTCTTCCGTCGCCGGCAGCGCCGCCGCGCTACGCCTGCCGGTCGAGCAGATCGTGCACGCCCTCGGCATCGCCGGTACCCAGGCCGCCGGCCTGATGGCCGCCCAGTTCGGTGCTATGGTGAAACGAATGCACGCAGGCCGCGCCGCACAGAGCGGGTTCTACGGTGCCATGCTCGCCGAAGCCGGCTTTACTGGCATCGTCGACGTGTTCGAGAACCCGTACGGCGGCTTCTGCAGCACCTTCTCGCGTTCCACCGATCGTTTCAACCTCGAGGAGCTGACCAGCGGCCTGGGGGACCGTTTTGAAACCATGCGGATCGCGCTGAAATTCTATTCCTGCGTCGGCAGCAACCACACCACACTCGACGCCATCCGCCTCATGCAGGCCCGCCATCCGTTCGGCGCCACCGACGTTGCGGCGGTGGAGGTACGCGGCTCCCGCGTGACGATGGACCACGTCGGCTGGAAGTACAAGCCACAAGGCCTCACCTCCGCCCAGCTCAACCTGCCGTACTGCGTCGCCACGCTGCTGCTGAACGGCGACGTCTTCGTCGACCAGTTCACTGAGGAAACGGTCGCCGACCCCGCGCGCATGGCACTGGCCGACCGCGTGAGCGTGGCCGAAGACCCGAAAATCACCCGCCGTGGCTCCCTCTACCGGCACATGGTACACGTCACCATGCGCCTGCGCGACGGCACCACACTGGACGAAACCGTTGAAGCCCCCCGCGGCAGCGAACATTCCTTCGCTAGCCGCGCCGACGTGATCGAGAAATTCACCAAACTCACCTCCCGACGCATCCCCCGCGCCCGCGTCGACCAGATCGTCAACCAAGTGATGACCCTGGAAACCCAACCCACCGCCACCCCACTGATCGCGTCCCTCGCCGGCTAGCGCCGCCCGATCGCGGGCACACGGGCATCGCCCCGGGCGACCGCGGGGGATCCAGGGGGACAGCGTCTCCCGGCCTTCCTCTCGTCCATCCCGCGCGGCGCCTGCGTGCTCACGGCCTGGCGGCGCTAGCGTGGCAGGCCGGCACCTTTCGTTTCGCGGCCGAGCAGCATCGCGATGATGCTGAAGACGGCGCAGCAGGTCATGAGCGCCGTCACCTTATTGAAGCTGCCGCCGAAGGCGCCGACCATCAGCCCGGCCACAAGCGGTCCGAAACTGGTGATGGTACGCGCCGAGCCAGTACAGAACCCCACAGCAGTGGCCCGCAGGTGGGTGGGGAACAATTCCGGCAGGTAGATCGCAAAGCCGGAGAAAGTGCCGAACACAAAGAAGCCGAACACCGGCAGCACGTAGGGATACCAAGGATAATACGTGTCGAGACCGAGATAGAGTGTCAGCCCTGCGGCGATCGTGCCGATGCTGTACAGCGTAATCGTCGCGCGGCGTCCCAGCCAGTCCGCGACGAAACCGAAACAGATATAGCCGGCGATGCCGCCGATGCTCCACACCATCATGCCGGCGCTGACGAACGGCACCGCCGCGGCACCGGTCACACCGCTCTTCTGGATCATCAGTGACAGGATGGTCGGCAGCCAGATGTTGGAGGTCCAGATTGCCAGCAGCGAGCCCAGCCCGAACAGCATCCCCACGACGGTGTTGCGCAGGTGCTCCGGCGCGAACAACTGCAGCGGCACGAAACGCATGAACTCGTGGTCGTTGTCGGCGGTGCTCCGCCCGGTGGACACCGCCTGACGGCGTTCACGTACCGCCTCGAACCGCTCGGGTTCCATCATGCGGCGGCGCATGAAGCCAACCAGCAAGGCCGGCACGACGCCGATGAAGAACACCGTGCGCCAGCCATAGCCACCAACGAAGCCGTAGGCCCAGGCGCCAAGGAAGGTTCCCAGCGCGCCTCCCGTCATCATGCAGCCGGCGATCTTGGCGCGGTGGGTTTCACCCAGCACCTCGGCCAGCAGCGGGATGCCGACCATCAGTTCTGCACCCGTTCCGAGTCCGGCGATGAACCGGTAGGTCGCGAAATCCCAGATGCCGTGCGACACGCCCTGCAACGCGGTGAACACGCTGTACAGCAGGATGCTGAAGGTCAGCGCCCGCACACGGCCGATATAGTCGGCGAGGATGCCGAACAGGAAGCCGCCGAACGCCCAGCCCAGCAGGCCCGCCATACTGAGCAGACCGCCGACGCGACCGATCTGCGCCAGCGGTGGATTGCCGCCCAGCAGCTCGGTCAGCGCGGGACGAATCACCAGCGCGTAGAGGCCAAAATCCGCTGAATCCAGTGTCCATCCCAGCCACACGACCAGAAACACAAACCATTGATAGCGGCTGACGCCCCGCCACCCATCGACTGCTATTGCGGTCGCGCCACGCCCATTGGCCATGGTTCATCTCCCTGTGAAGATGCGAGCCGCATTCCATTGGGAGGGTGACAGACCGCGAGACGCCAGCTGGGACGCCGCGAACTCCACTGCCCCACGCCTCCGCGGTTGTCGGCACAATTTCGACGCCTACGTCCCACGAAGGTGGGTCGGCTCGTCATCGGCATAACCTACGCGCAAGAAGACAAGCAGGTGCCGAGCGGCAGCGTCAAGCGCGATCTGCTTAGCCCGCGTCGCCCAGCCCGATCGCGCGCAGGCGGGCGGTTTCCTCGTCCCAGCCAGCGCGCTCCTTGACGTTCAGGAACAGATGCACCTTGCGATCGAGCTGCTCGATCAGGGCGGCACGGGCCTTGGCGCCGATGGACTTGATACGCGCACCGCCATTGCCGATCAGGATGGCCTTGTGGCCGGGACGCGATACGTAGATCGTCGCCTCGACGCGCACCGAGCCGTCCTTGCCTTCGCGCCAGCTCTCGGTTTCGACCGTCGTGGCGTAGGGCACTTCCTCATGCGTTTGCAGGAAGATCTGCTCACGGACGAGTTCTGCTGCCAGCAGACGGTCGGGCAGATCGGTGATGTCGTCGTCGGGATAGAGGTGCGGTCCTTCGGGTACCACATCGGCCAACGCATCGCTCAGCGCGTTCAGCCCATCGCCGGTCGTGGCGCTGACCATGAACGTGGATTCGAACGGTGCCAGCGCGGTTAGTGTCGCGGTCAATGGCAGCAGGTGTGGTGTTGGCACTAGGTCGATCTTGTTCAACACCAGCCAGCAGCGCCGTCCGCTAGTGCGCAGACGCGCGGCGATCGCGCACACCGCCTCGGTGGCGCCGGTCTTGGCATCCACCAGCAGCACGGCGAGATCGGCATCATGCGCGCCGGTCCAGGCGGCGGCGACCATGGCGCGGTCCAGCCGGCGGCGCGGGGCGAAGATGCCCGGCGTGTCGACCAGCAGCACCTGGCTGCCACCGAGCAGCAGGATGCCCAGCACGCGGAATCGGGTGGTCTGTGCCTTGGACGAAACGATCGACAGCTTCACGCCGGTCAGCCGGTTGAGCAGCGTCGATTTGCCGGCATTCGGCGCACCGACGATGGCGACGAAGCCGCAGCGGCTGGTCACGCGGCGACGGTCCGCAGCAGGGCTTCGGCGGCGAGCTGCTCAGCGGCGCGCTTGCTGCCAGCGGTGCCAGTACCGGAATAATCTCCGGCGAAGACGGTCACCTCGAACAACGGCGAATGCGGCGGGCCGGAGCGCGCGGTCACCTCGTAGCGCGGCAGGCCCAGGCCGCGGGCCTGCACCCATTCCTGCAGCGCCGTCTTGGCGTCCTTCGGCGGCTCGGCCTGCGCGGTCATCACCGCGTCCCAGGCGCGGCGCACAAAGCCGCGCGCACTGTCCAGTCCGCCATCGAGATAGATCGCGCCCAGCGCCGCCTCCAACGCATCGGCCAGCACGGTGGCACGCGCGCGCACGCCGGCCCGCGCCTCACCGGGCGAGACCGACAGCGCCGCCGGCAGACCGATCGCCTCGCACACCTCGGCCAGCACCGGCTGCGACACCAGGTGCGCCAGCCGGCGGCCGAGCTCGCCCTCCTGCTCCTTGGGGAAGCGTTCGATCAGCCACTCAGCGACCAGCAGGCCCAGAACGCGGTCGCCGATGAACTCCAGCCGTTCGTTCGACCCGCGACCGCGCGCACCCGGCCGCGCGGCGGAGCGGTGCGTCAGTGCCTCACGCAGCAGGTCGGGACGGGTGAAGCTGTGGCCGAGAATGCTCTCGATCGCCTGGCTCAAGATCGGCTCAATGGATCGGCCGGAACAGCCGGTCCCAGCGGATCTCGAACGGCCATTCCCAGACTTCCCACCACGGGTATTCGGCATCGACCGAGAAGAACAGGATCTCGGCGCGGCCGACCAGATTCTCGATCGGCACGAAGCCGACCCCGTTCATGAAGCGGCTGTCGGCAGAGTTGTCGCGGTTGTCGCCCATGGCGAAGACGTGGTCGGGCGGCACGACGTATTCGGGCGTGTTGTTCATCTCGCCCTCGTCCGTCGCCTTCAGGATGTAGTGATCCACCCCGCCCGGCAGCGTTTCCAGGTAGCGGCGCAGCACCATGTGGATGCCGCTATCATCGGTGACGTAGTCGCCGGCGGCTTGGCGCGGGACCTCGGTGCCGTTGATGTAGAGCTGACCGTGGGTGACCTGGATGCGGTCGCCGGGCAGGCCGACGATGCGCTTGATGTAGTCCACCGAGGTGTCGCGCGGATACTTGAAGACCGCGACGTCGCCGCGCTTCGGCATGCGGGCGAAGATCCGGCCGGAGAACAGGTCGGGCGCGAAGGGCAGCGAGAAGTGCGAGTAGCCGTAGCTGTATTTCGAGACGAACAGGTAATCGCCCACCAGCAGCGTAGGGATCATGCTGCCCGACGGGATGTTGAACGGCTCGTAAAGCACGGTGCGGATGCCGATCGCGATCAGGCCGGCGTAGACGATGGTCTTGATATTCTCGACCCATCCGCCGGATTTCGCCTTGGCCTTGCTGATCGCCATGGAAAGTCCCAAAAAATGCGGTCGGATCAAGCCGATGCCGCCCTATGCTGTCAAGCGCGTGGAGAAAATGTCACGTCGCCGCGACACGCGTGGGTGATGTGCTGAACCCGCCCGCCTGGCGCGCACGAGGCTCATCTGCGCATCGGCATATGGGTATTTACCGATCCATGTCAGCGTCTTGGCGGCCTCTGTTCCGGCTGGGATGGTCGCCAGCAGCCCCGCCCGGGGGCCGCCGATCATACGTGGGAGCGCTTGCCCTTCGGCCAAGTGACCACATCGAGATCGGTGGTGAGCACCCCTGGCAAACGCCAAGTCCCGGGTGTCATTTGCCTCGCTGTTAGCCGGCGATACGGCAGGCGCCGAGGGAAAGACGTTATGCCCGATGCGTCGGATCCCTGTCCGATGCATCGGGATCTCATGTAGCAGAAGTACAACAACACCAGAGCCGCGTGGCCGGACGGTCTTGTGCGCGTAGGAAGTCGCTGGCAACGTTGCAAAATCAACGTCGTAACCGGGACGGTGAACTATCCGGGAACAAGTTGACATGTGCTTCAAACACCTCCAGCTGACCCGGGAGCAACTCA
>Ga0210386_10000679_pt1 | contig 31343 bp, 28 predicted proteins | sample IncBWH32OmetaG_FD_160091 | JGI IMG/M metagenome (GOLD analysis project Ga0210386, IMG submission 160091) | Forest soil microbial communities from Barre Woods Harvard Forest LTER site, Petersham, Massachusetts, United States - Inc-BW-H-32-O ...
TGAGCATCCGTGGGCGGCGCGGGTATCGCGCAACCCGGCTTTTCGTGCAACGCGCTCACCTTGGCATCGGTCAATCAGGAATGCCCTCCTACGCGGCTGCCGCTCAGAACGTGCAAGATGTGCTGTGCCGCGGCCGGAATCACTGTACCGGGTCCATAAATTCCGGCGACGCCGGCTTCATACAGAAACGCGTAATCCTGTGGGGGAATCACGCCGCCCACCACAACGGCGATGTCGTCATGGCCAAGCCGACGCAGTGCATCGATCAGCTCGGGCACGAGCGTTTTGTGCCCCGCAGCCAGCGAAGAAACGCCGACGACGTGCACGTCGCTTTCAACCGCAAAACGAGCCACCTCGCGAGGAGTCTGGAAGAGCGGACCGATGTCCACATCAAACCCAATATCGGCCAGGGCCGTCGCGATCACCTTGGCGCCGCGATCGTGACCGTCTTGTCCCATCTTGGCAACAAGAATGCGGGGCCTGCGCCCCTCTTCATGCTCGAATTCGACGACCATCTCTCGCGCTTTTCTGAATTCTTCACCATCGGCAGCGCCAGCCAAGTAGACGCCTGAAATGGTTTGCGTGACGGCCTCGTAACGTCCCCATACTTTCTCGAGCGCAAACGAAATCTCGCCCAACGTGGCACGCGCGCGGGCAGCATCGACGGCGCATTCCAGCAGGTTGCCGTTCCCGGAAACGGCGCAGTTCTCGAGGCGCGACAGCGCTTGCTCGACAAGCTGCGGATCTCTTTCGTGCTTCAATTGTTGCAGCCTCGCTATCTGCGCTGCGCGAACGGCAACGTCATCAATATCAAGAACAGGAATCCGAGGCTCCTCCTCGGCACGATAGGCGTTGACACCCACGATCACGTCTTTTCCGGAATCGATATTGGCCTGCCTCAGTGCGGCCGCCTCTTCAATCCGCATCTTGGGAATGCCGGCTTCGATTGCCTTGGTCATGCCTCCCAGTTCTTCAACCTCTTCGATCAGCTTCCAGGCGCTGTGCATCAATTCATGGGTAAGCCGCTCCACATAATACGAACCGGCCCATGGATCGATGACGCGCGTTATTCCGGTTTCCTGTTGCAGGTAGATTTGCGTATTGCGGGCGACGCGCGCGGAAAACTCTGTAGGAAGCGCCAGAGCCTCGTCGAGAGCGTTCGTATGCAGCGACTGCGTATGACCTAAAGCTGCGGCGAGCGCCTCAACGCAAGTGCGCACCACGTTGTTATAGGGGTCCTGCGCCGCGAGGCTCCAGCCGGACGTCTGGCTATGGGCGCGAAGAGCAAGGGATTTAGGGTTCTTGGGATTGAATTTCTGAACGATCTTGGCCCACAGCACGCGTGCGGCACGGAGCTTGGCAATCTCCATGAAGTGGTTCATGCCGATGCCCCAGAAAAAGGAGATGCGCGGCGCGAAATCATCGACGTTGAGGCCGGCATTCACTCCGGTGCGCAGGTATTCGAGGCCATCAGCCAGCGTGTAAGCCAGTTCGAGATCGGCGGTCGCGCCCGCTTCCTGCATGTGGTAGCCGCTCACGCTGATGCAGTTGAATTTGGGCATCCGAGCCGCGCAGTAGCGGAAGATATCGCCCACGATGCGCATCGAATGCGCCGGTGGATAGATATAGGTATTCCGCACCATGAATTCCTTGAGGATGTCGTTCTGAATGGTTCCGCAAAGCTTTTCCGCAGCTACGCCCTGCTCTTCGGCCGTAACAATATAAAAGGCCATGATGGGCAAAACCGCGCCGTTCATCGTCATCGACACGGACATGCGATCGAGAGGTATCCGATCGAACAGCATCTTCATGTCGAGGATGGAATCGATGGCTACACCCGCCTTGCCCACGTCGCCCTTCACACGCTCGTGGTCGGAATCGTAGCCGCGATGGGTGGCGAGATCGAATGCGACGGAAAGGCCCTTTTGTCCGGAAGCCAGATTGTGGCGATAAAACGAATTGGACTCTTCGGCGGTGGAGAATCCCGCGTATTGTCGGATGGTCCACGGCTGCATCACGTACATCGTGCTGTAAGGCCCGCGCAGGTAAGGCGGAATGCCGGCGGCGAACTCAAGATGCTCAAGGCCCGCGAGATCTTCGCGCGTGTACCACGGCTTGATGGCAATATGCTCGGGAGAGAGCCAGTTCCCTGCCGGCGCTGCTGATCCATGTTCCGCGCCTGGTTTGTAGTCGATCTTTGAAAAGTCTGGACGCATGCCTAGTCCTTGATCCCTATCAACTGCTGAAGGCCCGCGAGAACCTCGACCGCATTGCTGCGGAGGTGTATGAAATCGGCGACGCCGAGGTTTCGGAGTTGCTCTGCGGTGTCGGGGTTGCCGGCGATGACGACTTTGGCGTGGCTGCCGCGGTCCCTCAGGATCGACAGCAAGTCTCCGGCTATGGTGAGATACTCCGCATCTGAACTGCAGAGCACAATGAGATCGGCATCGCAGCCGGCTATCTGTTCCGCGTGCTCGAACTGTTGTTTGCCTGGTGCGAAACCGGCGCATGCCAGGAAGTCGGCAGCAAATTGAGCGCGCGCGCTACGCATTTTGGCATCGCCGATTTCCGCGAGCAGGATGCGCAGCTGGTTACCGGTGCGATGAGTGAATTGCTCCGTGCGCAAGCGAAGTGCCTCAAACGCGCGGGCTGCCCGTGGCGCAGAGTCGATGCGCAATATGTCAACGCGTCCCAGAGCCTCCTCGGATGGATCGGCAAAGCGGTTTGTTCCGGTAAGCACGCGGCGCCGGCAGTCTACAGCCTGCTCACGCGAACTTATCTGACGATCGAGCACGGGTGCAAGTATTTCCGTATCGAGCGCCTTTCGATAACCCCCTGCGGCCTCAAGTTCCTGGAACAGTCTCCACGCCCCTGACGCGATGGAGTCGGTAAGCACCTCTACCATGTACGCTCCGCCAAGGGGATCGGCGACGAGAGAGAGCAGCGCTTCCTTCTTCAAAAGAATTTGCGTATTCCGCGCCAGCCTGCGGCTGTTTTCATCCGGTTGTTTGTAGCACTCGTCGAATGGCGCGGCCGAGATGACGTCCGCACCTCCGAGGATCGCGGAGATTACTTCCGTCGTTGCACGCAGAATGTTGACGTGCGGGTCATAGATGGTTTGGTTCCAGTGCGCGGTGCGCGCGTGGATCGGTACTCTTCTGGCTGCCTGCATTCCGCCAAAGGACTCAATTGCCTTCGCCCACACCATGCGGAAGGCGCGGAGTTTCGCAACCTGGACGAAGAACTCGGGCCCTATTGCAAAGGAAAATGTGAGGGCCTCTGCTACACGGTCGACGCCCATCCCCAGTTCCTGCATCTCCGCCACAAAATCCACTGCTGCTGAAAGTGCGAAACCAACTTCCTCGATGGCACCTGCAGCGTGTTCTTGAAACTTCTCTGCGTGAATGACGAATGGCCTGAATCCGGCTTGCACATTGCGAAGTATCTCAACAGAATGATCAATGTCGGCCAGAGGATCCAGATCCGTCGAGATGCTTGCGGTGCGGGGACGCATTTTCAGCCGCTCGATCAGCAATTGGGCGGACGTATGATCCAGGCCTTTGATATGCGCCGGTATCTCATCGAGATTTTTGAGAAGCAGCGCGAAGTCGAAGGAGCTTGCCAGTCTCGGGCAATGAAATGCAATCTCTTCGGCTCCGGCCGCGATTGCGTTGCACGCGATGCGATTTGCCTCTTCCGGATCGGCAATATCGACCTCTTCGCGGATCCGCCACTCGGCAGTGGAGCGCGCGCCGCGACGGTAAGGAAAGTCTCCAGGCGCGGCATTCAGAAAGTGCAGTCCAGCCAGATCTTCGGCGCGGTAGTAGGGCTTCACCGCGAGCCCTTCTTCCGGATGCCAGATCAGTCTGGAGGCGTATTCCGCGCCTTTCACGTTCTCGCGAATGGCGTGTTCCCACTGCTCCGTACTTACGGGTGAGAACTCCGACAGAAAGCTTTCTGTGGCCATCTTTTACTTGCCTTTAGCGGCTTCGACTATTTCGATCAGGATGCCGAACGGGCTGTCCTCTTTTGACTTGGGATGAACAAAGAACACGGTGGTACCGCGCGAACCCTTGCGCGGAGCCGGATCGATAATTCTGAAACCTTTCTCCCGCATCGCATCAAACGCGCGTTGCGCATTGTTCACGCGGAAGGCAATGTGGGCCAAAGCGCCTCGACCGCCGTTCTTGTCGATTGTTTTCTGCACGGGTGAATCTGCATTCAGAGGTTCGAGCAACTGGATCAGGTTGGGTCCATTGCCGATCTGCAGCAGAGCTTCGCGCACCTGGTCGGAGCCCAACACTTCTTCACGATGAACCTCGTGGAATCCGAGCATCTGATACGCCTTCACCTGGGCGTCCAACTCTCCTTGCCTCACGGCGATGGCCACGTGATCGACGAAAAGGATTCCGGGGACATCGAAGGCAGGCTCAACTGTATTCGGACCCCGGTCTTCTGAGTTTCTGATTTCGTATGCAGCGACCGTATCCATCATTCGAACTCCACCAGGACCTGGTTCGGCTTTACGGCCGATCCCGGAGTGACGAGCACGCTCTTCACTACGGCGGCATGCGGTGCGGTGATTTGCATTTCCATCTTCATCGACTCGAGAACCATTACCACGTCGTTCGCCTGCACCGCCTGGCTCGGCTCGACGGCAATTTTGATCACCATGCCTGTGACCGGGCTCCGGCACTCCTTGTCATTGCCTTCGGCATTGGGCGATTGCAGCGCAATGGTTGGCTCAGAAATATCTGTCGGAATGAACGCGGAAGGAGCGGGCGGATACGGAGGATACTCCGGCGCAGCTCCGTCGTCCTCCAGAATCTCGACATCAGCCTCATACGCCTTGCCGTCGATCGTGATGCGAAGCTTCAAGTGTCTTCTCCTGTCCGTTCCTGCCTTCAACTCATCCACGCACGCGGAGATTATGTGAACCCTGCACAAGGACGCGGCCTTGCTGCGACCACGGGCTCGCGGCCGGCTTGACTGATCGAACATGCGCTTCCGGTCCAAGAGCTGCAAAGGTTGCCGCTGCAATTACAGCTTGGATTTCGGGAGCGACGCTCTCTTCTTCTTCGGCATTTCCGGCTTCTTCCTGCTGACTCGCCGCAGCCGCGATGAGTTGGGCCTGGTTCACCACCGGAACCGCGTGGTGCCTTGTGATGCGAGTCTCCATTGCGCGGATCGCATCATCGAGCGCAGCGAGTTGGTCCGCGACCTTCATGTGGCGGTCAGTGACGATTTGTTTGAGCCTGCGTAGCAACAGGAAGTAGCCGACAAGACTTCCCGCGGCAACCAAGGCCAAAATCGACAACAAGTCTGTCCAGTGCAACATCACAGCCGGATCCTCATAGCGGAATCAATCCGTGTTTCTTTTGTGGGCGGAGTTCCCGCTTTCCGTGCAGCGATTCCAGAGCATGCGACAGGTATCTGCGGGTCTCTGCAGGCTCAATAATTTCGTCAACCAGACGCCGTCCCGCGGCGACATAGGGGTTGGCGAACGTTTCGCGATACTCTTCCACCAGTTCCTGCCGGCGCGTGGCCTGGTCGTGCGACGCTTCAATTTCATGCCGAAAGACGATCTCTGCTGCACTCTCCGCGCCCATCACCGCAATCTCGGCGGTCGGCCAAGCCACCACGCGGTCCGCACCCAGCCCCTTGGAGCACATGGCGATGTATGCGCCACCATAAGCCTTGCGCAGGATAACGGTGATCTTGGGAACTGTCGCTGCGGAATATGCAAACAGCAGCTTGGCTCCGTGGCGGATAATGCCGCCGCGCTCCTGTTCCACGCCGGGAAGAAAACCGGGCACGTCGACAAAGGTGAGAAGCGGAATATTGAATGCATTGCAGAAACGCACAAAGCGCGCGGCCTTGTCCGAGGCGTTGATATCGAGTACGCCAGCCATAGCGCTTGGCTGATTCGCAACGATCCCAACCGGCCTGCCTTGCAGCCGTCCAAAGCCAATCACGATATTGGGCGCAAACCCCGGCTGAATCTCAAGAAAGTCGTTGTAGTCTACAACGCGCGTGACGATTGCGCGCACGTCGTAGGCAATCTTCGGATCGACGGGCACGATCGAGTTCATGTCGGAGTCAGACTTGATGCGCGAGTTGAATGGCATGCGCGGCGGGTCTTCAAGGTTATTGGAAGGCATGAAGCTGAGCAGTTTCCGGCAAAGCTGGAGCGCTTCTTTGTCGTCTTGCGCGATCAGGTGCACCACGCCCGAGCGGTTCATCTGGGATTGCGGACCGCCAAGTTCCTCGGAACTCACATCTTCCCCGGTCACCTGCTTGATGACCTGCGGTCCGGTGATAAACATGCGGGCCTGCCGCGTTTGAATCACAAAATCCGTAAGGGCCGGGCTGTACGCTGCTCCGCCGGCGCATGGGCCGCAGATGACGGCGATCTGCGGGACGGTTCCCGAGAGCTGAACGTTCCGGTAGAAGACGCGGGCATAACCGTCGAGGCTATCAATGCCCTCCTGCACGCGCGCACCGCCGGAGTCGTTAATGAAGACGAATGGGGTACCGGTTTTGAGTGACATGATCATCATCTCGACGATCTTGCTGCAATGCACCTCTCCCGCGGCACCGCCCAGTACCGTGAAATCCTGGCTAGCCAGGTGAATGAGGCGGCCGTCAACAGAAGCCGCGCCAATCACCACGCCATCCGCGGGCAGGTCCTTCTCCGCCATTCCGAAATAGGAAGCGCGATGGCGGGCAAAGATCCCGACTTCTTCAAAGGATGACTTGTCGACCAGCGCGGTTATGCGTTCGCGGGCAGTGAGTTTGCCGGATGCGTGCTGCTTTTCGATGCGCTCATGGCCGCCCCCAAGCTCAAGTTCGGCGCGGCGGGCTCGCAGGTCGGCGATCTTCTCCTGCATTGTCCTGGCGCTCACGCGTTCTTCCAGCCTTGCCATTCACGCTCCAGATTTCAGGTTTCGGGTCAGAACTTTGCTCTCAGCCGCAGTTTCAACGGTTTCTCTCGACGCGGGACTGTCTCGAGCGCGCTCCGCAAAGCGGCATTCATCGGCCCGTAACCTTCGCAATTCTAGGCGCGTAAAAAATAAGGCGATGTGACCGGGTTCACGTTGCCGGGGGAGAGGTTGGAGGAGCCCGTGGTGCGATCCCCGGGTTTTGGGGGGATAGTTCGAGGGAGATCGCAGGCTCAAGTCTTTCAGATAAGGCTATTTACAGGATCAACCAATCGAACAGGTGGTCCCGAACTTACGGCGACCTTTAGTTCCCGATCACGAGAACTTGAAAGCTGCTGTCGACCGCGTTTATCTTCAGGGGCGCACCATTGATCGGGGGATTATTGAGCACCGCGCCGTAAATGACGCTGGCAATATAGACCTCGCCGTTCGAGGGGTTGACAGCCAAAGTTCGTGCATTCTGCCGCGTCGGCAGAGTCTGGATCACGGCATAGGTGTCGGTCACATCCTGTCGAATGATCGTGAGGCTTCCATCACTGCCTCCATTTGCCGTAAAAATGAGCCCGCGATTCGGATCGTAACCGATGGCGTCGGCGCCGAAGCCAATGGGTAGAACCGCCACGGTCTGACCGGTGGTTGCATTCAAGGCCACCATGCGCATATTGGTGCATGCGACGAAGAGCCTCTGATGCGCCGAGTCAACGGCAATAGCGCGCGGCCGCTGGCAATTTGCGTCGAGCCATAACGGAGCTGGGTTCGCATCTGCAGGCGGGGCGGGCCTGGCGCCGGACGTCCAATCGATCAGGTAGGGCTTCGCCACCACTCCGGGTGCACCCGTATTTGTGGCAGTTGCCGCTGTTTGCACAGGTGGCTGGGATACCGGCCCAGTAGCCGCCTGCGCGTCAATGATCCGATGCACTGCGGAACCGATTGCCTGGGCATCGAGCCTCAGAATCTGGCTGCGATCAGAAACCGTGATGTAAATCCTGCCATTACCGTCGCCCTGCGCGAAGCCGAGACTGCCGGAAAGTACGATCTGCGCCAGGGGAACTCGTCGGTCGGTATCGATTACCGTCACTGTCGATTCTGGACCACCCAGCGGCGCGGTGCGCGGATTGGCCCCGTGGGAAGGCTGAGTCTGCCGTGAAGAAACTGCTTGTGCATCACCCGGCGTTTCGTTTCCTCTCACAGTTGCCTGAGAACCCACCACGAAGAGCAGCCCGCTGGTCGCATCAAGCGACATGGAGCGCGGAGACGGCCCGGTTGGGATGCTGGCAACCACCTGGAAGTTGCGCCGGTCGAACACCCGCACCATATCTGCCGGGCCATCGCTGATGTATCCGTAACCGCCTTCCTCATCGAGAACGACGGAGTGCGCCTCGCGCAGCCCCTTGACTACGCCGGCAACCGTCCCGCTCTCGACATCGACCACCTGCACCGAGGGGCCATGGGCGATAAACAGTTGGTTGGCCGAGGGGTCCATCGTCATATAATCCCAGTCGCCAACGCCGCCGACGATCCATGACTTGGTTATGAAGAAAGGGTGCGCCGGCAGCGCGGTCGATGGGGGCGGAAACGGAGACAGCTGGGCAGATGCAACACTGCACACTACAAGCCAGAGGCTCAGAAACATCCTCATCGTGTGACCGCTCCTGATAAGTTTGACGCTCTAAGTTGTTCTGGCGCTCAGCTTTTTTGCTGTAAAGACAGATTCCGCCGCGGGCTGCCCGAAACAAAAAAACACCTTGGAAAGGTCTGCGGCATCAGAACCGGTGTAGCGCCACTCTTCGTTTGACCGGCATGCGCAAGATCGCGCGGAGCCGGAAATCATCTTCAGAAAGGACACCGAGATGAATGCTCGTCAGCTGAACGATACGGCAAAAGCGATGGTTGCCGGTGACAAGGGCCTGTTGGCAATGGATGAAAGCACGCCCACGGCGAATAAGCGTTTTGCTGCTACCGGCATTCCCCAGACCGAGGAGATGCGACGTGCCTATCGCGACATGATCGTCACGGCTCCGGGTCTGGGCGACTGCCTCAATGGCGCCATCCTGGTAGACGAAACCATTCGCCAGCAATCCCGAGCGGGGATTCCCTTTGCCAAAGCGCTGGAAAAGGTGGGCATTATTCCGGGCATCAAGGTGGACGCTGGAGCCAAGCCGATGGCGGCGCATCCCGGTGAGAAGATCACCTCGGGCCTCGACGGTCTTCGCGAGCGCCTCTCGGAATACGCGAAGATGGGCGCGCGCTTCACCAAGTGGCGCGCAGTCATCACGATCGGCGAGGGCATTCCCAGCGACGGCTGTCTTGAGGCGAATGCGCTGATTCTTGCTCTCTACGCCGCCCTGGCCCAGGAAGCGGACCTGGTTCCGATCGTAGAACCCGAGGTGCTGATGGATGGCGACCACACGCTGGGGCGCTGCGCCGAGGTCACGGAACGAACTCTGCACACCGTTTTTGCTCAGCTCATCGCCCAGGGCGTGGTGCTCGAGGGAATGATTCTGAAGCCCAACATGGTCGTGCCCGGACTGAAGTGCCCGCAGCAGAATACCAACGAAGAGATTGCCGATGCCACGGTGAGATGCCTCCTGCGCACCGTTCCCGCCGCGGTGCCTGGCATCGCATTTCTCTCCGGCGGTCAGTCCGGCGAACTTGCATCTGCCCGGCTCAGCGCAATGAATGCACGGTTCAAAGGGCGGATGCCCTGGGGATTGGCGTTTTCCTTCGCTCGCGCTATCCAGGAGCCGGCCATGCAGATCTGGCATGGGGAAGACGCGAACGTGCCGGCAGCGCAAAAAGCTCTTGTGCACCGAGCCCGGTGCAACGTCGCGGCCCGTCGCGGTGAGTACACTTCCGCGATGGAAAAGCAATGACCGTCAAACATTTCGCCAAAGACTTTCGCGTCCGCCCCGGCAAGCGCATTCGGCTCGCGGACCTCGATCCCGGATTCAAAGGCAGGCACAGCAAGAGCCATGCGATAAGCAGAACTCAGGAACTCTGCTTAACGATGGGCGAACTGCAGCAGAAGCTCTTTGCAGAGCGCAAACGCTCGCTGCTTGTCTGTCTGCAGGCGCTCGATGCCGGCGGGAAGGACGGCGTGGTGAAGCACGTCATCGGGTCGATGAATCCAGACGGTTGCGACGTCGCTAATTTCAAGGAACCCACACCGGAAGAACTGGCGCACGATTTTCTGTGGCGTGTTGAGGCAAGGACGCCTAAGCGCGGCGAAGTGGCGATCTTTAACCGCTCACACTACGAAGATGTGCTCATCGTGCGCGTGCACAACCTGGTGCCGAAAGAGGTCTGGTCGAAACGCTACGATCAGATCAACGATTTCGAACGCCGGCTCGCCGCGAACGGCACGCACATGCTGAAGTTCTTTCTTCATATCAGCAAAGATGAGCAGCTACGGCGCTTCGAGCAGCGGCTGGATGATCCCACCAAGCGCTGGAAGATCAGCGAATCCGATTACACCGAGCGTGAGTACTGGGACGATTACGTGCAGGCATACGAAGATGCGCTCGCCAAGTGCAACACCGAAGACGCTCCCTGGTTTGTGATTCCGGCGGACCATAAATGGTTCCGCGATCTGGCGGTGTCAGAGATCATTGTGTCGACGTTGGAGTCCATGAATATCCAGGTGCCGAAACCGACCGTGAATATTGAAGACATCCGCCGCAAGTATCACTCCGCCGCAAAAGAAGACAAGCAGGGTAAAGCAAGACGCAAACGACGCGCACGCGCCTGATGCCGGCGCTGGGCTTGACCGCTCAACATTCGGTGCCCAATTACGCTATGCTTAAGGCCGTACCGGCCTGATCGGCGGCCGCTGGGGAGCTCGCAATGGGCGAACTGGTTCTGAACATCAATGGCAAACCTTACAAGGTGAACGCCGCGCAAGAGGAGACTCTGCTCTCCGTCCTGCGCAATCGGCTTAACCTGACAGGCACCAAATATGGCTGTGGCGAAGGCCAGTGCGGAGCCTGCACGGTGCTGATGGACGATGCGGCAACGCGATCATGCTCGATTCCGGCGGCGGCTGCGGCAGGCGCAAAGGTCACCACCATCGAGGGCCTGGAACAGAACGGCAAACTCACGGCCGTCCAGCAGGCATTTCTCGATGAAGGTGCTTTTCAATGCGGCTATTGCACCTCCGGCATGATCATGAGTATCACAGCTTTGCTCCGCGACAACCACGCGCCTAACGACGAACAAATTCTCGGTGCGATGAACGGCAATGTATGCCGCTGCGGAACCTATCCGCGGATTCTCGAAGCGATCAAACGCGCTTCGAGCCAGATGGCATCCGGGGGTGGGCGATGAACCTTGGCGAGTTGGAGAGGATGGAACAAGAGAATCTCAGCGAGAGAGAGCAGCGGCCTCAATATCTCGGTATCGAAATCGATCGACGCGATTTCCTGAAAGTTCTCGGTGGCGGCCTGCTCGTCTGTCTAACGCCACTCCCTTTGCTGGCGCAGGAGTCCGGTCGCGGCTTTGGCTCTCATGAACTTCCTAAGGACATCAGCGCGTGGCTGCATATCGATGCAGATGGACACGTGAAAGTCTTCACCGGCAAGGTCGAAGTCGGACAGAACATTCGCACCTCACTTGCACAAGCCGTGGCTGAAGAGCTGCGCGTTCCATTCGACTCAATCACGATGATCATGGGGGACACCGATCTTGTTCCCTGGGACATGGGCACTTTCGGCAGCCGCACCACGCCAACGATGGCTCCGCAGTTGCGCAATATGGCGGTGGCCGGCCGCGAACTGTTGGTGGAGATGGCAGCAGAGCGATGGAACACAGACGCCTCAAAACTCGTTGCCGCATCGGGAAGGGTGACAACGCCCGATGGATCGAAGGCGCTTACTTACGGCGAACTGACGCGCGGTGAGGCGCTGGTGAAGAGCGTCGCCGGTGATCCACCCTTCACACCGGCGACTGAATGGAAGGTTGCCGGAACAACGGTCCCCAAGGCTAACGGGCGCGACTTCGTTACAGGCCAACATCAGTTCCCTTCGGACATCGTGCGGCCGGAGATGATGTTTGGCGCCGTGCTGCGGCCCGAAGGTTTCAACGCAACGCTGCAAGCCCTCGACACCGGTGCGGCGGAGAAGATTCCAGGTGTGAGTGTCGTGCACGATGGTGATTTCACCGGAGTGGTTGCGAGTGATGCCTTCGCTGCCCAACAGGCTCTTGGGGCCATCCGGGCGAAGTGGAATGTTCCCCAACAGCAAGGCAACCAGGGGCTCTTTGAATACCTTAAGAACAATCCGGAGGGGCAAGTGGGACGCCCCGATCACATGGTTGGCTCGGTTGCGGAAGCGATGAGCGGCGCCGATGTCCAACTTGAATCGCAATACACGGTCGAGTACATTGCGCACGCTCCACTGGAACCGCGTGCCGCCGTCGCCGAATGGAACAACGGCAAACTCACCGTATGGACCGGCACGCAGCGACCCTTCGGCGTGCGCGACGAGTTGATGCAGGCCTTTCACCTGCCCGCGGAAAAAGTGCGCGTGATCCAACCCGACATGGGCAGCGGATATGGGGGCAAACATACGGGCGAAGCCGCCATTGAAGCGGCGCGCTTGTCGAAAGCTTCCGGCAAACCCGTTAAGGTGGTGTGGACGCGGCAGGAAGAATTCACGTGGGCCTACTTCCGCCCTGCCGGCCTCATCGAGATCAAAGGCGGCGCCCGTCACGATGGAACTCTTGTGGCTTGGGAGCACCACAACTACAACTCCGGCCCCGCAGCAATCGGCACGCCCTACGATGTTGCAAACCAGTTGATCCAATACCATCCCACGAAGTCGCCGCTGCGCCCGGGTTCGTATCGCGGACTCGCGGCAACTGCGAACCATTTCGCCCGCGAGTCGCACATGGACGCCATGGCACACGCCGCGCAGATGGAACCCGTTGCGTTTCGCCTGAAGAACATCAGCAATCCGCGACTGAAGGCCGTGCTTCAGACTGCGGCTGACAAGTTTGGCTGGGGCAACGCAAAATCTACACCTGAGCGCGGCTTCGGCATCGCCTGTGGCACTGACAAAGGTGGATTCGTCGCAACCTGTGCCGAGGTGACCATCGATCCTGCTACAAAACAAGTGAAGATCCGGCGCGTGGTCGAAGCCTGGGAATCCGGCGCGATCGTGAATCCCGATGGACTGCGCAACCAGATGCAAGGCGCCATTGTGCAGGCGATCGGCGGAGCTCTGTTCGAGCGCATTCTCTTCGCCAATGGGCGCATCCAGAATCCCCTCTTTTCCAAGTACCGCATTCCGCGCTTCAGCGACACGCCAGAAGTGGAGATCGTGTTGCTCGATCGCAAGGATTTGCCCTCTGCCGGTGCCGGCGAAACCGGCCTCGTGGGACTCGCGCCAGCCGTCGGCAACGCAATCTTCGCGGCCTCCGGAGTCCGCCTGCGCAGCATGCCGATGGCTCCAGATAACAACAAGATTCGAACTTGAACAGTGCGCCGGCTACGGCTTTACTTCACCGGGAGTGGTTCCAGCGTCCAGATCTTTCCGTCCGAACTCACCCAAGTTTGAAGATTGTCGTTTATCAGTTCGAACCGCGCGGTCTGCGGAGCTTGCAACGTGTCGGTCTGTGTGCCCGTTGGCCGGGTGCGGACAAGCACTGCATGCCCGGTCCACTGCATATGAACCGGTTGCCAGTGCTTGCCGGCGTCTTCACTCAGGAAAAGCGCTCCTGCCGTGTCGAGCGCGATGGTGCGGCCTCCGCTCCGTGCCACGGAAAGAGTTCCGAGACCGGTGGGCAGCGATATTCTCTGGGCCTTGCTGACCGCCGACGAACTGACGGATGAGAGGCTGTAGCTTTGACCGGTCATCGGGATCAGATCGAGCGGAGCTGGCTGCGCCGGAGCAGGTGCCGAAACCTCTGCCTTCGGCTGCACCGTGACCGTTTGCGATGCCGCTGCAGGAACAGAGCCCGCGATGACCGGGCTGTTCGTCGCGTCGAATTGGGCGCTTTGCGACTGCAGAGCATTCTGCTGCTCAGCCACACTCTGCTGCTGAAACTGGTTCGCAGCCATCGGGCCGCCGACCGGCGCAGATTTTGCGCGAGCAGCCATCATCCCATGAATCGAGTTGCCCGGAAGACCCGGCTGAAGCACCATGGGCGGCGCAGCGGCTCCAACCGAAACCTGCCTTCGCTCGATGGACTTTTTCTCGTCGAGTTCCTTCGCCGTGTCCTTATCGGTTAGTACGGCGCCATCCCGTGCCTCGGAAGGCGTGGCTCTCGTTACCTGTTTCAACGCTTCGCTCGATTGGGAAGCCGGCGGAGGATTTGCGGTGGTGGTCCTGACAGATTCTTCTTTTCTCAAATTATCGGTCGGCGATAACTTTGCGGTCACTTGCGTTTCCGACGCAGCATGGCGAAAGTGCATTATAACGGCGACTCCGATGAGTCCCGCAAATGCCGTCGCCGGAATCCACATCCATCTCCATCCATTGAAGCCTGAAGCGCGCTTTTTCGCAGACGCGACCGCCGAGCCAGCTACTGGCACCACCTGATCTTCCGACGTCGCCTGCTGCGCCAGGAACAGAACTTCGCGGCAGCGGTTGCATGTCGCCATATGCGCAAGAATCCGATCGTGCTCGACCGCGGGCAGCAGTTGCTCCGCAAACGCCGTCAGAATCTCGGCGTCGGGGTGCATTCCGGATTTGAGGGTCGGGTTCATCCTGTGGTCTTCGCCTCGTCCGAAAGCGACGCTCTCGCAATGGTTTCTTGTGCGGCGACCGGATCGGTAATCGCCTGAACTGTGAACGGCTCCGGCACGGAACTTTGCAACAGTTTTCTCAAATCCATTTTCAAATCAAGATCGCGGGGATCGATGCCCAGCGCTTCTTCTGCCCCCCGGCGGCTCATCCCACTTTTTTCGAGATTGCGTAGCAGATGCTTGCGAACCGCATCGGTTGCGCGCCGCAGCCTGCGGCTGATTGTCGCTTCATGCACATGCAACACCTGGCCGATTTCAGCCAGCGTCTTGTCGTCAGCATAATAGGCTGCAAGCAGAAATTGTTCCTCCGCAGGCTGATCGCGCAAGGCTGCATGGATGGCCTGGCGCAGAGTGGCGAGAATTGCGGGTTCGGGACTTGGAACCGAATTAGATACAGCCACATCGTGCACCTGGTCATCCAGCGATTGTTCGCGAAATGTGCGCCGGTAATGATCGACAAAGCGCTGTGCCAAGGTCGTCCGTAACCAACCCAGGAGCGAACCACGGCCGCGATAAGAATCGAGCGGGCAGCGACGCTCGCCATCGCGCGTGCTCAGCCCGTAAAGCTCCGCATAGAATGCATCGGCTAGGTCACGTCCCAACGTTTCGTTGCCGCTGATGGCGATGGCTGCGCGTGTAAGCGGTTGGCCGTAGACCGCCATGAAATGCTCCCATGCCCGCTCATTCCCGACGGCGCAGGCTTTCGCCAACACCAGGTCATCCAGCTTGAGACTGTGAAAAAACGCTGCCTGCTCTTTCCTTTGAGCCGCAACCCCGGAGGCCAGCCCGAAGTTCTGCGCCATCGCGACAACGAGTAAGATGCGATCGAAGTCGCTGCGCTCCAATCCCCAGGCACGCGCGCCACAGTCCCGCCAAAACTCGTCGAGCAGTGCCGGATGCACCGCAGCCGGAGCGGCCGAAGCCTCCCCGGAAGGCGGGTCTTCGACGGGCTGGATCGGTGCTGCGTCCACGACTCGAAGATACGCCAAAAAATCCCTGCAAGAAACACGGAGCGCCGCGTTCCGGGATCAGAGCCGGTCGAACTTGCGGCCGGTGGAGGTACGCATGAGCAATCCGATCACGTTGAGATTCTTCCGGTTTACGCTTTTGGCAGCCGCCCTGATCGCAGGTTTTGCGCTCCATCAAACGAATGGCGTGCGCGCCGCGGCAGGGCCGGCTGCGGGACCGATGGAGCAGCCCCGTGGAGGGTACCGCATCCTTGCCCCCATCGAGAGTGGCAGCCTGCTGCTTTTCCCCGTTGTGCAATCCGGCAAAATGCCAGGTTCGCCCTTTCTGACCCTGGATGAAGGCATCAAAAGCGGACAAGTCGAAGTAACTGAGGCGGGCAGACTTCGCGGTCTCGTTCGACCCCGTTCCGCGCAGGGCAGAATCGACGATGGTGTGGCCCGGTCCATTCCGAATTCCCAACCTCCTCAGTACCGCGGCGACCAGGTCAACACGCTGGTGCTGGTGAATAACTCCGACAAGCCACTGCTTCTGCTGGCTGGGGAAATCGTCACGGGCGGAAAGCAGGACCGCGTAATCGCCAAGGACCGCATTGTGCCTGCGGGCAACGATCCCATTGATCTGGGCGTCTTCTGCATCGAGCCAGGACGATGGACCGAAGACACTGCGACCTTCCTCGGATCGGCGAAGGCACCGGCACAGAGCATAATGGTCCAGCCCACCGTGCGCGCAAAGGCGATGGTTGAAAAAGATCAGCAGGAAGTTTGGAACTCCGTACACGGCAGCATTGCGGCCGCACTTGCCGCACCCACACCCGCACCGCCGGGAATCGCGGTCGCCGGCCAGCAGTCGGTCATCCGCGACCTGAACAGTCTTGGAACTACCAGCTATGCCCGCGCCATGCAGAGCACCGCTGTGAGCGAGAAAGTAGACGATGCTGCCGCTCCGGTGATGAAGTCGCGCGAGCAAGTGCTGGAAAAGCTCCGCGAAGAGCATGCAGTAGGCGTCGTGGTTGCCGTGCGCGGCGAGATCGTGTGGGCCGATGTGTTCTCCAGTACAGACCTGCTGGCGCGCTACTGGACAAAACTTGTGCGATCCTATGCAGCCGAGAGCCTGCTTGGCGGCGAAACGCATGCAACGCCAACCGTTGCGGATGCACAGCGTTTTCTAGACGCGCCCTCCGGTGGCACCGAAACCAGTATCGGAGACCTGGGCGTATATCGCTACCGCGAACTTCGCTCCGGCGGCACCGAAACGTTTGTGCTGGAATCGCTGCTGCCGGGAACGGACTACGACGTGCACATCAGCAAACTCAAGCTGCGCGGCGATGTGCGGCGGATCGGTTCGCCTCCGGTCTATCGCTGAGCAAAAGAGTTTGATCTGCGAGGAGATCGCATTGACGGCCGCCGCGCATTGACCGCAAGTGCTGCTAAAGCACAAGGGCTTATATTCCACGCAATTTGCCCTGGACGGCCGAGACTCTGCTTGTTGTGAGGAAATCTGCGTTTGTGGATGGATCGCATTCGACTTTTCGTCTGCAATCCGGCGCCAGCATCAGCCCCCAGCAGTTGGAGAAGATACGATTGAATGGGAGAGACTGATGGCAAAAGTCCTTGATGGGGCGTCGATTGCAGCGGCGATCAAGAAAGAAGTGGCAGCGGAGGTAAAGGCGCTGGCGGCCAAGGGTATTCGGCCCGGTTTGGCGGCAGTGCTGGTCGGTCATGTGCCCGCCTCGGAAATCTACGTGCGCAGCAAGGTGCAGACCTGCGCTGAACTGGGACTCTTCAGCGAGCTGATCACACCGCCGGACTCGGTCACGACTGAGGAGATGCTGGACCTGGTCCAGAGCCTGAATGACCGAGACGATATCGATGGCATCCTTATACAGCTTCCTCTGCCGAAGCAGGTGGACAGCAAGTTCCTGCTCGATTCGGTGCTTCCGATCAAGGACGTGGACGGGTTTCATCCCGTAAATGCCGGCAAGTTGCAGGCGGGGCGTCCGGCGCTGGCTCCCTGCACGCCGGCAGGAGTGATCGAGATACTCAAGCGCAGTGACTTGCCTATGAGCGGCCAGCATGCTGTGATTGTCGGGCGCAGCGACATCGTCGGCAAGCCGGTCGCGATGCTGCTGCTGCACGAGAATGCTACGGTGACGATTTGTCACTCGAAGACACGGGATCTCGGAGCGGTTACGCGCGAAGCCGACATCCTCGTTGCGGCGATCGGTCGTCCGGGATTCATTACGCCGGAGATGGTGAAGCCGGGCGCCACGATTATTGATGTCGGCATTAATCGCATTACGACGCTCGAGGAGTTTGACCGCTTCTTTGCGGGAGATGCGAAGCGAGAGGCCACGTTCGCCAAACGTGGCTCGACGATCGTGGGCGACGTGCATCCCAAGGCTTTCGAGCTGGCCGGCGCGTACACCCCGGTTCCCGGTGGCGTGGGGCCGCTGACGATTGCGATGCTGATGGCTAACACCGTTCGTGCTGCCAAGATGCGCAGGGGCGTTTAGCCGATGCTGCGCGTTGGACTGACTGGAGGCCTGGGCAGCGGCAAGAGCACCGTGGCCGCAATGCTGCGCGAGCTTGGCGCCGAAGTGATTGAGTCAGACGAGTTGGGCCGTGCGCTGATGGAGCCGGGGCAGACGGCATTCGACGAGGTCGTTCGCGTCTTCGGCGATGGCGTGTTATTGCCGGATGGCCGCCTGAATCGTGCGAAGCTTGCTGAACTCGCCTTCGAGGTTGGGCGTGTGAAGGAGCTGAATGCGATCATCCATCCGGCGGTCATTGAAGCGCAGCGGCAATGGATGCACCGGGTCTTCGAGCGCGATCCGGCCGCTGTGGCCGTGGTCGTCTCCGCGCTGATCTTCGAAGTGGAACGCGACGCGCGTGAAAGCGGCGAAGCCAACGCCGTTTTCACCGAGTTGCGCAAGCGGATCGACCGCGTTGTTCTGGTTACCGCTCCCGATAGCGAAAAGATCGCCCGCTATGTCGGCCGAACCGGCCCACCAGCCCCAAACCGTGAGGCTGCCGAGGCCGACGCCCGAGCACGGCTGGCTCACCAGATTCCGGACAGTGAGAAAGCCGTGCGGGCGGACTACCTGCTTGAAAACACCGGTGATATCGAGGCACTTCGCGCGCAGGTTAAGGAGCTTTGGCCCCGCCTGAAGCAGGAGAGCAACTTAACCCTGAATCGGTAGTTAATTAGAATAGAGGCAGCAGAGTGCTGGTACACGCGCTGCGCCCTCGGGAACTCCCTGGCATCTACTCCGTATCTGTGTTGAAAGGTCGCAAAGGTTTGAGAGAGCTATGAAACTGCGCCAGTTTGTTTTGGTCATTCTCCTCGTTGGTGGATTCTGGTTTGTCACCACGCATTTCCCGAAAGGGCTGAACCCTCTGACCCTGACGAGCGCGCGGGGCTCGACTTCGCCGCTGGAGCTAACCGAGGCAGAGGCCGCGCCCGCATTTGACGCAGAGGAGCAGAACAACATCTCCGTTTACCGGCGCGTGCTGCCTTCGGTAGTCAACATCACGTCGCGTGCGGTGGTCTTCAACTTCTTTTATGGAAAGGTGCCGCAGGAAGGACAAGGCTCGGGATTCGTTCTCGACAAGGCCGGGCATGTGCTCACCAACTACCACGTGGTTGAAGGCGCCAACCAAGGCGTCGAAGTGAAACTGAGCAACAAGCGCACCTACAAGGCGACCGTGATCGGAACCGACAGGGTGCATGATCTTGCGCTGCTTAAAATCGACGCGCCTGAACTTCAGCCGGTGGTGTTGGCGGATTCGAGCCAGATTGCCGTGGGCGAAAAGGTGTATGCCATCGGCAATCCCTTCGGCCTGAGCGGAACGATGACGCAGGGAATCATCAGCTCGATCCGGTCAATTCGCAATGGCGACGGCGCACCGATTGAAGACGCTATTCAGACCGATGCGGCCATCAATCCCGGCAACTCCGGTGGGCCGTTGCTGAACTCGCGCGGCGAAGTGATCGGGATCAACACCATGATCGCTTCGAACGGCGCGGAGCAGAGCTCAGGCATCGGGTTTGCCATCCCCATCAACACTGCTAAGGCGGTGCTCTCCGACTTGACGCGTTACGGCCAGGTGCGGCGGCCGTCGCTGGGCATTGTTTCGTATGCGATCGGACCGGATCTTGCTGAGCAAATGGGATTGGCGGCAGATTATGGCGTGCTTATCCAGAAGGTGGTTCCGGGGGGCGCGGCCGAGCGGGCCGGTCTGCGTGGCGGCAACGAGCAAGCATATGTCGGCAACCAGCCGGTGATGCTGGGCGGCGATTTGATTGTCGCGATCGATGGCCAGCAGATCACAGATCCGCAGGATATTAGCGTGGTGATGGACAAGCACCAAGCCGGCGATACGGTGACGGTGACCGTGATGCGCGGCCGGCGGCAGATGCCGGTGAAGGTGGTGCTGGGCGAGGCGCGGTCGGTGAATACGTAGCTCAAAGTGCGCCCAGTGCCTGCGGACTGACGTTTGATTCGTGCGCCGCCTGGGTCATGCGATTCCAGAGCGCCTCGAAGCGGGCATCGCTCCGCGAGTCGGACCACTTGGGGTCGGTCGCGAGCGAAATGAGGAACGGTGAGCGCGCCTGGTAGGCTCGTTCGAGCCACGCATAGGTATTTTCGTGGTCCTTCAGGCCAAGGTAGACAACTGCCATCAAAAAAGTGTCCACATACATGTGTTTTGATTCTTCTTTAAGCTGCTTCAACGTCTGCAGAGCTGCCTCGCGATCCCCTGAAGCCGCTTCGGTGAAACCGATCTCCGCGGTGATAATCGGGGGCTCAAATCCATTCAGCTTTTTGACCTCTTTCAAACGGTCAAGCGCCTCTTTGTAGCGGCTTTCGCGTGCAAGGACCCTTGCCATCCCCCAATTGGCAAGTACGGAACGTGGATCCAAAGTCAGGGCCTGCTGGTAGTAGCGGATGGAATCGTCGTAATGGCCGGCATAATAATTCACGCAACCGAGTTCGGCGATCAACATTACTGAATGTGGATCGAACTCCAGCATGCTCTCCAGATCCTCTTCCGCGTGACGATAGCGTCCGCTGATGGTGAGCAGATGGGTCGTGCAGCCGAGTTGCCAGATCGCGTGATCTCTGGCGTCGGCTTCTTCCAATTCACTTTGTCCAGCAGCGAAATTCCAATCGTAGACCAGATCGATAAGACCCAGGATTGCGTGGGCCTGGTGCATCGATGGATCAAGCATGAGGGAACGTTGAGCATATTGGCGCGCGAGCGGCATGTGGTCGCGTGGCGCCTCGTAGTACATTCCCAACCCAAGGTGGCCTTCTGCCATGGAGGAATAGGCAAACGCAAAGGAGGGGTCGAGCCGTACGGCTTCCTCGAAATCATGAATGGCTTCGTGCAGGTTGGCTGGGTTGTCGCGCAGGCGCGCCGCTGCCTCACCGCGCAGAAAGCTTTGAAATGCGGCGGGACTCGACGTGAGCGGTCTCTTCGCCCCCGCCACTTGAGCTGTGGGGGGTATGCCAAGCCCCCTCACGGCATCCTGAACGATTTCGGCCTGGATCGGACGGAGATCCGCTTCATCCGGAATATATTGCTTGCTGCCCAGGACAGTGCCGTTCTTCGCATCGCTCAACTCCACGTTCAGCACCAGCCGCCCATCGGGATTGCGCTCCAGGGCTCCGGTCAGCAGGTAGCCGACGCCAAGTTCGCTGGCGGCATTCTGCTTGTTCACACGATCTGCCGCTGCGCGCGAAATCACCCTCAACTGCGGGATCAGCGAAAACTGGCGAATCAGGGTTTCCGTAATGCCCTCGGTGAGGTAGTTGTTGGCATTGGCTCTGGTCTGGTTGGAGAAGGGAAGTACCGCGAGCACTTTTGGCCCGTTGACGGCCGAAGCGGCAGGTCGCGCGGGTTTCCGCCATAACGCCAGTCCGGCAATTGCAACGACCAGAATCATAGAGACCCCGGCCCAGGCTGCTGTCCTGTAGCTCCTGTGATCAACCCCGATTGGCGAGGCCGGGGCTGAAGTCTCAACCTTGGCAGATTTCGGTGGGTCAGAATTTTGGGCGAAAGTGGCGCGGTAGCCGCCCTTGGGGACATCGATGATGACAGGATCGTTGCGCCCATCGCCTGCATAGTGCTCGCGTAGCCGCGTGCGCAAACGTCCCGCCTCGACCCGCACCGTCGCATCGACCGATGGGTCGTAGGAGGTATTCCGTTCGAAAACATCAACCGCGATTGCAAATTCTTTCAGAGATTCATCAACATTGTTGAGCGAAGCCTCAACAATGTAGCGAAGAAACCGTTGACTCCGCTGGGAATTGACGAAGGGCGCGGATGCAAGCACGCGCTCCAGTTCAGCCCTGATCTCCTCAGACGAATTTGGTCGCGCTGACCCCACTTCATCCTCTGTTCTGCAAGAAATTGTCGTTCGATACGCGGGAAAGGTGACCGTAAGTTACAGGGTGAAACTTCTTATATTGTCGCACCTTCCCTAATCTCCGCAACGTGGGTACCCCGGAGCTGGCGTGTAAGCAAGGGAAGGAAATGTACCCATCAATGTCGGGAGGTCGAAGCCGTCCTCGCGGGCGGCTCCGCGAACGTTGTGGTTCGCTACTCCCTCAGTTGGAATCTCACTCACCCGCACGTTGCCGGCTGATCGGCGCATGGAGGAACTATGGTATCGCTCAAGCAACTACGAATGAAGTTCGCTACCCTCGGATTTGTCTCTGGCTCCCTCTTACTGGTTCCAACACTCGCGCAGGCACAGGACTGGCAAGTACAGGTCGGCGCTCAGAGCCACGACAAGGGACGGCAGGTCATCGCTTTCCTTCCGAATGAAGTGTGGATTCATGCCGGCGACTCCATTACTTTTACGGTCGCGACTGACGAACCTCACACGATTACGTTTCTGACGCCAAACCAGGTGCGGCAGCCCTTTTCGGTTGGCTGTCCAGGCGCAACGCCGAGCGGCAGCGCTGAAGATGGATCTAGCTGCGTGAATAGCGGGACGCTGATCAACGGGCAAGGATACTCGGTGACGTTTCCGACCGCTGGAGACTACAAACTTGTCTGCCTGTACCACCAGAACCACACCGCGATGATTCATGTTCTTGATCTCTCTGCAGATCTCCCTCATGACCAGGCGTTTTACAAAGCTGAAGCCGCAGACATGCAAAAGGACATGCTCTCCTCCGCCGGCCACTTGATGGATCACGACATGGACGATTCAACGATGGGAGTCACCGCGGGAACCGGCTCGATCGTCGCGACGGGCGGGGGCACCGGGACTTTGTCAGTGGTGCGTTTCATGCATCCGGACAAGATCGTGCATGTTGGAGAGACGGTGGAGTGGACAAACGACGACCCGATAACACCCCACACGATCACCTTCGGAGCTGAGCCGGACAACCCCATGCCGCCTTCGGCGAACGTGACTGTCGATCCGGATGGAGCGCTGCACGCTACCGTGAGTTCGCCGAAAGACAATGTAAACTCGGGCTTCATCGCCGCAGCTCCGCAGGATCAGATCGGGTTACCGCAACCGCTGCCGGGCATAACTCGGTTCCGCGTGACATTCACGCGGCCGGGTACCTTTCAATACAAGTGCGTGCTGCATGACAATCTGGGGATGCTCGGTAAAGTGATCGTTTTGCCGTGAGCCGATGGCTTTGGCCCTCCTCCAGTCGGGTGAGCCAGTCCCGGCGTCAGAACCTCGGAAGCAGGTGTGTGCACCCACGTTATGACACCTGTTGACCCATACATGGGAGGCAATACGTACGAGCCGCATTTCGAGCAACAACTCAGCTTCGTCCTCTGCCCCACGGACCGCGGTCCGTGGGGTTGGCGGAGCGAACAGTCTGCTTCATCCGTTTAGAATTTGACTCCCAGCGAGGAGAGAAACGCGAGAACGTCGGGCCAAGCGGCTTTGAGGTCGGTTGCGGTTTGAATATCGAGCGGGATATTCAGGGGGTTGGAGGCGGCGCCGGCGAGTTCGGCGATCGGTTTTTCAACCGCGGCGATGAGGGTGGCGAGCGCGGCCACGACCTGCGGTGCGGCTTTGAGAGCCTTGTTGGCGCCGGTAAGCCACCTGAGGGCGTCCTCGGCTCCGATTTCGATTCCTTTTTCAATATTGACCAGGATGTTTGCCATCGCGATGGTTCTCTTTTCTGGCCGGCGGGCCAGGTTTGTCCAGCCGCCGACATGATTTTGCGGAGACGCCGCTGGTGGAATGGCCGTGGTTGCAGCCGTAGTCGCAAGCGGGTCGCCTGGCGCGGACGAGAGCGGGCGCGCGGCGATATAGGTTCGCACGCTGATCCGCTAGATTGCCCGGCTATGATTCCAAGCTTAGAGAAGTCGGGGAAATAAACTGCAAAGCGGCGACGACAATCGAACTCGTGGAATCAATGGGTTGTACAGTTTTTGGGGAGGTGAGGGGTTGACGTTCAGATCGGCATTTGTGAGGCGGTTGGTCCGGCTCTTCGAGACGCGTTGTCCGCGGATTGCGCTTCGCTCTATGCGTGCTGCTCTCTTGTTCTCCCTCCTGGAGAGATTGACCTTTGACAATCAGATCGAGGCGGATGGCTGCACTGGCAGTTCTGCCAGTGTCGAAGAGGAGTGCGGCAACCTAGACTTCTCACGGTCGGTTTTAGCAAATTTTGTGGGAGTAGAGTGCCTAATGAATTCTGATGTGAGAAATCTTCAAGTCCTTCTGATCGTCGTCGTGTTGTCCATACCCTGCGGCTTTGCGCAGAAGATCAAAGTGGGATACGACAAGAGTATCGATTTCTCAAAATACAAGACCTATACATTGAAAGTTCCGCCGCAACCCGCGAGCAGACCTCTGCTCTACGCCTCGGTGGTAGGTTCGATCAAGAATGGGCTTGAATCCAAGGGACTGGTCAGCAAGGATAAGGGCGGCGACCTCACGGTAATTGCGGGAGCCAGCCTGGATTACGGCCTGAATCCGGATACAAATCCGATTGCCGATGACTGTGCGAATTGCCAGGCGCCGCAGGTAGACGTGCAGATGTGGGCCGGATTCATGCCGCCGCCCGGATCCGCGGGGAAGCCCCAGCCCAGGGGGACTCTCAAACTGGACATGGTCGACCGGGCGACGAACAAAGAGGTCTGGTCGGGCATGGTCGTGCAGAAACTTGACGCGCAGAAAGTAGATCAGTCGCTGGAAAAGGTCGGCACGGCAATCGATAAACTCATGATGGAATTCCCACCCAAAGCCAAATAAGCCCTTCCTGTCGTCTCCATTTCTGCTTTGCAACGCGTTCGACTTGCGCAGTGGCGCCGGGCCGCGTGATCAACGCTTGACGTAGCGTCGTGCCTGGATTTCATAATTCCCGCTGGCCACGCGGGCGATGGCTTCGGTGTAGGCGATGTGCTCTTCGACGAGGATGCGCTCGGCGAGGGAGTGGGCGTCGTCGGATTCAAGGACGGGGATGGCGCGCTGGAGGATGATGGCACCGTGGTCGAGGTGCTCGTCGACGAAATGGACGGTACATCCGGCGACTTTGACTCCATAGTCGAAGGCTTGCTGCTGGGCGTCGAGGCCAGGAAACGCGGGGAGCAGCGAGGGGTGGATGTTGAGGATGCGGTCGGGGAAGGCGGCGATGAATCCGGGCGAAAGCAGGCGCATGTAGCCGGCGAGGCATACCAGGTCGACGTTGTGTTCGCGAAGGCAGGCGATCAGATCGGCGTCATGCTCGGCGCGGGGGCGGCCTTTGGAGATGAAGACGGCGGTGGGGAGGTTGAGGTTGCGGGCGGCGGCGATACCGGGGGCGGCGGCGATGTTGGATAGGACGATGGCGATTTCGACGTTGGGGAGACGGCCCTCGCTGATGGATTCAGCGAGGGCCAGGAAGTTGGAGCCGCGGCCGGAGAGGAGGACGCCTATGCGAAGGGGTGTTTTAGATTTCGAGCTTTCCAATAAATCTCTCCGTGGTCAGAGTTGCCTCACCCGCCAGACTTCATAAGAGGCAATCGCTTGGGCTCGCTTGGCGGAATCGCTCAGATTCTTCAGCAACTCAATACATTCCCGATCCCCCAAGTCCGCCATACAACGAGCGCAGTCTCCTCCGCAATCCATCGTCTCAGGAGCCATGGGCTGATTGAGTGTCCTTCCGCAGATACCGCATTTCATCATGTGTACTGGACGCGGTGGTCGCCTTTGACTACACGGCCAATGATGTAGAACTTTTCTTCGGCGCGGTCGAGGAGGGTTTTGGCCCGCGTGAATTTGGCGGCGGGGATGACGGCGATCAGGCCGATGCCCATGTTGAAGGTGCGCATCATCTCGTCCTGCGAAACCTGGCCGAGATCGCGGAGGTGGTCGAAGATGGGCAGCACGGGCCAGGAGCCCAGCTCGATCTGCGCTGCTGTTCCCTTGGGCAAAATGCGCGGGAGATTCTCAGTGATGCCGCCGCCGGTGATGTGGGCCATACCGACGGTCATGCCCGAGGCGACGAGCTTCTGGATGACGTGGAGATAGCTGCGATGCGTCTTCATGAGCGCGGCGCCGGCTTTCTCCTTGATGGCGGTGACGTACTGGCCTGGTTTGTATTTGGCCACGTCGAACATGAGCTTGCGGGCAAGGGAGTAGCCGTTGGTGTGGAGGCCGGTGGAGGGAAAACCGACGAGCACGTCTCCAGCTTTGATGTCATCGCCAGTGACGAGCTTGTCGCGATCGACGGCCCCGACGATGAATCCGGCGAGATCGTATTCGCCCTCCGCGTAGAAGCCGGGCATCTGGGCAGTTTCGCCGCCGATAAGGGCGCAACCGTTGGCTTTGCAGGCATCGGCGAGGCCGGAGACCACAGTCTCCGTGACTTCGGGATCGAGCTTGCCGCTGGCGAAGTAGTCGAGAAAAAAGAGCGGCGTGGCGCCCTGGACGGCGATGTCGTTGACACAGTGGTTGACCAGGTCCCCGCCGACGCTGGAGTGCAATCCCATTTCAAAAGCGATCTTGAGCTTGGTGCCGACGCCGTCCGCCGAGCTTACAAGGATGGGGCTCTTGAACTTCTGCAAGTCGAGCCGGAAGAGGGCCCCGAAGCCGCCGATGCCGCCTAAAACATTGCGGTTAAAGGTTTTTTGCGCCAGGTATTTGATGCGCTCCTTGGCGCGATCCCCGCGCGAGATGTCGACCCCGGCGTCGGCATACGTTACGCTGCGCTTCTGCGTAGATTCGGGCTTTGACTTGGGTTCTTCGGGCACTCGGCGGCCTCTGCAGGTTGGAATATGTATGGATGCGGCGTTTCGAACCGGAAAGGTCGATTCTAGCAGGGTTGACGCAAAGGCTTTGTGACGGCGGAAATCGAATAGCTGTTCAAAATGTGGAGAACGAGCGGCGCAAAATGGAAAGCTTGCTTGACATAGAATAGAAATCGAGCTATTCTCCACTGGAAAGTCTGCTTTACATGGAACCTGGAGTTCTCAATCGCGTGAAGGAACTGCGCGCCGCCCGTGGCTGGACGCAGGAGGAACTTGCGAAGGCGACCGGAGTTTCGCGGCAGAGTATCAACTCTATTGAACGCAATCGCTATGTCCCGAGCCTGCCACTGGCTCTCAGCTTTGCTCGTGTTTTTGGGTGCAGTACCGACGATATTTTTCAATTGGAGAATGAACGATGACTCATCCGATCCTGAGCAGGATTCCGATTCTGGGCAAATTTGTGGATGAAAGGTTTCTAGAGCACCGGAGACGGTCGTCGAGTTTGGCAGCAATTGCGGGGGTGTTCGCGGCGGGCGGGATCTTCGAGTACCGGCTGATTGCGCAACATGTGATCGATTGGAATCTCTTCGCGGTCGTTGCGGTGATGGCGGTGGTGAAGATGGGGATGTTCACGTGGTATCGGGTGAATGACTGAGATGGGGAGAGCGCATGATGTGCTTATGTCTGAGTGGGAATGTGAAGCAGAGAGGGATGATTGCAGCAGGCAGTGGATTCCTTGCTGCTGGACTGGCGCTGTGGATTCTCGCCAATCGCACGAGTCTGCACCAGCCTTGGCTGCACGCCGTGTGCGGTTTCCTGATGGGGCTGTCGATTGCGATGAACCTGGGCGCGTTGGCGAAAGGGCGCAATTCAGGTGGGCATTCGGTTTAAATTCCCAGAGTCATCAAGCCGGGTACCGGTCTGTGGGGCTTCTATACTGAAGCCACGATGTCCACAAAAGCTTCAGTCCCGACACATACTCGTTCCCACGCATTGCAGCAGCGCGCTGAGCGCTTTTTTCCTGGTGGCGTGAATTCGCCGGTACGAGCGTTTCGCGCGGTAGGGGGAGCTCCGCCGTTTGTGGAGCGGGCCGAGGGTGCATATGTGGTGGATGCGGATGGCAATCGCTATATCGATTACGTAGGTTCATGGGGGCCAATGATCCTCGCTCATGCGTTTCCACCGATAGTGGAGGCGATTGAGCGGGCGGCGCGGAACTCGGCGAGCTTTGGAGCATCGACGGCGAGTGAGGCGGACCTGGCGGAGCGTATAGTTGCGTGCTACCCGTCGATCGAGAAGATGCGCTTTGTTAGCTCGGGGACTGAGGCGACGATGTCGGCGATTCGACTGGCGAGGGCAGTGACGGGGCGCAAGATCATCATCAAATTTGAAGGCTGCTATCACGGGCATGCGGACGGGTTGCTGGTGAAGGCTGGGTCGGGTGTGGCGACGTTTGGGATTCCGGGATCGGCGGGAGTGCCGGAGGAGATCGCCGCGTTGACGCATGCGCTGCCTTACAACGATGTTGCGGCGGTGGAGTCGGCGTTTGATGCGCATCCGGACAAAATAGCGGCGGTGATTCTGGAGCCGGTGGTTGGAAATGCGGGATGCATTGCGCCGGCGCCGGGATATCTGCATGCGCTGCGCGAACTGACAGACCGAGAAGGCGCGCTTCTGATTGTGGATGAGGTGATGACGGGGTTTCGCGTGGCCCTGGGCGGGGCCTGCGAGCTGTACCGACTCGATCCGGACCTGGTGACGCTGGGGAAGATTGTGGGCGGCGGGTTGCCGGTGGGCGTTTTTGGCGGGAAGCAGAAGTATATGGATATGCTGGCGCCGCTGGGGCCGGTTTACCAGGCGGGGACGCTGAGTGGGAATCCGCTGGCCATGGCGGCGGGGATTGCTACGGTTGGGTATCTGCAGGAGCACGCGGCGGAGGTGTATGCGCGGTTGGAGACTACGGCGAAGGCTGTGGCGGAGGGTGTTGCTGCGGAGGGCGCGAGGGCCGGCGTGGCGCTGACTACGAATCGTGTGGGCGCGATGTGGACCTGGTTCTTTAACGAGGGACCGGTGCGGGATTACGACGATGCGGCGAAGTCGGATACGGCGGCGTTCGGGCGTTTTCATCGGGCGATGCTGGACCGGGGAGTGTGGCTGCCGCCTTCGCAGTTTGAGGCTGTGTTTTTGGGGACGGCGCATGGGGATGCTGAGGTGCGGGCTACGATTGAGGCGGCACGGGTGGCGTTTCGCGCCTGATCGCGGAGAGGAACCACCGCAGTCGTACATGGCCCGTGGCCTTACCCGAAGACCATGAAACATGCAGTTGGATTCGGACGTCCCTCCGGGACTTGGTTCCTGTTGTTTTCTAACCCAGGGTTCCGCTGCGCTCCACCCTGGGCTATTTTCGTTTCCTCCCTCCGGGAGGATCAGGTCCTGCAAGGCTTCGATTTGTCCGATCTGAAAATCCAGACCTGGGGCACCCGCTCTTTGCGTATGATTTCAGCAGCCTGAAGGCTGATGCTCCCTCCGTATTTGGATTCTTGCTTTCCCACCCATGCCGCGAAAAGCCGCGTCATGGATGGGGCACCCACACTCTGCGGCGGAAAAAAGCAACCGCAGATCCTCTTCGGCAAGCTCAGGGCAGGCTTTCGACTTCGCTCAAGATGCCGACACATTTAGATTCTTGCTTCCCACCCTAGCCGCAAAGGCGCGGCAAGGATGGGGCACCCACGATCGTGCGGATGGATGCTGCGAACTTGCATCATTCGCGGAGTTACTCGGGCCATGCATCGAGGGTCACGAAGGTGTGGGTGCGGTCGTAGCGGACTAGAAGCTGTTCGGCGGCTGCGATGGATGGACCGCGATTTGCGCCTTGACCGTGATGGCTGCCGTCGTGCAGGACGATGTTGCTGGCGTAGCCGCGGCTCTGGTTGTTGTCGATCTTTCTGATTAAATTTTGTGCGATCTTGTCGGCGGAGGGCTCGCTCCAATCCATCGTCATGGCGTTCCATGTTACGGAGATCAGGCCGAGCTGGCGGGCGAGTTTGAGCACGTAGGGGCGGCGCGCGCCGAAAGGTGGGCGGAAGTAGCGCACGGGTTTGCCGGTGATGTTGGCGAGGATATCGCTGGTGCGGGTTAGCTCGTCGAGAACGTCGGCGGACCGGGCGCGGGAGAGATCGGGGTGGCTCCACGTGTGATTGCCGATGAGATGTCCTGCGTCAGCGACGCGGCGGGTGAGAGCAGGATCTTCCTTGGCGAATTTGCCGACCATAAAAAAAGTGGCGTGCACATTGTGCGCGGCGAGGATGTCGAGGAGGCGCGGCGTTGAAGCAGGATTGGGGCCGTCGTCGAAGGTGAGGGCTAGTTGGCCGGGAAGGCGAGGGGCGATGAGGGTGCGTCCGAAGACTTGTGAAGTGGGCCAGCGAGAGGCGTAGGCGAAGCCGCCGATGCCCAGTCCGCCGACAGCGGCGACACCGACGATCCCGTAAACGCTCGCGGCTAAAGGAGAAAGCATTGCTGCTTAGTAGTGTGCGGCGAAGGAAGGCTGAACGGCAAGTGAAGTGTGACGAGCTGTAACAGATGAGGCTAATCCAAGCCTGAAGGCCCTCTTTCAAAAGATCGCCTGGATTCGTGAGGCTAAGGCCCCACGCTCTCTCCGGGCGTATACTGATTTTGTTCGGGTCGCATCCTGACCTCCACCCGCAGTGACAAAGACCTGTCACCGGGCTCGGGGCGGAGCGGCACTGGAGAGACGATGAGTATTACGAACTTTCCCGGAAGCGCGAATTCTTCGCCGCTTGATTCTTCCCTCACAAAAGTGACCATTCCCGCACTGGCTGATATGAAGCGCCAGGGCAAACCTATTTCTGCGCTCACGGCGTATGACTACGCGACCTCGCGCCTTGTGGATGAAGCGGGAATCGACCTGGTGCTGGTGGGCGATTCGCTGGCCATGGTGGTGATGGGCCATGACAATACGCTGGCGGTGACCGTGGACGAGATGCTGCACCACACGCGTGCGGTGCGTCGCGCGGTGCGGAGAGCGCTCGTTGTAGCCGACATGCCGTTCGGCAGCTATCACGGAACGGTGGCGGAAGGTGTGGCCAACGCGGTGCGGTTTATCAAAGAGGCAGGCGCGGAGGCAGTGAAGATTGAGGGGTCGCGCGTGACGCTGGTCGAGGCGCTGACGGATGCGGAGATTCCCGTCATTGGTCATCTCGGGCTGACGCCGCAGAGCGTGCATCGCATGGGCGGGTATCGTGTGCAGGCGAAGACGGCCGATACGGTGCAGCGGATCAAGGCCGATGCAAAGGCGCTGGAAGAAGCGGGCGCGGGCTTGCTGGTGCTCGAAGGGATTCCCCGGGAAGTGGCGGCGGAGATTACGGCGGAGCTGACGATTCCGACGATCGGGATTGGCGCGGGGCCGGATTGCGACGGGCAGATTCTCGTTTTCCACGACATGGTGAACCTGAGCTTCGCACC
>Ga0210386_10000680_pt1 | contig 31313 bp, 27 predicted proteins | sample IncBWH32OmetaG_FD_160091 | JGI IMG/M metagenome (GOLD analysis project Ga0210386, IMG submission 160091) | Forest soil microbial communities from Barre Woods Harvard Forest LTER site, Petersham, Massachusetts, United States - Inc-BW-H-32-O ...
CGTGAGGATACCATTGGACAATTTCCAGACGATTCCTGGGCTAACAATGAAGACATTTCCTAGTTGGTCGCGGGCGATGCCCGATGGATTTCGGAAGCCAGGAGTTGAGCTGTTTGCGACGGACGTCGCGGTTCCATTGCTAACTCTACAAACCTCTCCCATGCCCGCGTTACTATTCGCGAAGTAGATATTTCCTGAACTGTCGATGCTCACGCCCGCGACATAATTAGCCACCGAAGCACCTGTTGCAAGAACAGGGGTCGCACAAGAACCTGGTGTTCCGTTTCCAGCGACGGTGGTGATTACGCCTTGGCTGACTTTGCGTATTCTGTAAACGTCAGCGATGTAAAGATCGTTCTGGCTGTCTACCGCCAGCGCGGTGGGAAAAACACCCGCTGACGTAGCCTGCCCCCCATCGCCGGAATACGATCCAGACCCGTTTCCAGCTACGGTCGTGATGACACCATTAGAAATGACCCGAACCTGAAAACCATCTGTGAAATACACGTTTCCACTGCCGTCGACTGCCACGGCGCCCGGGCAGCCCGAGCATTGATTGGCGTTGGTTGTGGTCGTCGCCACAGTGGTGATCTGTCCGCCTGTTACTCGGCGAATTCGGTGATTCCCTGAATCCGCAATGTATACGTTTCCTGCGCGATCAACAGCAACAGAGTTAGGAGTAGCAAGACCCGCATTGGTTGCGACAGTGCCATCCCCAATGTAACTGCCATCTCCATTCCCAGCTACTATAGTCGCGACACCGTTACTGATTCGCCGCACTTGGTTGCTGTAGTCTGCGAAATAGAGATTTCCGGTGTTATCCGCCGCAAAGGACGATACGTACGCAGCGCTGTTCGTGAATGTTGTGATCGTACCGTTCATGACCTCTCGTGGAAAATAGGCGGGGCCGGAACCAGAGTTGGAGATGTACAGATTCCCTGCAGCGTCAACTGCAATATCGCCCACAGAACCTAGCATGGCGCTGGTCGCCGGAATATTATCGGCGAAACTCGTCCCGCCGCCGGCGATGGTGGTAATGATGCCATTGGTCACCTTTCGAATCCGGTAATTTACTGAGTCAGCGATATAAAGATTGCGCTGGCTATCAACCGCTAAACCGGAGCTAGCAACCAACCCCAGCGATGCCGCTGTGGCTGTTGCGCCATCACCGGAAAAACCTTGCGTGCCGTTGCCGGCTACCGTAGTGATCACGCCATTGCTTATTTTCCTGATGCGTTGCGTGAAAATATCGGACAGATAAAGATTGCCCGCACTGTCAAACACAATGCCTGCGGGCGGATTAATCGCGGCGCTGGAGGCGGGCCCGCCATCTCCGGAAAAACCTCGTGTGCCGTTGCCATCTGCGCGAGCGATAACGCCGTTGTTTATTTTCAGGACGCAGCAGTCCAGGCCGGCGATGTACAGATTTCCTGCTTGGTCCAGAGCGATGCTGCCCGGGTAAACGGCCGTATTAAGAGCCGGACCAATGCCCGGATCGCTGGCGGAGGCCATTCCGCTATTGCCTGCGACGGTCGTGAGTGTCCCAGTCGCATCGACTTTGTAAATACGATTTTGGGTATCGGATGCGATGTAGATATTACCCGAGCCATCCACGGCGATATGTGCCGGCCGCCCAATTCCAACGCTCGTCGCAGGCACGTTTTGTGGCGCGCCTCCACCAGCGACGGTATTAATCACATACTGCGCGCTCAAATGCATGCCAGTCAAAAGCAGTAACCACGACGTGCAGCGAGTTGCCATGTTGATCTTATTATTCAGGCGAATTGTTAGATTATAACCGGAACTGATGCGGTTTCGTCCTTATTCCTTGCTGGCGTTTCTCTTACGGGCCCAGTACCGCTAACCTTAGGGACTGATTGATCTCCCAGCGTCACAAGCTCGCATCTATCGTCTACACTGTTCACACTACAACGCGTCGCGAGTCGATAGCAAAACGATTGCACACACTGCCTGCGCCCGAGCCGCTTGCCTCTGCAGTACTTGAAGTACTATGGTTGATCGCGCGTTGAAGCAAGTGGTATGCTTGGACCCTACGTCAGGAGGTACCGAATCATGCGCTACCTGATAGCGAGCGCCATTATTGTTCTCATCATCGCCGGAGGGCTCACACTGCCGGCTCAAACATTGGCGGCGGGTTCTGGGACCACCGGGGCCGCTGCGCCACTGATGGTCCGTCATATCATCGGGCTCGAGAATATCAGTTCTCAAATGAGCGGCAACTTAACCGTTCAGAACGGGGCCATGCAATTTAGCGGGAGCAAGAGCGTCGCCAAGGTGCCCGTTATTTCGATTGATGGAATCTTTGTCGGAACTGAGACCACGCAATCGGGCGGTAAGGTCGGCAAGGTCATGAAGACCGCCGCGATGGCCGCGCCGTATGAGAGCGGAAAAGTCTTGAGCCTTCTGATGCGGACCAAAGTTGACATACTTACGATCTCTTACCGCGACACCGGCGGAGCCATGCATGCCGCAATTTTCGCGCTTCCCATCGGACAGGCAACCGATATGCGCACCAAGCTGGTCGCAGCCGGGGCGCGCGAGGGCGCTACGCCAGAGTTGAAAGAGAGGGCGCAGCAATGAAGCTGAATCGTGGATTAACTATCTGCGGGTTTCTCGCTATGCTGATCCCCGCACTGGCATTGGGCCAACAGGCGCCATCCCAGGCTGCCAGCAAGGCGAAGCCGCAGAAACTTTCCGCCTCGGCCATTCAAATCGAACCGATCGAGGCTGGAGACATCAGCATACCCGCGGAATTTCGCTATGCCATCTACGAACGATTGGTCGCGCGTGTCCGCAAGGATGGGACTTTCCAAAAGGTTTTCCGCAGCGGCGATCATGAAGCAGCCAATATTCCCGACCTGGTGACCCTTCGCACTACCGTCGGAAAGTTCAAGGAAGGAAGTCAACTGCGCCGAGAATTGACCACCGTCACAGGCGGCACCAGGGTAGACGTGACCTCGACCGTTGCGGCGCGCGACGGTCATGTGCTTTTCGAATCGGATCTGTCGGGCAAGGTGAGATTCTTCGGCGAAAACCTGGGCGTGACCAACGATTTGGCGAAGCGCATCGCCAAGCTTCTGCAGCAGCGTTTCTAGTCTCGGTGGTATGTCACGGGGTTAGATTCATATATAAGTTCCTCGCCAGCGATGGAACGGTAAAGTTGATCTGCGACACTCCGTCGATGATGCCGGCTGGTACCGGGACGGATCGGAATCAGTTCGAGCGATGATGCGCTGGAGTTCCGCTGCTATCCTCAACATGTCATGCTGGGCGCGCGAAAAACTATCAAGTCAATTGGATACAAACTGGAAACAGGAATTCCACGCGTCCCAATTGTCATGCCGTGCTCGAAGATAGCAATACCATTGTTTGAGATTCCTGTAGACTAAGTGAACGATGCTTACCAAAGCACTTGCATGGGGCGTCATCTTGGTTTGTGCCGCTTCCGCTGTGTGGTGGCTATTAGACCCGGTTGGGTTTTCGCAGAATCCGGTTTTCAGCTATCTCAGACAGCTCTCGCTCCGGTCGTCAGGATATCACCGATAGGTTGATGCCACTGATGCCTGTAAGCGTTGATCTGCTGCTACGGCGGTGCGACATCGGTGCATCGGCGGAAGCGTCCACGACGGGCATTCCAAGAATCGGCACCACCAGCAAGCACAGCAAGCCTATGCCGAGCAAGGACCACGCTGTAGGCTCGGGAACCTCCACCAGCGTGAAGGCGACGTTGGATAGCTGGTTGCCAGAGGGGTCGAAGAACAGAATCCCACGGTCGGGGTCGAAGGATTCACGCGCATCCACTTCCCTTGGGAAGAAGGTGGAAGCGCCTGCTGATCCCGTCATGGCGATATCAACGATCTGCGGCACTCCAAAAGTGAAGGGTATTGAACCGGGAAAGGGTCCGGGTCCAGGGCAGTTGGTAGCAATTCCGCTGGGATTATCGACAATGCCTAAACCGATGCCTCCAAAGCTCATGGAGACCGATGAGCCCGCGTCGGAGGTACCTAAAAAACAGGGAAAGAAGAACCCATTACCCGTACCTCCTAATACTGTAAACAGATAATCCTCATCGAAATTGGCCAATGCCGACGAGGAACCCAGCGGTGGCAATCCCCCGGAGGCACCCGCATCAACACTAACGCCGAAAGCTCCAAGCCCGGGCGATATCTGCGAGTCTACAAACGCTGGTGCTGTGAGACCGGCGTGAGCCATGAAGTGTCCATCGTCGCAGAAGCCCATGGTGGTCACCCCATCGCACGTAACACTCGTGTTGATCGTCGCGGCGAATACAAGACCTAGTGCGAATGTGAAGGAGAGGGCACACTTGAACATCGAAATCCTCCTGATCCCAAGTTTTGTCAAAGCGGACTTTGGTTTGTTAAAACGTGGATAGCCATCACAGGTTATCTCGGTGGAAGCACCGCATCCTACGCATCGACACAGAAAGCAAGATCAAACCAATACTCAGCAAGAATACAGCGGAAGGCTCCGGCACCGACGTGCTAACGAGCGTGAAATCGACATTCATAAGCTGATTGCCAGAACCGTCAAAGAACTGAAGTCATCGGTCATGGCGGTCATGCACGAGCCCGCTCCTGTTCCACCCGTGATTGTGAACACATAATCATCGGCGAAAGTTGCCGAAGACGAGCCACTACCACCAACACCGGCGTTGACACCGATAAGGGCGCTGTCGTGAAACATTAGGTCGCCGCCAGATCCGTCGGCTTGGGCGTCACCTAGGTTGCCTATACACATTGTGAATTGAGGTCCCGTTGTTAAGACGCCGGGGCAGAAAGCCTCGGCGGTGATGGTCCGAGCGCTGGCACAACTAACCGCGAGGGTGAAGCAAAGGACATGCTTAAACGTCGGATTCCTCCTGAGCCTGCGCAGCACACACAAGCCTTGGCACTGTGACTCCGGTGGAGATCGGAACGTTTCAGTCCAAACGCAGAATTATTTGCGATTATCTGCCCATTTTGCAGTACACTTCCAATAAATGGACATTACGAAAATGCTGGCCGAGTTGAAAGTGGAACAGGAGGGGATCGAGCAGGCGATACTTGTGCTCGAACGTATCGCGAGTGGTCGTAGCAAGCGGCGGGGAAGACCTCCGGCTTGGATGAAGACGGTGAAACGCCGGGGAAGACCACCGGGCAGCAAGAACAAACCGAAGAACGAGTAGGGAGGTCTGTCTTCGGATTGTTGGCCGATTCGCGCCGTTCTTAGTGAAGCTGCAGCACGCCTTCAATGGGACTTTTCATAACGTGCTCCCCGGATTCTTGCCGCCTCCATCGAGCCACGCTGACGAACGTTTCGCCATCAATCGTCTTCGATGCCCGCGCTCGGGATCGCATCAACTTGAACCGATTCCGGTGTTATCCAATGCCCGAATTCCCTCCATGGTCTTGGAAGACGAGCCGCGATTGAGGATACAATCCTTCGGAGCAGACGCCAAGCGGGATTGCGTGAATCAACATACAAGGCCAACGCGGGAATGCGTTCTGCGTACCGAGCCAAAGGCGCAGACGTACCAGCCCAAAAGACGATCTCGTGGGTACCCCTTGAGATTAGCTCCTCGATCAGATACGAGCGCAGCACCTGCGAAACTGAATCACGTTGGTGTCCTCGATCGTTGTTCATTTGAAACAGTACCGTCGCTTGCCCATCGTCACACCAACCCCCCGCGACACTCAGCCATTTGCCGTCGCGTGCTCGCAGGCCAACCAATATCGGATCGCTTATTGTCGCTAACATTTTGAGTGCTCGTTTGATTCCGTCCGCATCGGCGGGTATGGACGATGTTCCTCGGAGCTGCAATGCCGCCGCGCAGAAGTGTTCTAACGGCACAGATCCAACGTAGCAACCTCCGGCCGCTTCGAACCGCCGTCGATAGTAACGAAAGTTTCGTCGGGTACGGGCACCCAGACCGTTCAAGAAATCGTCGTAGCTAGATGGAAGTTCCAAACGGCTGTGATTGGCGACGTGAAACGACACCGTATCCATATCCATCGAAGAAGCCAATGTCGATACAGTCTGAAGATTGAATCGGTCGCGTGGTACAACCGCTCTCAACGCCCGCGCCCTACCGGACGTGAGGAGCAATCCTACGGCTACGTTCAAGACGTGTTCGCGATGGACTGGCTCCGAGACGACATTCAAGCCCAGTGTCGTATCACTGTAGATGACTCCAGTACGACAGCCACAGAACAGCCTTTCTTTGACATAGACGATGCCCACCACGCGGTTGTTGTAAGTTACCGCCACAGCCAAAGGCTCCCAATGTTTTTCAGAGACGGATGCCAGGAAGAAATTTGGATGGAATGTGCTATGGCGATCCAGCAATAATTGCTTGGCCTTATCGGTGAGCGATCTGATCGATGCCGCGCTTGAGCACAGCGTCGCCGAGTAAGAATCCCCGACGTTAGATGCAGTTTTAACGACCAACATCTAATCCCCGTCCTAACCGCGTCCGTTACGAGCGGTGGCGTTTTGCTGAGGTAAGAATATCACAAGGCGGGGTACGCGTTCAGAATGTGATTGTGGGACACAAATGTATCGCCACACATTCATGCTCCATCCGTTTGCGCGGCAAGCAAACATCAACAGGCGATGCTCACATCGCCTTCCCGCTCTTCGCCGGCCCACGCACGAAAACTTTCAGCACTCGAAGGTAGGAATTGGTGGAGATCGCCGACAGACAGCGGCACGCATACCGAGTACGCAGTCTTCGGCCACGCCCGCCAGGCGGAATCCTAATCGTGAATGGTCTTGGGGTGAAGGGTTTTTGATGTACTGTTTCTCGCGCATAAAGCCTTCCCATGCGGGGACAAGCGGCGATGCTGGCTCGACCGGACGCAACCGGCACGCCTGCGGGTCGGTTCTTAATCTTTGGAATCATCCGGTCAAGACCTCTGTTTTTCGTCTTGACCAGATCGACGATGCGGGGATAAATTCTTTCGTCTGATGGTTTGGAGCTGGCGGAGGGGCTTGAACCCCCGACCCTCTGATTACAAATCAGATGCTCTACCAACTGAGCTACGCCAGCTTAGCTTTCAATCAACACGGGTACAGCGCGACTACCATTTCACAGCGGAACGTGCACCCGACGCCTAATGAACGCATCCACTCCTGCTTCTCCCACCCTTGTGAGCATCGTATGCGGAAAAGGGATCACGAACTCTTCAAACAACTTCAGTTTATCGCAAGCGCGAACTCGTGCGGGCTCGGTGTCATCCAGAACCCTCGAACGGCCATACACCTGCTCATTCAGTCGCAGGAGAAGAAAATGCGAACACTGGTTTTTACCGCTCTGTTTGGCTTGGCCCTTGGGATAGTACCGGCCTATGCCGAGGTCGTTATACGGGTTCGGCCGCCGATTAGCATCCACGAACACCGCACGCCGCGTCCAAGCCGGCACCACGTCTGGGTAGGCGGATACCACCGCTATGAAAGAAACGAATATCACTGGCAGGCGGGCCGGTGGGAAGAACCGCCGCGCGCCAATGCGGTATGGATCGCCCCCCGTTACAGGCATCGCCGTGACGGGTATGTTTATACCGAAGGCTACTGGCGGTAGCTGTGTTCTGAAGGCGCTCGTTTTTTGACCGCCCAAGGTCATTGCGTCACAAATATCGTTAACGGGCCGCGCCTGCCCGCCTTAACTACAGCTTCAGGATCTTGATCGATCCGTTGCTACTGTCGAGTTCAATCAGCGGTCCGCCGCTCCCGATCGTGCCGTGCAGCTCGGAGTTCCTCCGCCGGTCGCTATCGCTCCGTAAACCGTCGAAGTCCGACGTGATGGACGAGTGCGACGTGGCGGCCCGAACGCGCGCGCTCGCCGCCGCCGGCAGCCGCAGCAGAATTGACGAATTGCGGGTCGAGGCCCGAACCTCCGGCAATTGTTTGGCATCCAGCGTCAAATCAATGTGCCCGTTCGATGTCTCGGCCCTCACCGGCCAGGTCGCCGCCGGATCGTTCAATCGCGCCGTGATGCTTCCATTTGAAGTCGTCCCCTCGAATGACCCATGCATGGTTTCGGCTCGGATCGCTCCATTCGACGTATGCAGATTTACGTTGCCGTCCACATCCTGCGCTTCAATCGTTCCGTTGGACGTTCGTGCCTCCACTTCACCCTTGACCCTGCTGACGCGCACGCCGCCGTTCGACGTATGCAATCGCGCGCGGCCCTCCACGTCCTCCACCTGGATCCTCCCGTTGGATGTGGAAATGAGATCGAGCAGCGCCTTATGCGGTACGCGTATGGAAAAGCGCACGCCCATGTTCCGATAATAATCCGGGGGCCGGACAGCTCTAATCCGCAGCGAGCCCGGAGTCGCGTCGACTTCGATCTTCAGCGCGTCCAGCGCTCCTTTAGAGCTGGCCGATTTGGTGCCGTTGACCTCCACCGAGTTTTGCTCCCAGCCGCGCAGTTCAATGGAGCCGTTGAAGGTCTCGATCGATACAGCGCCGCCAGCCTCCAGCGGATGGGTGGAATGAAAATCCTCATGGAAGGTGTCGAATCCATCGAAGTCGCCGACGTACAGGCATCCGCCCAGCAGAAGCGAAGCTGCCACCAGGGGCAGCAGACGAGCAAGCGTTCGCATCCATCACCTCTTGGGATCTACTACGAGAATCCTGGCAGTGGCGTTCCAAAACAAATCGCCGCAGAGCGTGGCAGATAGCTTGCACTAGCCGGTTGCGGGGCTGGAGTACGTTGGAGGACCCGATTTTCGTATGTCTAAGAATACACAGTGCTTTACCATCTTGTTGGCGATGCTCGGCTTAGCCTGTGTTCCCCCGGCCTCTGCGAAAAAAGGAGACAAAAGCGAGGCTTCCGCAGCAGAAATTACCGCCAACAGCCACCCTGTGCTTTGGAGCAATCCCACCGACATTACATCCCGTAACCTGTTCTATGGTCCTGGCGGCAAAGACCACCAGCCGCAAGGCAAATTCACCTTCACCAAGGAAGATCTGGATGGGACCAGCCCGAAATTCTTCGTACGCGATCAGGATGGAGTGAAGTGGAAGGTCAAGCTAGGCTCCGAGGCGCGGCCGGAAACGGCAGCTTCCCGTCTGACCTGGGGCGTCGGGTATTTTGCCAACGAGGATTACTTCGTCTCCGACTTGCAGGTGGAAAATCTCCCGCCTCGTCTGCACCGCGGGCAGAAATTCATCGAGGCTCGCAGTTCCCTAGCCAACATTAGTTCTGTCCCTTGCGTGCGGCTGAAAAGGTATCTCAAGGGCGAAGAGAAGAGTGGCAACTGGGCCTGGGGTCAGTCGCCTTTCACTGGAACGCGAGAGCTCAACGGACTGCGCGTCCTGATGGCGCTCCTGAACAACTGGGATTTGACCGACGATAACAACGCGGCCTACGAAGAGGAGTCAGATAGAACGCCGCGCGAGGTTTTTATGGTGACCGATCTCGGCTCCACCTTCGGCCCGGGACGGCTGACTTGGCCTCTCAGCAGGTCGAGGGGCAATCTTTCCGCCTACCGGCACGCGAAGTTCATCACCAAGACCACGCCCGGCTACGTCGATTTTCAAACTCCCGGGCGGCCTTCCTTCTTCTTCCTTTTCACTCCACGCGAATACGCCCACAAGCTCGAAATCCGCTGGATCGGCAGGCATATCCCGCGCGGCGACGCCAAGTGGCTGGGTCAACTCCTCGCGCAGCTCTCACCCCAGCAGATTCGCGATGCCTTCCGCGCCGCGGGGTATTCCGCGCAAGACGTAGAGGGTTTTGCCCAGGTAGTCGAATCAAGAATATCGCAGCTTCAAGAGCTATAAGGAATTTCGAAACGGCTAAGGGATTGCACTCGATCTAAATGATTGCTCAGAGTTGTTTTAGTACCAAACAGGGTACTTGGTCCCCTTAGCTGGCGCGATCTAGTGTATGCTGTCTGAATTGCCGTCTACGATGTCTTAGCGGGGTGACGTACGAAGTTTAATCGCAGGGAAGTTTTGAGAGGCGCTGCCGCCCTCGCCCTTCCAGCAGTATCGCGCGGCTCAACTGATGTTTCCGGCCCGGCGCAGCACATCTCCTCGGACGCGGGGCTGCAAGCGTCGGTCTATAGCGACGGCCGTTATGACGTGACAGTTGCGACCCCGGGCTGGGTCTTCGCCGGCTCGGTGGGCGTCGCTCCGGATAGCATCAATGTCAACAGTGGCAATGATGCTCTCGGCTCCTGGCAGGAGATCGCCCTTTCCTGCGGCTCCCAAAGCAGCGCCATCCGTTTGTATGACGGGCGCGCCGTTGCGCTGTTCACAACCCAATATGCGATCGACAGCCCCAATGCCAAAGCATTCCCGCATTTCACGTCGTTTCCGCAGAACTTGTTCACGTTCACCTTTGGCGGTCTTTGGGCTTATACCTTCAATTCGCTGAACAATCGGAGTCCGTGGCTGTTTTACGATTCGCAGTCGAATGCATTCCTGATGTCCCCGGCGGCGAACTTCATGACCGCGATCACGCAATTCGCCAGCGACGGCGCAATGGAAGCCGCCATTGATTCTCGAATCGGTACTCTGCCGGCGGGTTTTACTCATCGCGCCGTGCTGGCATTCGGTTCAGGTATCAATGCGGCGTTCGATACGTGGGGCAAAACGCTGACCGGTCTTTCGGGCAAGAGTCTTCCCTCCAACGACTCGAATGCGCTGCTCAACAAGCTCAGCTATTGGACCGATGCCGGCGCAGCTTATTACTACCACCCCTATGATCCAGCCCAATATATTCCGGTATTAAACCAGTTGCCGGCCCAGTTCGAAGGTTTGTCGACGCCCATCGGTTCTCTGGAACTCGATAGCTGGCATTACCCCAAGGGCTCGCCGCCTTCCTGGACCAACAATAGTTTTGGGTTGGACACTTTTGTGGCGGACCCGACGATTTTTCCACATGGTCTGGCGGCTTTTCAGCAGTCCCTCGGCGTGCCACTCATCACGCACACCCGTTGGATCGACCCCAGCAGCCCTCTGCGCAACAAGTACACCGTTTCCGGATTCGTGGCCACCGATCCACAATATTGGAAGGATTTCGCCGCGTATCTATCCAGCAGCGGCGTGCAGGTTCTGGAGCAGGACTGGCTCTGCGGCCCGGCCGTCCCTGATTTCAACCTGACCGACCCGTACGCTTTTCTCGACAACATGGCCTCTTCCATGCAGGCGGCCGGCCTCAGCATTGTCTACTGCATGCCGCTCTGGACGCATATCATGCAGTCCACCAAGTACGACAATGTCATTGCCGTGCGCAGTAGCAACGACAATTTCATGCGCGCGCGCTGGGACGAATTATTGTTCAATGCTCGCATTGCGAGCGCCGTTGGATTATGGCCTTTTGCCGACGCGTTCAAGAGTGTCAACCAACGAGATGTCCTGGTAGCGACATTAATGGCCGGACCCGTTGGCTCAGGAGACCCGCTTGGCACTGCCGACGAAGTGAATCTCCGGCGTGCGGTGCGGACGGATGGCGTGATTGTGAAACCCGATGCTGCCCTCACGCCGCTGGACGCAACCTTTCAGGCGTTTACGCAAAGCAGTTCCGCTCCCATGATCGCCTCCACCTATACGGACCACACCGGCCTCCGGACCGCCTACGTGCTGGCCTATGGGAGAGTCGCTGGTGCTTTGAGCCAGATCGAGTTTTCGCCTGGATCGGTGGGCGTGACAGTACCGGCGTACGTCTACGACTTTTTTCAGAATAAGGGTACGGTAATTCAATCGGGAGCCGGGTTCACCGCGTTGGTTGACTACAATGGCTCGTATTACATGGTCGCGCCCATCGGCCCATCGGGGATTGCGTTCCTCGGGGACTCGGGCAAATTCGTCTCCTGTGGCAAGAAGCGCATCGAGCAGCTGTCCGACAACGGCGCCTTGCAAGTGTCGATACGATTCGCTCCGGGCGAGGAGTTCGTAGCGTTGCGCTTATACGCCACCACCCCGCCGCGCGTTTCGGCCACCTCAGGGACCGTCGGAAGCCCGCAAAGCCACGGCGAAAATCTCTACCGGGTGGTCGTTCATCCGGATCGGAATGGCGCTGCAGCTATCACTTTTCGGGCTGCCGCCGCCTCCTTGGCATAGCCGACGTGGGTCGACGCGCGCTGGTGGCATTGGCTGTCCTGACTAACTCGCTCGCGGCCCAAACCTGGATCAATCACCAGAGCGGCGTTACGGCATCCTTGCGAGGCGTGAGTTCCGCGGGCGATCGAGTGGTCTGGGCTAGCGGCTCGGGCGGCACTTACCTTGCAACCACCGACGGCGGCGCAACCTGGCACGCTTCCACCGTACCTGGCGCTGAAGCGCTCGATTTTCGCGACGTGCACGCCCTGGATGCCCGCACTGCCTACCTGCTGGCCAGCGGACCTGGCGACAAATCGCAAATTTACAAGACCAGCGATGCAGGCGCGCACTGGACTCTTCAATTAACCAATCCGGATCCAAAGGGCTTCTTCGATGCGCTCGCCTTTTGGGATGCCCGCCGCGGCATCGTGCTCGGCGATCCGGTGGAGGGCCGCTTTGTCATACTGACCACCGTGGATGGCGGTGAACACTGGCTGCGGCAGCAGACGCCGCCGGCGCTGCCGAACGAAGGAGCATTCGCGGCCAGCGGCACGTGCCTCATCGTTCGAGGACGGAGCGAAGCTTGGTTTGCAACCGGTGGTCCAGGTGGAGCGCGCGTCTTTCATTCCCAAGACGGCGCCAAAACCTGGAGCGTGGCTCAGACGCCGGTCCGGAACGAGGCCGCGAGCGCTGGGATATTTTCGCTCGCGTTCTCAGATCCCCGGCACGGGATTGCCGTGGGCGGCGATTACACCAAGCCGGCCGACAACCAGCACAACATTGCCGTGACGTCCGATGGCGGAAAAACTTGGATCGAGCCGTCCGGGCCGCACCCCAACGGCTATCGGTCCGCCGTCGCCTTTGTGGCGGACAAGAAAATGTGGGTTGCCGTCGGGACAACCGGCTCCGACATATCCTACGACAACGGGAAAAGTTGGAAGACCTTCGATACCGGCGCGTTCAACGCGGTCAGTTTCGTGTCGAGCAAATCCGGCTGGGCGGTGGGACCCAACGGCAGACTCGCCGAATTCAGATTAGGCCCCGGCTCCCCTAAGAGCGGCCGCCGCGCTCCTTGAGAAACTCCGCCATTCTGGTCTGCTTGGTTTCGACAGCGATGGCGAGCGGCGTCCGATCGGAGCCTCGGACCTTAGCGGTGGCATTCACATCCGCACCACGATCCAACAGTAGTCGAGCCAGTTCCACATGACCCTTACTCGAGGCAATGTGCAGCGTAGTCTGCCCCAGTGACCTGGCGTGAACGTCGGCGCCGGCGTCCAGCAGGAATCCAGCGATTTCTACTTGCTCAGCCGCGAACGCCGTGTAGGCGAGCAAAGCGATGTCGTGCGCGCCACGTTCCCGCAGACAGTCCCGATCATCCTGGACTAGTCGTTTCACCAGGTCGTGCGCGCCCAGCAGTGTAGCGGTACAGATGGAAACCGGCGCACCGAGGTCCGCTAAGAATTGGGCCATTGGCGCCAAGCCCATGTGTGCCGCCGCTTCGATCGCAAGTTCGTCCCAAGTGGCGCGTGTCATCGCTAGTGTCGGGCAGAGTCTCTGAAGCCGCTTGACCTGGTCGAAATCAAAATGGGCGACCGACACAAACTGATTGATAAGTTCCTGTGGGATTCCGTAGCTCTCTTCGCGCGTAACCGGATTTCCGCGCAGGTCCTGCGTGTAACGCCGGGTGAAGTTCACGCGCTCGATCGCGGACGCTCCACGGAGCGCCACTATCGCCTCGCCGTTGGCGACATCGACCGGCAGTTTTCCGTCCGCGTCGCGAACCTCCGCATTCGCCCCTCGGTGGATCAGCATTTCGACCAGGTCGTCGTAGCCGCGTGCCGCCGCCAGGTGCAGCGCGCTCTTGCCGTCCCGGCGACGCGCATTGGGGTCTGAGGCGTTCATCAATAAGAACCGCGACATCTCGGTTGCCTTTTCCCGGTCCGGATGATCCACCGCCGCCAATAATGGACTTTCGGGACCGGCGCTCAAATCGGCCCCTTTCATAGTGAAGAAAACGATCAGGTCGGGATGCCCCGCCTCGGCTGCCAGGTGCAGCGGCGTGCGGCCGTCCGGTAAACGATGATACGCGATGCCAGGATCGCCTTTGGATAGTTCCGTCGCTCGCCCGATATTCCCGCTGACAGCGGCCTCAAACTCGTCCAGCACCAAGCCGCGGCGCATGAGTTCTTCCGCAATCTTGCTGTGGCCGTTCAAGCAGGCCAGGATGTAAACCGACACCCCGGCGGCATCCCGGGCATAGTGCAACTCCGGGTCTCGGTCGAGCAGGGAAACGACTGTCGGTAGGTCGCCCGCTGTTACCGCCTGCCGAAACCTCTCCGAATCCAGCGGCGCTTTCTTGGTTTCGGTATCTGCGCTGGCCTCTGCCGTTGTGACGAGGGCCGCGCTGGCTGCTTGGAGAATCTTTCGTCTGCTGGTCATGGACCAAATCTGCGGCAACGCGTGGCGGCCCGCAAGACATGCCGTATTAATTTTTTGTTTGCGGCCAACTGTCGAGCCGTCAATCGATTGGGAGCTGCTGTAAATGCTATGGCACCCGCGAACGCCGTCCAGCGGAGACCGCCACCGGCGCATTGGCTCTATACTGAAACCGTGCAGGCGACGGAGACCAACGCGATCCTCCTCCGCTTTGGCGCTTTCGAACTGAACCTGCAGACGAACGAACTACGCCGAAGCGGGGTGCTGCTCAAATTGTCGCCGCAGCAACTGCAGGCGCTGCGCCTGCTCACTGAGAATGCGGGCCAAGTCCTGACACGCGAGCAAATCCAGCGCGAACTGTGGGGCGACGACACGTTCGTCGACTTCGACCGGAATCTCAACGTCTGCATCGCGCAAATCCGGGCGACCCTCAATGACGATTCCGATGCCCCACGTTACATCCAGACCATCCCTAAGCGCGGCTACCGGTTTATTGCTCCAGTGGAGCGAGTCAACACTTCTCCGGCCGTCAAATCATCACTGGCGCTTCCTCGCGCGAGATGGTTTTGGATTGCCACCGCCCTGTTCCTCACTTCCTGCAGCATGGTCGTCGGCTATCTTGCCTGGCACACCGCCGGCAAAGCAGAACGGGTAATGCTCGCGACGCTACCCTTTGAAAATCTGAGTGGCGACCCCAAAGAGGATCTCTTCACCGACGGTCTCACCGAGGAACTGATCGGCCAGTTCGGCAGCTTGAATCCGGACCGCCTGGGCGTGATCGGGAGGAGTTCGGTGACCCGATACAAACGCGCGCCTCATGGCATCGATCAGGTTGGCCGCGAGCTTGGCGTGGATTATGTCGTCGAAGGGACAGTTCGCAGAAGCGCCGGCCAGATTCGGGTGTCCATGCGGTTGATCAAAGTCGCCGATCAAGCCCAGGTCTGGGCAGACACCTCGGAGCGCAGTGAATCGGAAATGTTTCGAATGCAGGAAGAGACCGCTGCGCGGATTACGGGAGCTGTCGCCGAGAAGTTGCTCGGCGGGAGTACGGCGCCAGCATCCACCGCGCGCCCTCGCAACCAGGAATCCTACCAGGCTTATCTGAACGGGCGATATTTGCAACACAGGGACAGCCGCGAGGGTCTCGAGCGCAGCATCGGCTTCTTCGAAACCGCAGCCCAGCTGGATCCTCAATTCGACCAGGCCTATTCGGCCGCCGCCGAAACGTACGTCGCGTTGGGCCGGTCCGGCAGTCCGCCGCAAGATGTTTTCCCTCGGGCGCGAGCCCAAGCTGAGAAGGCGCTTTCCATCAACCCGGCCAACGCAGAAGCACACAACGCGCTGGCCAACGCGCTCTTCTGGTATGAGTGGAATTGGCCGCTCTCCGAAGAGCATTTCAAGCGAGCCGTCCTCCTCAATTCCAGCTTCTCGCTGGCCTATCATGATTACGCGTTCTTCTTAATAGCCATGGGCCGGACCGAGCAGGGTCTGTCATCATTGCGCCGCGCGATCGCGCTAGATCCGCTCTCGGCCCGCGTGAACATCGATGCGGGCTGGCTGCTTCTACAGGCTCATCGCTTCGATGATGCGATTCGTCAGGCCCGTCGCGCTCTCGAGTTGGAGCCAGGGCTGGCCGAAGCGGAGGCCTGCATCCGGCGAAGCACGTTGTATCAGAAGAAGCGGGCGCCGGATCCCGAAGCTGCCCGGAAGCTACAGGACGCGGAGAAATCAGGGGCTGACCCGTTCACCCTAGCCACTGGTTATGCTTTCCTCGGCCAAAAGGGCCGCGCTTTGGATGAGCTGGAGAACGCCTTCGCGAAACGCAGTATCATGATGCCGCTGCTTCGTACCGAACCGGCCCTCGACGTGCTTCACGATGAGGCTCGCTTCCAGGCACTCAGTCGAAAACTGGCTTTGCCCTGAACTACTCGCGCGGCACCAGCCGGATCATGCTGATGTTGACCGTGAAAATCCGATCGTCGGTCGGCACGCTCCACGCCGGTCCAGCCTGAATATCGATGTGATAATCGTCGCTCTCCGGCAAGTCGGCTTCAACGATGAATAACCCCGGCCGGTCCAGTTTCCAATCGCCGACTCTGCGCCCGTTGGCGCTCGCGGAGAGCTCCACCGGGTGTCCCTCGCTGGCATGCCCGCGAATCCGCAACCGTTGCGGGCCGGGCTTCATGCGTACCAGCCGCGCGGCTGCGCGCTCGCCGATCCATCGGTATTTATTTCCGAAGACTCCTTCCAGCTCGTACCAGTCCCCCAACAAGCGCTCCTCGTGGCTGGGCAGGCAAAAATCGATGACGTCCGCCCGATCGCCGGGATACAGCTCCGCCCGGTCGCCTGAAGGAAGCAGGTTATAAACGCCGCCTTCATTTCGCGCCTGATAGCCGCAGTCGCTGCAATGCAACGTATCGCCGGCATCGCGAGTCAAAGCTCCATGACAATCGGGACATCGAAGCTGCGCCTGAAATTCTGACGCATCGAATGGAACACGCTGCGCATCACCGCCCTTGCGGCCTACCGCGGCCAGCGTCCCGCCGAGTAAGTGCGCGGCTCTCCATTCTGAGCGATATGGATCCAGGCGCGTGGCCGCGCGTTTCACGATACGCTCGCCCCAGCCGCGCTCCGGTACGAAAATCTCGTACTCGGCGTCCATAAAATGTTTCCCAATGAGACGCCGCCAGTCGCTCAGCCCCATGGTGTGATTCTGCCGGATGCCAAAGCTCTCCTCCTGACGCGCGCCAATCACATCGCGCACCAGATATCCCAGCAGTCCCCAGTCGTAAAGCTTGCGCTCCCACGGCTTCATGGTGTTGTAGTAAGGACAGCGATAAAGACGCAACGAAAGCAGGCGCTTCAGCGGCTCTTCAGCAAAAAGGAACGTGCCGCCGGGAGCGAGCACGCGCTTCACTTCCAGAAACACGCTCTCCATGTTCATGAACTGGCTCAGCATCTGAAACGCCATCACGAATCGAAGCGAGCCGTCGGCAAACGGTAGATTCACCGCGTCGCCGGCCACCCGAATGGGCGATCTCGAAAGCCGCCAGCGATCCTTCAAGGCGGCGCCGTAGCGCAACGAATCCGCCGAAATGTCCAGCGCAAAACCGCTCGAGCCGAATTCGTTTGCCAGCATATAGCTGGTATGCCCGACATTGGAGCCGATTTCGAGAAACGGCGTCATCTCGCCAATGAACCGCAAATGGTTTCGGATGACCGCGCCTCGGCGCACGTTCTGTTCGGCGTAATGCGCGATGGCGCGCTCCGGCTCGCCCAATGAAGCGAAGTTGTGAAACTCCACCTCCGCGCGCTTCACAGCCAGCGACTGCGCTTCCATCAAAGCAGCATCTCCAACGTAAGCGACCGCAGATCCGGCACGACAATGTCCGGTGCATGCGATTGCAGCTCTTCGAACTCGGTCAAACCAGTCGCCACCGCGATCGCCTGGATGCCGTTCGCCTTGGCCGCTCGAACGTCATTTGGATGATCGCCGATCAACGAAATATGGCTATCGCGGCCGATCCATCCCTGGCGCCGCGCGTGCCGGATGGCGAAGCCGACCAATCCAGCGCGGTCGTTGGCCAGTTCAGCAAAAGCGCCGAAGCGAAAATACGGGCGCAAGCCCGCTCGTTCCATCTTTCGCCAGCCGATGCGCGAGAGATTCCCCGTCACAAGTCCGATCACCGCGCCCCGCCGCTGCAGCCGGCCTAACATGCGCCGGACGCCGGGACAGACTTTCCTCGCCAGGTTGGGAGAGGTACGGACATAGATGGATTGCGCGTGTTTGATCACGGCCGGCATCGCCTTTCGAATAGCGCCCGGTTTCATCCCCGCTCTGGTCATCATGGTGGTGAGAATATCGCGATCCAACATACCGGCCACCGGCACACCCTCGGTAGTGGTCTCCACTGAAACAGTGCGGCGGATGGCATCCACCAGCGCTTGCCGATGATGCGGTCCGGCGCGGCGGATCAGCGTTCCGTCGATGTCGAAAAGCACCATTGCGTCCACGCGGTTCAAATCCTACTATAGATCATGGAGATTGATTTCCCGAACGGGAAAAAACTCCGTCTGGTAGTTGGCGATATCACCAAGATCCGTGTCGACGCCATTGTTAACGCCGCCAATGCGGGCTTGCGCGGGGGTGGAGGCGTGGATGGCGCCATCCATCGCGCCGGTGGGCCCGCGATCATGCGCGAGCTGGACGAAATTCGCGCCAGCTCCGGCGGCTGTCCAACAGGCAGTGCCGTCGTCAGCACTGCGGGCGCGCTTCCGGCCCAGTATGTGATCCACGCCGTCGGCCCGATTTATCGGGATGGGCTGCACGGCGAGCCCTCCCAATTAGCAAGTTGTTATCACAAGTGCCTGGAATTGGCTGAAGAGCGCGGCGCGCGCACGGTCAGTTTTCCAGCCATCAGCACCGGCGCGTACGGCTATCCCACCAATGAATCCGCCGAGATCGCGCTCGCTAGCGTCGCCCAGCATTTCGAGCAGACCAGCTCCGGCGTGCGAGAGGTTTTGTTCGTTCTTTTCGACCAGGGCTTTTACGATATTCACGCCCGCGCCGCATCTCGCCGCTTTCACGTCGATCGGCTTGAAAGGCACGCCTAGCTTGCTATCGAGAGAAAAACAACTGGTCTCTCATAACGCTCGAAGTAAGGCCCACCAGCAACGACAGCCCACCCCGGCGCAAACGGAGCTGATGTGGGTATGGCTGGTACTCATTTACTTCGTTGCCGTGTTTGTCCACTTCGCCTGCTTGAAGCCCCAGAGCATTTTCCCTTTGGTGGCGACCGATGAAGCTCAATATGTCGCCCTGGGAGAGAATCTCCGGCTCGGTCAAGGATTCACGGCGCATGGGGAGTTCCACGCCGCAGCCCCGCCTCTCTATCCTCTATTCGTCGCTTTTGCCCACTCCTGGGGCGCTTACCCCCGGCTCTCGTTGTTGTGGTTTAGTTGCTTCGCCATTTGTCTCGCACTTTTCCCGGCCTATGCTTTAGCGCGGCACGTCAATCTTAGCCGATCCATTTCTTGCCTTCTGGCGGCGGCCGTCGCACTACTCCCACACACGTTGTGGGCTGGCTTGTACATGGCCGAAACGCTCAACTACCCTCTTTTCGTCGCCGCCTTCTATGTCCTGGCTCGATGGGTAGAAGAACCTACAGTGCACCGCGACTGGTTCGCGGCGGGGCTGCTGTCCGCAATGGTTCTAACCAAGGTGGCGGCTTGGTCTTTTGTCGCGGCTATTCTGATCACCGTGATTGTCTTGTCGATCTCGCGGCGCGGTCCAGCCCGGCTTTGGCTTCACGCGCTCAGAATCTTTTCGCTCGTCATTGCCTCGCAGCTCGCGTGGCAGGTTTTCAAATATGCCCATCGCGCCGCTGGATTTGGATCGTATGGGCACGCGTTGGGTGACTTCGGCTTGCCGCAGTTATCGGCCGGATTGTTAGGCGCCTATCTGGGCGATTTTCTGCTTGCGCCGGGCATATTTGTAGCCGTCCCATTAATTCTGTGGTTCAGACAATATGGTCCAAAACGCTTCGCTTTAGCGATTCTGTTGGCAGCCACTTTGATCTGCCAACTTGCAATCCACGGTCTTCTGGAAGGCGGCATTACTGGATTGGTCCGAGAACGGCTCTTCTTTTACCCCATGCCTATCATGGCCATATTCGCCGTGAAAGGACTCGATTCCTGGGACGCCGCCAACAAGCGAATTAAAGTACTGTTCGTGGCAGCGCCGCTTTTTCTACTTTGGCTGGCCAGTCAATTCGCGTTTTCTTACAATCCGGTGCTCGATATTCCCTGGGCGAGCCTGCTGGGCTCCTTCGCCTGGATCAGCGTGGACAGCTTTACTAAATTCCATTTGATGGCAGTAACCGCTTTTGGCATTGTGACCGGAGGCATCCTGTTCGCGCTACTTCCGCGTCGATGGATACAGCCATCGCTGGCCACGTTCGTCCTTGTTTTCTATAGCTGCGCCTTTGCGAGCAGCACGACAGAAATGACCCAGTTGAGCGGGCGCGGCAAAACGGAAGTGGATGCCTACGTCTACTGGCTTTCGGTCCAGAAAGTCAACCCCGACGATCGACTCATCATTTGCGGCCCCATGGCATATTACGAAGAGCGCCATAGATCGGCGCCGTTTGATCCATTCTTTGTAGATTGGCAGCGGAGATTCCGCTTCAATGACATTTGGCTTTATCAGTTCGAGACCTACGGCCGTTACGATGTTCGAATGGCCCAGACTCCGGACCAGATTCGAGAGCTGGCGCGTCCCGGCGATCATATTTTGTGTACGACGCGGCTAACCGGTTTGGATCTCGCCAGCTATCGAATGCCGATGTATCTATATACGGCGCCGAAAGCGCTGGCAGCTTCGCCCCGGCCGCTCTACACCGTCGACATAACGGCGGAACAGTCCTACAAAGGCGTGCTTGGTCCGCCCCTCAATTTGCCGGCCGGAAATTATCGAGCCACGGTCTTCATGAGACCCGCTCCCGGCGCGCAATTCTCGGTGGAGGTGGTGAAGGTCGACAACCAAGCCGTTATCGCAAAGCGAGAAGTCGATACGCCCGGGAGCACTTTCGACTTCTTCGATCCGGGAGACGCTGCGGTCCAGTTCCATCTGGGAGGGACGGGCGATCCCGCCCTGTTTCAATTATTGACATTCGCCTATGTTGGTCCGGCGCGGTAATTTATGTTTTCAAGAATTGTTGAATGGATTTTGTCGCCTGCTTGATGCGATGGTCGTTCTCCACCAGCGCGAATCGCACGTGCCCTTCGCCCAGCGGCCCGAATCCGATGCCTGGCGAGACGGCCACCAGCGCCTTTTGCATGAGCAGCTTTGCGAACTCGAGCGAGCCAAGCGCGCGATGCTGCTCGGGAATCGGCGCCCAAACGAACATGGATCCCCGCGGCGATTCTACGGGCCAGCCGGCGCGCTTCAATCCGCTGACCAGCAGGTCGCGGCGCTTTTGATAAGTCGAGCAAATCTTCTTGGTCTCTTTGGAGCACTCGCGCAACGCGATAATCGACGCGATTTGTATCGGCTGAAAAATTCCGTAATCGAGATAGCTCTTGATTCGCGCCAGCGCGCCGATCAGCTTCCGGTTGCCCAGGCAGAAGCCCACGCGCCACCCCGCCATATTGAAACTCTTTGACATGGAATAAATCTCGATTCCGATCTCCTTGGCGCCGTCCACCTCCAGTAGACTGGGCGCGCGATAGCCGTCGAAACAAATATCGGCGTACGCGAAATCGTGCACGATCATGGTTCCCTGGTGCGCCGCCATGCCGACGATGTCGCGGAAAAACTGAAGGTCCACGCACTGGGTCGTCGGATTATGCGGAAACGAAATCAGAATCATCTTCGGCTTCCGCGACGAGGTCTTATACAGATGTTCCAGACCATTCAGGAAGGTGGCCGGATCGGGCATCGGAAGCATGCAGGCGTGGCCTTCCGCCATGATCACGCCGTACTGATGAATCGGATAAGCCGGATTTGGAGACACCACCGCGTCGTCAGGCCCTACCACCGCAAACAGTAGATGCGCCAGCGCGTCCTTGGCGCCGATGGTGACGATAGCCTCGGATTCCGGATCCAACTCGACGCCATACTGCGCGCGATAATGCTTGACGATCTCCACGCGCAACTGCGGAATGCCCCGCGACATCGAGTAGCGGTGATTGCGCGGATTCTTAACGGCTTCGATCAGCTTCTTGACCACCGGCTCCGGTGTCGCGCCGTCGGGATTACCCATCCCCAGATCCACCACATCCAGTTGCGCCGCGCGCGCTTTGGCCTTCATCTCGTTGATGACGGCAAACACGTAAGGCGGCAACTTCTGTATGCGGTAGAATTCGTCGGGAATCGCGGACATACTTTATTGTAGAGGCATGCTCACCGATTTGGTCCAGATCCGCAGGCTCGGCCAACAGAAGCGCGACGAGAATTTCCGCTTTCGGGCCTACCTCAAGAATCACCGCCATTCCGACCGCCGGCTGCGGCGATTCGGCGAAGAGATTGAAGCGCAGATCGATTGCACGCAATGCGCGAATTGTTGCCGCGTTAGCGAGGTCGGCATCACGGATCGCGATATCGAGAAACTGGCCAAGTTTTTGGGCATGTCGAGAGCGGAGTTCCTGCGCGACTCTACCCAGCGTGATGACGAGGACGGCCTCATCCTCAAAAAGACGGAAGCCGGGTGTGTCTTTCTGAAAGACAACCTCTGCACCGTTTACGAAGCCCGTCCCCAGAACTGCGCCAATTTTCCGCACCTGGTGCGAGGCACTGGCTCAATCGCCAGCCGCACGTGGCAGTTCGTCGATCGCGCGGAGTATTGCCCCATCGTGTACAACTGGATCGAAAAGGTCAAAGAAGATATCGGCTTCTGATCGACTCATGACCATCGAAGATTTGCTCGAACGTCTCCAGGAATTCGACCTCCTGCTCGATACCGATCCGAAATTGCCGAGCGTGACCGGCCTGGTAGCCGGCGACACCGGCGGGCGATCCTGGTGGGCGCATCCACAAGCCAAGCAGATGTACGGATTGTCGTGCGGGCTCCGCGATCATCCCGATGTCCTGCTGGTGAAACTGATCTCGGGTAAGCTCACTTTTATACATCGCCCGCTTTGGCCTGCCATCGTCGCCATCGGAACGGCGCGCGAGCCCTGGCAGATGGATGGGCTCTCGAAAGAAGCCAAAGCGCTCTTGAACAAGACCGACAAGGATGCCAAGGTCGAGTCGTCCGGCGACCCGGTGCGTGAGCTCGAAACAAGGCTGCTGGTGCATGCCACGAGCGTTCACACCGAGCGCGGCTTCCACATGAAGGAAGTGCAGAGCTGGAAAGCTTGGGCGCGTTCGGCCAAGCTCGGCAAAGTGAAATTGACGCCCGCCGAAGCAAAGGCGCAGCTGGAGTCGGTGGTCGCGCGCCTCAATCAACAGTGCGGCGCCAAGGGAACCCTCCCCTGGAAGTAGCTGTGGGGCAGGTCGTGGCGCAGGTCTCCGACCTGCGGAAGGCTTAGCCAGCCAGCGCCTTCACCGCCGCTACCGCGCGATCGATCTCTTCGCGTGAATTGTAAATGTGCGGCGAAAAGCGCAAGCCTTGCGAATCACCCGACGCCGTCATCGCGATCGCGATCCGATGATGGTCCCACAGCGAATCGTAGGCCTGCTTGGTCGGAACGCGGCTGATGTCGCACTTGATCACGCCGGCCGATAGCTCCGGCTCGAGGTTCGTCTTCAATTTCACGCCACCTACTTCCGAGAGCTGGCGCTTCATATATCCCGATAGCGACCGCATGCGCGCTTCCACCGCCGCCGGCCCGATGAGCGTCGCAAAATCGATGGCCGATTCCAGCGCGACAATCCTCGGATCGTCCCGCTGCCCGTAAACCTCCAGTTTTCGCGCGCCCTTGAGATGATCCGACCATCCCGCCGTCACGATGGCCGGCCAGACCTGCGCAATCCGATCCGCTCGCACAAACAGCACGCCGTTCTCCAGCGGACCCATCAGCCATTTGTGTGCGCTGGTGGAAAAGCTATCGCAGCCGATCTCCTTCAGGTTCACATCCAGTGCGCCGAAACTCTGCGCCCCGTCCAGGTGCATCCAGATACCGCGCCTGCGCGCGATCTCGGCGATTTCCCGAGCCGGATACATAATGCCCGTCGTGCTGGTCAGGTGCGTCACCGAAATGACTTTAGTCCGCGGCGTGATGGCTTTCTCGGCTTGCGAGATCAGCTCATCCTTGCTGGCGGCGGGCACGCGGACTGGCAGCACGGCCACAGTGAATCCTTCACGCTTGGCCCGCATTTTCCAGGAGTCGTTGTTGGAAGGATGATTGTGATCGTAGATGATCACTTCGTCGCCGGGCTTGAGGTCGACGCCCTCGACCACGGTGTTGGTGCCCTCGCTGGTATTGCGCGTGATCGCGATCTCGTCAGCCGAGACGCGCAGCATAGCGGCAATCTTTTCGCGCAGCCGCTCACGCAAGGGATCATACTTCGCGCGATTCTGGAACGAAGGATTGGACTGGAAATCGCGCATGAACTCAGCATGCCGGTCCAGCACCGGCCGCGAAGCCGGGCACACGTTGGCCGCGTTCAAGTAAATCAGATTCTCTTCGAGCGGAAATTGCCGCTTTACCAGCGACCAATAATTTTCGTTGTTGGCGTCAGGCGCGGTGGGCGCTGCTTTCAATGCGGTACTGAAAGCCGTCCAGGAAGCGGGAAGCGCTGCCAGCGCGGGGATGGAGCGGATGAAACTTCGCCGGGAACTTTCCATCCCCCAATTGTATGCCTATTGCAAGTGCTCGGTAATGGTGATCGGCTCGCGGATGCGGAAATTCATCCGTGTCTCCATCGGGATCTCGGCCGGTTTGCCGCGCGTCAGCACCACGTTGGACCAATCAGTGCCAGTGGACATTGCGCTCTCCTTCTTGAACGTCGCCGTACGAACGGGGATCCGCTGTCCGTCCGAAGTCGAGACCTCGATAAGTTCGACGCTCAGATTCGATGGACCATTCGCTCTTCCGGGATGCTGTGCTTCAACCACCCGGCCCTCTACGCGTGCGCCTCGTTCGGCGATTACGAATCCGTCTATCACTAGAGGCCGTTCGAGCGTGGCAACAAACGCGTCGCCCACCTCATTGCGCGCCGACGAAATCGTCTCGCCGATTCTTACCGCGAGAATCGTGCCGGGTTGGATCGTCACCGTGTTGGGTGCCCTGGCCTTGGGCATCTGAGGAGGCGGCGGCGCAGGCGCTTCTGGCTGTATCGGCGGTTCCGAAACCGGCGCGGGCGCCGCGGTCACCTTCGGCGGAGGCGGCGGATCTACAACCGGAGCGGGCCGGGGCGTGGGCATCGGCGGCGGAGCAGTCTCTTTGGCGATAACCACCGGCTTCGCCGTGCGCACCGGCGGCGGACGCAGCGGAGAGGGCTTCTCCCGCACGGGCGTAGGCGTGGTCGCTACCATGGGCGCGGCCTCAGGTTCTCGCGCCACCGGAGGCTGAACGACAGCTGGAGGCGTATAGACTTGCGCTACCACGGCAGGAACAGGCGCTTCCGACTGAACCACTACTGGCGCGGGCAACGGCGCGGCGTCCTCCGGCCTGACCGCGATATAAACAATCCCGGACGCGATTACAGCGCCGGCGGCGAAGGCGATCAGAAGCTTGGAATTCACGCCACACCCCCTCCCTAATGTTAAACGCAACCCGACTAGGCTGCGTTTCGCAACCCGAACCGTTAAAATGGTTTCAGATTGGCTTTTCCCAGCGAATTCCAGATTGGCTCCGTCTGTATTTCTCCGGCCACGGTGCTAGCGCCCATGGCGGGTGTTACCGATACTGTATTCCGGCGTTTGATCCGCAATCAGGGCGGTTGCGGGCTCATCATGACCGAATTCACCAGTTCTCACGGTGTCATCCATTCGCTCAAATCCAGGAAGCCCACGCGAACCTTTCGTTACCTCTATTTCGAACCGGAAGAGCATCCCATCTCGGCGCAGCTTTTCGGCTCCGATCCACAGGTGATGGCCGACGCCGCCAAAGCCTGTGAAGACTTCGGATTCGATATCGTGGACATCAACTTCGGCTGTCCGGTGAACAAAGTGGTGAAGTGCAACGGCGGTTCCGGACTGCTGCGCGACCTGCCTCTGGTCGAAGAGATCCTGCGCAGGGTGCGAGCCGCGATCTCGATCCCCCTGACGTTGAAATTCCGCGCGGGCTGGAACGATCGCGAGCTGGTGGCCGTCCAAATGGCGAAGCTGGCCGAAGATTGCGGACTGCAGGCCATCGCGTTGCATCCCCGCACGCGCGAGCAGGGCTATAGCGGAAAAGCCGATTGGACCCGCATCGCCGAGGTGAAAGCCGCCGTCCGGATTCCTGTGATCGGCAACGGCGACATCGTGACTCCCGAAGACGCGCTTCGAATGGTCGCCGAAACAGCCTGCCACGCCGTGATGATCGGCCGCACGGCTTCGTCGAATCCCTGGATCTTTCGCCAGATTCGCCAGTATCTCGAGACTGGAACGTACGATCATCCCACCGAGCCCCAGCGCTACGACATCATGCGGACCTACTATGCCATGCTGTGCGATCGCGCCGCTCCCGACGTCGTCGGCAAAATGAAACAGTTCGCCACTTATTTCACGCACGGCGTCCGCAACGGATCGAAGCTGCGCGTCGAAATTTACAAGGCCACAGAGGCCGCCCAAATCCTGGATCAGGTAGATGCTTTTTTCCAGCGGGAACTCTACGAAATCCCCGCCTGATCGCCCGTTGAAGGCTGAGCTCAAAAAGGTCCAGCTCATCACCGATGGCTCGTGTATCGGCAATCCCGGCCCCGGCGGTTGGGCCTGCATCCTCCGCTATGGCGGCAAAAAGCGCGAGATCTTCGGATCGGAACCCGAAACCACCAACAATCGGATGGAGCTAAAGGCCGCCGTTCAAGGCCTGCGGACCTTGAAGGAATCTTGCGAAGTAGAGATCGTGACCGATTCCAACTACGTTAAGCACGGAATCACTGAATGGATTCACAAGTGGAAAAGGAACGGCTGGCAGACCGGCGGTAAGAAGCCGGTTGCGAATCAGGATCTCTGGCATGAGCTGGACGAACAGGTATCGCAGCACAAAGTCAAATGGGAGTGGACCAAGGGCCACGCCTCGCACGCCGACAACAATCGTTGCGATGAGCTGGCCCAAGCCGCCGCCCGCATGCAAATCTCCAGCGAATGCGCCGAGTGATTCGCCATCACAGGTGGGCGGGTTGCGCTTCAGATTACATTTAGCCCGGCCTCGAAAATCTTTCGTTTACGTGCTGGATATCGAATTGCATCCAATCCTGACATGCCCAGTCCCAAGGCGCATACACTTTCGCTGGGCCTGCATGCGGTGTCAGCGGGCCTGATTCTTCTGCTGACATCGCGCGCCGTTCGATCTCCGCCGCCCATGCCGCTCGGCCCAGTCACGCCGCTCACGGCGCCTCGCCGGCTATTTCTGAAGCAGACCGAGCAACGCGCCGGCGGCAGCAACCAGACCGCACTCTCCGCCAAACGCGGCCATCCGCCCCCAACCGCTCACCGGACCTTCATCCCCCCGGTTTCGCCTCCCGATCCGAAGCTGCCGATACCGGTGACAGTCGCGTTTGAATCGCCCACCCTCGAAATCAGCGCCCCTCAAATCGGCGATCCTGCAAGCTTGCTCGCCAACGGCGGATTCGGCCTGCACGGCTCCAATGGCATCGGCGACCATGGCTGCTGTGGCGGCATTGGCGATCAGACTTCCGGAAAGCCCGGCATCAGTTCCGCGCCGCGAACCGGCCATAAAATCACGCCGCCCCAGCTCATCTACAAAGTGGAGCCCGAGTTTTCCGAAGCGGCGCGCAAAGCCAAGTATCAGGGCGTGGTGGTGCTGGCCATTGAGGTTGACGCGAGCGGCCATCCGCAGAATCTGCGCGTCATCGAAATGCTCGGTCTTGGGCTCGATGAAAAGGCCATCGAAGCGGTTTCCCAATGGCGGTTCCGGCCCGGATATCAGGATGGTAAACCAGTGGTCACCATGGCAACGGTCCAGGTGACTTTCCGGCTTATGTGATTTGACGCAAGGTTTTTTGCCCCGCGCTAATTCCTCACCCGCGCTAATTCCTCAATAGACGTGCACAGCCCAGTCGGGCGATTCTATATCTACAAAGCGGCGGTGCTGCATCCCCAGAGCTTCGATCGCCTGGTTCACGCTCCCAGACGGTCGGGGCTAGCGCGGCGCCGCCGTGTTGTTGTTCATTTCACACGCTTACTTCACGACGATGTTGACCAGCTTGTCCGGCACAACGATCACTCTTACTACTTGCTTCCCATCCAATAGCGATCGAATCTTAGAGTCCGCCATGGCGTGCTTCTCCAGCGCCTCCCGCGGCGTTCCGAATGCCACATAGACGTGCCCGCGCACCTTCCCGTTGACCTGGATCACAATCTCGGCTTCTTCCTCGCGCGCCAGTTCTGGATCGTAAACCGGCCACGGATGGTTAAACACTGGACCGGGCTTGCCCTGTTCCTCCCATAATTCTTCGGCCAAATAGGGCGCGAACGGCTCCAGCATCAGAGTCAGTTTCTCCATGATGTCCGCCATCACCGGGACCGAAAGTTGATCCTCCAGATCGCTCAGCACGTTCATCAGACCCATCAAGGCGGCTACGGACGTGTTGAAATGCCACCGGCTTTCGAAATCGTCGGTGATCAGTTTGAGCGCCTGGTGAAGTTTGCGGAGGGCCTGCCGGTCAGCGTCGCTCGGCTCCGGACGGCCTTGTCCCACATTGCGCGTGACGAAGCGGTAGACGCGGCCGAGAAATGCGTGCGACCCGTTCGCGCCCGCATCGGTCCAGTTCATTTCCTTCTCGGGCGGCGCGGCGAACAGCTCGAACAAGCGGCCGGTGTCGGCGCCGAAGCGTTCGATCATCTCATCGGCGCTCACCACATTGCCTTTCGATTTCGACATCTTGGCGCCGTCTTTGATCACCATGCCTTGCGTGAACATGTGCGCAACCGGCTCGCTATTCGAGATCAGCCCCAGATCGCGCATCACTTTGGTCCAGAAACGCGAGTAAATCAAATGCAGTATGGCGTGCTCCACGCCGCCAATGTATTGATCGATCGGAAACCAGTAAGCGATCTTCTTCGAATCGAACGGCGCGGCCGAGTTGTGCGAATCACAGTAGCGATAGAAATACCAAGAGGAATCGACAAAAGTATCCATGGTGTCGCTCTCGCGCCGCGCGGGCTCTCCGCATTTGGGACACTTCACATTGATGAACTCAGGAACGTTTTCGAGCGGCGATCTGCCCTTGCCCGTAATCGGAACGCTGAGCGGCAAGACCACCGGCAGATCCTTCTCAGGCACCGGAACGACCCCGCATTTCGGGCAGTAGATCACCGGGATCGGCGTACCCCAATAGCGCTGCCGTGAGATGCCCCAATCTTTGATGCGATAGGTGACCGCCCCTTTGCCAAATCCCTCGGACTCGGCCTCGGCGGTCATCACCGCGCGGGCATCGGCGCTCGGCAGTCCGGAGTATTGGCCGGAATTTTCGACGATGCCGTCCTCTCCGAACGCCTCTTTCATCGTGGCGACTTCGGGTAGCACTCCATCGACAGGCCGGATCACCGGCCGAATTGCAATGTGGTACTGATTGCAGAACTCGAAGTCGCGCTGGTCGTGCGCGGGAACGGCCATGATCGCGCCCGTTCCATAACCCATCAGCACGAAGTTGCCGATCCAGATCGGAATCCGCTCGCCGCTGTAGGGATTAACCGCGTACTTGCCGGTAGCGAGTCCTTCTTTTTCGAGATCGCCCGGACCCTTGGCCGCCCGCGAATCGATCATGCGCTTGACCTGCGCTTTTAACTCGCCGCTGACCAGTTCGGCGACCAGCGGATGCTCCGGCGCAAGAATCACGCAGGTGGCGCCGAAGATCGTGTCCACGCGCGTGGTGAAAACTCGGATAGGCGCATTCGTATCTTCCAGCCGAAAGTCGATTTCCGCGCCTTCCGAGCGGCCGATCCAGTTGCGCTGCATGATCAGCACGCGCTCGGGCCAGCCGTCTTCCAGTTCCTTGATCGCGTTCAGCAGCTCTTCGGCGTATTCGGTGATGCGAAGGAACCATTGCTCGATCGCGCGCTGCTCCACCGGCGTCGATTCGTGACGCCAGCAGCAGCCGTCTACCACTTGCTCGTTCGCCAGCACGGTGCCGCATTCCGAACACCAGTTCACCAGCGCCTCCTTGCGATATGCCAGGCCGCGCTCCAGCATCTTCAGAAAGAACCACTGATTCCAGCGATAATACTCCGGATCGCAGGTGGTGACCTCGCGCGACCAGTCGTAGCTGAAGCCCATGCGGCGATGCTGCCGCTTCATGTTCTCGATGTTGAACTTGGTCCACTCATACGGATCGCGCTGGTTGGCGATGGCGGCGTTCTCCGCCGGCAGTCCGAATGCATCCCAACCCATGGGGTGAAGCACGTTGAAGCCGCGCATCCGCTTGTAGCGCGCCAAAGCGTCACCGATAGTGTAGTTGCGGATGTGACCGATGTGCAGCGTGCCGCTCGGGTAAGGCAGCATCTCCAGCACGTAGAACTTGGGCTTGGTCGAATTCTCCTCGGCCTGAAACAGCGTGGAGTTATTCCAGCGCTCCTGCCACTTCAGTTCGATCTGCTGATGGTCGTACGGCTTTTCCGGCATAGCTTCTTGAGTGTTTCGATATTCCTCACGTCATCACCTTCTTGGTCGTACGGTGTTTCGATGATGAAGGCTTTACCTCGAAGCTTCCGATGGTTGAGGATGCGGCGAAACCCTTCCATTCCAATATAACCGCGTCCGATGTGTTCGTGCCGGTCGACATGCGAATTCAGTTCGGTTTTGGAATCGTTAGTGTGGATGACCTTGACGTTGTCGACGCCCAGAATCTGGTCAATCTGTGCGACCGTTTTCTTGAGCCCGGCGGCTGTCGAGATATCGTATCCCGACGCCAGGCAGTGGCAAGTGTCGATACAGAAGCCGATCTTGAGATCGGTTAGCTCGGCCGCAAACTGCCGCATCACCGAAAGCTCTTCGAAGTGGCTCCCCAGCGCCGCGCCCGAGCCCGCCGTGTTTTCGAGCAGTACAGTCAGGTTTCTGGTATCGAGCCCGCTGGCGGCCTCAGCCAGCGATCGGATCACCGCATAGATCCCTTCCTCTACCGAATGGCCCTTGCAGTTGCCCGGATGCGCCACCAGATATTCGGCGCCGATCAGTAGCGCCCGTTCGAT
>Ga0210386_10000684_pt1 | contig 31260 bp, 28 predicted proteins | sample IncBWH32OmetaG_FD_160091 | JGI IMG/M metagenome (GOLD analysis project Ga0210386, IMG submission 160091) | Forest soil microbial communities from Barre Woods Harvard Forest LTER site, Petersham, Massachusetts, United States - Inc-BW-H-32-O ...
CCCGGCGATCACCCACGCGCGCGTCTTGTACCAGAGCTCGAGCGCGTCGCGATCGCCGCGCAGCACGCGCTTGATCAACTCGTCGGCGGCGTCGTCTTGGACCTGCACCTCGCGCGCGAGCGAGTCCTCGGCCTGGTCGGAGCCGTCGACGACGGCGACACCCGCGGCGGCGACGTACTCGGCGTAGCACTCGCCGACGAAATGGTCGCTCTTGCCGTCGCCGTCGGACCAGCCTTCGGCGTGGCGCCCACTCTGCACGACGCCGGCCATCGCCTCGCCCATCGCGCGTCCGAGGTCGGAGATGCGGCTGCGGCGCTCGATCTGCGCGCCGGCCTGGGCGAGCGCGGCGGCGAGCCCGTTGCCGATCGCGAGGTTGCGCAGATGCCCGACGTGCAGCGCCTTCGTCGCGTTCGCGTCCCAGAACTGCATCGATATGCGCCGCCCGTGCGCGAGGTCGGACAGCGGCGCTTCGGAGCGCCCGCCGGCCTCGAGCGCGGCGCCGATCGTCTCGACCCAGTCATCGGCGAGGCGCAGCCGCACCGACCCGCCGTCGCGCGCCAGGCGCTCGACCCACGGCTCGCGGCCGATTCGCTCGAGCGCGTCGCACGAAGCCGGGTCCTCGCGCCAGTCGCGCGACCGCGCGACCAGCATCAGGTCGTGGTCGCGCCGTGGGCGGCGCGGCACGCGAGCGGCCCACGGCGCCGGCGTCTCGTCGTCGGTCGCGAGCTCCTCGAAGTAGTCGAATAGGTTGATCGTCATAGCCCGGCTGATCGTGGTCTGCAATTGCCATGCACCAGCCGGGGCTCGAACCCGGATCACCGATGTTTAAGACCGGTCCTTTTACCGATTAAGGTACTGGTGCCCAGTCTCGGCAATGCTAAGTTCGCGGGCTTGACACCCGCAAGCGCGGTGGCCGCGTCGAGCGTCGGCGGACGGCAAACGCGCCGCAAACACGGTGCTAACGACGGTCGGCGAAGAGAAACATCGGCAGGCACGAGCCGGCGCGGAGGCCGGGCCGTTGGCTCAGCGGCGCGGTCGGCGCCGTCGGCTATTCGACGGCGTCGACCGAGCGCGGGCCGGCGCCGACGTACTTGGCGGTCGGGCGAATCAGCTTCGCCTCGCGCTTCTGCTCGAGGATGTGCGCCGACCAGCCGGCGACGCGCGCACACGTGAACATCGGCGTGAACAGCTCCGGCGGGACTTCGGCGAGGTCGAGCACGACCGCCGACCAGAACTCGACGTTCGTCGCGAGCACGCGGTCGGGCCGGCGCGCCTGCAGCTCCGCGAGCGCCGCTTGCTCGAGCGCCTCGGCGGCCTCGAAGCGCGGCGAGCCGAGCTCGCTGGCCGTGCGGCGCAGGACGCGCGCGCGGGGGTCTTCGGCGCGATAGACGCGGTGGCCGAAGCCCATCAGGCGCTCGCCGCGGTCGAGCGCGTCGGACACCCACTTCTCGGCGTCGCCGCTTGCTTCGACTTCCTCGAGCATCTTCAGGACCCGCGAGGGCGCGCCGCCGTGCAGCGGGCCGGACAGCGCGCCGACGGCCGCCGACATCGCCGCTGCGACGTCCGCGCCGGTCGACGCGACGACGCGCGCCGTGAACGTCGACGCGTTCATCCCGCGCTCGGCCGCCGAGACCCAGTAGGCGTCGATCGCCTTGACGTGGTCCGGATTCGCCTCGCCGCGCCAGCGGATCAGGAAGCGCTCGGGAATCGTGCGGCCCTGGTCGATCTCGCTCTGCGGCACCGGCGGCTGACCGGCTTCGCGCGCCGACTGCGCGACGAACGAGAGCGCCATCACCGAGGCGCGCGCGAGGTTGTCGCGAGCCTGCTCGTCGCTGATGTCGATCAGCTGGCCAAAGCCCCACGCGGGCGCCAGCATCGCGAGCGCCGACTGCACGTCGACGCGGTGATCGCCCGAGCGCACGGTCAGCGCGTGCGGTTCGGCCGGCGGCAGGCCCGGTTTGAAGCGGCCGTCGACGAGCAGGCCCCAAACCTGCTCATAGGGGACGGCGCCGACGAGGTCTTCGATGTCGACGCCGCGATAGCGCAGCGCGCCGCCCGCTTTGTCGGGCTCGGCGATCTCGGTGGCGAAGGCGACGACGCCTTCGAGGCCCGACTGGACCTCTGGTGCTTGAACCGCGCTCATGGCACTCGCTTTCTGAGCTGGATGCTTGACGGGAGACGCTGCCTTGTGGGCAGACCCACATCGTCGCACGATTGCGCGTGCAAGTAGGCTGCGGAGACCGTGCCCGCCGACGATCTGATGTTCCGCAGCGCGATCGAGCTCGCTGCGATGGTGCGCTCGGGTGAGGTCTCGGCGAGCGAGCTGGTGCGCGTCTCGCTCGAGCGAATCGAAGAGCTCAACCCGGCGCTCAACGCGTTCGTGCAGGTCGACGAGGAGGGAGCGCTCGCGACGGCCGGCGCGATCGCGCCGGGTGATGAGCGTCCGTTCGCCGGCGTGCCGATCGCGATCAAGAACAACCGCCCCGTCGATGGCCTGCGGCTGACGTACGGCTGCTCGCTGATGGCCGAGCACGTCGCCGCGTACGACCACAACGTCACGCGGCGCCTGCGCGCGGCCGGCCTCGTGATCGTCGGCACGACGACGCTGCCCGAGTACGGGATCCTGCCGGTCAGCGAGGCGCGGCTGTTCGGACCGACGCGCAACCCATGGGACCTCGAACGCACGCCCGGCGGCTCCTCGGGCGGCGCCGCGGCGGCCGTCGCCGCCGGCCTCGTGCCGGTCGCGCACGGCAACGACGGCGGCGGCTCGATCCGCATCCCGGCCGCCTGTTGCGGCCTCGTCGGCCTGAAGCCGGCGCGCGGGCGCATCTCGCCGGCGCCCGAGCTCGGCGACTCCGACCTCGGCATCGACGGCGTCCTGACGCGCTCGGTCGCCGACACGGCGGCGATCCTCGATCTGCTCGAGGGCTACGAGCCGGGCGACGCGACGTGGGCGCCGCCGCCGAGCGAGCCGTTCGCCGCCTCCGCGCGCGCCGAGCCGCGGCGACTGAAGATCGCCGCGACGACGCTCCCGCCGCAGCCCGACGCCGCCGTCGACCCGCTGTGCGCCGGCGCGGTCGCCGATGCGGCGGAGCTCTTGCGCTCGCTCGGGCACGACGTCGAGGACGTCGAGCCGCCGTGGCAGGACGAGCAACTGCGCGAGCTGTTCGGCGTCGTCTTCTCCAACCAGATCGCGCTGTCGATCGCCTACTCCGGAACCGTCGCCGGTCGCGCGCCGAGGGCGGACGACATGGAGCCGATGAGCTGGGCGATCTACTCGATGGTCGGCAAGCTCGACGCGATCTCCGGCCTCGCCGCGGCCGCGCGGCTGAAGAACTTCGCGCGCCGGATCGTCGCCTTCCTGGCGCCCTACGATGCGCTCTTGACGCCCGCGCTCGCCGAGCGCCCGCTGCCGCTCGGCACGCTCGACACGAGCGCGCCCGACCCGATGTCGACGTTCACGCGCTCGGGCCTGTTCACGCCGTTCACGCCGATCTTCAACGCGACCGGCCAGCCGGCGATCTCACTGCCGCTGTACGAAGGCGCCGACGGGCTGCCGCTCGGCGTGCAGCTCGTCGGGCGTCCGGCCGGCGAGGGGCAGCTGTTGGCGCTGGCGGCGCAGCTCGAAGGGGCGCAGCCGTGGGCGGAGCGGCGCGCGCGGTTTCCTGCGGCCGCCTGAACAACATGCCGGGCAAGGCGCGCTTCGGTCATGCCCTGGACAGACTAGTTGGCTCGAGGGTGCTTGTCGGCCAGTACCCACAAGACGTGCCTCAATCGAGATCGAACGCAGCTCGGATCGCTCGAGTGAGCTGCAGCTCCTGATCCTCGAGCAGCACACCAATCTGATCTCGCAGGGCTGTGGTCAGGATCGTGGTCACGTTGTCGCAGCTAACGACCGACGGCCCAGAAAGCCCGTTAGCCGCATCAACCCCGACCTCGGTAGAGAGTCCGCGAATCGTCGTCGTGATCGGCGCGATCGTGACGCTTGCCAGATGCGGGCGGACGAGCTCACGGGTGAGAACCAGGACAGGTCGCGCCTTGTCGAGCTGCGCGACATGAATCGGGCGCATTATGCGAGGGCAGACGGCACGCCCGCCGCGTGCTCTGCAAGCCCCGCAAGCTCACGGTCCGGTCCGGTGCGGGCAAGGATCTCGGCATCCCTTTCTGCGATGGCACGTCGGCGCTCACGCTCGAGCGCTCGTGTGACCACCGAGGCACGGCTCCGCGCGCTGCCCGAGGCGACAGCGCTGTCCACGAACTCAACCAGCTCATCTGGAAGGCGGACGGCGATCTGCTTGCTCATACCATAGTGGTAGCAGATCGCTACCGTCTGATCCTAGCGCAGCCCACGCACCGCGCGCTCGAAGTCATCACGATCCGAGCGACGGATCGGCGATCCAGCGCGTGTCGACGCCAAGCACCGCGCGAAGCCGCTCGAAATGCCGATCGAAGTGCAGTACGCTCAGCCCGGCTCGCTGCGCCGCGACGGCGACCGTCAGGTCAGGGAGCGGGAATCGGTGCGAACCGTGTGATCCGTCGCGCGCCAGCTCGCGCATCGTCGAGAGCACGCCACGCTGGACGCTGCGGTCGACGGCGATCTCGCGCAGGCCTTCGAACGTCCGGTCGACGGCCGCGAGCTGACGCGCGTCGCGCGCGTCGAGGCTCAGCTCGTAGCGCACCGGCCAGCACCAGGCGACGTCGCCGCGCTCGACCGCGGTGGTCAGAAGCTCACGAGCGGCCGAAATGCGCTTGGCCGCGATCCAGGCGGATGTGTCGACGAGCACGGCGCCGGCGCCGTCCCACAGCGTGCGCTCACGCACAGTAGTCCGGCTCGTTGATGCGGTCGATCGCCTCCAGGTCGAGATCGAAGCCGCCGCCGTCCATCGCGGCGAACAGCGCCTCCACCGCGGCACGCCGATCGCGCCCGGCCTGCAACTCGGCGTGCGCCCCCGCCATCGCTAGACGACGGACGAGCGTCGCGGTCGCCTCGCGCGTACCCGTCGTCGCCCGCACTCGCGCGAGCGCTTCCTCGAGCTCCGGGTCGGCTGTCACGGCGATTCGCCGGTGGTTGCTGGGCATCGTGCGCATCAGTGTAGCTCCTGGGAGTTACACCGACGAGCGGCCTGGAGCTGGACACTGAAGCCCGGAGCCGGCGCCAAACCGCGCTCAACCGCCGCCGAGCACCGCCGCCATCCGCGCCGGCGTGACGCCGAGCGCCTCGACGTCCGCCGTCCCACGCTCGGAGACCATCGGCGCCTCCATCAGCTCCGCCTCGTCCCACGTCGCGAACGCGCTCGGCCCCGAGAGGCGCTCGACGATCCGCAGCGAGCGCGAGACGATCGGCGTCGGCACGTGGACGAGCGGGCGCGAGCGCCCGAGCGAGCGCAGCACGGTCCGCAGGAGGTCGTTGTGGCTGAGCGTCTCCGGGCCGGCGAGCTCGTAGCGCTTGTGCGAGGCGCCGTCGCCGTTCCCCGGCGCGGCCACGTCGGGCCCCGTGAGCGCGGCGCCGGCGGATGCGCGCAGCGCGGCGATCACGCAGTCGGCGACGTCCTCCGCCCAGATCGGCTGATACAGGGCGCGGCCGCGCCCGGAGACCGGCATCAGCGGCAGCAGCGCGAGGCGTTCGAGCAGCGTCAGCCACGGGTCGCCGGGCGCGTAGACGATCGACGGAGCGAACACGATCGAGTCGACGCAGGCCTCCTCGACGGCCTGCTCGGCGAGCGCCTTCGCGCGGAAGAAGCGCGCGCGATGGTGCGTCGAGGCGTCGAGCGCCGAGAAGAACACGAAGCGCTCGACGTCGGCGCGCTCGGCCGCCTGCACCATGCGCCACGTCGCGATGCCGTTGAGCTCCTCGATCGAGCCGTGCGGTTGATCGCGGATCGACGCAGCGAGGTGCACGACCGTGCTGACGCCGCGCAGCGCGTTGCGAAACGACGGCGGGTCGGTCAGGTCGCCGAGCGCGATCTGCACGCGCACGCGCTGCGCGCCGAGCCGGCGCGGGTCGCGCACGAGGCAGCGCACCTGCTCGCCGTCGGCGACGAGCCGGCGCAACAGCGCCGAGCCGACGAGGCCGGTCGCGCCGGTCAGCAGCAGCATTGGGAAAACCTAGCGGAGCGCGCCCGCGCCGAGCCGGCGCCATCCCTAAAATACGCTCTCACCCCGAAGTCCCCAGACGGAAAACCGCAAACCACCCAGGAAAGAAGCGAATGGCCTACGTGATCGCCGAGCCGTGCATCGGCACCAAGGACAACTCCTGCGTCGAGGTGTGCCCAGTCGATTGCATCCACCCGACGCCCGACGAGCCCGGATACGACGCGGCCGAGATGCTCTACATCGACCCCGAGGAGTGCATCGACTGCGACGCGTGCGTCGAGGCCTGCCCGGTCGATGCGTGCTTCGCCGAGGACCAGCTCCCGGACGAGTGGCAGAAGTACACGCAGATCAACGCCGACTACTTCGCCAACGCCAAGTAGGACTCGTCGAGCACGTCGAGGACCGGCACGCCCGCGACGAGCGCTTCGATCGACTCGCGCAGCTCGCGCGAGTCGAGTTCGTGCGACTGCGGCGCCACCGGGTTGACCGTGATCGCCTTCAGGTCGATCTGGCGGCGCACCTCGATCGCGACCCCCTGACGCGCGTACCAGCGCGGGCCGCGGTGGGAGAGGAACACACGTGTCGGGTCGGCGACGACGATCCGCAGCTCGCGTCCGGCGCGCTCGGCGCGCGCGGCTAGCAACCCCTGCAGGAAGCGCTCGCTCAGCGCGCCCTCGACCGCGAACGCGCTCGCGTCGGGGCGCTCGCGCAGCAGCGTGGCGATCTCGAGCGGGTCGGCCGTCAGCACGAGGCGGCGCGGAAGCGCCTCGAGCGAGCCCGCGCGGTCGGCCGCCGGCAGCCTGACGAGGTCGACGGCGTCGCGCGTCGCCTCGACGATCTCCTGCAGCCGCTCGCCGAGGATCGCGCCGGTCGCCATCACGAGCCCGTCGGCGACGTCCGGCGATGACGCCGCGCGACGGTCGATCGCGCCGTCGATCAGCACCTGCTCGGCGCCGAGCGCGAGCATCCGCTCGCTCACCGCGCGCACGTCGGCGGCGGCGCTCGGGCCGGCGACCTCGACGTCGCCGCGCTCGAGCAGGCGCGCGAGCACGACCTCGCCGAGCGGCGTGCGCACGCCGGTCGCTTCGATCCGCTCGTGCTCGAGCCCGCTCGCGCGCAGCAGCGCGCCGGTGCTCGCGACGAGGTCGCCCGCCTGCAGCTCGACGCTCGGCTTCTCGATTCGCGCGTCGATCACGTCGTGGTGCTCGCCGTCGCGGCCGATCGAGGTGACGCCGACGCGCCGGCCGGCCGCCGCGTGCTCGGCGAGGATCGCCGCGAGCGTGACCGTCTTGCCGGTGTTCTTCGCGAGGCCGACGAGCGCGAGCGCGCGCGTTCCGGCGACGAGCTCGCTCAGCCGCGCGGGCGCGGCGTCAGCCATCCACGCTCGGAGCGCTCGCGACGTCGGCCGAGACGGCCCCTCCGGACGCGCGCTCGCTCTCGATCCGCGCGGCCAGCTCACGCACGATGAAGCTCGCGACGTGGTTCGGGTAGGTGCCCTTCGAGAACCCCGCATCGAAGCCGAGCTCCTTCGCGAGCTCGTTCGACACGCGCGGCCCGCCGCACGTCAGGATCAGCTGCTTGCGCCTGCCCTCGGCCTCGACCAGCTCGACGAGCTCGGTCAGGTTGGCGATGTGCAGGTTCTGCTGCGTGACCGTCTGCGAGACGAGGACCGCGTCGGCGTCCAGGTCGATCGCGCGCGAGACGAGCACGCTGTTCGGCACCTGGCTGCCGAGGTTGTGCGTCTCGAACGATTTGTAGCCCTCGAGGCCGTGATGCCCGTGGAAGCCCTTCAGGTTGAGCATCGCGTCGATCCCGACGCTGTGCGTGTCGGTGCCGGTCGCCGCGCCGACGACGACGACCGTCCGCCCGATCTGCTCGGCGGCGAACGTCTCGATTTGCTCCTCGCTCATGTGCTCGACGTCGAACCCTTCGCTCGACAGCGACGAGTAGTCGACCGTCTGCTTGGACTCGGCGAACATCACGAAGTACGTGTAGCCGTCGGTCAGCTCCTGGTAGTGGACGACCTCCGGGTGCTCGAAGCCCATCTTCGCGGCCCACTCCCGCGCGGCGACACGCGCGGCGAGCCCGTACGGCACCGGCAACGTGAAGCTGAGCTGCACGATCCCGTCGCCGAGGTGGTCGGCGTACGGGCGCACCCGCGCGAGGTCGACCTCGCGCGGGCTCGACTCCGGCGCGGTCTCGTCAGGCAACGCTCGACGCTCCCCGCATCAGCTCGCTCGCCGGGTTGAAGTAGTAGTGCTCGTCGATCGCGACGATGCCCTCCGTCCCGCGCCCCTCGTCGATCTGGCGCGGAACGTCGCCGAAGACGCCCTCGCCGAGCGCCGTGAACAGGCCTCGCTCCGCGATCCGCTCGAGCAGCTCGTGCGCGCCGGCGAGCACTTCACGCGCGCGCGTCTGCACGATGCCGCCGCGCCTGAACTCGATCTCCTCGCCGAGGTCGTGCGCTGCGTTGAACGTGTAGTTGACGTTTTCCAGGCCGATCACGCGGTCGTGCACGTGCGGCGTGAAGATCCCCTCGGTCGGCACGCCGATCGTCTGGATTCCCTGGCCGGTCGCGATCGTGACGAGATTGAACAGCGAGTCGCTCGCGTGCGTGCGGAACAGGTTGCCGTCCATGTGACGCGTCGGCGGCATGTACTTGACGGGGCAGTCTGGGAACAGCTCGCGCGTCAGCTGCGCCTGCGCCCACTCCAGCAGCAGGCTGTTCTTGACCGGCGTGTCGATCTCGAACGCGTCGCCGAGCGCGATCTGCTCGTCGGGCACGCCCGAGTCGAGCGCGAGCTGACGGTTGATGAACTGCGAGGCCGTGACCGACGGCGCCGCCTCGATCGCGTCGGCCGTGCGCAGGTAGTTGTCCTCGCCCGTGTTGATCACGACGCCGAAGAAGCCGTTGATCATCCGCGAGACGCGCTGATCGATCAGGCCGCGGACGGGGTTGATGTCGCGGTAGAGGATCCCGTAGAGCGCGTCGTTGACCATGTTGTCAAAGCCCTCGATCGCGCCCATCGCGGCGATCTCCGGCATGCACAGGCCCGAGCAGAAGCTCGACAGGCGCACGTAGCGCCCGTTCTTCCGCGACCACCGATCGAGCGCCTCGCGCATCATCCGGAAGTTGGCCTGCGTCGCGAACGTCCCGCCGTAGCCCTCCGTCGTCGGCCCGTACGGAACGTAGTCGAGCAGGCTCTGCGCGGTCGAGCGGATCACCGCGACGATGTCGCCGCCGGCCTGCGCGACGGCGAGCGCGTGGACGACGTCCTCGTACACATTGCCCGTCGCCGTCAGCACGTAGCGCAGCGGCGGCGGGTGCTCGCCAAGGCGCTCGCGCAGCTCTCGGCGATCGTCCATCCGCGCCGCGATCAGCGCGACGCGCTGCTCGCACTCCTGCGCGATCCGCGCGCGGATCGCGTCCTCGCCGGCGGGCGGGAGCGCCGTCAGGTCGAGCTCGCCGCGATCGATCGCCTCGGCGAGCGACTGCGGCGTCGCGTCCGCGTCGGCGAGCAGCGCGCCGCCGATCCAGTACGCGATCCCGCGACTCAACTCGCCGCGGTCGCGCACGTGGTCGACGAGCACGTTCGGCAGCGGCGCGTCGAGCTCGTTCGCGCCGTCGACGCCGAGCAGGCGCGCGATCGTGCGCTCGACCGACACCGTCGTCTTGCCCGCGATCGTCTCACCGACCTGTGCCGCGATCTGGGCCGCTGCCTGGCGGCATGAAGCGACGATTCCCGGGTCGAGGTCGAGCTTGCCGGTCGCGCTCATTTCAGGTCCCGCACGATCGGGAAGGGGATCACCTCGCGCAGCGTGTCGCGTTCTAGCAAGATCATCACGAGGCGATCGACGCCCATCCCGCCGCCGGCCGTCGGCGAGTAGCCGTACTCGATCGCGCGCGCGTATTCCTCGTCGTTCGGATGCGGCACGTCCTCGTCGTCGATCAGCCGCCGCTTGCGCTGGTCGACGAAGCGCTGCCACTGGTCGACCGGGTCGTTCAGCTCGGTGTCGCCGCTGACGAGCTCGATGCCGCCGATCACCGCGTCGAAGTGCTCGGCCAGCTCGTGATGCACCGAGTGACGCTTGGTGATCGGGAACGGCTCGAGCGGAAAGTCGAACACGTGCGTCGGCTGGTTGATCGTCGACTCGATCTTCTCCGAGTAGACGTCGGCGACGACCTCCGCCCACGTGGCGGCCGGGTCGATCGGCTCGTCCAGCAGCTCGGCGAGCTGCTCGCGCGTGGACTCCATGAAGTCCACGCCGAAGCGCTCGAGGATCAGCTCGCGCATCGTGATCCGCCGCCACGGCTTGGCCAGGTCGATCTCCTCGCCGTTGCGCTTGATCACCGTTCGCCCGAGCGCCTTCTGCGCGACGTCGCGGAACATCTCTTCGGTCACCGTCGCGACGTCGTTGTAGTCCGAGTACGCGCACATGAACTCGATGATCGTGAACTCCGGCGAGTGCTTCGGCGAGATGCCCTCGTTGCGGAACACCTTGCCCATGTCGTAGACGTTCTCCATGCCGCCGACGATGCAGCGGTTGAGGAACAGCTCGACCGAGATGCGCAGGTACAGCTCGCGGTCGAGCGCGTTGTGGTGCGTGACGAACGGACGCGAGCCGGCGCCGCCGGCGAGCGACTGCAGCGCCGGCGTTTCGATCTCGACGAAGTTGCGCTCGGCCAGCCATTCGCGGATCGCGAGCACGATCTTGTTGCGCTTGACGAACAGATCGCGCGTCTCCTGGTTGGCGATCAGGTCGAGCTCGCGGTAGCGGTAGCGCGTGCCCGTGTCGCCGAGGCCGTGATGCTTGTCCGGCGGCGGGCGCAGCGCCTTCGTCAGCAGCGTGACCTCGACCGCCTCGAGCGCGAGCTGGCCGCGCTGCGTGACGTACACGCAGCCGTCGACCGAGACGATGTCGCCGACGTCGAGGTTGATGATCCGGTCGTAGCGCTCCTGACCCAATGAGTCGACGCGCACCACGACCTGCACCGACCCCGACAGGTCGCGCACGTCGATGAACGCCGTCTTGCCGTGTCCGCGGCGCGAGATCAGCCGGCCGGCGATCACGTAGCGCATCTCCGCGTGCGCGCCGTGCTCGAGCGCCGTCGCGTCGTGTGCGGAGACGACGTCGACGATCCGTGTGCGCCTGCCCCACAGCGTGACCGCCGGATACGGGTCCACCCCTTCGGCCCGCAGCCGCTGCATCTTCTTGCGGCGCTCGTCGATTTCGACGACGCCGTTCGTCGAGGCGCCTTCGCCGGTCTGCTCGGCGGCCTCCTCGACTGCTTCGCGCGTCTCCTCCTGCTGGCGTCCCGTTGCGGACATGGTCAGACGATCCTCTCAGAGCGGTTGCGCTTGTCAAGCGCTCGAGCGGAGCTGTCTCTGGAGCCCGCGCGGCGCCGACTAAGCCATCGGCAGCGACATGCCCGCCGGTTTTCGCTCCGGCGGAGCGGGCGCCGCGTCGCCGGAGCCGACCTCGACGAGCGGCAGCACCGGCAGCGCCAGCGGCGCGAGCGCGATCATTCCTCGCGCGATCTGGCGGATCGCCTGGGAGGCGGGGTCATCCGGCCCCACGATCACGAGCGGCACGCCGCCGTCGGCCTGTGCGCGCAGCGGCATCGTCAGCGGGACCGTGCCGAGCAGTGGCACGTCGAGCTCGTCCGCGAGCTCTTCGCCGCCGCCCTCGCCGAAGATCGCGAAGCGCTCGCCCGCCGGCGTCGTGAAGCCCGACATGTTCTCGATCACGCCGGCAATCTCGAGATCGACCTTCTCGGCCATCTGCGCCGCGCGGCGCGCCACCTTCTGCGCGGTCGCCTGCGGCGTCGTGACGATCAGGAACTTCGCCTGCGGCAGCAACTGCGCGAGCGTCATCGAGACGTCGCCCGTCCCCGGCGGAAGATCGATCAGCAGGTAATCGAGCGCGCCCCACTCGACGTCCTGCAGGAACTGCGTCAGCGCCTTGTGCAGCATCGGCCCGCGCCACACGACCGCCGCGTCTTCCTCGACGAAGAAGCCGATCGACATCACCTTCACGCCGTGCGCGTCGAGCGGGACGATCTTGCGCTCGGCCGAGACCGGCGGGCGCGTCGCGCCGAGCCCGTACATGCGCGGGATCGAATACCCCCACACGTCGGCGTCGAGCACGCCCACGCGCTTGCCTTCGACGGCGAGCGCCGCCGCGAGGTTCGCCGTCAGCGTCGACTTGCCGACCCCGCCCTTGCCCGAGCCGACGCAGATCACGTTCTCGACCTGCGCGAGCGACCCGTCGGGCAGGCCGCCGCCGCGGCCGAGCTTCTGCGCCAGCGCCGCCTTCTGCTCGGCGCTCAGCACGTCGAAGTACACGTTCGTGTGCGTGACGCCCGCGAGCGCCGACACGGCCTCGGTGACCGCGCTCTGGAAGTGGCCCTTGATCGGGCAGCCCGCCGTCGTCAGCGAGACGGTCACGTCGACGACCCCGTTCGCGCCGATCTCGATCGAGCGCACCATGTCGAGCTCGACGATCGAGCGGTGCAGCTCGGGGTCGATCACGACCTCGAGGGCGTTCGTTATGTCCTCGCGCGTGGGCATCGGCGCCATTGTGACAAACGCGTGGCGATCGTCCGGGATCGGGCGTGGACGGTCGATCGCGAAGCCCCTGAACACAAAGAGCTTCAAGAGATACACATCTCGACGCACGCTCGCGGCCACGCAACAATACTCGACGGATCAGGTGGATCGGCGGGGAGAAAACCGCAGTTCTGAGTGATGCCGGTCCGCCAAATACGCCTCGAAGAGGGAGGACAAGTTGCGCCTCGGAGCGCTCGCCGCCCGGCGACCGGTCGATCTCGCCTGCGCCGCACTCGACGACGCGACGACGAAGCTGAGAGAGGTCCTCGCGATCACCACCCGCTGGGTGGCGGGAGTCGATCGCCACAGCATCGAGCAGCTGGCCGTCGCCGTCGCGACCGCGATCCACCGCGGGGAGGCCGCGCATGGGATCGGGTTGACCTCGCTGCTGCAAGACGCAGGCCTCGCGCTCGGCCGCGCGCGCGACCGGCACTTCACCTCGACCCTCGGCGAGCTCGCCGACCTCACCGTGCGGATGACGGCCGTCGGCGTCGGCGCGCGCTCGGTGCGTTGCGAACATCTCTACGTCGTCTGGGCCCGCGTCGGACGCGACCGCAACTCGCTGGCGACCGATCGCGTTCGACACGTCACGCCGGGAATCCGTCTCGCGGGGATCGCGATCTCGTGCGACGACCGACACCTCGCGACGCTCGAGATCCCGTTCGTCACCGGCACTCGCCACGATCGCGCGAGCGCGCGCGCCGACCGCGACGCGATCGAGCGCCTCACCGCCGAGCTGGGTCGGCCTCCGAACAGCAGCCCCGCCGAGCACTTTCAAGAGCTGCTCGACCTGCAGCGCAGCGCGCGCGCGCGGATCCACGAAGAGGGTTCCGTCGCGATGCTCGACAAGCTCGGCTTCAGCGACTTGGTCATCGCCGGATCGATGCCATGCGGGCCGGCGCCAAAGCGATCGCTGGCCGGCGCGAAGGTCTACTGGCCGGGGAGGGACGCCGATCTCGTCGGCGTGTTGCGCCGCGCCGGCAAGCGCGGCGTCGCGCACCTCGGCCGCCGGCTGATGCGGACGCCGAACGACATGAAGCGAGACCTCACAGACGCAGGCTTCAAGTTGCGGAGATGCCCCTTTTCGCCAGCCGACGCGCGGCTCGCGAACGAAGCCGAGTGGGGCGTCACGTGGTACTGGAACGGCGCATTGGAGTGCCTTTCTCGCGTGTGCGTCGACGAACGCACGATGTGCGTCGACAACTGGCGCGTGATCGGGCTGGCCGACGATCTCGACGTCGCCGTCGCTCTCGTGCGGCGTCACGAGCAGCCTTGGGCGAGCGAGTTCATGGCGAAAACGATGCGCGACACGGCGCCGGGCTTGGTCAAGGCGTCGTCCTATCGATCGGACGCCGCCCTGCGCGCCCTGCTGCGGGTCGGGATCGCCGTGCTGGTCGACGCCGAGCGACGCGCGCGGGCTCGCCCTGGGGCTTGACGTGCCGAGCGTGGGGAGAAAGCCGAGAGCGAAGACGATCGCGGCGGGATTGGCGATCGTGGCGGGGCTTGCCTGCTCGGCCGCCTCGCCGGCGACCGGCTTCGAACTCGGCCCGCGCGAACCGATCAAGCAGTTCAACGACACCGTTAGAACGTACGCTCGCCAGCCGGTCGCCGCCCTGCACGTGACGGCCGACGCCGGCAACCTCGCTGAACTCACCTGGGCCGTCGCCACGCTCCCGTGCGCGGGACAGCATTTCCGCGTGGACGCGACAGAAGGGCTGATCGCCAGCACGCAAGCGAGCAACCGCGAACTGGACGTCACGATCGTCGCCGCGCGTTTCACGAACGGCATCCGCTGCGACTCGAAACTGCCGTCCGCCGCGAACGAAGGATCGGCCGTCGTGACCGTCAAGCCGGCGGAACGCGATCAAGCGACCGGCGGACCGGTCGACGTCTACGAAGACAGCGAAACGAAGATCGAGAGCTTCAGCTCGTGCGTGACGCTTGCCGGCACGTGCGAAGGTCGCTACGTCCTGCGCGCCTACCTCGACGCGCCACGCCTGCACGCGACGCTCGAATACGTGTTCCAGACGGCGCCCGACAGTCCCGCGGAAAGCCACGCGGGCTCATACGAACGGCTGCAGCCGCTGTTCAGCGTGATCGAACGCCTGGAACAATGCCCGGTCCCCCCGCGTGTCGCGTAGGCCGCTGACCCGACGGCTGCTCGCGCTCGTCATCGCCTTCGCGCTCGCGCTCGACATCGCGACCCTCGCCCTCGCCGGCTACGCTCACGTCGCCCGCACGCATGTCCAGGTCGAACTCGTCGCCGAACACGTGGCGATCCAGATCTTCGTCGATTGCAGGCTCGCCTACTACTTCCGATCGACCGGTCCCGCGCACGTCACCTACGACCTGCGCTGGCTCGATCGCAGCGACATCTTGACGTTTCAGGTCAGAGGGCTGAAGAGCCCCGGCTACTTCCGACTGTCGTTTCTGCACGACTCCAATCGAGTGTCGGCGGCGGCTCGTGGAGAATCGGGACACCCGGTGCTGATCGGCCCCGCTCGCGTCGCCGTCGCCGAATCGTGGACGGTCGACGGGCGCAACATCGGCGAGGAGGGATGTCAAGTCGATGCGGCCCAGCAGTTGCCGTTCGCCGCGTCGACCGGTGGCGCGTGGAGGCGCGGCACGTGGCTCCTCGGCGCAGCCGACGCGCTCGCCGGCGTGATTCCGTGGGTGCTCGCGGCGATCGGCGCGCTCGCCGTCGCCGGCGGAGCGCTGGCCGATCGATTGCACGAGCGAAGCACGCGCGTCGGCATCGCCGCCCGCGCCCTGTTCGCGAGCGCCAGCCTCGCCGTCGCCGTCGTGCTGGCCGTCGCGACGGTGGACTTCACCGTCGCGTTCGCGCTCTGCGCGGCTGTCGGCGGCGTATCGCTGCTCGTCGCGCTCGTCTGGCTGCTTCGCGAAGACGTCAGACGATGGGCCGCGGTCGGGTTGCCTTGAGACGGCCGCCGCGATCGCGAGATCTGACGATCGCTCGCTCTACGGGGCCACGCGCCGATTAAAAGACCCGCGGGGCGATGGGGACGCCCCGCGGGTCGAGGGAGGAGAGGGTGCTACTACTGCCGGCGGGATATGAGGCCGACAGACTCTCCCGATGACCGCATCACGCGCGGTCCCCGGCCTCTCCGAGCCGGGTCGGGGGAAGTTGGTCGCGTCAGACCAGGTTGAGGATCCGCTCCTGGACCTGGTCGACGAGCTCGCCGCCGTTCTTCGCGACGGCGTCGCGACGCTTTTCGAGGTCTGAGACCGTCTTCTCGATCTCGCGACGACGCTGGCGCAGTTCGCGCTCGACGCGCACGCGCGCTTTGCGCACCTCGCGCTCGAGGCGGTTGCGGGCCGTCGCGCCGCGGCGTTCGAAGCGGCGCAGTTGCGCCTGCGCCTTGCTCGTCGACGAATAGCTCGAGATCGTGTCGTTGACCGTCGCGACGAGTTTGTCGCGCGCCGTCAGCGCGACGCCGACGGGAATCAGCACGGCACGCTCGGCGTAGTCGCCGAACACGCCCGCGGTCTCCCGCGTCGCCGTCTGCGCCTGGCGCGCGGCCGACTCGGACTGATGGATCGTGCGCGTGCGCGCGGCCTTCGCCGTCGTCGCTTTCGACTGCGTCGTCCTCGCTTTGCGCGCCGGCTTACGCGCTTTGGCCGGTTTCGAGCCCGCTTTGGAGCTTTTCGGTGCGGTGGTGGCGGTTGGCATCTAAGGCGAATCTCCTCTTCTTCCTCGCCTCTGCGAGGAGGTGCAGGTTTCAGGTCTCGGTATCGATTACCCGGTCTCGGGATGATCGAACACCTGTTTGTAACCCGCTCCTCGAAGATTGTTACAACGCGATCCTACCACGTCCGAAAGCGCCCATGTGATCGAGCGTTCACAACTCCTAGCTTGTAACAGGAGGAACGTGCGTTCGGCCCGCCGACGCTGCGTTCGAGCCCGTTCGCGCCACCCACGCGGCCGGATGCGCGAGCTCCTCGGCGCTCGGCAGCTGCGCGGGAGCGCTCCACACGCGCGCGAGCGCCTCGGCGCCCGCTTGCGCGACGACCGCGTCGCAGAAGCGCCGTCCCACCTCGTACTGGCGCAGCTTCATCTCGAGCCCGAGCAGCCGCTCGAGCACGCGCCATGGCAGCCCGCGTGACTCGCGCCGGCGCGTCATCGCGCGGCGCAACTGCGGCAGCGACGGCAGCACCTCGGCGCCGACCGCGTCCATCGTGTGCTCGGCGTGCCCCTCGATCAGCGACATCACCGCCTGCATCCGCTCGACCAGCGCCCAGCGGTCGTCGCCGAGCGTGATCCGCAGCAGCTCGCCGCTGCGCGCGCGCTCGACGAGCTTGCGCAGCTCCGCCGGGTCGGGCACGTTCGGCAAGTTCGGCAGCGTGAAGCGCCCGCCCGCGGACGCGCCGTCGCCGCGAGCGCTCCTCGCGCCGGTCCCGGCGCCGCTCGTCGCGTCGTCGCCGGCGGGATCGTCGCCGTCCTCGCCGCCGAGCAACGTCACTTCGAGTCCGTCGATCAGCTCTTTCAGCATCCCGCCGAGGTGCTCGCGCAGCCACGGCGCGCCGCTGAACTGCACCGCGTGCGTGATCTCGTGGATGCTCACCCACAGCACCAGATCGTCGCGGTCGACATGAAGATTTCGCGCCGCGATCGCGAGGTTCGGCGCGAGCAGCAGGAGGCGCGGCGACTGCGGCTCGCCGAGCAGCGACAAGTCGTACTGGCCGAGCACGCGCTGCGAGAGCACGCCCGTCAGCGCGCCGACCTGCGCGCCGAGCAGGAAGCCCGACGCCGTCCGCAGCGGGCCCGCGAGCGGTCCCGCGCCGGCGCCGAGCCGCTCGCTCAGGCCGCCGAGCAACGGGCGCATCGTGCCCAGGTTCGCCGCGATCCACGCGCCGCGGTCGACCGCCTCGAGCGCCGGCAGCTCGGTCGGCTGCGGCAGGCCGCTGTACTCGCTCACGCGCCGCGCGAACTCGTGCGCGCGCGGTTGCACCGACGCCGCCCTGACGCCGCCCGGCGGCGGCGACCCGGCGACGCGCTCGCCGATCCGCTGCGCCATGCGCCAGTCGATCACGTCCACTCACCCAGCGTAGCCCCGCGGGCTCATCGTGCGGTAACGATCGCTCCGGTGGCGCCCAACTCGTCGCCGATCGCGCATCGTGCCCCGAGAACGCGCCAAATCGCTCGACTCTCGGCCTGAGCGCTCGTATCCTTGGATGGTGCCTGCCTCGCGAACCGCGCCCGAGCCCGCCGTCGACCGCGCCGACGCGTCGGCGGGCGACGCCGCGTTTCTGCGCCGCGCCGAGGTTCGCGACGTGCTCGCGTGGGTGCGCCTGCTCGTCGATCCGCACGACGCCGCCGCCGTCGTGCGCGCGCTGGCGCGCCCGCCAATCGAACTGCGCCAGGCGCACCTAGCTCGCGTGATCCAGCTCGCGCGCCGGCGCAAGCTCGATCTCGTCGCCGGGCTCACCGCGGCGACCGAGTCGCCGCAAGTGCCGCCCGAGGCGCGCGAGCGGATCGAACGCTTCGCCGCGCTGCACCGCAGCGCGCGCGTCGGGCTCGAGCGGCTCGAGCCCGACGCGTTCCTGCTCGAGCTGATCGAGCTGCTCGGCACGCCTGGGCGCTCGCTGCTGGCGCCGGCCGACGCCGCCGAGCGGCGCGCGAGCCTGCAGCGGCTGCGCGACCTCGCCGGCGAGCTCGTCCGCGCGGAGCCGCAGTCGAGCTCGCGCGAGCTCGCCCGAGCGCTCGCCACCGTCGTGCCCGAGGCGCGCGGCGCGATCGCCGCCGGCGACCGCGAGCCGCCGGCGCACCTCAGCGCAGTCGCGCCCGCCGGCGATCGCTCGCGCGACGAGCTGCTCGAGGAGCGCTTCCAGCGACTGCGCGACGACGTGCTCGACAGCGTCGCGAGAATCGGCGGGCGTCTCGGCGAGTTGCGCCTCGACACCGAGCTCGACGTCTCGCACGGCATCGTTCGCTATCTCGAGCTGCTGAAGCTCGCCGCGCTGATGCAGCGCCCCGACGGGCAGCCGCTCGAGGAGGCGCTCGATGACTTCAACGCGCGGCTGCTCGCCGCCGCGACGCCGCTGCAACGCGAGATCTTCCAAACCTCCGCGCTCGACGACTCGCTCGTCGAGGGCGCGCACCCGGGCCTGCGCGAAGAGCACTCGCTCGATCCGTTCCTGCCGCGCAAGGGCGTCGGTCTGGCGCTGTCGGCGTCCGACATCGAGACCTACCGCAGCTGTCCGCTGCGCTACAAGTTCGCGCGCGTCCTGCGGATCCCGACCGAGCAGACGCTGCACCAGCGCTTCGGCATCGCCGTGCATCAGGTGCTCGAGCGCTTCCACGCCGGCGATGACGAGACGCTCTCGCGGCTCAACGAGCTGCTCGACGGCGGCTGGCGGCGCGCCGGCTTCGGCGACTCCGAGCGCGAGCGCGAGCTGCTCGACGTCGGGCGCTCGGCGCTCGCCCGCTACCACGCGCGCCTGCGCGAGCACGACTCGAGCCCCGTCTGGTTCGAGCGCTCCTTCTCGTTCCGGCTCGGCCCGCATCACCTGCGCGGACGCGTCGATCGCGTCGACCGCCTCGCCGGCGACGGCGGCGACGAGTACGAGCTGATCGACTACAAGACCTCGCGCCCGAAGACGCCCGAGCAGCTGCACGACGACGTTCAGCTCTCGCTGTATGCGATCGCCGCACGCGAGGACTGGCAGCTGCCCAATGCGCGCGCCGCCTACTACTACGTGCTCGACGACGTAAAGGTGCCCGTGCCGTGCGGCGAGCGCGACGAGGCGTCCGTGACCGAGACCGTCATGGCCGTCGGCGACGGGATCCTCGCGCAGGAGTTCGAGCCGACGCCCTCGCACGCCGCCTGCTCGATCTGCGACTACCGAATCGTCTGCCCCGCCGCCGAGCGCTGATCACATGCTCTCGCGCCCGCGCTGGCGCAGGAAGCGCTGGAATTCGCGCGCGAGCATGTCGCCCGACGGGACGTCCTCGCCCGCGCCGTCCTCGTCGCCTTCGGCCGCCTGCTCGAGGCGTTCGACGAACGCTTGGATGTCGGGGTCGCTCTGCACCGCGAGGCCGACCTGGCGCTCGTAGTCGGCGGCCGCCGACTCGAGCTCGGAGACGTCGACCGACACGCCGATCAGCCCTTCGACGCGGCGCACGAGCGCGAGCGCCGCCTTCGGGTTGCTCGCCGCCGCGACGTAATGCGGGACGCCCGCCCACAGGCTCGCCGACGGCAGCCCCGCCTGCGCGCACGCGTGGTGCAGCACGCCGACGATCCCCGTCGGACCCTCGTAGCTCGAGCCGTTCATGCCGAGGCGCTCCATCAGCGCCGGATCGGTCGCGTGGCCCGACAGCGACACCGGGCGCGTGTGCGGCACGTCGCCGAGCAGCGCGCCGAGCGAGACGACGACCTGCACGCCGAGCGCCTCCGCGAGGTCGACGATGTGGCCCGTGAACGCACGCCAGCGCAGCGACGGCTCGACGCCCTGCACGAGCACCACGTCGCGCGGCGCGCGCGGCGCCTGCGCCTCGAACACCTCGACCGTCGGCCACGCGATCTCGCGCTCGTTCTCGTCGTTGAAGCGCACCGACGGGCGATTCGACTGGAAGTCGTAGAACTCCTCCGAGTCGATCCGTGCGAAGCGCCGCGCGCGCAGCGCCGACGCGAGGAACGACACCGCGCTCGACGCCGCGTCGCCCGCGTCGTTCCAACCCTGGAACGCGCACACCATCGCCGGCGCCCTCAGGCCGTCCGGACGGCGGTCCCAGATCAGCGGCTGCACCGAACCACCGTACATCATGGAACGATCGCCTCCGCTACGTGTCCACCCGCTCAGATCTCCGCATCCGCGCGGATTCCGATCGCGCGTCCGCGGCGGCGCCCGGCGCCCGGCGCCGACGCGGGGTGGAGGTGAGGGACACTCCGAACTTCGGAGCCGATAGCAGACGTATATACGCCGTATAGACGATTGCTATCGGCAGTCGCAGAGGCGAACACATCACCGGGCCGCCTGACGCTTTCGCGGCGGTCAAGCCGCGCAGCTCTGATGCCGATGCAGCAGGTATGAGCGAGATCGGCGCAGTGACCGCCGAGAAGACCAGCAACGAGGAGCCGCCCGACGCCGCCGTCGCTGGTGAGCAGTCGAGCACCGGCCTCTATCCGCCGCAGCGCACCGGCCGCTCGACGCGGATGATCGGCGAAGTCGTCGTCGACCTCGGCTTCGCCGACCGTCAGACGGTCGACGAGGCGGTCGAGACGGCGCGCGCGCAGGGGCGCCCGACGGGGCTCGTGCTCGTCGAGGAGGGCGTGCTGCGCCACGACCAGCTCGCGCGCGTCGTCGCCGAGCGGTTCGGCCTCGACTACGTCGACCTCGCCGTCTACGACCTCGACATGGGCGCCGTCAACCTGCTCGGCCACGACGCCAGCAAGCGCTACCAGGCGGTCCCGATCGGCTTCGGCGAGGACGGCGCGGTGCTGCTCGCGATGGCCGACCCGACGAACGTGCTGACGATCGACGACGTCGCGATGATGACCGGCCGCCGCGTGCGCCCGGTTGCGGCGTCGGTCGAGGACCTCAACCTGCTGCTCGCGCGCCTGACGCGGATGGAGGACTCGATCGAGGACATCGTCGACGAGCAGGTCGAAGGCGACGAGCAGGAGAGCACGCTCGTCGACGAGGCCGACAACGACGCGCCGATCATCAAGCTCGTCCACTCGATCGTCGCGCAGGCGATCCAGCAGGGCGCCTCCGACATCCACGTCAACCCCGAAGAGGGCGATACGCGCGTGCTGTTCCGCGTCGACGGCGTGCTCGCGCCGGCCGCGACCGTCAAGCGCAAGATGGCGATGGGCGTCGTCTCGCGGATCAAGATCATGGCCGACCTCGACATCTCCGAGAAGCGCCTGCCGCAGGACGGGCGCTTCGGCCTGACCGTCGACGGCCGCCGCGTCGACATCCGCGTCGTCACGCTGCCGCTCGTCTACGGCGAGGGCGTCGTCCTGCGAATTCTCGACAAAGGCACCGTCGTCCACGGCTTCGACTCGCTCGGCATGCCGAGCGACGCGCTCGCGCAGTTCAGCGCTGCGATCGCCAGGCCGAACGGCGCCGTGCTCGTCACCGGCCCGACCGGCTCGGGCAAGTCGACGACGCTGTACGCGGCGCTCAACGAGCTCAACGACGGCGAACGCAGCATCCTCACGATCGAGGACCCCGTCGAGCAGCGAATCGCCGGGATCAAGCAGATGCAGATCGCGCCGAAGGCCGGCGTCACGTTCGACGTCGGGCTGCGCTCGATGCTGCGCGCCGACCCCGACGTGATCATGGTCGGCGAGATCCGCGACTCAGAGACCGCGCACATCGCCGTCGAGGCCGCGCTGACCGGCCACCTCGTGCTGAGCACGCTGCACACGCGCGACGCGCCGAGCGGGCTCGGCCGCCTGATCGACATGGGGATCGAGCCGTTCCTCGTCTCCTCGGCGGTCGACTGCATCGTCGCGCAGCGGCTCGTGCGCCTGCTCTGCAAGCACTGCAAGAAGCAGCAGAAGCTCTCCGACGCCGTGCTCGCCGAACACGGCCTCGACGGTGTTCAGCCGCATGAGGCCGTCGGCTGCTCGCGCTGCGGCGGCAGCGGCTACCGCGGGCGCGTCGGCGTCTACGAGGTGATGACCGTCTCCGAGCGGATCCGCGCGCTGATCCTCGAACGCGCGTCGGTCGACGTGATGGTCGCCGTCGCCGTCGGCGAGGGCATGCGCCGCCTGCGCGACGACGGGCTCGAGAAGGTTCGCGAGGGCCTCACGTCGGTCGCCGAGGTCGAACGGATGACGACGAGCCTGCTCTAAGCGGCTATCCGCCGATCGCGCGGCGGCTCGACACAAGCAACGAGATCCGCAGCGCCCCGCTCGGGAACGCTTCGCCTACGAACGAATACGCTTCGTAGCGCGCGCCTTCGTAATAAACCGTCCCACGGTCCGGCACGTGCGCGGGGCCTGGGTCGAGCGTGCCCATCACCTGCTTTGAGCCGACGCGCAGCAGTGCATCGGCTCCGGTGAAGCGCTGCACGAGCTTCACGTAGCCCGCATCGTCCTGGATCGCGAACGAGAAGCGCCCGACCTCGCGCCCGCCGCTGCGAACCGTCCCGTGCACCGGCGCGAGCACGTACGGGCCGCCGAGGTCGTACAGCAAGCGCTGCGTGCCGCTCGGCTCGACGGCGTGCACGCGCACGCGCACGACGTGGATGTGCGCCGCGAAGAAGCCGACGATCGCCGCGCGGATCGCCGCCGTGTTGCGTTCGGCGACCGCCTGCTGGAACGCGTGGCTCGCTTCGATCTCGTGCAGCGTCGCGCGCACGTACGCGCTGCCCGCCTCCTCCTGGTAGATCCGTTCGCCGACGTGGCCGAGCGCTTCGACGCGCGTCTGCGCCGCCGAGCCCGGGCAGCTCAACCCGGCGGACGGGACGAGCAGCACGATGCGCAGCGCGCCCGTCGGGAACAGCGAGCCCGCGAGCGAGGCTGCCTCGTACCTCTTTTTCCCGACTTCGACCGGTCCGCTGGGCGGGATTCGCGCGGGCAGTGCACCACCGGCGAGCGTCGCGGCGATCGTTCGCGCGCTCGATCCGCTCGTCCCGACGCCGCTCAGCAGCACGACCTCGGCGCCGGTCACCTGACGAGTGACTTGCTCATAGCTTGCGCTCGCCTGCGTCGAGAGGACGAAGTGCGCGTCGGTGCCCGCGATCGGACCGCGCACCGGCGCGATCGCCGTGCCCGAGCCGGCGCTCGCGAACAGACGACCGCCTTTGACGATCTCGATGCGCACGATCTGGCCGGCCTGCAGCGCGCGCAACGCGGCGCTCGTCGCGCCGGCGTCGTTCGCCGAGATCGCCTGCGCGAGCGCGGCGGAGCCCTGCACGCGGTGCACCGCCTCCTGCACGTCGGCTCCGCTGGAGGCCTCGCGGTAGATCCGCCCGCCAACCTCGCCGAGCGCGCTCGCGACGTGCGCCGCGCAGCCGCCGCCGCTCGTCGCGATCGGCGGCGTCGGCGTGCTCGCCGAGGTCAGCGTCAGCGTCGCGATCGTCGCCTCCGCGCCGCGCTTCGACGAGCTCGAACCGCACGCCGCGAGCAGCGCCGCCGCGCCGAGCGTGGCCGCGAGCAGCGCGATGCGCTTGACGCGCTTCATCGCACCAGCGTAAGCGCGACGCCGCTCGCGATGCGGCGCGACCGGCGCGCGCGGACGATTCCTCAGCTCGCCCGCGCGACGCCGTTGCCGTGTCTTCGCGTCCCTACTTCGTCTTCGACTTGCTCTTCGACGTCGGCTTCTGCTTGGAGCCCTTCTTCGCCGAGCCCTTCTTCGCCGACTTCTTGCCGTTCGCCAGCGGCGCCGGGTTGAAGCGGTTGTAGCGCGAGTCCCCGTCAGGCTTGCAGCCTTTCGGTCGGCCGAGGTCGTACGGTCCGGAGATCGCCTGCACGATCTTGCCTTTTTCGAGGTACGCGTACGCGACGGTCAGCAGCGCGTCGACGCGCGGCTCGGCGCACAGCTTCGCGCCGATCGAGAACTGGCCCGTGATCGCCTCGTAACCGGCCGACGTCGAGCCGACGCAGTTCGCCGCCCATCCCGGGATTTCACCCGAGCACGAGAACGTGTCGGCGAGTTCCTTCTTTTCGACGCTCGTGACGATCGGCGGGCTCGAGACGCCGGTCACCGGGATCTGCGATTGCAGCTGGTAGCCGGTGATCGGGCCGTTGCAGTAGAACGTGTACTGAACCTGCTGTTCTTCGCTTCCCGGCACCGGCTGGCCGCCGGAGATGCTGCCGATGCAGCCGTAGTTGTTCGGGTTCGATTCTTCGGCCTGACTCAACGCCGGGCTCGCGAGCGACAGGGCGGCCACGCCCACGATCGCGGCCAGCCAGAGCGTGGCCTTTCGGTGAGCGTTTCGAGATGCGTGCAACGGGTTCTCCGTTTCGTGTTCGTGGGACGTTGGATCGGGTGTGGGTCGATGCTTCGTGCGTCAATGCAGGAGCGCTTCCAGGCTCCGCTTCGGTGAAGTCGGGTCGAACGCGACCGCCGAGCGCGCTCCGGCCTTGGCGAACGGCGAGATCAGCAACGCTCCGGCCGGCGGCGTCGTGACGAGCGTGCTCGACGCCGAGCCGGCCGGCAGTTCGGCGCTCGTCGGATCGGCGACCGTCGCGTACGTGACGACCACGAGCCCGTGTTCGGCATACGTGCTCGTCGCCGTGATCGTCGCGATCGCCGCCTGCACGAACTGGCTCGCCGCGGCGATTCCGGCGGGCGTCCCCGGCGTGCACGCCGCTCCCGCCGCGCCTTCCGGGCACGACGGCTGGACGATCGTGTGCAGCGTCGGCGGCGCGCCGCCGACCGTCGCGCGGTGTTCGGCGAGCGCCGCGTCGCTCGCGAACGCGCTTGCGCTGAGCGCCGACCAGTTGCTCAGCAGCGTCCCCTTCGGGATCAGCTGGCCGGTGATGTACGCCGCCGCCGCCGCGTTCGACGTCGCTTCGTTGAACGAGAAGCCCGACAGCTCGATCAGCCAGACGCTCGTGATTGGCGGCAGCGTCGAGGCGCCGCCGCGCGTTTTCGTCGACGTCGGCGATTTCGTTTCCGATTCGCTCGCCGGCGCCGGCGTCGTGCTCGCAGGCGCCGGTTTGCTCGGCGTGCTCGCCGGCGCCGTGCCCGTCGCCGGCCTCGCCCGCGGAGCTCTCGCCGGCGCCGGCGTCGGCGGTGGCGCTGTCCTCGCCGGCGTCGCGGCCGGCGCCTGCGAGCGCTCGCGCGCCGCGAGCGACGCGATCAGCGCCGGCAGCTGCTGCACGACGCCGCCGCTGCCGGCCAGCGACGCCGTCGGCGCTGGGCCGATCGCCGCGCCGACGCCGACGCCGAGCGTCAGCATCGCGACCGCGAGCGCCGCGCTCGCCCGGAACGATGGCAGGCGCGAGCGCCCGCTACGCGGCGCTTCGGATCGCTCAGGGGAGGGCGGGGTATGTCCGGCGGAGTCGTCCATTGCGCATAAAGCTACTTATCTCGACAATATTTATCAACATTATGGTATGTTCGCCGCCCCGGCGGTCACGACTGCGCGCTTGCAGCCGGCGGCCGTGCGTTCAAGAACTCAGAAACGGAGCAACTCGCAAATGAATCGAATCCGCCGTCTCTCCCTCGCCTTCGCGGTGGCGGGCGTGCTCGGGGTCGCGGCGCCCGTGGCCGCGTCGGCGATCACGACCGTCACGATCAGCGGCGCCACCGCCTCCTATCCGCTCGTCTCGCTGCTCGCGTCGAAGTACGTCAAGACGCACCCCGGCAAGGTGAAGTTCAAAATCACGCAGGGCGGCGCGCAGATCGGCATCAACGACGTCGCCGCGGGGCGCGTCTCGATCGGCGACGTCTCACGTGACCCGATCGCATCTGACCCGGCCGGCCTCGTCTTCTACCCGATCGCCAAGTACGGCATCTGCGTGATCACGAACAAGTCGAACCCCGTCGCGAACCTCAGCGCCTCGCAGGTGACCTCGATCTTCACCGGCAAGACGATCAACTGGAGCCAGGTCAGCGGCGCGACCGCGACCGGCCCAATCGACCTGATCAGCCGGACGTCGGTCGCCGGCGTGCTGACCAACTTCCAGACGCTGTTCCTCGAAGGCAAGAAAGTTTCGACGAAGGCCGCCGAAGAACCGTCCGAGGGCCTGCTGCGCGCGAAGGTCGAAAGCGACCCGAGCGCGATCGGCTTCGTCTCGAACTACCAGTCCGACAAAGGCACCGTCAACGCGGTCGGCTACAACGGCGTCCAGTGCAACCACGAAAACGTCAAAGCCGGCACCTACGCCGGCACGGCGCGCTTCTACGAGGTGACCAAAGGCAAGGCGACCGGCGCCTCCTCGCAGTTCATCGGCTGGATCGAGAAATCGGCGGCCGCGAAGAAGATCGTCAACACGCAGTGGCTGACGATCTGAGTCGCGGTTGCTGGGGCATCTGAAGCATCCGTGGCCTCTTGGAGAGCGACTCCGACAGCCGTGGCCCGACACCCGCGCCGAGCGAACGCTCGGCGCGGTGTCGTTGCTCGTCTGCGCGCTCGTCGTCGCGATGGTCGTGTTCGTCGCGATCCACGCGTGGCCGATCTTCCAGCACAACGGCCTCTCCTGGCTCGGCTCCGGCAGCGACGTCGGCCGCCAGCTCGCGGCGATGCAGAACACGACGCAGCACCCACCGCCGTCGGCTTACCACCTGCGCGCCTGGCCGCTCGTCTACGGCACGCTGCTGACCACGGGCGTCGCCGTCGTGCTCGCGCTGGCGATCTCGATCTTCTCCTCGATCTTCATCGTCGAGCTCGCGCCGGCGCGGCTGCGGCGGATCGCGATCCCCGTGATCCGGCTGCTCGCGTCGGTCCCGTCGGTGATCTACGGGCTGATCGGCATCCTCGTGCTCGTGCCGTTCGTCGGCAACGATCTGATCACGACCGCACAGAAGGAATCGGTCCAGAACGTCGTCGAGCTGACCGGCGCCGGCCTGTCGGTCACCGCCGTGATCCTCACCGTGATGATCACGCCGATCATGGTCGCGCTGATCTGCGAGGCGCTCGTCTCGGTTCCGAACTCGTGGCGCGAGGGGGCGATCGCGCTCGGCGTCAACCCGCTGCGCGCGATGCTCGCCGTCACGCTGCGCGCCGCGCGCCCGGCGATCGTCGCCGCCGCGGTGCTCGCCACGGCGCGCGCGCTCGGCGAGGCGATCATGATCTCGATGGTCTCCGGCTCGCGTGCGTTCGCGCCGAAGCCGGTCGACGGCCTCGTCTTCCTGTTCGAGCCGCTGCGCACGCTCGCCTCCGGGATCGTCGACTACCGCGAAGGGATCGGCGCGCCCGCGCTCGGCGCGTCGCTGTACGCGTGGGCGTTGCTGCTGCTGTTCGCCGCGCTCGTGCTGTCCGTCGGCGGCTACCTGATCAAGCTTCCTTTGCGTCGCTATCAGGTGCGCGGGTGAGCGCGGTCGGCGAGTGGCGGCCGGTGACGGTCGCGCCCGGCCCGCCGATGCAGAGCGGCGGCGGCAGGCGCTCCTCGCCGCTGTCCTGGCGCTGGGTCGACCGGCTCGCGCTCGCGTTCGCGTGGAGCGCCGGGATCGGGCTGTGCCTGATCTCGGCCGCGATCGTGCTGTACATGGGCTACCGCGGGATCGAGTACCTGCGTCCGAGCCTGCTCGTCCAGCGCCCCGCCGTGAGCACCAGCCAGAACGGCAGCGGCGGCTTCCTCGACCCGCTGATCGGCACCGCGCTGCTGACCGTGATCGGCATCGTGCTCGCTGTGCCGCTCGCCGTCGGCGGCGCGATCTGGATCGCCGAGTACGGTCGCCCGACGTGGCTCGCGCGGATCGTCGAGTCGAGCATCGAGATCGTCGCCGGCACGCCCGACATCGTGATCGCGCTGTTCGGGCTCTCGATCTTCCAGCTCGGCCTGTTCGCGCCGTTCTCGTTCCGGGCGTCCGGCGGCGGCGTGTTCGGCAAATCGTTCATCGCCGCCGGCGCGATGATGTCGCTGATCGCGCTGCCGCCGCTGTTCACCGCCACGCGCGACGGCCTGCAGGCGGTGCCCGCGCATATGCGCGAGGCGGCGTTCGCGCTCGGCAAGACGCGCGTCGCGACGATTCGCCGCGTGCTGCTGCCGAGCGTGCGCTCGAACATCGCGACCGGCGTGACGCTCGGGATCAGCCGGATCATCGGCGACACGGCGATCATCGTGCTGCTGCTCGGCGAAACGCTGCGCCTGGACCCGCAGGGGTCGGTACCCGGCGTCGGCCTGCTGCGCGGCACCGGCTCGACGTTGACGAGCTACGTCTACGGCAACTCGCCCGCCGGCGAAGGCGCCGCGCCGCAGAAGGCGTACGCCGCGGCGTTCGTGCTGCTGATCTTCGTCCTCGCGCTCAACCTGATCGTCGATCGGATCGGCCGCGCGCCACTTTACAACACGCCCGAACCTCGCTAATCTGATCGCTTCGATGGAGAAAGTGTCCGATAACTCCGGTGCGGAAGGTGCTACATGACCCCCGAGGAGCTGGTGCTCGACCCGCCTTCTGACGCGCCGGCGGACCGACCGGCCGATCCACGGCAGGCCGACCCGCGCGTGCTCAGCATCGCGGACGCCGGCGCCGCCGTCGCCGACGCGCCGGTGCCGCCCGTGCGCACGATCGTGCTCGACCGCGCGCCGGCGCCGGTGCTGCCGCCACGCGAGCGCGAGGCCGCGCGCGCCGCTCGCGCGAGCGCCGGGCCCGAGCGCCTGCGCCTGGAGGACGTCAGCATCGGCTACGGCGCCAACCGCGCCGTCAAGTCCGTCTCGCTGTCGATCCATCAAGGCGAGGTGCTCGCGTTGATCGGCCCGTCCGGCTGCGGCAAGACGACGCTGCTGCGCACGCTCAACCGCCTGACCGAGTTGACGCCGAGCGCGTCGCGCGCCGGGCGCGTGCTGCTCGACGGCGAGGACATCCACGAGATCGCCGACACGACGCTGCGCTCGCGCGTCGCGATGGTCTTCCAGCAGCCCAATCCCTTCCCGATGTCGATCTTCGACAACGTCGCGTTCGCGCTGCGCGAACAGTCGCGCAGGCGACCGCGCCGCCGCGAGCTCGAGCCGCTCGTGATCGACGCGCTCCGGCGCGCGGGCCTGTACGAGGAGGTCGCCGACGATCTCGACCATCCGGCGCTGCGCCTGTCCGGCGGCCAGCAGCAGCGCCTGTGCATCGCGCGCGCGATCGCGCCGCGCCCGGAGGTGCTGCTGATGGACGAGCCGTGCAGCGCGCTCGACCCGATCTCGACGGGCACGATCGAGCAGCTGATCGGCGAGCTGCGCCGCGACCTCGCGGTCGTCGTCGTCACGCACAACCTGCAGCAGGCGCGGCGCGTCGCCGACAAGGTCGCGTTCATGTACCTCGGCGACCTCGTCGAGTACGGCACCACCGCGCAGGTGTTCGACCAACCGCGCGCGGCGCGCACACGCGACTACGTGCGCGGGGCGTTCGGATGAGCCGCGTCGAGCAGCGGGCGCCGTCATGCGACCGCGCGTCCTGAAGCGAGCGGTCGCGATGCTCGCCTGCGCAGCCGTGACGATGACGTTCGCCGCGTGCGAGAGCACCGAGCACGAAAGCGCGCAGATCGAACGCGAATCGCGCGCCGCGCGCGCGGCCGAAGTTCACAAGGAACAGGCCGCCAAGCAGCGCTCGCGTGGGCGTACGCGCGGCGGTCGCTCGCACACGACGCGCGCCGGCGCGCACGGCGCCGCGGTGAGCGGATGAGCGACGTCAGCCTGATGTCCGTGCCGTCTGACCAGGACGCAGCGACCTGCGCGCACTGCGGCGCCGCGCTCGTCGCCGACCAGCGCTACTGCCTCTCCTGCGGGCAGCCCGCCTCGCCGGTCAGGCTCGCGTTCCTCGACGTGCTGCAGAACGACCGGGCGGTCGGCGTCGCGCCGGCGACGCTCGAGCTGACGCCCGCCGGCTACGCGCCGCGCGCCGACCGATCGGAGATCGGCCAGCGCGGCGCGAACGGCTGGCTGCGACGCAACACCGGGCTGCTCGCGCTGCTCGGCGTGCTCGTGCTGTGCCTGATCGCCGGCCTGCTCGTCGGCCATTGGGTCAGCCAGGGCAACAAGGCGCCGGCGAAGCAGGTCGTCGAAGTCAAGGGCCTGTCGGGCCTCGCCGCCGCGCCGGCCGCCGTGGCGAGCACGAGCGCGCCCGCCGCCACGACGAGCGCGCCGGCGAGCGAATCGAAGGGAGCGGCGAAGGAAGCCGCCGAAGCCAAGCGCTCGGAAGAAAAAGAATCGAAGGTCGAAAAGGCGCCGCCGCCGGCGCCGAAGAAAGTCGCGCCGACGAAGATAAAAAAACTGACGAGCTCGAGCGGCGCACAGCACACGAAAGAAATCAACGAACTCGGCGCGACGCCGATCGAAACCGGCTGAGGCGATGTCCGAGCTGCGCCGCCGGCGCTACGAGCTCGCCGAGCGCGTCGCCGAGCTGACGTGGGATCTCGGCGGGCTGACCTACGAGATGGCGATTCGCGACCATTACCGCCTCGACGTGCTCGCGCGGCGCGCCGCCGAGCTGCAGCAGGCCGACGCCGAGCTGGCCGAGGTCCAGCGGATGCTGTCGAGCGCCGAGGCCGGCGTCCACGGCCAGTGCCGATCGTGCGGCGCTGTGCACAGCCGCGGCGCGTCGTTCTGCTGGCACTGCGGCGCCGCGCTGCTCGAGGAGGCGCGGCCGGCGGCGCTGCGCGAGGCCGGGGAGCCGGTCTGAGTCGCCTGCGCTTGGGGCGCGGAGATCTCGGCGACGCGCACATTAAGGGACTTGCTTAAGGTTCCGATGTTCTAACATTAGAGTCGTAATGGCTCCAGAGCTGGGAAAGAACCGGTATCGGCCGGGCGTCGGCACCAAGCCGCTCTATCTCGCGGGGCGCGACGAGTCGCTGAGGCGGTTCGCTGCCGTCGTGCGCGCGGCGCCCGAGCTGCCGGCGAACATCAGGCTCACCGGACTCCGCGGCGTAGGGAAGACGGTTCTGCTCGGAGAGTTCGGCGCGAACGCGACGGGACTCGGCTGGGCC
>Ga0210386_10000685_pt1 | contig 31212 bp, 35 predicted proteins | sample IncBWH32OmetaG_FD_160091 | JGI IMG/M metagenome (GOLD analysis project Ga0210386, IMG submission 160091) | Forest soil microbial communities from Barre Woods Harvard Forest LTER site, Petersham, Massachusetts, United States - Inc-BW-H-32-O ...
TCGCGAACCGGCATCGTGCCCAGATGGTTGACGGCATCGAGAAGATCATCAGGGGCTATCGCGCTATTGCCCCAGGACAGGCAGTCGGAGACCTTCGCGAGGAATGCCTCGTCGGAAAGTGGAAAGCGCGGGGACCCTTTCAAATCCTCGACACGACGGGTCCGAACCTGTCCGTCCCGGAAGATGATCGAGAGCGAAGCCCAGCGCGGGATCATTGTGTCCGTGGCTTCTTTCGTGACGATCCGCCCGAGATAGGAGGTGATCTCTGGGCGCGAGACGGCTTCATCCGTGTAGCTTGATAGCCGGATACCGCGATCCGCGATGGCCGCGGCGATTGAGTATTCCATGCTGAATTTGCCTTCCGTGCCGTTCCGCGGCGGATGGCGAAGCAGCGGCGCAAGCACGCCGTAACTCGTCCCTATTTCGATTCTTTCGATATCGGCAAGCCCGAAGCGATGCTCCGCTATGATGTCGAAGAGCCCGTCGAGCGGCCGATGGATGCCATAGCAGGCAGGATATTTTTTGACTTCGATGCCGCTGCGATGGATCTCCAGTGGCAGCATGCCCAGGGTCTCGAGAACGGGTGTGATGTCCTCGCCGCCGGAGTAGAGAGTCGCATATCCCGCCTTGCCGTCGAGAGAATGGTGTGATGCCGTGATGCCCTGCTCCGCCAGCAACGCAGCCCGGATCGCGGCAGCGTTCAACTGGCCTGCCTGGAACGACTTCGCGTCGGTCCCGAAGTTCTCCCGCGTCCCACCGGTCTGGGCGATTGCCAGACCAATGGCATGAGAGATCTGTTCGCGATCGAGACCGAGAAGGTGGCCACAGGCGGCGGCCGCCGCGAGCGTGCCCACTGTCGCCGTCATATGCCAACCGCGCGCATAATGTGTTACATCAAGCGCGCGACCGAGTTTGCAGCAAATCTCAAAGCCGACGATGTAGGCGCCGATAAGCCGAAGGCCCGCGGTACCACGGGCCTCGGCAAGAGCGACGAGCGCGGGCAGAAGCGCAACACTCGGATGGCCACTCATCGGGGATGAGGCGTCGTCGAAATCGAGTACATGGGCGGCAATGCCATTGAACAATGCCGCGCCTTCAACCGTGGAAGCTTGCTGCCAGCCCCACAGACTGGCGGTCGTGCGCAGTTTCGTTCCGCATCCATCGACCAATCTCGGCGCCAAGCCGTCGACGTACCGATAGGCACGTTGGACAGCGGGCTCTCCCCGGGCGGCGATCGCCACGGCCATCGTATCCGCCAACGCTCGCCCGCATTGCCGGATATGCCGATCATTGAGAATGGCGCTATCGAAATCCGCCGCGAAGGCCGCAATGACCTCGCTGTCCGTCCTTCTTGAACTCATGTCAGGACATCCTCGCGCCGCAGCGCTTCGACGTCCGACGGGCTGAGTCCGAGGATACTGGTGAGGACCTCATCGGTGTGCTGCCCCAGCAATGGGGCGGCGGCAAATGGGGTGACCGAACTCTCTGAGATCCTGAAGGGCGGGGCGTTGTATATGCTCTCTCCCATCTCGGGATGGGTTAACCTGACCCAATGCCCGCGGTGCTGGAGCTGAGGGTCCTCATCGACAATGTCCGCGGCCGTCCTGACGATACCAGCGGGTACGCCCGCGCGCTGGAGAGCGGACATCAGATCGCCGGCATCCCAGTGACGGGTAATGGCGGCGATCCCGTCGTCAATCGCATGCCGCCGGGCCCAACGGCCATCGGCTGCGTCGAAGTCAGGCGAACGGGCGAAAGGCGGGTCGCCAAGGACCGCGCGGAGGGCCGCCCAGGTCGCGTCCCGCCAGGCGGAAATTGCGATCCAACGATCCTCGCCCTGGCAGCGATAGACGCCGTGGGGAGCCAACGGCCGCCGCTCATTGCCCGAGCGCTCTGGGAGGCGATTGTTGACACTGCAATCGCCCATACTCGGCCCGAGCAAGGCAATCGTTGGTTCCGTCTGTGCAATATCGATATATTGTCCTTGACCGGTCTGCCGCCGATGGCGAAGCGCCGCCAATATCGCGAAGGCCGCGTGACATGGATTGGGGATATGGTCAGAAAAATTGGTCCCCGTTCCAGCGGGCTCGCGATCAGGCAGGCCGGAGAGAAACTGCAGCCCGGTCAGTGCGCCCATGGTGAGACCGTATCCGAGATATCTGTGCTCGGGGCCCGCGGCCCCCTGCATCGACATTGCGATGTAGATGATGTCCTCCCGGATCTCCCTGACCGCCTCATATCCGAGCCCGAACTTTTCCATCGTGCCCGGGGTAAAGTTGTTGGCGACGATATCGCTGGTCGCAATGAGGCGCCGGGCAAGGTCCTTGCCGGCCTCTGACTTCAAGTTCAGGGTGATGCTGCGCTTGCTGCTGTTCCGGTCGGCGAAGTAGCCGCTTCGATTGATACCCGGAACGCCATCCTTGTACGGTCGGCTGCTGCGCAACGAATCCATCCGGCTGCGGCTTTCGATCTTGATGACATCGGCCCCATGGTCGGCGAGCAGTTTTGTCGTGAAGGAACCAGCGCCAATCCAGGTGAAATCGGCGACACGAATCCCGTGAAGAGGCAAACGGCTCAATTGACCACTCCCGATTTAACCAGTGCTGCACACGCGGCGGGCTCGTAGCCGAGGGTCGCCAGGATCTCGGAGGTATGCTCGCCAAGGCGAGGTGCCGGCCGTTGTTGGTGCCAGGGGGTCGCCTCAAGTCGATACGGAGCGCCCGGGACAACGAGATTTCGACCCGATGGCGCATGCTCCTGGGAGATGAAGAAGTTCCGATAATCCAACTGGCGGCTGGTCAGGATGTCCCGCGGCGTGTTGATCGGACAGATTGGAATCCGGCGGGACTGACCTGTTTGATAGAGATGGGCTTTGGTATGCTTGCGCGCGAAGGGCGCGAACAGGTCGCTGAAAATCGCCTTGGCTTCGGACGTTGCCAGATAGTCATGACTCTCCCAGGCTGATTCGAGCAGTTGCCCGGCCGCCTCGACACCCTCGTCCATCAGCCAACGGACCAAGTTCTCCCAGAACCGGGTCGAGGCAATACCACCCGCCATCAAATAGATCTGACCGTCATCGCACTCAAAAACACCGACGCCCGCCATGATCTGCTGCCCCGATGTCCGCTTGCGGACGATCCTTTCGAGATCGTAGTACTGAATCGCCGTTTCCAACCCCATGGTGACGCATTCCTGGATGGACACGTCGACATGCTGACCCACCCGTTCGCGATCAGTGTCCACCGACAGCAGCGCCATCATGGACGCCACGGAGGCGAATTGTGCCGCGGCCAGGTAGGCTTGATTGCCATAGGCGGCGATGGGGGATGTGTCCGCATAGCCACCCAGATAGAGCAGTCCGCCGAGTGCCAAGGCCACGATGTCCTCGGCTTCGTAGTTCGCGTAAGGGCCGGTCTGGCCGAAGGGTGTGACGCTGGTCATCACGAGCCTTGGATTGCGCGCCGAAAGCGCCGCGTGATCCAAACCGCGATGCTTCATCGTGCCTGGCTTCGCGGTCTCGATGAGCAGATCCGCGCGGTCTGCCAATTGTCTGAGAATTCGCTGTCCTTCGGGCCGGTCAAGATCGATTGCCATACCGCGCTTGCCCGCGTTGAAGTATGCGAATGGCAGGCTGAATTCGATGTGCGCGCGATCATCGATAAAGGGACCATCGCGCCGGACAGGCGACCCCATCACCGGTTCGATGAGGATGACGTCCGCTCCCAGATCGGCAAACTGCTTGCCGCAATACTGTCCGGCCAACCCGGAGAGATCGAGAACACGGATGCCCGCCAAGGCCGACGGCGCCGCATCGGACGCAGATGCTGAAGACTGCCAAGATGTGGCCAACGCATTGGCGTCGGCGCTGATCCTTGCGTCACACATCGAACTTCTCCCCGGTTCGGCAATAAGTGCGCCCGGCGATACGCCCCAGCGCGTTGATGGCCTGGTGGCTCACGCGATGCCCGGAAACGACGCCATCGGCGCAATGCACGGCAGTGACCTCTCCGACCGCGAGACGTGTGCCTGACCCTCGGTTGCTAAACTCGACCGTTTTGTGCAGGCCACATTCGTAATGAACCGGTGACTCCGCGATCCGGGCGGGCCGGACGAAGGTCGATGCAAGGTGTGGAAGCCGACTTCGGTGACTTCGCTGACCGATGGTGGAAAATTATCGGCACAAACCTGGACCTGCTCTGCCATTGGTTCGGCGACGGTGTTGATGACGTATTCGTCAGACTCGAGAATGTTACGCACCGTATCCTTCAGGCCGTGCTCACCCTCATGGGCGACGAAACCAAGCAGCGGCGGCGTCACGGATATGGCGACGAACTGGCTGAAAGGTGCCGCGTTCAGGACGCCATCACGGCTCAATGACGTGACTAGCGCGATGGGACGCGGAATGACCGTTCCTATCATGAACTTATAACGACTGGCTTGTTCGAATTTGGAGATATCCAGCCGGGAGTATTCCGAGTGAACCATGACCTCAGCATTGCTTGTCTTGTTGACTGAGGCCGAACGATAGGGGCGACGTTCTCGTGCTAACAATGACGAAAACTTTGTTTCTGATATACGGTTTCGATCAGCCCGGATGCTGAATAACAGAAACTACAAATTTGATATCGTTGGCCATCACGAGCGGCTGAGACGGCGTGCGGTGCTCGCGATCGGGCGATGGCGGACCGCAACACCCAGCCGCGCAGCCCCTATAGCCACGGCCCAACAATACATGCTCGCACCGCTGTCACTCGGGGTAAGCACCGCGCCGGTACGCGGTGATCCTGCGCGGCACGACTGAAGATGGAGAGCTTCCACCCGATCAAGGCGTGCGCCAGGGTTGATCGCGAGTGCGGAACCTCGATAGCGAGCTTCCGCACTCGGATGTCCGGCTTCGGGAGGTGACGGCCTTGTCCGGAACGGCGGGAATGGGCGCAAAGCGGAAGGGCAGGATCTGGCCGTCTTCGGCCGGGGCTGGGTCATTACTCAGATCAGCGGTGATCGCCTGAATAAGCCACTGAGGTCATTTCGCGAGCAGGTCACTGATCGTTCGGCACACCTCCTCTGCGGCAAGTTGCACCGCCTTGTCGAGATGGACGTAGCGCTGCGTCACGCCTCGCGATGCGTGACCGGGCAGGGCGGCAACGGTAAGCTCCGAGAAACCCAGGTCGCTTGCAAAGGTGGCGAAGATGTGTCGAAGCACATGTGGGGTAATTGGCTCGAGCCCCGCGGATGTAGATAGCCGCGCGAGCACACGCACAATTCCGACGAAGTGATCGTTTCAGGCGTCACCCGGAAACACGAAAAGACTGTCGTCCACGACCGGTTGGTCGGCGATGAGCCTGAGAGCCGCTCGACCGACCGGGCGGACCCGCGCGCCCGTCTTGGTCCGCGGAAATCTGATACAACCCGCCTCCGCGTTAACCTAGTCGTGCCGAAGCGCCAGCGTCTCCATTCGCCGGAAGCCGGTCAGCAGCATGAGTTGCACCGCCGCGATCGCGACCGGGCTTTCGTCTATGGCTTGCCGCATCACGTGGCCGAGTGTGGTGACCTCATGCGACAGGAGCCGCCGTTCACTTTGGTTGCCATCGATAATCTTCCTCACGCCAAGGGCCGGGTTGCTCTCGATCACCTGCCACCGCGCCGCCTATTGAAAAATCGTATGGAGCATACCCAACGTCCGACCAGCAACGCCCGGGCCACCTGTGGTGACACCACCACACCTGTCCCGAGCCTTCGCTGTTTTCCCAGCGGCGACGTGCGCTTGGAAATTCTCAAGGTCGGCTAGGCTCAGACCGCGGACGGTACGCGATCCGATGAGCGGTTTGACGTGCGTTTCAATGCGGCTCCGGTCAAGGGTGAGGGTCGTATTGGCAATCGGCTTACGCTTGCGTCCCAGGAGCCGGCCACCACCGGCCTGTTCCAAGTACCAGTCGCACACCTGCGCGACTGTCGGTGCACCACGAAGCGCCTTGCGCTCTTCGGCTGGGTCCTCGCCGTTGCACACAGCTGCGAGCTTGTCGCGAGCAAGCCCGCGTGCCTGCTCCGGCGTGAGTACGTGAAGAGAGCCAAGGGTCAGTCGACGGCTCCTGCGTTCCACGTTTCGATATTGGACAACGTACGAGCCGGCGCCATTTGGACGCAGTCTCACGCCAAAGCCGTGGAGCTCATTGTCCCAGGCAAACAGCTCTCGGTGCGGATCGGGGCACAGCCCCCGGAATGATCGCGCGCGCGATTGCGGCGCGGATGCCATTTACCTGGGTCGCGGCCGATACTGTCTACGGTGTCGGCGAGATTGCACGCGATCTGCGCCGGGTGGGAAAGGGCTATGTCCTTGGCGTGAGTTCGGCCCGCTGGTTCGGGTCATGGAACCGGACGCGACCATTCGGCGGTTCTGCTGAAGACATCGCTGAGACGCTGCAACCATCCGATTGGCAGCGACTGTCGGCAGGTGCGGTGCGGGAACCAAAGGGCCGCGGCCGCACAACTGGTGCTACCTGGAACTCGCGGATCTTGAGGCTGAAGAGTTCAACGCTGAAAATCATCGCCTGTGGACACGCGGCTTGCTGATCCGCCGCAATATCGCCGATGGCGATCTCGCCTACTTCACCACATGGTGTCCGGCAGGAACATCGATCGCGACGCTGGTTCGTGTCGAAGGCCACCGCTGGGCCATCGAAGACAGCTTCGAGACCGCCAAGAACGAATTCGGTCTCGACCATAACGAGACCAGGTCCTGGCATGGCTGGCATCGTCATGTCTCGTTCGTCATGCTTGCCTTCGCCATGATGGCTGCCATCCGGCAGCGGGTAAACCAGCTGACGCCCCAAAAAACCAAGTCAAATGCAGCAGCAAAACGCCGAGCCTGATCCGTTGGTCGATCCAGGAAATCCGCCGGATAGCTCAGCGTCTCAGGCAGCAGCGTATCCGGCCCGCTTACGTCATCGCATGGTCACTGTGGCGTCGTGCCCATCAGGCCGCCGCACAGAAAGCTCACTTCAAACGAAATCCACAACTGTAATGCTAGGCCGTGCGCTCCCGTCTATGTAGGTCGGGCCGCAACGCCGTCAACAGCCCGTTCACTGGCAGGAATGAACGCACCCGATACACCGTCGTGTTGCGGCCCAGGATCGTGTTCCGGCGTAGGTTAACCGGCGCGGCCGCCAGCCAGCAACGGCCCGACCACGTCGATGACACCCACGATCAGGATTTGCACCCCAATGCACAGCAGCACGAACGCGATCAGCCTTGTGGCCACACGCATGGCGCTTGTCCCGACGCGGGCTGTCACCAGGTCCACAAACCGGTAGGCGAGAAACACCACCACCGTCGCGGCCACGGCGGCCAGGCTCAAGCCCAGCGTGAACAGCGTCTCATCGTGTCTGGATCCCGCGTGGTCGGAACTCAATCCGATTGCAACCGCAATGGTGCCGGGTCCCGCGGTCAACGGGATCGTCAGCGGCACCACGGCGTAGTCGAAGATGCTGCCCGTCTGCGAGTCTGCCGAGTCCTCAGTAGGATCGCCAGTGCGCAACAGGTCCCAGCCATAGGCGGCGATCATCAGCCCGCCGGCAACGCGCAAGGCCGCCAGGCTGACGCCGAACGCACCAAGGATCGGCGCGCCGAGCCACAGCGCCAGCAGCATCACGAACAGGCTGTAGAGCGACACGCGGCGGGCCAGCGCCGCGCGCTCCGCAAAGGCGGCGCTCGACGTGATGGCGCGAAACACCAGCGAGTTGTTCAGCGGGCTGAGAATGGAAATCAGCGCCGGGAAGCCAAGCAGGAAAGCGTCGAAGGTTGTGAGCATGTCGGACCATCCGACATGCGCGCCCGTCACGCAATCACGCGACCAAATAAACCGTTAAAGGACGCCATTCGGGGCGTTTTTTGCATCCCCGCCCCTGACCCGAAAGCCCGGGAAGCGGGGGGGAAGCAGCAGAAAGCGCGAAATAGCAGGCTTAGGGGTGCTTGCGGCATTGATGCCAGCGCGAAGCCATGGTTTTCGGCGCGCACAACAGACCACAGCACGACCCGGCCCACCTCGGGGCGAGAGCGCTCCTTGGGAAACATCGCGGTTCGCCGAAGACCGATGCGATCCGCTTTTAACTTTGCCGGCTGCCTACGCGAGGTGACGCGTGTTATCGTTCAACAGCCTCCGGAAAGGACCAGAAAACAGAAAGGGGTAGTGCTACCCGACCCTGCCCGAACGAGAGTACCTGGTCGCCAAGGTAAACCACGAAGGCAGATCCTTTGTACGACTTACCCGGTCCTTCCGTGAAGAACCAATCAAGGTGGCGGAAATCGTCGGCGCCCACGCTCGTCGATGCCTTCATCTCGAACAAAGCGAGCGTTCGCCCGGGCGCCTGGGCGATGATGTCGATCTCCCGAGGAGCGTAGCGCCAGTGGTACAATTCCCAGCGCCGTTTCAGGAATGGGAGCGACTTCTCCAACTCACAAAAAACGAAACTCTCCAAGACATGGCCTAACGCAACCGGGTCGGCGCCGAGGCCGAAACTCGTTGCGCCCTCGCCCCGCAGTGCTGTCGCGCAGCCGGTGTCCATGAAATGTAGCTTGGGAGACCTGACCTCCTTCCGTGCGCCGGAAGCGGTCCAAGCGCCAAGACGATGAACAATTCCGAGACGGGAAAGCACATCAAGATAGGTTGTGACCGTTTCCTTGCGCGCGCCGAGCGCACTGCAAAGGCTCGTAACGTTGAGTTCCTCTGCTGTCCGGTGAGCAAGCTGATTGATGAGCCGTCGCAGTGTATCTGGCCGGCGCACCTCGGCGACGGGTGCCATGTCGCGCTCCACGATGCTGCCGACATAGGATTCGTAGCGAGCCATGCGGTCTCTATCTTCGAGAGGGCGGATCTCCGGAAAGCCGCCACGCACGATCAAGTCGATCGCGTCGGAACGCTGAAAACGAGATGGCGAAGGAAGACGGCTGGCAACGGTGGCTGGGTCGTCGTCAATGGTGTCCAACAGCCGACATGGGCCGGAGCGCTTTATCTCCGCAGCACTAAGCGGCCGCAGCGTTAGCGTCGAGACCCGCCCTGCGAGGGTGTCGAGCGCCTTGGGCGTTGTGAAGATGTCCGAGGAGCCGGTGAGAACGAACTGCCCTGGGCGTCGGTCGCGGTCAACGATCCGCTTCAATACCAGGGTAATCTGCGGCAAGCGCTGGACCTCGTCGATGACGATCGGCAACCCGGACTTTGGGGTCTCGGCCAGAAGCGTGGTGAGCTGCCCATAGGAATCCAACGCCAGGGATCCGAGGAGGCTCTTGTCGTCGAGATCGAGGAAACGAGCCGCCTCGACCATGTCGCGGACCAGAGTCGTTTTCCCCGTCTGCCGGGGACCGACGATATTGATGACGCAGGTAGTCCGCAGAGCGCTCACTACCCTCGCGGTCAGATGCCGGGGAATAATGTCCATGCAACAGCAGTCTCGGAAAATCCGCTAGTACGTATGCAGAAATTCGGCGGTTTATCAAACGGAAAATTGCCTATCGGGGGCCAATGAGCCACGATGCTTGGCGGCGGCGATTTGCTCGGCTGTCGATACCGCCGCCTCCATACGCGAGAGGGCCGTGTGCTGCAATCCGTCTCGTCCAGGCGCCGTTTCGACACATGATATCGCGGCCTCGCCGAGAACCCTGACCTGAGCGCCGCTCTTCGTGTCTGGGAAGCCGACGCAATGGTCTCGACGGCTGATTCCTCCAGGTACCAGTCGCACACCGCGCTGACAGACACGCCGGCACGCACCGCATGTCGCTCGGTGGAGGGATCTTCGCCTTTGGCGACGCCGGCCAGTTTCTCGCGGGCCAGGTCACGCGCATTCTCCGGCGTCAGAGCCCATATTGGCCGAGCACGAGCCGCCGGGTCCGCCCCTCGACATTCCGATACTGGATGAGAAAGGTTCTCACACCCGAAGGCTTTACCCAGACCCCAAAGCCACGCAGCTCGCTGTCCCAGATGAACACGTCTCGACCGCTCACTGACTGCAGCGCGTCCACCGCGCGTTTGGTAATCTTTGCCATGGGCTGTCCGGAACTACGCCGCAGCCCGCCTGGCTCCCACCCGGTCGATACCCTGTAAGCACCGCCCAGAGTTCGGATCGAGTGTTTCGTTCGGTTCCGTTGAGGGCAGCGGCCGATATTCAGTAGGGACACGAAATGGGCAGAGATTGGCCGCTGGACCGGTAACTTCAGGTGATTTGTGCGTCGGAGCGGACGTTCATGTCCGCAGGGTCAATAGACAGTCGTCGACCCTTTGCGGCAGTTCAGGATCCGCATTCGCTCCGGACCGTTCATGGTTCGATGAATGTCCTGTAAGGCGTTGCGGTCGGTATTTGGTTGAGCGACGGCGCCCCCGCAAGCAAACGGGGTCGCTTTCTCCAGCTTCTGCTCAAGTCCTACAATCGCGCCCGTTCGCCGTTAGCTCAAGATGGGACCCGAACCGGGCCCCTAGCTCAGTGCCTTTCCGAGATCGGCAGGTTGCCGAGCTCGTGGATCTATGCGCAGTCAAACGCCGGTGGATGAAGAAGATGACCAAGTTCAGCGATTACGAGTACAGGAAACAACCTGGGTTCGATATGAATGCCTTCGAGGACGCGAACCAGGCCATTCCGATGAAGACCCTGGTTATCTACTGCTTTGACCCCCGCGCTGCCGAAATCCCCCAGGCGGTCGCCGAGTATTTTGGGGACGAGGTCTATCCGGGGGAAAACATTCTCGACGAATCTGGCAATCGGGTTGGCCACACGCGGACACTGTTTACCGAGACTAACGCGGGTGGACGCGCCGCCTTCGCTCTCGAGTCCGTGGCGGCCATGGACTATATATTCAGCGTTCAGAATGTCGTTGTGGTTCATCACTCGTTCTGCGGTACGACGACTCTGACGCCCGAGTTGCTCATCGAGGCGTTCCATGATCATCATCACGCTGATATCTCGACGATGTTTGATCACGATAGTATTGCCATCATGGATTTCGAGAAGTCGATTAAGTATGATATCGCGTTGCTTCGTTCGAGCCCGGCAGTGCCGAAGCACATCAAGCTCTACGGTTTCTTCTACGAAATCAGTTCCGGCAAGTTGATCGAGGTGGTGCGGGACATTCCTGCATAGATCGTGTGCAGCGGTGCGCCGGTGCGATATTGCTAGCCTTGCGATCTTCGCTGAAATGTAAGCCATCGACGGATGGTCGGGTCCATTCTAGTTCCGATTGTCGACGGCGTAGCACTACAACCGCAGGCGCAGCCGACCCGCTCGCAGAAGATGGAACGATCCAGTGTCACGCTCTGACGGGCGAGGATCTGGGATTGCCGGTGCAGCGGCGTGTGATCGTAATATTTTATGATCACCACATGCGCCACCAAAGCCTCGGTGGCCATACCGCCGCGGGCGCAAAGCAGAAGGGCAAGAACTGGCCGATGAGCGAACCCGCTGCGCGGGAGGGGTGCGGGTTCTGATGATGGAGTAGGGGGCCGGCGGCTTCGGATGATTTGCGCGTCGGAGCGGACGTTCATGTCCGCAGGGTCAAAAGACAGTCTTCGACCCTTTGCGGCAGTTCAGGATCCGCATTCGCTTCGGACCGTGCACGGTTCGATGAATGTCCTGAAAGGCGTTGCGGTCGACATTTGGTTGAGCGATGGCGCTCCCCACCAGCGAGCGGGGTCGCTTTCTCCAGCTTCTGCTCAAATCCTACAATCGTGCCCGTGCGCCGATAGCACAAAGATGGGAGCAAAACTGCGCCCCGTGGCTCGGGTCCATTCCAGCTCCGATTGTCGACGGCGTCGCACCACAACCGTCTGGTTCTCGGCCGTCCCCAGCCCGGGTCGCGCACAGGCGGTGGTGTCATCGGCGAACACGACCGACGAGGACAGCTCCGTGCTCAGCATCAGTTCGTGCAGTGGCGCGAGCCACCAGCAGGCGCGGCCGACCCACTCGGACAAGGTGGAACAATCCAGTGTCACGCCCTGACGGGCGAGGATCTGGGACTGCCGGTACAGCGGCGTGCGACCGCAATATTTTATGATCTGGTTGTCACAGTTGGACACATCAGCGCGGCCGGCGGTCTCCGCTTTCGGGTGGTGGCATGCCATTGGGGCAGTCACGTCCGTGACGTCGATCCGGCCGTTGCAGCAGATAGAGTGCTTTGATGTGCTGCTCGACCTGGCGCAACGACCCGGGCCCTATTCTGGCGGTTGCGGTGCGCTCTTGGCCTTGCGTATTTGCGAGTAAGACAGACCCAGCGACGTGAAGCGATAGGAGCCCTGGCGCCAGGCGACAGGCGATTCACTGAAGGCTTCGGGGCGGCAGATCTGCACGCATGCGCGGAACATGCTCATTATGCTACGATTGTGATGCTGCGATCATGCGGTCGTTGGCTGACGTCTCAACGAGGTGAAGGAAACACATGTCGGGCCGTGGACGTGATGCCCTCTGAAGAACTTCGGCCGGTTTACGCTTCTGGTGAATGCGAGATTGACGTTGCCCGACGCGAACTTCGAGTCCTCGGAGCGCCGGTGCAGGTGGGTGGGCGCGCCTTCGAGATCATCGAAGTCCTGGCCCAGTCCGCCGGGGAACTTGTCACCAAGGACGAGCTGATGGATCGGATCTGGCCGGGTGCGATCGTCCTGGAAAACACATTGCGTGTTCACACCGGGGCCGTGCGCAAGGCATTAGGCCCGTATCGGAATTTGCTGAAAACCGAGTCCGGTCGCGGCTATCGCCTGCTCGGCGATTGGACTGTCCGGCGTCACGATGCTGCCAGGCCTCCGAGCGGGCTGCAGCGGATCCAGGTCAGCGGTGACTCTCCGGTGACCAACTTTCCAGCGACTGTCACACATCTCGTTGGTCGATCCGCGGCGGTCGCACGATTGCAGGACCTCATGTCCGCCTACCGAATGGTGACCCTGACCGGACCCGGCGGGATTGGAAAGTCGACACTCGGGATGAAAGTCGCGCGGCGGATTCTGGGCGAATTCCCCGACGGCGGATGGCTGGTCGAGCTGGCGTCTCTGTCCGACCCCGCTCTCGTACCGTCCACGATGGCCGGCGTTCTGGGGTTGCGGCTCGGGTCCAACAATATCGTTCCGGAGTCAGTTGCAAATGCCATCGGTGACAAGAAGTTGCTGCTGGTTCTGGACAATTGCGAGCATTTGGTCGGAGCGGTGGCGTCGCTGGCCGAAACGCTCCTCGCGCGGTGTTCGAACATCACGGTCCAGGCGACGAGCCGTGAAACCCTTCGGATCCAGGGCGAACATGTCTATCGTGTGCCATCACTTGACGTGCCTGCGACAGATCATATCGAGGCGACCCTGATTCTGGAGCACAGTGCGCCGGAGCTGTTCATCACCAGGATCAGAGAACTCGGTTTAGACTTCTCATCCAATACCCAAAATCTAGCCATGATCGCGACGATCTGTCGCCATCTGGACGGCATCCCCCTTGCCATCGAACTCGCCGCCGCCCGGGCGACGGCGCTCGGAATTGAACATGTCGCCGCGAGATTGGGCGAGCGATTCGCATTGTTGACAGATGGCCGCCGCACCGCAATGCCACGACACCAGACCCTTCGTGCGACGCTCGACTGGAGCTACCAGCTTCTGTCCGGCGAGGAGCGGGAGCTGCTGAATTGCCTTGCGATCTTCGCTGGCACGTTCTCTCTGCAGGCGGCTTCTGCCGTGGTAGCGGCGGGCATGGACGCCAGTGACATCGGCGGCGGCATGGCGGATCTGGTTTGCAAGTCGCTGGTCATGAGAACCGCCGAGACGGCGACCGCCGAATTTCGTTTGCTTGAAACGACCCGCATCTACGTCCGCGATCGGCTGAATGAAAGCGGTGCCCTGGCCGAGGTCGCCCGCCGCCACGCACGTTATTTCCTTGGCCTCTTCGGCAATTCCGAGGAAGAGCGCCGGTCTCAGTCAAGCGAGGCATATCAGACTGTGCTTCGCCGTCGTGCCGATGAGATCCATGTGGCATTGGAATGGGCCTTTTCTCCCGTTGGTGATCCCAGAATCGGCGTGGCGATGACGATAGCAGCGGTTCCCTTGTGGTTCGGGTTGTTTCGGCCGCATGTGGCCCGCGCTCGACTGGAGCAGGCTTTGCTTCATGCCGGGACGGGTTCAGATGACGAAATGCGGCTTCGCATCGCATTCGGTCACACGATTTGGTACGGCGCCCCGAAGAGCGATGCCGTCGATCCTCCTTTCGCCCGAGCACTGGAAATCGCCGAATGCACCGGGGCGACGGCGGTGCGGATACAGGCACTCTGGGGATTGTGGGCGGCTCGCCGCGGGCGGGGCGATTATCCTGCCGCACTCGAAATGGGACAGCGACTGGCGGACGCCGCGAACGGCGCGGGCGATCCTGGCCCTATCCATCTGGCGGACCGCATATTGGGGTTGACGTATCATTACTTGGGCGATCAGACGACCGCGCGTGCACTCACCGAGCGGGCACTGCGCAATCCGCACCACCTCGATGCGTCTTTGGGGCTCGGTTATCAGGTAGAAACGAAAGTGGCGATGGCGGGGCAGCTGGGCCGTATTCTGTGGCTCCAGGGATTCGCGGACCAGGCCAGGGCGGCGGCGCAGGACGCGGCGACGGCCGCGAGAAAGGGCGAGCATCCGTTCGCCATCGTGAACGCACTGGCTTATGGCAGCATCCCGGTCTTGTTATGGACTGGCGCCCTAGAGGAAGCGCGTCAACAGGTCGATGAACTCATTCCCCACACGGTTGGCAACACTGGCACGGAACCTTGGCGGCTTTCCTTCGCAGGCGTCGTACGATTGCGGGGCGGAGACGAACGCGAGAAGCTGATCGCGTCGTTCCTGGAGGCCCGCATAGACCTCTTCTCCATCTCCTCACTCTCCGAACTGATGTCGGATCGGTACATTCCTGTACCGCTTCCTGACGAGGAGCCGGAGCAAGTGCTGTGGAACACGCCGGAGGTGCTGCGCGTCGATGCCGAGTTGCTGCTTTGGCACGACGCGCCGGGCGCCGTCGCGGCCGCGGAAGCAAAGCTGCTGCGTGCCCTGGAGATCGCCCGAGAGCAGACGGCACTGTCGTGGGGGCTCCGCGCAGCTATGAGCCTCGCGCAGTTATGGCGGGGTCACGGGCGAGCCGCCGAGGCTCGTGACCTGCTGGCTGCGGCATACGGGAAATTCATCGAGGGCTTCGGCACCAGCGACCTGATCCGCGCGCGCAACCTTATGGCGGATATCGAATCGGATCGAGCTCTGCGGTGAGATCGCGTTAGCGCACAGGGCGGTCGATCACGGCGGCGCGTTCTCACGGCCCTTGATCGGTCAGTCGCGTCTCTGGACCGCGAGGAGCGGACCATCGCCAAGCGGTCCACCAGCGCGATGTCCGCTTTCGATAATGGGCCCTGTCTCGCCGAGAAGCCGCCATGGGCGCATAGCCGTCGGTGACGGACCGGGCGACCTATGTCTGGTTTCCACCCACCAACGCGGCGGCGACCGGACCATCAGGCGGAAACCGCTGCATTCGACCCAGAGCGGCGGTAGCCGGGGGGCGCCCAAACCGAATCATTGCATGGCGGCAGGCCGCGGACGCGTGATAAAGCAAGTCTCCGGTTAGTTAGCTAGACCTTCGACTTCGAACGAACGCGACTTTGTTACCTTCAGTCGAATATCGGTAACTTCCTTGGTGGAAGGCAAATTCCGCCAGGCGGTCACTTGCGCCTCGTTATCAAAAGCAATGAGGACGAAGCGGCTCGGCGGCGCTGATCCGTCGAGGGCGACCGGTTTCGTACTGCGAACGAGATAACGACCACCAACCGACACTAATTCCTGAAGTGACGCGACGCTGGCAGCTTTCGCGAAGGCCGCCGCGTCTGCCATTTCGCTTATGTCGATGACGACATACACAGGCGGCTTTACCTGAGCCCTTAACTCCGTGACCACAGCCGCACCGACCGCCATGCTGGCGACTGAAGCCAGAGCAAGCCGATAGCTAATTGTCATTGTCAGGTCCTTCCTCTTTTTTGAGTTATGGCATTCGGAAGCGTTATCATGTTTGGCACTTATCATCAGTGCGCGCAAATGACGCACATATTCACATCGCGCCAAAGGGAGGTGCCTTACGATTGGTCGAGACTGTTCCGGCCGGTGACGGATGTCGGTCATGTACCACGGCAGCAGTTCGTTCACACTCCTCACCAAATGGTCAACACCACCGATCGGGACCCTTCAGAGACGTCCGGATTCCACCCAACGCGACGGCGACCGGACCATCCAGGTGGGAACCGCTGCATTCGACCCTGGCGCAGCTGAGCAATCGCAGCGACGGCAATGCCATCATCGTTCAGGCCCCACGCCTACCTGACGCACCGGCAGAACGAGCCGCAGCGAGCCCGGCAGACGCACGAACCGATGCGCCGTGTAGAAGCCGGCTGCCGCCTCGTCCAGCGCGTCGACGATCACCATGGAGGACCCGACGCTGCTGGCGCTCTCGAATGCGCGCTTTAGCGCGTCGGCCAATAGGATCGAACCGAGGCGCTGACCCTGCTGGTCGTTCGCCACTGCCAGCCGCCCGATCAGGGTGCAACTGACGAGCGGATAGCGGGGGATGTGCCTCCGAGCCGCTTCCGGCACCTCGCCCTGGCAGAGCGCCATGGCGCAAAGCGTGTAATAGCCGGGCACGCGCCTAGGTTCGGTCTCCAACCCCAGCACGAAGACGGCGTTGGCCTTCCGGCGGACATCCTGCGCAGCCTGGATCTTGAGATAGCGATCCAGGTTCTCCACGCCGCAGGTAAGGTCGCCGCGATCGTGCGATGCGCCAAGCGGCACAATGTGCAGGTCCGCAGACGGCCATCTCGCCATTCACCGCACGACCCGGCGCTTGTGTTCCGTGAACGCGCGCCGGAAGCGCTCGTTCGGTGCTGGCGGGTTGACGAGTGTGTCGAAGAACACCACGCGATCGCGCTCGGACAGCACAATTGCTTCGTGCTCGGCGATGGTGCGGCGAGCTGCGTCTGTGAGTGCGGTCATGCAGAAATCGGTCAGCTTCCGCCTCTCGAGCTGTGCTGCGCGTTCGATCAGAGCCCTCGTCGGCTCGTCAACGCGAAATCCCAGTCTCTCTTCGCGAAGTCGGTGCTCGCGCGTCGCTGTAGTGGCCATCCCTCACGTCACGACGTGATGTACGTCATTTGGACGCACATCTCAGGGGCACGCTCAAAGGGTACTTGCGATCCAACCCGGTCGTCACTCGGCTTGCTTGTAGTTCCAAATAGCAGACGCTCTACGAAAGCCTTCCCGGCCAATTTGCGCCAAAGCAGACCTGACGCGTCAGCGCGGTCCGTCGGGCGAGTTGCCCGATTAAGCTGGAACGTACGTCAACTTGATCGTGTCCTCGCCAATTGGATCGCTGGCCACAAGGCGGAGCGGCGGCCGGGGGCCAGCGAAGAATGGCGTGCCGTGACCAAGCACGAAGGGGCGGAAGTAGAGTCGATACTCATCAATAAGACCAAGGTCGGTTAGGCTTCGTGCCAGGTCTGGTCCGGCGACATCAATCTCCCCGCCGAGCCGAGCCTTAAGCTCGCGCAGCACAGTCCCGACTTCATTCTGGACCAGCGTGGCGTTGGGGCCGACTGACTTCAACGAACGCGACACGACCCACTTCGGTTGGCTTCGCCACGCCGCCGCAAAGTCGAGTTCCTCCGCGTCCCACTCGGGCAGGTCTTCGTCCCAATAACGCATGATCTCGTACGTGCGGCGACCATACACACTGCCGGCTAGGTTGCGCACGTGATCTACGAAGTGACGAAAGAGCGCGGGGCCTGGCCGCATTTTCAGGTGGTCGACGTAGCCGTCCAGGGACTGCGACAATCCGAAGACGAGCTTCGCCATGCTGCAAAATCTCCGCCCGAGGGTCTTCAGAATAGCTTGAGTTACCGTTACGCGAAAGTGAGGTTGGGCACAAACTGCGCGCCGCTTTGTCGGTATGACGAGTAACCAGAGGGCCGCTAACCACCCGAAAGTGTCAATCGGCGCGTCTCATGGACCAATGGACTGGGTCGATCGGCCTGGATCCCGCCTCATGTGGCACGCACTCGCTACGCCGGACGAAGGTCGCGTTGATCTATCGGCGTACCGGAAATCTTCGCGCGGTCCAGCTTCTTCTCGGGCATACCAAGCTGGAAAGCACGGTCCGCTATCTCGGGATCGAGGTCGACGATGCCCTCGCAATCGCGCGCCAGATCGACATCTGAGGAATACAGACCAGTATATCGATGGCGGTGGAGTCCGCCGCCCTCAACCCAAAGCCGACATACGCCGCGCCGACTCGGACGGCTTGGTTTGGCCGATGATTGTGGAATTAATCCAAGAGGAGGCGGCAGCGGCTATGAGCAGCTTGTCGACCATCGGGGCAGGCGCTCGTTGTTCGCCTTCCGTAATATCTCATCGGGGCTTGCGTCACATCCTACCCCACAGTCACGCTCCAGCGCTTCATCCGACCTAGGCTAACCCCTATGTCTAGAATACATCAATCGTCCAGAGCAGCATGATCGCCGCGCTCTGATCGGAGTCCACGGGAGTTGATCAAGGATAATCTCGCCCTCCGCCTTTATACGCGTGTCGCCCGCCTCGGTAGTTTCTCGGCTGCTGCACGGGAATGTGGGCTGTCGCAGTCCCAGGCCTCGCGCATCGTCGCGGACCTCGAGGCCGAACTCGGCGTCAGATTGTTGTCGCGCACCACACGGGCCGTCGTACCGACGGACGTGGGCGGTGAGTTCCTGGCTCGGATCGAGCCCATCCTGGCGGATTTGGATGAGGCGGAGCACAGCGTTCGCGAGGGCGGCGAATTGCGCGGACTACTTAGAATGAGCATGCCGACCAGTTTCGGCATCCGCGACGTGATACCGCGCCTCGCCGCATTCGCCGACCGGCACCCGCGCCTGCGCATTCTGTTTCAACTGGGCGACAGGCGGCACGATCTCGTCAGAGAGGCCGTGGACGTCGCCATACGGCTCGGCCGATTGTCGGACTCGACAGCCACCGCGAAGCTCATCGCCATGATCCCGCGTGTCGCCGTCGCGTCTCCTGCATACCTCGCTCGCAACGGGGCTCCGGAGACACCCGACGACCTTGTCCGGCACCGCATCGTCGCAGGCCCGGCCGCCGCGGTCCCGACGGCCTGGCGATTTGAACGACACGGCCAGCAGTCCGAGATTAGGCTCGATGCGCATTTCTCGACCGATGAGAACGAGGGGGCCATTGCCGCCGCCTCGGCGGGATTCGGCATCACCTCGACCAGCTTCTGGGCATGCCGCCGCGAGCTGGAGGCCGGCGCTCTGGTCCGCCTGCTGCCCGAGTGGACATTGGCTGGTATTCCCGTGCACGCGTATTTCCCAATGGGCCGGGCGACACGCGCCGCGGCGCGAGCGGCCATCGACCACCTGATGGTCGCCTTTCGGCGCGACCCATCCAACGAGCCGATCTGAGCCTTGACGGGTGACGGGATGACGGCAGGAGGGGCGACGCAGATGCCTCTTCGACTGATGCATTCCATACATAGATATTAGCGGAAACCAGTCCCTACCGACCCATGCCGACGCGGGCGATCTTCGCTCTCACAGACACCAACGTGAGGGCTTTCCATCATGTCCCGCTCTTTCACGTCTGCTCAGCCCCTGTACACGCCCTACCGGATGTGCGACCTTGAGCTGCCCAACCGCGTCGTCATGGCGCCGCTCACCCGCATGCGGGCGGGATCGGACGATCATGTGCCGACCGGCCTACAGGCGGACTATTACGCCCAACGCGCGACGGCAGGCTTGATCGTGACCGAAGGAGTCGCAATCAGCCCCGATGGCTTCGGTTGGGCGGGTACGCCGGGCCTGTGGACCACAGAGCAGGTTCGCGGCTGGCGCCGTGTCACCGACGCTGTCCACACCGCCGGCGGGCGCATCGTCGCGCAGCTCTGGCACACCGGCGCCATGTCGCATCCCGATCTGCGCGGTGGTCTGCGGCCGCTCTCCGCCTCCGACGTCAATCGCGAGCAGAAATCCGTAACGGAGGCGGGCCGTGTGGCCACAGTGGCACCTCGGCCGATGACCCGGGTCGAGATCCGCCAGACTGTCGCCGACTACGCCCGTGCCGCCCGCAATGCGATGCATGCGGGGTTCGACGGCATGCAGATCCAGGCGAACTACCTCTACTTGCTGGCGCAGTTCCTGAACCGCGCCACCAATCGCCGGACCGACGAATATGGCGGTGACATCGAGGGACGCGCCCGGATTCTTCTAGAGGTCGTCGAGGGCATCCTCGAAGACGTCGAGCCGGTGAAGGTTGGCGTGAAGATCGGCCCTATGCACGAAAACGGCCCATTCGCGGCGAACGACGAAACCCTACCGACAGCGGAATATGCGATCCGCGAACTGAGCGGATATGGCCTCTCGCATCTCCTAATTATGGGGAACAGCACCGATTTCACAGGCACACCGCTGGAGCCGCTGATGGGCGACGGTATGTTCCAGCATTTCCGGCAGATCTTCCGCGGGACGCTGATCGCCAATGTCCAGATGGACGCAGAGCGCGGCAATCGCCTGATCGAAGAGGGTCTTACCGATCTCGTGGCGTTCGGCCGCCCGTACATCGCTAACCCCGACCTGGTCGAACGCCTCAAGACTGGTGCGCCGCTCGCCGAGATCGACTGGACGACCGTCTACGCGTCCGGACCCAAGGGCTATTCCGACTACCCCGCTCTCGAGCCGGCGATCGTCTGACCCCCCTCGCAAGCCCAAGATATAGGAGGCCCTCCATGTCCAAAACCACGCCGGAGCAGAACAAGGCGCTCGTTCTCGAAGCCTTCGACACGCTCTTCAACAAGCGAGACTACGCCGCTGCCGCGCGCTTCTGGTCGGATCGCTATATCCAGCACAGCGCGCACATCGCGCCCGGCCGTGACGGCCTGTTCAACCTGGTCCGCACGCTGCCTGACACGTCGCGCTACGACAACCAGCTCATCGTTGCCGAGGGCAACTATGTGATCGCGTATGGCCGGTTTTCCGGCAATGGGCGCCCGGCCGCCTGGATCGCCGCCGACGTCATTCGCATCGAAGACGGCAAGCTCGCCGAGCACTGGGATGTTCTGCAGGACGAGGCGACCAAGACCCAATCTGTCAGCGGGTTGCCCATGTTCGGCGATCGCTTCCCCGACTGACTGATCTTCCCGCGCATCACCTCACTCGAGGAGTCAAACGATGAAGCTCGCAGGCAACACCATCTTCATCACCGGCGGTGGATCGGGCATCGGCCGCGGGCTCGCCGAGGCATTTCACAAGCGCGGCAACAAGGTGATCATTTCCGGCCGTCGGCGCGCGAATCTCGATGAGGTTATCGCCGCCAACTCTGGCATGGTCGCGATCGAGCTCGACATCACGGATCCGGCCAACATCGATCGCGTGGCAGCCCGGCTGATCGCTGAGCATCCCGATCTCAATGTCCTCATCAACAACGCCGGCATCATGCTGCCGGACCATGCGGATGGTCGGCTCGACGACAAGCTGCTGGTCGATACCGTGACCACCAATCTGGTCGGACCAATCCGCGTGACCGCGGCGCTGATCGATCATCTGAAAAGCAAGAACGATGTCGTCATTACCTACACGAGCTCCGTGCTGGGCTTCGTCCCGATGGCGGTCACGGCAGTCTATTCCGCAACGAAAGCCGCGCTGCATTCCTATGCGTTGTCGCAGCGCTTCCTGCTGAAAGATGCTGGCATCCGCGTGCTTGAAATCGCACCGCCCTGGGTACGCACCGATCTCATGAACAGTCGCGAGGCGGAGTTGGCGATGCCACTCGATCAGTTCATCACAGAGACGATGACCATGCTCGGCACAGATGCCGACGAAATCCTGGTGGAGGGCGCGAAGGCGTTTCGCGCCAACGTTGGCCCGAATGAGCACGGTCTCGTCAACGGCTTCAATCGGCAGGCCCTCGCGATGTTTGGGAATCGCTGACTGCCGCCTTCTCAGGTGTCAGCCCCCAGCGCCGCAGCCGGGCAAGTAGAGGAGGATGCAGAATGACGGACCTTCTGGAATGGGCCATCGCTGCCCATGGCGGCCTCAACCGCTGGAATGCGCTTCGCACCGTCTCGCTCGACCTGTCGGTCGGCGGCGCGCTGTGGGATGCCAAAGGCCAGACTGGCTTGTTCGCAAACGCCAGCTACGAGGCGGACATCCACCGGCAGCGGGCGACGCTTGGCGCTTCGGAGCACCCGATCGGCGGGTTCGATTCACGCCAGACAGGCTGGTCCTGGAGACGGAGCGTGGAGACGTGCTCGAAATCCGTGACAACCCGCGCGCGGCCTTCGCAGACCATACCGATCAAACGCCCTGGGATCAGCTGCATGCGGCCCATTTCGACGGTTATGCCCTCTGGACCTACCTGACGCAGCCCTTCCTCTATCGCTATCCGGGCTTTCTGGCGACGGAGATCGAGCCTTGGGAAGAGGAGGGCGAGGTCTGACGCCGGTTGAAGGTGCGCTTCCCCGACCGCATCGCCAGCCATGCAAGAGAACAGCTAAGTTATTTCGGCGCCGATGGGAGGCTGCGGCGGGACGATTATGCCGTCGATGTTCTTGGTGGTGCCACGGCCACCCAGTACATCGGCGACTATCGCGAGCGCGACGGCATCATGGTGCCACACCGTCGGCAGGTCTATTCACGCGGCGCCGACAATCACAAGATCCCGGAGCCCGTGCTCATTGCGATCGCCATCGCTCGCCTCGATTTCGCACCGGCGTAAGCGATTGTGTGGATGGAGACGCAAATGAAAGTCGCAATTCTCGATGACTACCAAAACATCGCGCTCGATCTGGCGGACTGGTCCGCCGTCGCCCGTAGCGCCAAAATCACCGTCTTCAACGATCACCTCGCCGATGCCGACGCACTCGTCGCAAGACTGCTGCCATTCGACGTGATCTGCGTCATGCGGGAACGGACGCCGCTGTCCCGCGCAATTATCGAGCGCCTTCCAAGGCTCAAGCTGATTGCCTCGACCGGGTCACGCAACGCCTCGATCGACATGGCTGCGGCCGAGGAGCGCGACATTCGCGTCACCGGGACCGGCTACCGATCGACGCCGACCATCGAGATAACCTGGGCGCTCATTCTCGCCAGCGCGCGCCATATCGTACGCGAAAGCAACTCGGTCCGCAATGGCGGCTGGCAGACGTCGGTGGGTCGAGAACTCGACGGCAGGGTACTGGGCGTGCTCGGCCTGGGCAATATCGGCGGACAGGTTGCACGCATCGGCCTCGCCTTCGGAATGAAGGTCATCGCCTGGAGCCAGAACCTGACCCCCGACATCGCCGCAGCCGCAGGGGCCACCTTGGTCACCAAGGACGAGCTATTCCGCCAGGCCGATCTTGTGAGCATCCACCTGATCTTGAGCAGGCGGACGATGGGGCTTGTCGGCGCCGCCGATCTGGCGCTTATGAAGCCAACTTCCTGGCTGATCAACACATCGCGCGGCCCCATCGTCGATGAGAGCGCTCTCGTCCAAGCCCTGACGGCACGGGTGATTGGCGGGGCCGCGCTCGATGTCTACGACGCAGAGCCTTTGTCGGCGGATCATCCCTTTCGGACCTTGGACAATGTGCTGGCCACGCCGCATATCGGATATGTCGCCGAAGATCTCTACCGGACGTTTTACCGCGACGCGGCCATAAGTATCGGCACATGGCTCGATGAGATCGCGGACAGCGACCAGGCGTGATCATGGATGCGTGCATTGCAGTCACGGATCGTCAGTCTCGATCCGCAGGCGAGCAGCACGACGACCGAGTCCGCCGGCCTCTCGACACGAGGCAGCGATCATCGCAGAGGGTTCGGAGTGGCGTAGTTCCGCTTATTGAAAAGCGTTTTGAAAGCCTCCTCCTGCGGCACACTCAGGATACCGCCCCGCGACGATGGAACTGACATTCACTCAAACGGTAACAACGATCTTACCGAATTGACTGCTGTTCTCCAGATAGCGGTGCACTTCAACCATCTCGTCGAACTTGAACGTGCGATCGATGATCGGCCTGAGCGTGCCACTTGCGAGTCCCTTGGTGACGTACTCCACGGCGACCTTTCGGCGTTCCGCATCGCCCGTCACCAGTCGGATGCTGTATCCTTTGACCGTGGGCATCTTCCGGATCATCCCCAGCACAGGGATAGGGGTGTCGCCCTCACTTAGTGCGCCGTAGATGTAGGCGATGCCCTGAAGGGTCAGTGCGGCGATCAGCTTGGGAAAGTCTGGGCCAGCGACGGGGTCGAAGACAACGCGCGCGCCATTGCCGTCCGTGATGCGCATCACTTCGGCGAGCATGTCTTGTTCCTGTGTTACAATGACATGCGGCGCGCCGGCCTCATGCAGCCGCTGCTTCTTCTCCGAGGTGCACGTCAGCGCGATGGGCGTCGCATCGGCATAATTCGCAATTTGGATCGCCGCCAATCCGATGCTGCTTGATGCTGCAGGAATGATGACGAAGTCGTCGGCTTTCACCTGAGCGTCGAAGACAAGTGCGCCGTAAGCTGTTATGAACATCATCCAGACAGATGCCGCGTCAACGAATGAAAGCGATTCCGGATGCTTCACGACGGCATGATCGGGCGCGAGTATGACCTCCCCGTAGGTAGAGTATTTATTGAGGGAGAAGGCTGGAATCGTACTGACGATGTCGCCGACGACAAAATCGGCAACATCCTTTCCCACGGCATCGATCGTACCCGCAGCATCATATCCCAGACCCGCGGGAAATATCGGCGATTCAACATATTTATCGTTGCGCCACATTGAATCAGCCCGGTTGATGCCGATTGCCCTGACTTTGATACGCACTTCGTGCGGACCAGTATCGGGGACATCCATATCGATGAATTCGAGGACTTCTGGCCCTCCAGCCCGTGCGAATTTGATCGTGCGGGACATGGGACCTCCGTTAAATCGGATTGACGACGTGCGATGTCGGCAGGCGCCGAACGGCGGAATCTAGTTGTGGGGCCGTTTTATAGGCTATCCTGACGGACATAGGACCTATTCCATTCCGGTCAGGAGGCATACGAACCCCTTGCTGGCGTTTAGCCGGATCGGCAGCACCGCCTGATATGCTTCGGAGTGATAGAATGCCTTCACCGCCTTGGGACTATCGAACTCGACAATAACGCGGCGGCGGTGCGGCATAACACCATCGAACGGTTGTGGGTCTCCACCGCGCACGAGAATTCGGCCTCCATGCGCTGAGATAATATCCGGGACTGCCACGCGGTAAGCCTCATAGACCGCCGGATCAGCGATCTCGAGTTCAACAAAGAAATATCCCTTGGGCATGCTCTCATCTCCCTAAGTCTGTCGCTCAAACGCTTTGACGTCGTCTGGAACAGGAACCCAGCCCTGGGCACTTTTCATCCAGATGAACGAGCCAGGCCGAAGCCTGCTTGTGTCATCAAGAGTGCCGGGTTTTAAGGCGACTATGTGTTGCGCGGATTTCAGAACATGGTAGATGCGGACACCACACTTGGGGCAGAACACACCGGTAACCTCATTGCCGCTATCGGCGCGACGCGTAAATTGCTTTGTCTGACCAGTCACCGTCAGGCTCTCCTTCTTGACCGGCATGGACATGCCGAAGGCGCTACCGGATTGGCGCTGGCATTCCTTGCAATGACAGGCGAGCAAGGGGATCGGCTCTGTCGTTACAACGTAACGCACTGAGCCGCACTGGCATCCACCTGTGTAAGGTACGGTCATATTGCAGCCCCCAGTGATGGCCTGCGGTCGATCGTGCGGAGCTGCTGCTGGCTGGGCAATGGTCGATGGGCTCGGTTGAAACACATCCTGCGTCGTGCACTTATGCTTGGCCGCGCCGATACCGCAGCCTTCCAACGCGTCAGAGATCGGTGATTTTTCGAAATAGATATGTCGAACACCTTCACGAAATCGATGGTCACCAGCGCCGTTATGTCTGCTGCCGAAAACCGCTTCCCGGCGCCGAACGGCACCTGTTCGAGCCGCGCGTTCAGGTCAGTGTGAAAGTTCTTCACACGCAGCACGCTGCGGTCGACCAACCAAGGGATCTGCTCATAGCCGTGCGGTCCGGCGATGGCACGGCCCACCAGCCTCTCGGCCTTGTTGTGCACGCCTACCATCACCGTGGCGAAGCCTTCCAGCTCCGCGAACCGCTCCCACATAACGACCAAGCCTTTGTCCTTGGGTGTCGCGCCCAGTAAGGGCGTTTCAGGAAACGCTTCGTCGAGATACCGCATGATGGCCAGTACCTCGCCGATGGTCGTGCCATCTTCGAGTACCAGAGCGGGCACGACACGGAGGGGATTAATGGCCCTGTAGGCGTCCGAGTGCTGCTCGCCCGCGCCGAGATGGACAGGAATCAGCGTCGGCGTAATCCCCTTCTCGGCCGGGAAAATCCGGACGCGCCGCGAATTGGGCGAGGTGGTGGCGTGGTAAAGCTTCGGTGTATCTGACATGGCATGGCTCCTTGTGTTCGATGAGCGCGGTTCGCCGTAAGCAGTCGTGAGCGTCTCTCGTTCCTGCGTTAGACTTGCGTCCCGCCACCATCGGCAAACAGTTCGATACCCGTGACGACGCTGGAATCGTCTGAACCCAGAAAGAGCGCAACCTTGGCGATCTCTTCGGGCGCTGCCATGCGGCCCATTGCGACGGTGGACACAATGCGCGCGATGGCCTCAGGTGGCTGGACCGCCACCTGCGACGTGACGACTGGTCCCGGGCTCAGAACGTTTGAGCGGATACGCCGGTCTTTCAATTCCGCGGTCTAGGTGCGCACGAATGAACGAATAGCCGCTTTGCTCGCGGCGTAGACGCCGAAGCTAGCGGTCCCTTTGGCGGCTGCGGCGGAACCGGTCAGAATGATGGAAGCGCCGTCGTTCAGAAGCGGGAGCGCCTTCTGGACTGTGAAAAGCATCCCCTTGACGTTCGTGTCGAACGTCTTGTCGTAGTACTCCTCGGTAATGTTTCCCAATGGGACAAAACCGCCCAGTCCGACATTGGCGAAGAGGACATCAATTCGACCTTTTGCTTTGATGATCTCGTGCAGACGATCCAGGTCGGTCAGGTTTGCGACGTCGCCTTGAACGCCGATGGCGTTGCTGCCAATTGACGTCACGGCTTTGTCAAGTTCCTTCTGACTACGACCAGTGATAAAAACATGCGCACCCTCACTGGCGAAGAGCTTTGCCGTGGCGAGGCCGATGCCCAGGGTACCTCCAGTAATGACAGCCAGTTTCCCGTGCAATTTACCCATGACTCATTTTCTCTGCTCGTCGTGCTCGTGCGTAATATTGGCGAATGACCCTTGCCTCGAACATAGAGACTTCAGTTCGGGCAGCGTCGCCCTTGCGGGTCCCGCACGAAGAGGCGTGTCACCTCATCCTGCGTCTGGTTGACGGTACCAATTCGTTCGATGAGCGCCGCGGCACGACTACCCCTCAAACCAGCCGTGGTGAGCACACGGTCGCGGACATACGTATAGACACCGGTGACCAGAAATGCGCCGACCGAACGGAGATGCTTGCGCTGCTCCTCTATGGTAGAGCGATAGGCATCGCTTTCGAAGAATTCCTGCGCAGCGTCCGTGCTCGCAAAGCCGATCTCAATGACACCGATGTCCTTGCGTTCGTCGCTGACCTGATGATCGACGTTGGGTGAGGGCGGAGCTGGGCGCGCGTTATCGTACGGTTCCGGCAGATGCAGGCGCAACTTCTGCACCGCCGACGCGGATGCCAAGTGCCTTGCCCATTCCGACAGCCACGGACGAAATCCGCCGCCAGAACCGCCGTTCCCATGCAAATGCAGGCGGTGCAGTCGGTCCGGCCCGTTGGGAATGCCGTCGGGTTCGCGATCGACCAGCGTATGTGACCCCTCCGGCAGATTATAAGCGACGGTGTGTTAGAACAGATGGAATAGGTCTCCGAACAATACCGAGCTCGCCTCAGCGTAACGCTTCCGGTCGTCGATGTTGGCGAAGCCGAACTCCACCGCGCCATCGAGCGCGACGTCCATGCGGCGAATGCTGTCTGGAAGAGGCCAAAGACGCGCCCAGTGGTCCTGTGAAAAGTGGTGCTGCACGTAGTATCCCACGCCGGGAAGTCGCGCGAGGAACGGCCCGAGTACGTCGCGCCAGTAACCTGCGAACAGATCCTGCGGAAGTCCAGCAAGCTTGCGCATGACGCCATAAGACAGACAGCGGATATGCTCATCGCGCGCGGCAAAGTCGGTCATGTTCATCAACTGCAACGGCGCATTCGGGTGACTGTATTGGTCCATTGAGGCCCCCTCTGGCGATAGCGCTCAGGTCGATCTATGTCGCGGCTGGACGCGGGCACCGCCCGTGCGCCGCGTGAGCCAGGGTGCGGGTTCTCGTAGTCGGACGCTTGCGACGTTCATTGCTTGCCTCAGGCCAACGACAGAACAGAACGGAGCTGGCTTCGTCAGCCCATCTGAGCCGGATCTGCTCGCCCGATATGTTTTCTTCGTGGCCCTTCCGAACAAGTGCCGATTGCCGCGCATTTGATCGGCATAACCGATTGATTGGCCTTTGCCGTTAGAGCGATGGTCGATCAGGGTGACCGACCGATACTTTTGCCCGCCGTCGAGACAATCGAACCATCCGCACGCACCTAACTTCCGGAATTGTCGCACCAGAGCTTTAACAAGGTTGCGGGCCGGATCATCGGAGCGTAGGCTCGCCGTCAATCGGCACACCTGATCGGTCGGTTGACACGAGGATCGACGTGGAACTGCGGCAGATCGATTGCTTCCTGGCAGTCGCTACGGATCTACATTTCGGAAAAGCGGCGAAGAGACTGTCTCTCGCCCAGTCCTCCGTCTCCGAAGCAATAAATTCATTGGAGACTGAGATTGGGGGACAGCTCTTCGTCAGGACGAGCCGGCGTGTTCAGCTGACGCCACTTGGTGAAAAATTTCGCCTCGGCGTAGAACCCGCTGCCCTGGTGCTCCGTGCCACGCTGGACGATTGCAAGAAGACCGCCCTTGGCCAGACGAACCGGCTACGGATCGGTTTTCTCGGCGGCGGTCTTTATGAGTATACCTTGCCATTTGTCAGACATCTCAGGAGCAAATTCCATATCGATGTCGACTGGGTGGAGCTTTCGCTGCTGGACCAGTTTGAGGCAGTTGCGCTGGGCAAGGTCGATGCGGCGTTCTGCAGACTTCCGCTTTCCCATGACGGCTTGGTGCAATGCACAGTGCTGTTCGAAGACAAAAAGATGTTGGTCGTGCCTGCCGGTCACCGGCTGTCGAACAGAGACCTGATCGATCCGGAAGAGCTCGCGTTCGAGACGCTGCCGACATTGCCAGACAACCATCAGTTAGGGGCGTGGGCAGCGATCCATTTCCCTGATCACACCCCATCTGGGCGGCCGATCGCGCGAGGGCCAGTGGTAACAACAATCCGAGAATGCCTTGCGGTCGTCGAGTCCGGCGAGGCCGTTCTCACCGTTGGCGAGCGCATGGAGCGCTACTATGCGAACCCCGCCATCAGGTACATCGAGATTGCTATTCCTCCCGTGGGAACCGCTCTCGTGAGACGTCGAGCTGACCGGCGGCGTGCCATACAGAGCCTGGAAGAATGCGCACGCGAAGTCGCGGCTGGGTTGGTCGATACGGTAGAGCATTAGTGATGCAAGGCTATTTGCACGGTAAAATCGATTGGACCACCGCCTTGCCAAATCGAGATCGAACTCCCGTGACCTCGCCATAGGGACCGGCGAGCGCCGCCAATTCCTCGTCAGCGTAGCCGGCGATGAATTTGTCGGTGGCGACGCATATGGTCGGCTTAGCGCCGTCGAGAGGCTTGATTGCTGGTCGCCCGATCGTAATGGCTGGGAGGCTCCAACATCAGCAAGACCACCACGACAAGAAGTAAAGCAATGATCCAGCATACGCCGCAGGCGAATGCTCTCACGTACGCCGCGGAATGACCAGCGCCTTCAGCCATGGCATGTCGAAGCACCGTAAAGAATGGCACTCCCAGAATTGCGACACCGATTGCATTACCTCCTCTCTGCATCATTGTGAGCATTCCGGATGCTGCACCCACATGGCGCTCGTCGACGTCGCTTAAGGGCTTGACCCGGAATGTACCCGGAATGGCTGTTTGAATCATTTCAATGAGATGGCCGGATGCTGAGCGAGTTTGCCATGTTGCGGCAATTAGAAGTTGTGTGACTTCAGCGGTATCGATTCTCTCGTGGTGCGACGACACGAAGGAATTGTTCGATGGTCTGGACTGAAATCACGCGCGCCAAGTATCGGCGCGATGGGCGGCGCTATGCAAGCGATACCACCGACAAAGAGTGGTGCGTGATAGAGCCGTATCTGCCCACCCCGGCACGCTGCGGGCGGACGCGCCAGACCGACTTGCGAGACGTCGTCGACGCGATCTTCTACATCGCCCAATCCGGCTGCCAGTGGCGCATGTTGCCGAAGGAGCTCCCGCCGTTCACCACGTTGCAGCGGTATTTCTATGCCTCGCGGGAGAGTGGAAGGTGGCGGACCCTCAATCATGCGCTGCTGATGTTGGCGCGCGAGGCCGCAGGCCGCGAGGCAAGCCCGACCGCGGGCGTGATCGACAGCCAGTCGGTCAAGACCACCGAGGTCAGTGGCCGCGCGGGTATGCTGCCGAGAAGATGATCAAGGGCCGCGAGCGGCATATTCTGACCGATACGATCGGCCTGCCGGTTGGGATGATCGTGCATCCCGCCGACGTGCAAGATCGCGATAGAGCGCCAGGCTTGTTGGCGAGTGTCCGTCGCGCTTTTCCCTGGTTGCGCCATGTCTTTGCCGACGCCGGTTACGCGGGCGACAAGTTGAACGGGGCGGTTGAAAATCTTGGCAGCTGGACCATCGAGATCGTCAAGCGGTCGGACGCCGCCGAGGGCTTCGTTCTGTTGCCCCGGAGTTGGGTCGTCGAGCTCACCTTCGCATGGCTCAATCGCAATCGTGGCCTGGCCAAAGATTTCGAGGTGACACTCCAAAGCGCCGTGACTTGGCTTTACATCGCCAGTGTCAAGCTGATGGTCCGGCGCCTGGCAGCTGCTTAATCTTACTGTGTCATAAAATGCTTGCCCGATTCGACATTGGTTTGTCAGTGATGGAGATTCTCACTCGTGGAGGCGGGTTGTGGGTCTCGAATCCAA
>Ga0210386_10000688_pt1 | contig 31178 bp, 24 predicted proteins | sample IncBWH32OmetaG_FD_160091 | JGI IMG/M metagenome (GOLD analysis project Ga0210386, IMG submission 160091) | Forest soil microbial communities from Barre Woods Harvard Forest LTER site, Petersham, Massachusetts, United States - Inc-BW-H-32-O ...
TGTCGACGATGATCGCTCCCTCGCCCTCGAGTGTTTTGATTGCGGCTTCGGTGAGAGATTTGATTTCCGGGTCGGTCTTCGGCGTGTTGAAATATTCGCGATAGACAGCAATATGGGCGCCGCGCAATCCGTGGCGATCGAGCGATTGCGCGTAGTCGACGGGTGGATGATCGGCGGCGAGTGCCGTGATGGGGTCGGCAGGATCGGGGCCGGCGAGGACGGTGAGAAGCGCGGCGGCATCGGCTACGGAGCGCGCCATGGGGCCTCCGACATCGTTGTGAGCGAAGAGGGGAATGATGCCGGCGCGGCTGGTGAGGCCGATGGTGGGACGGATGCCGACGAGATCGGTGTGCGAGGACGGGCCGCGAATGGAATTGCCGGTATCGCTGCCGAGGCCGGATTCGCCGAGGCTGGCGGCGACGGCTGCGGCCGTTCCGCCGCTGGAGCCGGCGGGGACGCGTGTAAGGTCGTAGGGATTGCGCGTGATTCCAGCGATGGAGCTTTCAGTGACATAGGGACTGAATGCCCACTCCGCCATGTTGGTTTTGGCGAGGATGATGGCACCGGCGGCGCGAAGGCGGGCGACCATGGTGGCGTCGGCCTGAGGGAGAAAACCTTTCATCGCGAGAGAGCCGCCGGTGGTCTGCAGGTTGCGCGTGTCGTAGTTGTCCTTGATGAGGACGGCGATGCCGCCGAGTGGAGAGAGCGTGTGCGTGGACTGGAAATTGCGATCGCAGGCATCGGCTTCGGCGAGCGCATCGGGATTGAGAGTGACGATGGAGTTGAGGCGAAGACCGTTGATGGGCTTCTGATCGTAGGCAGCGATACGACGCAAATATTGCTCGACGATAGCTCGGCAACTAATGCGGCCGTCGCGTATGGCCTGCTGGGTTTCAGCGATGGTTGTGCCGACAACGTCAAAGGGCGCGGGTGCCGATTGCGCCCGGGCAAATGCTGCGGCGAAACAGACAGCTAGAAGGGCGCAGACAGCCAGTCGAAGTCTATGCATGGCGGTGTTCATTTTTATAGCACGCGGAGTGCAGGATCATGATGCGCGGAGCGACGGACGCAAGGGGAGCTCACCAAGCGAATCGATACTCTCTATGGCAGTGTTTGGGAAACGGACTGGTGAGCGTGAAGGCGATTATCTATTGCGATAAGTCCTTTGATTCGAGCGAGCGCCGAATTGCGGCGCGTGGGAACTGAAAAGGGAGTGGGAAAGCCCTTCGCGGAACCTGCGATTTTCACGGGGCCGTGCTACGATGTCCGCTAATGGCTGCACGCGCAGCTCAAAAATGGAGGTCCCGATGAGCCCATTGAATCGACGCGATTTTCTCAAGACCACGATTGCTGCAGGAGCCGTTGCCGGTGTGGGTACGCTCTCGCTGCATGCGGCAGGGCGCACGGCGACGGACATTGTTACGCTGGGCAATTCAGGAATGAAGGTAACGCGGCTCGCATTCGGCACCGGTAGCAACAATGGGCACGTGCAGGCTGCTCTGGGGCAGAAAGAGTTTTCGCGGCTGATTGCTTATGCCTACGATCGTGGCATTCGCTTTTTTGAGACTGCCGAAGCGTATATGACGCCGGGGATGCTGGGAGAGGCGCTGAAGCCGTATCCGCGTGAAAGTTACCAGTTGATGAATAAGGTCACGACGGATTCCGGTGTCAATCCGCAAAGGCGCTTCGACGAGATGCGCCGCATCTCGCAGACTGAGTACTTCGATATCATGCTGTTGCACTGGCAGCACACGGGCGACTGGATGGAAGAGACCAAGCAATGGCAGGAAGGGATGTTGCAGGCCCAGTCAAAGCAGATCATTAAGACGCGGGGCGCCTCGGTGCATGGGTTGCCGGCGCTGCGGCAGGTGCCTGGGAACAAGTTTCTCGAAGTCGCGATGATCCGCATGAACCACAACGGCACGCGCATGGATGCACCGTTTGGGGAAGACGCGAACAATCCAAGTGTCGTTCCCGAGGTTGTTGCGCACGTCAAGCAGGTGAAGAGCGAAGGCATGGGCGTTATCAGCATGAAGCTGTGCGGTGACGGGGCCTTTACGAAGCATGAGGATCGCCAGGCGGCAATGCGGTTCGCGTTCCAAAATGCCAAGATCGATTGCGCCACAGTGGGCTTCAAGAGCACGCAGGAGATTGATGAAGCGATCGACAACATGAATCTGGCGCTAGCCTAGCGGAGTGAGAATCGTGGTATCTGCGCGCGGCAAGCTGAACAAGCAATTCGCGGCGAAACTGGAGAAGAGTCCCAGCAAAGGCGGATGGACTTACGTCGTCTGGCCCGAGTCTGTGGAGTTTTTTGGAACGCGCGGGCTGGTGAAGGTGCGCGGCAAGGTGGATGGCGTGCCATTTCAAAGCTCGTTCATGGCGATGGGGGACGGCAGACATAAGCTGCCGGTGAAAAAAGACATTCGCAAGCAGATCAGCAAAGAGGTCGGCGACAGCGTGAGGGTGGCGCTGGAAGAGCGGATTTAGATGGCTAATCTGGAAACCCGGATTGCCCAAAGGGTGGCACTCGCCGCAAGTGAAGTCCGCAATTTCTGCAAGTGAAGTCGGCAATTTCTGCCAGACAATCCAATGTTGACGAACGTCAACGTTGGCGAGTGATTTCCGTCGGGTACGAAACACTCTTCCCCCGGAGGACCAGAAGGAGCGCCCTTTCCAGACGATTTTTTTCCTACTTTCTCGGCGGGGTAGCGGCCAGCGTTGCTCCGGCGAGCCTGTTGCAATAGCGCACACGCAGCAGGGTCGATTCCGACGCCGGAATCGTTGAATGCCAATACGTATCAGCGAGCGATTCAGTCTGCGATCGAATTCCAGAACCAGATGATGGATGCTTACATTACCGGCAAGACAGTGCGATTGATTCAGCTTGGGTATTGGAGTTGGTTTATGCTGTCCGGGACGAGGCGGCTCTCGCGACTTGACGTGAATCCGGTTGCGGCTTAAGTTGAAGGTACACGGGAAAGGAGGTTGATCCAGCCTATGCAAAATGATTGTTCCAGTAGTTTCTTACGTGAGGTGACTGAGGCCTAGGGCATCGCGCCCAAGACCCCAGATTTGCCCCGGCGGAGAAAGAATCTACCGGCCGGGTCACTGGCTACTCGCGGAAGCGCGATGGCCTTAGTCCAATCCCAACAGATCACCGGCAGCGGCCTGGGAGCAATCCCGGGCCGTTGTTGCGTCTGGGGTGGGTCTGCCGGACCTCTCCGTTACAATTCGAGAACATTCCCCGCGCCGACTGAAGTGCGGCATGCGCAGAAAGTGGTTTCCGCAATGGTGAATCGCAGGACCGGTTTGTCTTTACGATTGCATCTGGTTGCTGTCCTGACTTTGTCGGCAGTTTGCGCTCAGCTTTACGCGCAGAGTGCCGGGCCTTACGGGATCGTTGAGAGCAAAGACGTAATGATTCCGATGCGCGACGGCGTGCAACTGGCGGCGGATATCTACCAGCCGGCACGGGACGGGCAGGCGGTGGAGGGAAAATTTCCAGTGCTGCTGATGCGGACGCCGTACAACAAGGAACGGGCCGGTTTCAATGCGAATGAGTTTGTTCCGTACGGCTATGTGTTGGTGCTCGAGGATGTGCGCGGCCGGTACAAGTCGGAAGGGCACTGGCTGGCGTTGGCAACCGATCCGGAGGACGGATTCGATACGACCAAGTGGATTGGCGCGCAGCCGTGGTGCGATGGAGGCATCGGAACATTCGGCTCATCGTATGCGGGGGCGACGCAGCATGCGATGGCGATTGCGAACGCGCCGTATGTGAAGGCTATGATTCCCCGCAACGCGATGTCGGACTTCGGGCAATACGGGGTTCGGCATAACGGTGCATTTGAGCTGCGGTTTTTAAACTGGGTGTTCACCCTGGGCAACGCGACGGGAACATCAGATGATCTGGTGGCGGCGAAGCGGGCTGCTTCAGATCCAACGGCCGCGAAGGCGCTCGTGGATATGGGAAACGACGTGCGGCAATACGTGCGCAATCTGCCGTTGCGGCCGGGAACGACTCCGCTGAAGTTTGCGCCCGATTACGAGAAGTGGCTGATCGAGGCAATGAGCCATGGCGACTACGACGATTTCTGGAAGAACGCTGGATCGAGCGTGGTAGATCACCTTGCCGAGTACAAGGATGTGCCCGAGTATCACACGACGGGGTGGTACGACTCGTGGGGCATGCAGGTGGCGAATCTCAACTTTGTGCAACTGCGCAATTCGAAAAAGAGCCTGCAGCGGCTGATCGTGGGTCCGTGGATCCATAGCAGCGAAAATCTGAACTACGCGGGTGTGGCACAGTTTACAGACGATGCGGCCCTGAACCTGACTGCGTTTCATCTGCGATGGTTCGATCACTTCCTGAAGGGCATCGACAACGGTGTGGATCGCGAGCCTCCGGTTCGGATCTACGTGATGGGCGGCGGCGATGCGCACAAGACTGCGGAGGGGCGCATTTTTGTCGGCGGGCACTGGCGCGAGGAGCAGGAGTGGCCGCTGGCACGCACCGTGTACACACCGTATTTCCTGCATGCAAAAGGCGTGTTGTCGGCGGAAAAGCCGGGGGATGCTGGGGCGATTACGTACCAGTTCGATCCGAAGAATCCGGTGCCGACAATTGGTGGCAATGTTTCGTCTCAGGGGACGTTGATGTTTCAGGGTGCGGCGGATCAACGGTGCCGGTCGGACTTCTGGCTGTGCCCGGATACGCGTCCTCTCTCGGCCCGGAATGACGTCGTGGTGTTTCAGACGCTGCCGCTCGATGCGGATATGGAAGTGACGGGGCGCCTTGTGGTCAAGCTGTGGGCGTCATCCGATGCGCTGGACACGGACTTTACGGCGAAGCTGATAGATGTTTATCCGCCCAATGGAGATTTTCCTGATGGCGTGGATTTGAATATTGCCGACAGCATTGTAAGGGCGCGTTATCGTAATGGACCGGGAAAGGCTGAGTTGATGAAGCCGGGCGAGTCCTACGAATTCACTATCGAGATGTACCCGACGTCGCTGCTGTTCAAGAAAGGCCATCGCGTCCGGCTGGATATTTCGAGCAGCAACTTTCCGCGGTTTGATGTGAATCCGAACACAGGCGAGCCGTTGAACGATAATCGGCGGATGCAGGTGGCGCACAACACGATCTACCTGGACGAAAAGCACCCTTCGCAGATTATTCTGCCTGTGATTCCGGCAAAATAATCCGCGAGGATCGTGCTGAGTTGGTGAGATGTTGAACTACGGGTTGGCGATGACGCGGATGTGGGCCATCATGCCGCCATCCTGGTGCTCGCCGATGTGGCAGTGGTAGACGAAGTCACCGATCTCGGAGAACGGAATGGAGACGGAGACGGGCGTGGCTTTGCAGGTTCCGTCGCGCCACTTAATGATCGACCCATCGCAGGATGCATTGCCGCTGGGGAGGGTCACGTTGTCCATCAAGGCTCCGCCATCGCCCACCGGAGCATTTTGTGGCAGAACGAGGAATTTTGTCTGGTGCATGTGGAAGTTGTGCGCTTCGCCGGCTACATTGACCAGTTCCCACAGTTCTGTCGCAGTCTGGTTGCCCGGGGCGAGGGGAAGACAGACGTTAATGTACGCGGGGTTGAACGGCGTGATGTCCTCGAAGGTACCGGAAACGGGACTGCCCAGGGCATCTACCTCTTCGTAGCCAAGACCGAAGCCGTTAGGATTGTTCGTTGGGATTCCAAAGAAGATGCGGCGATGGTGTCCTGCTGGAAGAGCGGCGCAGTTGGGAGATGCGATCGAAGCCGCGGGCTTGGACTGGGCCGCCAGGCGCGGGGCAAACTCCTGGATTTGTGGCTTCGTGAGCGCTTGCACCTGCTGTGCTGCAGAAGCATCGAGGGATACCGGGAGGGAGCCGGATTTTCCTGCGGCAATCTGCTCTGCGTCGGCGATGGGGATGGATTCCGTCATGCCCGGATACATGGCTTTTGCAGCGCCACCCAGAACGCCTGAGGCAGAAAGCGCAATCGATGCGGATGGTTTTACCTTGAGAGCGGCGATCGCGTTCGAACCGCTGCCTGAAAACACGAGGTGCGCCATGTTTACTGATGGCCAATCGTCGCCTGCGGGGCCAGTGTTCAGGTCAGTTGTCAGAAAAGTTGCGGAGGTCAGATGCCCGGGTTGGAACGATCCGAGAAAGATGTCGGCGCGAGAACTGGGGAACATGACCAGATGGGTGGCGCAGATCGGCTCAGACAATCGGTTTGGCTGTTTTGGTCCGGGACATGGAGTGGGCTTGAAGCGTCCGCCGACTGCCATCTGGGTGACGTCGGTGCCAGGCGGCGGCGCGAGCGCAACGCCATCGAGCGAGATCACCTGGAAATATACGGGTGCATGGTCCTGATCGTTCTGGATGGTGAAGTCGTAGGAGCGGCTGGCGGCGCCGTTGAGCATTCTCCACACTTCACCGTTCTGGCCATCGACATGAAGCGTGGGATAGACCTCGCCGTTGAGGGAGAAAAACCATTTGCCGCCGGTGTAGTTCGGTCCGGGATCGGGTGTTTGCGTGGCGAGATTCTGCCCGTTACAGGAGCCTTGGCGCGTGTCGCCCGACTGGGGAAGCGGGGCGCAGAACTCCGAATCCTCCTGGTCTTGCACCTCTCCGTTGGGCAACACCTGCATGTCGCGAATATCCATGTAACGGACGGAGAACGTCGGCGGCAGGGTGAAGTTGCTGGTGGTTGAAGCTTCGTCCTGAATGGAGCCGATGGCAAGGATGCCTTCGAGGCCTTCAGAGATCTGGTTGACTCCGAGTCCGTGTACGTGGGGGTGGAAGTAGAACAGGCCCGAGGGATGGTTGGCTGGGATGTAGATGTCGTACTGTATCGGCTGATCGGTCGCAGTCAAATCAGGATCCACCATCGGCGGGAGTTTGCCTGACGGATAGCCAAGAACGTAGACATAGTCGCCGTAAGTGGGATCGGAGGCGTCGGCCTTGCGGGGCTCGACGATGAGGCCGTGCGTATGGATGTTGGTGGGATTGGCCATCAACATCTGGTTCATCATCGCATCCGGTCCATGCGCGTATTCGTCGTCCGCGGGAGCCGGCGGCAGATGATTGATGAGCTTTATGCGTAAATGGTCGCCGGGCTGCAATTGCAGAACCATGCCCCCATAAGAGGCTACGGTGCGGGAGTCGGCCGGACACTGATCTTGCACAGCGACGGATGTCTGGCAGGCTTCGTACACCCACGCCGTGGGGCTGAAGGCGCCAAGCTTGATGGTTTCGGGTCGCGCAATGAAAAGGAGATCGAGCAGGTGATTACTGCTGGAAAAGCTAGGCGGGTTGTTAAAGGTTGGTGCAGCAGACTGGGAGAAGCAAAGCAAGGGACTGGCACACAGGAGTGCAGTCAGGACGTTCCGAATCATATTTACCCCGTTCGCACTTCAGCCGATTTTGATGCGGCAGTCGCGCGGACAAGTTGGATTGGAAAAGCTTCCGTGGGCGACCAACATTCGCGGCCGTGATGGCATCTGACGTGGTGTCTGCAGCCCCACTGCCAATCTGACGAAGAAGGAAGTCTCATGCCCGAAACCAAAATCCAGAAACAAAATTCGGATCAAAAGAGCGATAAAGCCGTCCAGGAGCTAATCAAGGCGCTGAACGAAGACCTGGCTCGCGAGTACCAGGCGATCATCGCTTACACCGTCTACAGCAATGTGCTCAAGGGCGCGCAGTGGATGAACATTGCGGGCGAGTTGAAGCTTCACGCGGCGCAAGAACTGCAGCATGCGATGATCATCGCCGACCAGATCGACTACCTGGGCGGGATGCCGACGGCGACACCGAAGGAAGTGAAGCTTTCGGAAAAGCCGGAAGAGATGCTGCGGTTCGATCTGGATAACGAAACGGTGACGATCAAGAATTACCGGGAGCGTTTGAAGCAGGCTGAGGCGCTCGGTCACTACGCATTGTCTGAGCAACTGCGCACGATCATTATGCAGGAGCAGGAGCACCAGCACGATCTTGCTACGGCATTGGGGATTGATGTGCCGCGAGTGTTGGGGCAGGGCGCATAGCGCTCACGATGCAAATTGGCGACGCGCCACCCTCGGGTTGCGTGTTTTGGCGGTTTATTGGTCCGGCATTCTCATTTGGACATAGAGGCGAGAAAGCCCTCAGGAGCTGAAGCCCGCATTATTTTGGGCGTCTTCGGCACGACTGAACGTCGTGCCCCGACACGTTCAGCGTCCTTTTCAGGCTCGTTTCCGCGCTGCTTCTTCATAAACCGCAACGTACTCGCGCGCCGGTTTGTCCCAGCTGAAGTTCTGGGCCATACCGTTCTGCATCAGTTGCGACCACTGTTTTTTGTCGTAGATCGCGGCCAAGGCACGGTCGATGGCATCGAGGAGTGCTTGCGCTTCATACGGCGCGAACTTGAATCCGGTGCCGGTGTTGAGGCCGGGATTCCATTCCTCTACGGTGTCGTCGAGTCCGCCGGTCGCGCGCACAACGGGCACGGTTCCGTATCTGAGCGAGTAGATCTGGTTCAGCCCGCAAGGCTCGAAGCGGCTCGGCATGAGGAAGATGTCGGCGCCGGCTTCGACTTTGTGCGCGAGGGCATCGTCGTAGCGAATCTGCACGGCGAAGCGGCCCGCGTTTGCATAAGCAAAGTCGCGGAAAAACTTTTCGTAGTACGGTTCGCCTGTTCCGAGAGCGACAACTGCCACGTCGCGCTCCGCCAGGCGACCGGCAATCTGCTCGAGCAGGTCGAAGCCTTTTTGCGATGCGAAGCGGGAGCAGATGCCGATGAGAGGCGTGGTGTCAGGGACGTCTAGGCCAAAGGCGTGAAGCAGGTCTTTGCGGCAATCGCGTTTGCCCGAGAGATCCGCTGGCGTGTAGTGGGCGGCAAGATTGCCGTCGGTTGCCGGATCCCATTCGGTGTAATCCACGCCGTTCAAGATGCCGTGCAGGTCGGCGTCGCGCTGGCGGAGCGCGCCGTCAAGACCGTTTCCGAACTCCTGGGTTTGAATCTCCTCTGCATATTTTGGGCTCACCGTGGTGAGTGCGTCGGCGTAGACAATGCCGCCCTTGAGGAAGTTGAACGTGTTGAAGTGTTCCAGCTTGTCATAGGTGTAAATCTCCCACGGCAGCAGCAGTTGTTCCGTGGTTGCCGGGGGGAATGATCCCTGGTACTCGGTGTTGTGAATCGTCTGGACCGAACGGCAGTTTTTGAGCGCCGGATCGGCACTGTAGACGGTTCGAAGGAGGACAGGAATCAGCGCAGCCTGCCAGTCGTGGACGTGGAAGACATCGGGAACACCGATCAGTTTTGTCGCTTCCAGTACGGCGCGGCAAAAGAGGCCGAATCGTTCGGCGTTGTCGCCATAAGCGTCACCGTTGTTGCCATAAAGACCTTGGCGTTCAAACATTTCAGGGCAGTCTATGAAGTAGAACTTCACCCCGTCGTGTTGACCGCCATCCACGATGCCCACGAAACGGTTGCCATGAGGAAACGGTATGGTGATGGATCGGACTGCGTACTTTGGCTCGCCGGTGAGATGAGGTCGAACTGCAGTATAAAGTGGTAGATAGACGGCAACTTCGTGGCCAAACTTTAAGATTTCCCTGGGTAAGGCGCCCACCACGTCTGCGAGTCCGCCCGTCTTTGCAAACGGAACGCACTCAGACGCGGCGAAAACAATCTGCATCGTTTTTCTCCTTGCGCTGCACGACTTGAGGTGAGACTGGAATGGAATGAATCGAAATCCTACAATCGAGCTCTAGCATTCGAGCCGGGGACAACCGTGACAACCGCCAAGTCTACACGCTCATCCTTTGACGCGTGTTTTCACGGCAAGGATTCCGCATCTCTCTGTGTGCAAGAATCATCTTTCAACCATGCCCGCTCCTCATCCTGACTTCGAAGTTCGCGTAGCGGTCGATTCTGTCCGGAATGCAGCCGGCGAGGAGCTTCTCGACAATCCCATTTTGAATGCGCTCCTCACGGATCATGAGTCGCTGGCGATTAGCGTATTCCCAGCTCGCCGTTATCCTGCAGCGATCGGTCCGCTGGCCGGCACCGCGGGTCAGATGCAGGCAAGTTGCGACGCTCTTCGAGGGTTGGCGGGTGCGGGAGGTTTGCTCGCTCTATTCCTGCATGATCCCCCGGCATTGCCGCAAGGCTGGAGCCTTTTTCGCGGCGGGGTTCTTACCCAGATGATTTGTCGGGAGCCGAAGTTTGACGAGGTGCGCCCGCCTGGCGCGGGTATAACCCTGCGCAGGCTTGGCGTCGCCGATGTGCCGGTGATGATGGAGCTCGCCGCGCTCACTGAGCCCGGGCCTTTCCGCGAGCGCACCATCGAGCTGGGGAATTTCTACGGCGTCTTTGAAGAGAAGCGGTTGTTGGCGATGGCGGGGCAGCGCCTGCGGGTGCCGGGATTCGTTGAGGTCAGTGCCGTCTGCACGCATCCCGAAGCACGAGGGCGAGGATACGCGGGCGTGGCGATGCGCGAAGTGATGCGCGACATCGCATGCGAAGGACGCACGCCCTTCCTGCACGCATTCGACGATAATCCCGCAATTCGTCTCTATGAACGGCTCGGTTTCACCCACCGCTGCAGTTTCCACCTGGCAGTGATCAGGAACGGCGAATAACGACGGCGCTCATGCGATTGGCCGGATTACGGAGAGGCAGTCGGCGGGCCGATGTGACCAAAGAGATTGCTAAATGTCCCGGGAAGCCAGTTTTGAACGGACGAGATTACGGTTCGATATGGCCCCGGATCGACTTCGCGTCCCGAAACGCTGAAGGACGAAAGAATCTCTTGCCCCATTCGTTGCAGAGAAGCAAGATGGATGATGTGAATGAGCTTGCTTCCGGCACTCTTCTCGGGCACTACAGAGTCGTCCGCCGGTTGGGCCAAGGCGGGATGGGCGTAGTCTACGAGGCCGTTGACCAGAAGCTCCGCCGTCATGTCGCGCTCAAGCTGCTTACTGAAGCATCCCGTAACAACAGCGATTCACTGCAGCGCATCTGGCGCGAGGCGCGTGCGGCTTCGTCACTGAACCATCCGGGTATTTGCACAATCTATGAACTGAACGAGTCCTCAGAGTCTCCATTCATCGTCATGGAGTTCCTCGAGGGAGATAGCCTGGAGAAGCTGTACAGCCCCCGACCCATGCCCTTTCCGAAGGTGCTCGAGCTCGGCATGCAATTGGCTGATGCTCTCGATGCCGCCCATCGCAAGGGCATTCTGCATCGCGATATCAAGCCCGCAAACATTTTTCTCACCAAGTCGGGACAGGCTAAGCTGCTCGATTTCGGGCTCGCAAGGCTGGATGAATCAACGAATGGTTCCCTTGCGACTACCAACGCTTCGACTGTCGTATTTCTTGAGACTGCCGAGGGGTCTTTGGTTGGCACGATAGCTTATATGTCTCCGGAGCAGGCGCGTGCCGAACGTCTCGATGCGCGAAGCGATCTCTACTCTTTGGGAGTTGTTCTCTATGAGATGGCAACCGGGCAACATCCATTTGCCGGCGCATCGCCTGCCGTGGTCTTCGACAAGATCCTCAATCACCAGCCTCCCGCACCTCGCACGCTCAATGCGCAGCTTCCCGTCGAGTTTGAAAACGTCCTGAACAAAATACTTGAGAAGGATCCGGAGCTTCGCTGCCAATCGGCCGCCGAGCTTCGCGCCGACTTCAAGCGTCTGCGGCGCATGGTTAGTTCGGATGGCGACGCCGCACCTCTTCCATCGCAGATCTCGGATTCAGGGGCAACTCATCCCGTTCAGCCACCGATCGGGGTCAATTCGTCGGGCGTAAACGCTATATTGCCAGCGGGACGCTCGCTGTCTGCTGCCAGAAATTCATGGAAGCTGGCCATTGCGTTCTCGATCGTATTGGCGGCGGGATTCGCCGCCTGGCATTTCTGGCCGCGTCCCAAGCCCTTCAATTCAATTTCGGTGAATCAGATCACCAATGTCGGGACGATTGAAAGGATTGCACTCTCCGCGGACGGGCGCTTTCTGGCCGAAGTGAAGAACGACAACGGGCAGCGCACACTTTGGGTGAGAAACACTGCGACCAACACCGATGCGCAGATACTCGGCGCAATTGCCACGGATTACCTCGGGCTTACCTTCTCGCCAGACGGAAACCATCTGTATTTCACGCGTGGAACTCAGGAAAACGGCACGCAGCGCGATCTCTATGTAATGCCCGTTCTTGGAGGAACGCCGAGACAGCTGATTATGAACGTGGACAGCCCTGTGAGCATCGCGCCCCAAGGAGACAGGCTTGTCTATGTGAGGTGGACGCCCGAGTCGAAGAACGAATTCTCCGAAGTCCGGGTTGCCGACAAAGAGGGCGGCAACGAACGATCACTTTATACGTCTATGGAGCTGATCCAGGCACCGGTATGGTCTCCCGACGGAAGCCGGATCGCGTGGCTCCAAACGGAACCAGAGACGACGAGGATCGCGCTCACCGTGATGGAAATCTCTTCGAGGAAACTGGCGACTATCGCAGCACCGGCGGATGTTTTTTTCGAGAACCCCAACGACGGTTACACTACCCTCGCTTGGTTGCCCGACAATCGCCGTTTGCTGGTGCTCTACAACAGGCAGCATACTGACCGAGCCCAGATCGGCGTCGTGACGATACCGTCAGGAGAGTTCCATTCGGTTACCAACGACGTGAATTCCTATAGCCAACTGGCGCTCTCGGGAGACGGGCGAACATTAGCAACGGTGCTGACGAATATCGATTCCAGCATCGCCCTTTATGGACCCGATGGCGGTGTGCCAGTCTCAACAGTGCCTCTCAGAATTTCACCGAATACGATCGCCTGGGCCACCGAGGATCGCCTTCTCTTTATCTTGAGAGGATCGAGCATCGGCACAATCGATCGTGCGACCGGAAGCGTACACAACTTCGATGTTGGCGAGGTCACTCCCGGAGACTTCATCGAAGCATGCCCTGACGGCGAAATCCTGTTCACAGGCGTCCCCAGGAGCGGCGGCGAGGCACGTCTGTTCCGCATGAGCGGAGATGGGGGAGGGATAACCCAGCTCACCGCAAGCGGAATCGCACGAAATCCCAGCTGCTCCCCAGACAGCAAGGTAGCGTATTTCAGTCTGGGAACCGACGTCGATGTTTCGCTGTGGAGCGTCCCCGTCGCCGGAGGGACACCGAGGAATCTGGTTCCACCTGCCAAATACCACATAGCGACGGTATTGCGAGATGGAACGGGAGCTGTTCTGTTTGCGATACGACAGGGAAAATTCAGTGCAATGATCACCGACCTGACTTCTGGGCGCAACCAATCGCCCATTTTCGTAGACCAGGGCCTGGGGAACCTTATGGAGTTATCGCCAGACAATCGGGCTTTTGTAACCGATGTTCTCCGGGGTGCCGGCAATACCTTGCTGGAGCAACCATTCGACGACTCTCCCGCGCACACGCTTTTTAATCCAGTGCCAGAGACGTTAATCGATTTTGGCTGGTCGCCAGCGGGGAAGCAGCTTGCCGTCGAGCGTCTCAAATCAAGCTCCGACGTGGTATTCATCACCGATCAGGCAGGCAAGGAAACTCATTGATGGCGCCCGCTTCTTTCTGCTGGGTCTCGCTTCAAATACCTTGGAATACCTGTAGACATCCTTAAGTCCCAGGAGGGTGGCTAACCATAGCACCATCGCGAGTGCGATGCACGGCGCTTAGTTCGAGGCGAGGAAGATTGCTGGATTGGTCCGGAATGGCTCTTAAGCTCCTGATAACCAGAGGCGCATGGTTTTGGGCTGCATGTCATGGCGGCGGCCTCGTCGGCTAACATCGATTCGTGCCACCCAAATCCAGGCTCGGTCAAAACTTTCTGCGCGATCATCAGGCGATTCGTCGCATCGTGGCCGCCCTGGGCGATTGCAGCGGCCGCACGGTTGTGGAGATTGGGCCGGGGATGGGCGCGATCACACACGAGCTCTCTGCAAAGGCCGGGAGGGTGCTCGCGCTGGAAGTGGACCAGGAGCTTGCAACTCGTTTGTCGAAGGAGTTCGCGGGCAACGAAACGGAGCACCATGCACGCGCCGTTGAGTCGTCCATCGTTGACTCGAACGTGGAGATTGAAACGGTGGATGTGCTCTCGTTCGATTTTGCGGCGGCATCGGTTGCGGCCGGACAACGGCTGATTGTTGCCGGGAATCTGCCGTACTACATCACATCTCCCATTCTGCTGAAGCTGACCGAGAATTCGGACGTGCTGGATCGCGCGGTGCTGATGGTGCAGCGCGAGGTAGCCGATCGCGTAGCGGCGGAGCCCGGTTCGCGCGACTACGGCCTGTTGTCGGTCGCGGTGCAGTTGCACGGGCCTGTGGAGCGGTTGTTCACATTGCCGCCGAGCGCGTTCTCGCCGGCGCCGGAGGTGCACTCGACGGTGTTTCGCTGGAGGTTTGCTCCACGCTTTCAGGAACTGGAAGTGAATCGCGAGAACTTTCTGAAATTCCTGCGGCAGGTGTTTGCCCTGAAGCGGAAGACACTGGCCAACAACCTGCGTGCAGCCGGAATGGAGGCACCGGTGGTCGCGGCGGTGCTCTCCGATGCGGGGATCGACCTGAAGGCGCGCGCAGAGTCCTTGTCGATCGCAGCGCTTGCCGGGTTGTGGCGGGTTCTAAAAAAGGCAGGAGCCACTCCGACGAACGAAGTGGCTCCTCAGATTGATTGAGACGGGTTGAGGCAATGCCGAACTGCTCTAGTGGTGGCCTCCGCCACCTGCCGGCGCTCCACCGCCGCCACCGACATGACCTCCGCCTCCTCCTCCGCCGCTGCTGACGTGACCGCCTCCACCTGCACCTCCGCCGCTGGACATGTGGCTCGCGGCGCTTCCGCCGGAGTATGAGTATCCGCGGCTATATGCGGGTGCGTGGTAGCCGGTTCCCGAGTTAGCCCAGGGGACAAATGCTGATCTCCCGTACCCGATTCCGGGATTGCCATAGCCAGAGTTGGACCCTCTGAACCCGGACGCGGTGGACGGGTTGTAGGTTGGACGCGGCGATAGAGGCTTGAGCGGTTCAACGGTGTTGCCGGCGATTGTTACCGGTTTCCCAATCACATGGGCCGGATTTGCAGTTGGTGAACCGGGGATGCGATTGACGGCGATAACGGGATTGGGCTGGTAGGAACCGCCGCCCCTGATCGGATTGCCCGGCCGAGGATTGGGCCCTCCGTGTGGACGATGGGGAGGAAGATAGCGGGGCGGGCGGTTGCCGATGTTCCAGCCCCAGCCGCCGGTGATCCACCAAGGATAACCATAGCCCGGGGTCCAACCCCAGCCGAAGTCGTCATAGTAATTCCAGTAGCCGCTGGTGTAGGGCAGGTAGCCCCACTGTTCACAAGAAACCCAAATGTAGCCGTACTGCGGCGATGGGACCCAATTGCCACAGCCATAGGGATCCCAGTTTCCTGAAGCCGCTTCAGCGGGAGACCACACGTAGCCCTGGCCGGGAACGTTGTACCAGTTGCCATTGGCGTCAAGATCGCCCCATGCGGGATTGTTGCTGTTTGGTTCGCTGCCGCTGGCAGCAGTCTTGGTGGCTTCCTGCGACGTCAGTTCCTGATCGCGATCAGCGTTCCAGGCATCCCAGGAGTCGGGTTCAATGGTTTCCGCGAGGTTGTAAAGATTCGGGTCCGTTGCATTCAGGGCCACGCTTTCACCGCCATGCAGGTCGACGGAAAGGGCGTTGCCGCAATCAAGATGAGCATTGCCGGAGAACACGGCGACTTCACCGGGAGGATTGTCGAGGCTGATGCGCAACACCGTAAACCCGCTTGCGGTGACGGAACTCTCGCCGAAGCGGGCGACCATGCGGCTTGCCGAGGTATCGCCCTGCATCTCGAAGTAAGCCAGGCCACTCTTGAGCAGCAATTCCGCTTTGCTGGTACCCCCGTCCTGCCGGAGAGCTGCGATTTTGAGCGAACTGTTCGGCGAGACGCGGACTACGCTGCCGTCGTCAAACTGCAACTCGGCCCTTCCATCCTCCTTGGCCGTGATCTCGGTTCCTTCGAACAGGGGAGTATTTGCCAACGCCGGGTCGGCTATTACCTGGTTACCCTGGGACAGCTGTACGTCTCCCGCGACGAAACTCAAGCGGGCGGCGCGTACATTTGGATCGGGCTGGTGCGTGCCTGGATCGGGCTGCTGTGCGCCTGGAACGGGCTGCTGCGCGCCGAGGGTTACGGCGGCAACCAAAAACAAAGCCAGCCCCAAAATGCCGGCGGCTGGCCTGAACCAAACCTTGTTTAATCTATTCACGGAGCCCCCACCCTTTCTTTTTCGCCTCCGATGATCGATTCGCATCGCGAGGAGCCCACAATTAATCAGACAGTCACAACGGTGGAAAAGTCGCGCCGAAGACTTTCTAATTACAATCGGCTCAGCTGCCGGAGCGTGCCAGGAGCATTCGGGCTCTCTTTCTAACTCTTTCGAGGACATGTGGATCGTCTTCGAGGCGCTCCAAAATGTCTCGAATCGCGCAAATCTGCTGCAATCGGCCATCGTCAGAGGCCTCAACAACGAACTGGATGGCCTTATCGAGGCCTAGCGGGTCGTGCTGCAGCAGCAACTCCAGTCGTGCGCCTTCAATCAAGGTCGAACCAACTGCCACGAGGGACTCACCCAAATCCTGGATTTCCCTGACGGAAGAGTAGTTGAACTCGCAGCCACCCTCCCCATCGGGACCACTGTAGTTGATTTTCTTCAATCCCTGAAATGCGACTTTCAGGTGGCTTTCGCACTTGCCATGCAGGATGCGGCTGTCATGCACGGTCTGGAAAACATGATTGGTGAATTCACTGCTCAAAGTTACATCGCGGTCCACCTTGGCCGGCAGGATTGTTCCGTCTTCATCGCTGGGCTTATTGCCGCCCTCCGCGTGGAAATGGCCGCTGCCGTCGGGATGGAGCACCAGGGTCCATTGAGCGGGGTAGAGACCGGGGTTCGAGTAGTCGACCCGGACAACGGAGGCGGAATCGGCAAGTAGAGGCAGTGCCACCAGAAACGCAACCCCGGCGAGCCATGCAATCTTCATCGCCCGCCCCCTTGGAGAGCAATTGTCTGAGCGGTATGCAGGTGGCAGATGGCGATTGCCAGCGCATCAGCAGCGTCGGCAGGTTGGGGTAGCTCCGGCAGATTCAAGAGCCGGGCAACCATGAATTGAACCTGTTCTTTTTTTGCCAGTCCGTAGCCCACAACTGCCGACTTTATACTGAGCGGCGCGTATTCTGCCACCGGTAAGCGGAGTTGCGCTGCCGCCAGCAAAGCCACACCACGCACCTGTCCAAGTTTGAGCGCCGACTTGGCATTGACGGAGTAAAAGACCTCTTCAATGGCAACGACTTCCGGTTGCCATCGCTCCAGTTCCAAAGAGAGCGTTCGGTGTACTTCGGCAAGCCTTTCGGAAAGCGTTTTCGACTTGCCGAGGCGGATGGCTCCGGACGTCTTGCAAACAATGCGGGTCAACGGACCGGAATCGTCCGAATCTACTACGCCGAACCCGGTAATCTCTGTTCCACAGTCGATGCCGAAGACGCGCATTCGCCTGCAAGTTTAAACCCAGAGACCGTTTCATGGCTGCCGAGAAAAAACGGGAGTCACACTGCAAACGCAAGATAGAAACGGCGCAAAGGCTGAACTGAGGTGGCAGACTTCGTCTTTTCGAAATCAGGCGGGATGCATTTGACGGGATTTTCCTGCGGAGACTCTTGCGCGCAGATTTTCGAGGGATTCTCCGACCCGCTCATTCCAGCGGAGTTGGCTGGGTTGAGTGTCTTCGATGACGCGATCGAAATTGGTGAATCGATTGGCGTTCTCTCCAAGAAACTTTTCCAGCTTGTCTTCCAGAGCAGGAGTCCCAGTATTGGTGTGAATGCAAATGGTCCAGAGACCGGTCTTCTTTTTGACCGGCTCCCAAAGCTGCTGGGGAATCCAAAGAATGTCCTGGCGCATGAAGGGGCGGAGGGCAAACCCATCGGACAAGATTCCGAGACCCTCGCGGGCTAGGGCTCGGAGCGTGCAGCGATCGAATCCATGACGAGGAGCGACAAACAATCGCGGACTGAGGCCGTTTCCGCGAAGGATTCCAAGACCGGAGCGAATCCACTGGCGCTGCAGCGATTCTTCGACGCCCGAGAATTCGGTTTCCTGGTGAAGCCTGAGGAGTGACTTTCCATGGCTGGTGCAAAGGTGGCGATAGCCATGCATAGCGATTGTGGCTCCAGCAGCTTCCAACGATCGCATACGGTCCCAGAAATCAGGATCGGGATCCTGGAGTCTGAGTGCCGGGTCCTGATTATTCGGGACAACGGCAAGAATCGGCGTTACCCCGTAGCGCGCAATGATGGATAGGAAACGCTCACATCGATCACTCAACATGGTCGGACACACGTCATCAAAGCGAATGAGGTATTGAGCTGGATGCGGAGTCATCTCAGTACCCGTGGCCTTTCGCAAGAGAGTACGGGAGATGTTCCCTTTGTGGATGGATCGACAGAATTTGCCGATAGGGGATCGAGTTTAGACGGGGCCTCATAAAGTGCGCTTGCTTCTCTCTTTCTCCATCCGGAAACCTGCACTCTCCCAGCACCTACGGAGCGGCACGAAGAGAATGTTCGGATCTAGCAGTTGCGCATTGAAGATTGGAATTGAAGTCGGCTCGTGATCCCGGAGGACGGGTCGAGCGGAGCTTCCTGGTTCCCTTGTTCAGAGGGGTATGGAAGAGGGGGGGCCTCGCAGAAATTGAGAAGCTGAAATAAATGCGGAGCCGTTTAAGTTCACGTTTGACTTAAAGCCGGCGAAGATCCTTGAACTCGCCAGTTGAAACGAGGCCGGCGAGTCTTGACGGATTCGCGTCTTGCTCGACACGACCAATGCACGAGATTCCGGCCGCTGGAATTGGCGATTGAAGAGACCGGGTTGTTGGTCGCTCCCCACAGGGAAGTCATCGACGCGCGCAGCCCGGAAGGATCCGTAACCGTCGTTGAGCCAGACAAACAGACGATGATGCGAGAAGGGATCTACGACGACTAGGTCCGCGGAGCCATCGTGATTGACGTCTACAGCCGAGATGGTCAGGGCCAACAGGTTGGAAGCGAAGGTGATCTGGTTGACTTGCTGGAACCGGAAATGCACTTCGATTCGGAATGTATTTCGGTTGTGAACGAGGATTGCGCCGTCAGGATGGCTGTCGTGGTTGAAATCCGCAGCGACAACCGAGGAACCAAGTAAGCCGTTGGAGAGCTCGCCGGAAAAGTTCACACGTGCAAAGGCATCTCTCAGTCCCTCCTGCGCGTGGAGAGCGGCAGCTAGCAGGAACATCGCGAGGATGACGATAGTTCTGATCAGAAAGCGAAAGTCGAGCATGCCTTGAATGGCCTCAGCGGCCTAATTCTGTTGGATGTTCATTGGCGATTGTATATCACGCTTGTTTTCAGGAATGTCTTGGCTTCGGAAAAGTTGGTGCGGTTGGTCAGGAAGAAGCTGTTTGGCTGGCAAGAAATTGTCAAAATTCCGAGCCGGGTCGGCGCCGTATTTCAAAGGTGATTCCGGATGGAGCCCGTGCGAGTGGTTGAAGCACGGCCTTCAGAACAAATTCAAAGTGTTCGTCCATCCAACTCATCTGAACCACGATCGCACGCAATGACGAGTTCTCAATGCGGAAAGACAACCAACGGCTCCATGCGGCCACGTGTCAATGAGATGAATACGTTGATGCCGGGGCCACGGATGGGCTGGTCCAAACCGCGCCCTGGAGTGTCTTACGAATTCAGGCGCCGAGCGCCTCTTCGATAGTGGGTGCGGTGGGAATGAGCGTATCGACCTTGGTGAATTTGAAGAGCTGAATGACGTTCGGGTTCGGTCCGACGACGATGACGCGTATTCCCTTATTCCGGCAACTGATGAAGTGGCTGACGATCGTTCCCAGGGCAGAGGAGTCCATTTGCGGGACTTTGGAGATATCAAAGACGTGCAACGCGGGGGTTTCTACTCCGGGAGCCGCCTTGAATTCGAAAATGTTTCCGAGCGCGACCTGCTTCATGGAGCCGTACATATCGCGTGCGTTAAATGGCCCGGTGACGCGGTAGATCAGGGTGCGGGGGGCGTGGCCTTCAATACGTTCGATGGTGAATGTGGCGCTCTTCCAGAGCTCGGTGTGCGTGGTCGACATTTGCATTGGATTGTAACGGGCACGCGGGAGGGGGTGGAAGGGGTTTGTTTCGGCAGGATGAACTGGACCGGCGGCCGTGTATTGGTTGAATTCCGGATTCCAAGTGATGTGGAATTGTTGAGGCTTCCGAATTGTTTCGTGGGCGGTCTTTCAAAATTCGCAGGGCGTCTCACCCCGCATGCGATGAATTAGTTCTGGCCTGGCGCTGTTATTCAGGTTCGAGGAGCGGCGATGGCTTCCTCGATGGATGCGGCCATCGGTATAAGGGCATCGACTTTTGTGAATTTGAAAAGCTGCAGGACGTTCGGGCGCACACCGACGGCAACAACGCGAACCCCCCTGGCGCGGGAGCGAATGAAATGACTGATAACCAGTCCGAGACCGGAGGAATCGAGAGTCGGAACCTCGGTGATGTCGAAGATGTTGAGGGGTGGACGTTCTTTGCCCGGCGCCGGTTCAAACTCGAAAATGTTGACAACAGCGAGCGGTTTGAGGACGGAGTACATGTCGTTGGCCGCGAAGCCTCCAGTGAACCTGAAGATGAGTACGCCTCTGTCCTCATCCAGGATGCGTTCGATGGTGAACTTTGGACTCTGCCACAGCTGCGTTCGGATGGTGGGCAATGCGGATCTCTCCCTGAAACTTCTGCTTGAACAGATAGGCTCACTGGCCCGAGATAATTCGGCGCGGCGAATGGTAGATCGTCCACATGCAGCCGAGGCAACTTCTGGATTGTACTGGTCGCATGGGGGAGCTTGAAAGAGGTTCCGTGAGTAAGAAAGGCATTGACCTCACATACCGCGATAGAGCGGTTGCGGGTAGGGCACTCGGCGGGGCGGCTGCAACAGCCTTCTGCGGCCGAATTTCCTTAGACGGACCCAGTCAAGAACTCGTCCACAGCAATGCATCAACGTTGACCGATGCTGCGTATGTTGCAGCCCGAACTTCGATTGTGTCATCGTCTTGAACTTCTGTCTCGGACGTCTCGACGACGTGAGTAGACGAGCGAACTCAGATTAATTGCGGATGCTCGGGGAGAATCCATTGACTTTGCGGACTAACCGGAGGACGGGGAGGCCAAGAAGGATCAGGGCGGTGCCTAGCAGCGAACCCTTGAGGTTGCCGGCGTAGCTGTAGACGAGGACGGCTGCAGCGCAGAGGACGAAGATGGCGGGGAGGATGGGGTATCCCCAGACGCGGTAGGGACGGGCGAGATCGGGTCGGCGGCGGCGATACACAAACACGGTGGTGGCGGTGAGCATGTAGAAAAGCCACTCGGCGAAGACGGCGAGCTCGAAGTGCTGTTGGAATTGCGAGAGAAAAAGCAGCAGCACGCTGGAAAGCAGTCCCTGAACGATGAGGGAAGTGGATGGGGATTGGAAGCGCGGGTTGATGCGCGCGAAGTGGCGGAAGAAGAGGCGGTCGCGGGCGGCCGCGAAAGGGATGCGCGCGCCGGACATGATGGTTCCGTTGAGGGTGACGAAAATGCTGAGGGCCATGGCGGCGGCGACGAATCCTGCGCCGCGCGGGCCGGCGACGATGGAGAGCGCGGCGACAGCGGGGCGTTCGCTGGCGGCGATTTGCGCGGCTGGCAGGATGTATTGGATGGCGGCATTGGTGGCCATGAAGAGGATGCCGACGATGAACAAGCCGCCGATGAGAGCGATGGGCAAGCTGCGCTCGGGGCGACGGACTTCGCCAGCGACCATGGTGAGGTCGTTCCAGCCGTCGTAAGCCCACAGCGTCGCGATGAGGGCGAGCATGAATCCGCCGAAGCCGCCGGTGGCGGTGGGCAGAGACGTGGAGAAGTTGTGCAACGAGCCGGTAGCCGATGCAAAGCACAAAGCCACAACGATCAGGATGAGGATGCCTTTGAGGATTGTGAATACGAGTTGGAAGTCGCCGGCTTTTTTGATGCCGAGGTAATTGAGGCCGGTCATGAACCAGGTGACGGCAATGGCGAAGACCTGAGACCAGAGTAGCGGCAGTCCGACGACGGGTCTGGAGAGGAAGTGAAATGCGGGGAAGAACTCCAGGGTGCGAGCGAGGCCGATGGTGACGGCGGCGATGGAAGCGGGCTTGGCTACAGCGAACCAGGTCCACATGTAGAGGAAGGCCGGGGTGTCGCCGTATGCGCCGCGGAGGTAGACGTATTCGCCGCCGGCGTAGGGGAGCATGGCGCCGAGTTCGGCGTAGGTCATGGCGCCAAAAAGCGAGAGCAGGCCGCCGACGATCCAGGCGAGATAGACGAACGCCGAGGAGCCGGTGTCGCGCATCATTTCGCTGGGAACGAGGAAGATGCCGCTGCCGATGATGGTGCCGACAACGATGGCGGTGGCTTGCGAGGCACCGAGAACGCGAGGAAGATCGGCGGGAGCTTGAGCTTGGTTGGCGACGGAGAAAACTTGTTGGCTCATGCGGTGATGTGAGGGTAGCACGGCACCTGCGGTGGCCGACTGCGTTGGCGCGTCGATTGGGCATAGTCAACCTCGGTGAAGTGCTGTTTATGACGAAGACAGGGCGAGGATCTCTGCAACGTCTTGATCCATGAGGCGTAAGCAAGCCGTGATGCGAATCACGGGCAACAGTGTTGCGACGGGGGTAATGTTTCGGGCTGCAGACGACCACAACCGCCCCACCCACAGGGCAGGGCCCCCGGCAGGCGAAGGAGGGTACATCACGGTCAGGAGGATCGGCTGCGTTAACCGTGAGGAGCGGTTGCTATGGACACAAACTGTTCAAAGTGTGGAGCACATCTCGCGTCAGCATGGAATTTCTGTCCGCGTTGCGGAAGCACCGTTGTGCACGAAGTACACCCGCGCGAGCATCAGCATCACCCGGCGCGCGGCGCGTTTGGCGGCTTGTACTACGGCCTCATCGCGGCCCCGATCCTGATCATCCCCGGCGTTTTGCTGTGCTTGCTTGGCTGGGGCATCTTCTTCGGCGTACCGATGATTGTGCTCGGTATCATGGCGCCGCTCATGGGGCCGGTATTGGGCATGGGGGAACACAAGGGCAAATGTCCGTCGTGCGGCACGCTAATGATCAGCATTGCCGATTCGAGGGAGCACGAGTGCCCGGTTTGCAGCAAGAAGTTCGCGATTGAGGATGCTGATGTGGCGCGGGCGCGGTGAGTCTGCCGCCACTCACCGTCGAAATAAACCGGCCTCTCAGGAATTTGCGGGGGAGGGCTTACCGGGGCGAATCTGAATTTCGTTTACGACGTGCTGGACTTGCGGGACTTTTTTGGCCAGTTCTTCTGCTTCGTTTCGTTCACGCGCGTTGTTGACCGACCCTCGCAGAGTGAGGGTATGGTTGTTTGCGAAGAACTTAATCTTTTGATTTTTCAAAGCTGGATTTGCAGATAGCCTGGCCTTGTATCTAAATTCGATAGCACTGTCGAGTTGTGAGGTTTGGGTTGCAGCTCTTTCTTCACCTTCAAGTCCGGCAGAGTCTACCTGGATTCGATCAACGATGGAGTAGCCGGGCGCGGTCTGTTGCGCGAGTTGCTCAGCACGCTGCCTGCGGTCGTTTGCGCCGACGATTCCGCTAAGGGTGATAACGCCGGCTTGCCGGTCTTGTGAGACTGTGACGCTGCGCAGGTCGTGCTCGTCAAGCGCATTGTAGACGGCCAGTTTTACGTCGGGATGGCCGCCACTCATACAACCGGCCAAGAACAGAGATGCCGCGAGCAGCATTACGGCCGCAGAGGGCAAAGCGGATTGCGAACCAACGCGCAGCATGGCGACTCACCTCGCCTAACACCAAATGGATGCTTTGCGACGATGAGTGGTTGCGCCTTTCCGGAGGTTCAAAGAAAGCGAAATTCCGCTGGCGTAATGGTCGAAGATGCCAAGGAGCACGAATGCCGATGCGCTGCAGGAAGTTGCAATCGGGGATCGATGACGCGTGAAGATTGCCTGAAGATGAAAAAATTGTTTAGCGCATTTTGATCTGGCGGCAAGGCGCATCTGGAACATAAGCGGCAGATGCGGTGTCTAACCAGACATGCGGCGCCCGATTCGATGATCCGCCTGCAGCAAAATTTCCCCTTAGCGCGGTTTTATCGACGCGGGTGTGCCGTAAAATCGCAAAAATCAGTGCCATGCGAGGGAAACCCTGGTGATTAACCGGTCTTTATGGGCTCGGATGTGCCTCCCCGGGGCGCTCTTGGCCGCGTGGGGATTTTTGCAACCATTGATAGCGCAGACGGGTCCGCCGACTCCGGCTACAGGGCCTCCAATTGACATCGGGACTCAGCCTGAAACGGGAACTCCGCCGGCGACAGGGCTGAGCGCGCGGCCGGCAATGTCTCCTGGAGATACCTACAAGGATGCGATGCGCCCGCTGGACGTCGTTCGGGGTTCGTTGGAGAACTGGTCCGACGCGGAGCTGGGTGCACTGAGCGCGGGAATGCATAAGGCGAAAGAAGCTTGCGACCCAGCGAAGCCGGAGGATTATTCGGGAGATGATCTATACGATCTGGCTCGGTTGTGTGCGCTAGGCCAGGACTGGAACGGCGCAAATACCGCGGCCCAGGTTTACATAACGAGCCGTCTGGAGGCGCATCGGACGCAGGCCTATGCGCTGAGCGTGAATGCGATGGTGCATATCAACGCGATTGACCTGGCGATGCAGACCACGAGCGAGATGCTCCGCCGTCTGCCCTATGACGCCGAGGTGGCATACGCCGTGCGATACATGAAGGACTACCTGGAGCAGGCATCGAATCCACTGGTGTTGAAGCTGGCGGCCGAAGAACATCCGGCGATTGTTGCGGCGCTGGCGCAGAATATGCCGTTGAAGGCTGAGCATGGCGACGCGATGATGAGCGTGGGCGCGATGTACGAATCGGCAATGGATCTGGCATTCCTGAATCGCTACATCGGAGATGAAGATGCTGCGCGAGATGCAACTGCCGATGTGGAGGGCGCATTGCACGAAACAGCCGCGCTTACCGCGGAAGACAGGCAGCGCATAGGCGCGGTCAGCACCCGGTATGGACTGTTAGGAGCACGACTGCCCAGTGTGAAGGTGCTGCGGGCGCTGGAGTCGTCCACGGCAAAAGCGCAGATCGATACGCACTCCGCCTCGGCGACGGTGCTGGTGCTTTTTCCAGACTGGTGCGGCGGTTGCAGAAAGATGATGAAGACGCTCACCGATTTTGCGAACGTCAATAAGAACACGCCGATCCATGCGTACGGACTTGTATTTGCGGACGATTCCGTAATTCCCGTTCAGTCTGCGCATGAGGAGCTACTGAAGGAGTTGCGCGGGACGGCAACGCTGGTGGTTCCGGACACAACGGCGCAGACGCTTGGAGCCACCGACTATCCGCTGGGGATTGTTCTCGACAGAACGGGCAGGATCCGGTTTATCGACGTACTTCCGGGCGGTGCGTTCAATGGCGGTGGATATATCGAGAAGGTCATTGAGCGTATGGCGGCGATGGCAGCAGGAACGAACGAATCGGCGAAGAACTGAATCTAGCCAGAGGTTGTTGGCTGCGATTCGTGGAAATGGCGCCAGATGGATTCGGCGGTTTTGCGGGAGACAACAGCGGCGAGGGAATCGGCGGTGGCTTGCTGTACATCGCGCAGACTGCCGAAATGAGTGAGCAGGCGCTGGCGGGTTTGCTGGCCGACGCCAGGGATGTTGAGGAGTTCTGAATCGCGGTCACGCATGGCGCGGCGCTGGCGGTGATAGCCGATGGCGAAGCGATGGCTTTCGTCGCGGATCATCTGGACGAGGTGAAGGACCGGCGAGCGGCGATCGAGAACTACGGGCTCGTCCTCGTTGCCGTAGAGGTAGATGACTTCCTCTTTTTTGGCGATGGAGGCCAGCGGTTGCGAGGTGAATCCGAGGGTCTCAAGCGCTTCGGCCGCGGCGTGGAGCTGGCCGAGGCCCCCATCGATGAGGATTAAGGAGGGCATCGGCTTGTCTTCTTCTTTAAGGCGGCGATAGCGGCGCGTGACGACTTCTCGCATTGATGCGAAGTCGTCGACGCCGAGAACAGTCATAATTTTGAACTTTCGGTATTGTGATTTGTTCATCTTGCCGTCTTCCCACACGACCATGGATGCGACGGTTTCCGCACCCTGCATGTGAGAGATGTCGAAGCACTCAATGCGTGCGGGGAGTTCGGGGAGCATGAGGGAATCGGCGAGAGATTCCTGGATGGCTTTGCGCGAGGGCTCGAGGACTCGGAAACGCTGGATGTAGGACTGTTTTGCGTTCTGCCCGGCGAGGTCGACAAGGGAGCGTTTTTCTCCGCGTTGGGGGACGGCTATTTCTATGCGGTGGTTGACGCGTTCGGAGAGAAGCGTGGCGAGAGCTTCCCGGTCATCGAAGTTGACGGGGACGAAGATGGAGCGAGGGACGTAGTGCTGGTCAATGTATAGCTGTTTGAGGAGGGCGGAGAAGACCTTTCCGGCGTTGAAGGGTATGTTGTTCGATGAGGTCTCCCAGGTCTCAGACTCAAGACCTGCGGCACCCAGTTCACTCGTTGCGCCTTGTTCCGTATTCACTGCTGCGGCTTCGAGAAGGCCTGGCAGGTCTTCCCAGAAAAATTCGCGGCGGTCCACGATTTTTCCGGCGCGGACGTGAAAGAGATTGACGGCGAGGCTGCCGTCTTCGAAGTGGTAGCCGAAGACGTCGGCATCGTCACTTTGTTCGACGGTCACGATGCGTTGTTTTTCCTGAAGCTGGTGGACCGTCGAGAGTTGATCGCGGAGGCGAGCGGCGGCTTCGTATTGTTCGGCTTCAGCAGCGGCAGTCATGCGGGTTGTGAGAGACCGCTCGAGTTCAGACTGGCGGCCTTCGAGGAAGAGCTGCGCGTCGCGCACGGCTTGCCTGTAGATTTCGGGTGTGGTGAGCTCTTCGACGCATGGGCCGAGACAACGATGGATGTAGTACTGCAGGCAGGCGCGGGAGTGGTATCTCGATAGATCGACCTTGCAACTGGGGACGAGAAAGCTGCGATGGATGAGTTCGACGACGCGATAGGCGAGATTGCCGGGGAAGTAGGGGCCGTAGTAGGCGGAGCCGTCCTTGCGCAGGCGGCGTGTGACGAAGACCTTGGGGAAGCGGTCGGCAAGGGTGAGTTTGACGTAAGGGTAGGTCTTGTCGTCCCGGAGAAGGATGTTGAAGCGCGGCTTGCGCTGCTTGATGAGGTTGTTTTCGAGAGCAAGAGCTTCGTGCTCGTTCGCGACGAGGATGTAGTCGATATCGACGGCCTCGCGCATGAGGGAGCCGGTCTTGGCATTAGCCTGGGAGGCTTCGAGCAGGTAGGAGCGGACACGGGAGCGGAGGTTCTTGGCCTTTCCGACGTAGATGACCTCGCCGTCGGCGTTCTTGTAGAGGTACACGCCTGGCTCGGTGGGCAAAAGCCGGATTTTCTCGATGAGATCCATGAGGAGAACGGCCAGAGAGCGTCAATCTCTAGGATACCGGGTGAAGCGAAAAGCCGCTTTCGACCTAGGGAAATGCAAAGCTTACAAGACAGGGTAAAAAGTACACAGTCGGAAACCCCGACGAGTTTTCCACAGATGAGGCGTAGTTGTTTTAATTTCAGTAATTTACGAGAAGCGATTCGTTTGGAGGGGGGAATGCAATGTAGAGGGCGACACGAAATGTCACCGCCCGCCTGTGGTGGTTGAGGGTCAGGCAAAACTGAGGCGGTAAAGGAATGGGGAGATCATGAAAAATTCAAATGGATTGTTGATTGCAGCTGCCGTAGCACTCATTGGCGTGACGGGTTGCACGACCAAAAACTACGTGAAATCCCAGACGGCGCCGATTATTGACCATACCAATCAACTGGACCAGAAGACCGCTGACAACAACCGTGCGCTGCACGACGTGGATGACCGCGCCACCGCGGGCATTAAACAGGCGCAGAGCGCGGCTGACTCCGCATCTCAGAACGCGCAGAACGCGACCAAGGCTGCCGGCGACGCAGACACGGCGGCGAACGATGCAGTGCACCGCGCAGACTCCCTGGACTCGGTTGTGAAGGGTCTGGACAACTACAAGTCAATGGCGAACGTAACGGTCAACTTCGGCTTTGACAAGGCAGTGCTGACCAAGGACGACAAGGATCAGCTGGACAGCTTTGCTGCGCAACTGGGTAGTGCGAAGAGCTACATCCTCGAAGTTACGGGTGGAACTGATTCCATCGGCTCCGCTGCTTATAACTACGACCTCAGCAATCGACGTGCAGATGCAGTGGTGCAGTACCTGGCCTCAAAGTATGGCGTTGAGGCACGGCGCTTCTACTTGATCGGCATCGGCAAGGATAAAGAAGTTGCTCCCAATAATACGGCAGAAGGGCGCAAGCAGAATCGCCGCGTGGAGATACAGCTGCTAAGCAACATGAGCAACGGACAGGGTCCCGCGACATCGCAGTCCGCACCGCCCCCTCCAAGCAGCAATTAGAGATCGAGAGCTTTTAGAGATCGTCGAAGCTGTTCATAGATTAGGAAGATTAAAGGCGAAAGCCGCAAAGATCGCGTAAAGGCGAAAGCCGAAATAAATGATTAAGGGCGTGAGCCGATATTTATAGATTAAAGTACCAAGATCTGCAGGCCATCCGGGTGAGCGCCCGGATGGCCTGATTTCTTTCTGGGGGCTAATTTGAGTGATTGAGTCGCGAGGGACTGCTGGTTTACGACGTTTGGCAAGTTAGCCAGTTAGCGAGTCGCTTCCAGTTGGAGGACGTGCTCGGCGCGGACCTGAGTTGCCGTGAACAGGCTCAGGAAGGGTGCGCTCTGCGCCGCGGTTTCGACAGCGGGACGGCCCTTGGCTTCTTGACGCTCAACGATGCAGACGACAGCGGCGATGATCATGCCGGCTTCGCGGGCGGCTTCGATGGCATTGATGGTCGAGGCGCCGGTGGTGCAGACGTCGTCAACAATGATGACGCGAGCACCCTCGCTGCAAAAGCCTTCGATGCGGCGTCCGGTGCCGTGGGCTTTCTCTGCTTTGCGAACGAGGAAGCCGTGAATCAGAGGCGATCCGGAATGCTGTTGTGCGCGCCAGGCGCTGGCGGTGGAGACGTTGGAGACGATGGGGTCGGCCCCCATGGTCAGGCCGCCGACGGCTTCGGCATGGATGTTGTGCTCTTTGAGAAGATCCAGAATTGCTTCGCCGGTGAGGCGGCCGCCCTCGGCATGGAGCGTGGTAGTGCGACAGTCGATGTAGTAGTCGCTGGTGCCGCCTGAGGAGAGCTTGAACTGGCCGAGCTTGAAGCTGGTGCGGGCGAGGAGCGAGAGGAGTTGTTGGGCGTGGGTGGGCATTGAAGAGATTGTAAAAGAACAGGGAATAGGGAATGGGGATTAGGATTAGGAATCCATTTCCAACCCGTCTCATTTCGCGCGTTTGCGAGAGGATGAACCGATCCTTGATCGGTGATCAGTTTTGCAGCAATTGGGATAATCCATTTGGCAAGTACGGCCGACTCTTCTAATCCCTGTTCCCTCTTTCTTTCACATCTTATCGAGGTGTTTGAAGCCGCCGGTGCCGAGGAGCATGAAGGAGAAGAGCATGAAGTTATAGAACGAGTGGACCATGGTGCTGGCGGCGAGCGAGCGGGTGCGGAGGCGGACCGAGCAGAGGACCAGGCTGACAAAGATGAGCAGGAGAAACGGACCGAGCGACCAGCCTGTCTGCGCGCCGTGCATGAGAGCGAACGGAACGCTGGTGAGCAGGGAGGCAACAATCATCGCCGAAAGGGACCACTGCGGGTTGTCCTGCTCGTCGAGCGGGCGTCGAGGGGCGCCGGCGAAATGTTCGAAGCACCAGTCATAAGCAGTGCATAGCGAGGGGAGAAGGAAACCTCGAAAGGCCATCTCCTCAAAAAAGGGCGCGAGGGTGACGCCGAAGGCGAAGAGGACCCAGGCAGCTCCGGGAGCGTGAAAGAGCTCGTCGATGGGCGCGTTGGTGGGGCCGGGCATGAGCACACCATTGATCATGGCGACGAAGAAACAGAGGACGGCAGCGCTGATGAGGCGTCCGGTGCGGCGGAGTGCGGTTGCGCCGTGCCAGTGAATTCCGTCGAAGAAGGGTTTGCGCCAGATGATGGGGAAGACGATGAGGCAACCGCCGAATGAGATGAGGTACTGCGCCGCCTGACTGCCAAGCGCGTAACGATAATCGGTGGCGGCCTGGGTGAGGCTCGTGATTCCGAACAGATGGAAGTGCAGGGCAAGCGGCACAAGCATCATGGTGCCGATCAAGCCGAAGACGACGAGGAGAGCCAGCAGGCCTAGGTTTCCTAGGTGTGGGATACGATCTTCGCGTGAAGCGGGCGACTCTGCGTGGACTGCATAGATGGGTTCGCGAAGGATTTCTTCTGCCGTAGGCACCGTCTCGATGAGCGCGGGGGTGAATGCGTCCTGCGATTGCGGGGTGTCTGGTTCTCCTGTCCATTCGGCGGGTGGTGCAGACATGTTTTCCGGAGAGGTGGAATCGTTCGAGCGTAACTCGGTTGGCTCGCCTGTTGGTGAGTCTTCAGGGGCGCGGGGAAGAGGCTCGGGGAATGTGCTCATGCGCGCACCGGTTTCTTAGTGTTGGATTTTTTGGTCGATTTGGGTGCTTTCGTTTCCGGCGCTGGAGGTGTTCGCCGGGAAGAAGACGTAACAGCAACCGCCGGTCCTTCGACGCCCTCTCGATTCGCTTCCGGTCGCTCAGGATGACAGCCATTTTTGGAAAGTGGAGCGTCCGACGGGATCTCTGCGAGTTTGCCGTTGTGAGAGGCGTAGTAGCGGGCGAGGAATTCGCCGGTGAATGAGCCCGGGGTCTTCGCAATTTTCGCGGGGCGACCTTCGCCTACAACGCGGCCGCCGTCTTCGCCGCCTTCGGGGCCGAGGTCGAGAATCCAGTCGGCGTTGCGAATCACGTCGAGATTGTGCTCGATGATGATGATGGAGTTTCCGAGGTCGGTGAGGCGGTGCAGGACTTCGAGGAGCTTGCGCACATCATCGAAGTGG
>Ga0210386_10000689_pt1 | contig 31138 bp, 35 predicted proteins | sample IncBWH32OmetaG_FD_160091 | JGI IMG/M metagenome (GOLD analysis project Ga0210386, IMG submission 160091) | Forest soil microbial communities from Barre Woods Harvard Forest LTER site, Petersham, Massachusetts, United States - Inc-BW-H-32-O ...
TGCGATGCATCCGTTCGTGGCGGCCGTTCTGCTCCGGATGCCCGGCCTGGATGCGCTCCGGCACGATGCCCAGCTTGATCCACCACACCGCTAGCCGCGACAGTCCCGCGATGGCCGAGGAAGCAAATGGCGCACCCTTGTCGGTGCGAATCGCCTCCGCCAAGCCATGCTCGCGGAAGGCTGCCTCGAAGATGGCCCGCACCCGCTCGGTGTCGGCCTTCTCCACCGCCTGCGAGCGCAGGAGATAACGGCTGTACGCGTCGGAGATGGTCAACGGATCCATGCGGGTGCCGTCGCCGCTCCGGAACCAGCCCTTGAAGTCGGCGCACCAGACGCGGTTCGATTCGTTGGCGTGCGCCAGCGGCTAATCCGCGGGGCGGATGATCGATAAACACTGAATGGACAGTAAGGAGGGTAAACTATTGAAAACGTTGGGAGACCGTGTCAAGGTAGCGCTCTAACCAACTGAGCTACGCGCCTTCGCGGAGGGAACAGCGGCCTAACCATCATATCAAGATTTGGCGGGGTACGTTATCCGGAAACCCTCCTTACCGCTTGCTCCCGGCTTCGCCTCTCCCTGCGGACCAAGCTCCGCGTTGGTTGCTCGTCGGGGCTCGCCCGTTCGGTGGCGCCCTGGCATTCTCTGCTGTAGTATCAGGCTTTTGCAACTGGAGTTAATAATCAGTAGTAGAGTATCGTCCCCCGCTTCTTCGCGGCCTGTAACCGAACATGAACCAACTTCGCGCAACTCCGAACCAGCTTACGCTTTTGCGCCTTTGCATCATTCCATTCCTGGTGTTGGCCGTCCTTGACGGCCACTACCGCAGCGCTTTTGCGCTGTTTGTACTGGCAGGTATTACCGATGGCCTGGATGGCCTCCTCGCCCGATGGTTGCAGCAGCGGACTGTCCTTGGACAGTACCTCGATCCGGTCGCGGACAAACTCTTGCTCAGCACATTGTTTCTCGTGCTGCATCACCAAGGCCTTATCTCCCGCCGCGTCACGGTCCTGGTATTTGGGAGAGACCTGGGAATTGTGATGGTCGCCGCCATTCTTTATGCCAGCATTGGCTTGCGCGACTTCAAGCCGAGCATCTTCGGCAAGGCCAATACGCTGGCGCAGATTATTGCCCTCCTGGCGGTGCTCCTTAGCCAGTTTTACGGGCCCGCCGGCGTCCTGTATGTTCGGCATCTTGCTCTGCTCGCCACGGTCGCGTTCACGGTGATCTCGGGATTTCACTATGCGTGGCTGATCACTCGCCGACTGAGCATGTCGGGCGCGCAAGTCAGCGGCTAAACCCCTTAAGCACCGGGCGCAGAATCAGAGTTCTTCCTCTTCATCCTGCGTTTCTTCGATTGCCATGTCGCGGAATTCGTTCGAGTCGAAGACTTCGCCGCATTCCTGGCACTCGACGTACTCGGCGTCCTCTTCGCGCGCCACTACGCGCACTCTGGGATGTTTGCAGGGGATGTCAATGGTTGGCATGTGAGCGTGGAAATTCAGGTGGTATCGGCAAGATTGTATCCGGGCCAGCATTCCTGTCAATTGAATTTGCGAATTCTGTGTTTTGAACTCCCGTCACCGCAATCCCCCCCTGAACTGCTGTCAGTCGAATTTACAGTGGGGGCTTCATTTGAATTCGGACGATTTCAGTCCTATACTGGATGCAGCGACCGAAGGGAGCTTCATTTGAATTCGGACGATTTCAGTCCTATACTGGATGCAGCGACCGAAGGGAGCCGGTTCCTGGCATGCTCAGACTCACCAAAAAGGCCGATTACGGGCTGATGGCGCTCAAGTTTCTGGCCGAGCACCCCGATTCCATGTCGCTCAGCGCCAAGGACATCGCCGAGGCGTACCACATTCCTCCGCAGCTACTGGCAAAAATTCTGCAGCGGTTGGCAAAGGAGGGCCTGCTTCGTTCCCATGCCGGAATGAATGGCGGCTACACGCTGTCTCGCAAGGCGAGTGAAATTTCAGCTTTTGAGGTCATTCGCGCCATTGACGGCCCGTTGTTCATCACGTCATGCGTCACGGTAAGCGGATTGTGCGACCTTACAAACAGCTGCACCATCAAAGAACCGTTAGCGCGCGTGAATGAGAGTATTTCTGACGTGCTCAAGAAGATTCGGATTTCCGACCTGGCCGAATTCGATCACGTACAGCAGCAAACGCGAGCCGGGCAGCGGAGCGAACAGGATCTGGTGAGTATCCAGACCACGAGCGCTTAGTAATTTCAGGTTTCAGGCAGGTACGACGCAGGAGAGTATAGAGGCAATGAGCACAACCCCCAATGGAACAGTCAGCGTACCGGCAGCAGTCCATCTGCCAATCTATATGGATAACCACGCGACCACGCCGCTCGATCCGCGCGTCCTAGAAGCGATGATGCCGTATCTCACGACGGTGTTTGGCAATGCAGCCAGCCGAAACCACTCCTTTGGATGGGAGGCGGAAGCAGCTGTCGACAAGGCCCGCGAACAGGTGGCCAAACTCATTGGCGCCACAGCCAAGGAGATCATTTTTACCTCCGGCGCGACCGAGTCCAACAATCTCGCGATCAAGGGCATTGCCGAGATGTACAAGGAGCGCGGCAATCACATCATCACCCAGGTGACCGAGCACAAGGCTGTGCTCGATACCTGTAAGCGCCTCGAGAAGTATGGCTACCGCGTCACCTATCTGCCGGTGAAGGCCGATGGCCTGATCGATATCGAAGATCTGAAGCGCGCGATGGATGACAAAACCATCCTCGTGAGCATCATGATCGCGAACAATGAGATTGGCGTGGTTCAGCCCGTTGCCGAAATCGGCAAGCTCTGTCATGAACGCGGCGTGCTTTTCCACACCGATGGTGTGCAGGCCGTTGGCAAGATTCCCGTGGACGTGAACGCGATGAATATCGATGCGCTCTCGCTCTCCGCACACAAGATTTACGGCCCGAAGGGTGTCGGCGCGCTCTATGTTCGCCGCCGCAACCCGCGCGTGCAGATTTCCGGTCAAATCGATGGCGGAGGCCACGAGCGCGGTATGCGTTCCGGCACACTCAATGTTCCTGGTATCGTCGGGCTGGGCAAAGCCTGCGAGATTGCCGGCCAGGAGATGAAGGCGGAAACCGACCGCCTGACTGCGCTTCGCGATAAGCTCAGGGCGAAGCTCGAAGGCCATCTTGACTATGTCCATGTCAACGGCTCGATGGAGCATCGCCTTCCCGGCAACCTCAACGTGAGCTTTGTCTATGTTGAGGGCGAGTCCCTCCTTATGGGTATCAACGACATCGCAGTTTCAAGCGGGTCGGCCTGCACCTCAGCGACACTTGAGCCATCTTATGTATTGAAGGCTCTGGGGCTGGGCGATGACGTGGCCCACAGTTCTATCCGATTTGGATTAGGCCGCTTCAACAGCGAGGCGGAAGTGAACTACGTCGCGGACAAACTGATCGACGTGGTTCAAAAACTGCGCGAACTTTCACCGCTCTATGAGATGGTGAAAGAGGGCATCGACATCAGCAAGATCGAATGGCAGGCGCATTAAAGCGAAGGCTTGGTCTTAAGTTTTGCGAAAGAACCGGTTTACAGGAGAAATAACATGGCATACAGCGATAAGGTCATCGACCACTACAACAATCCGCGCAACGTAGGCCAACTCGACAAGTCCAGCTCTGAGGTTGGTACCGGGCTGGTTGGCGCGCCGGAATGCGGCGACGTGATGCGTCTGCAGATCAAGGTGAACGCCCAGACGCAGGTCATCGAAGAGGCAAAATTTAAGACCTTCGGCTGCGGTTCGGCCATCGCATCGTCTTCGCTCGCCACCGAATGGGTGAAGGGCAAGACGGTCGATCAGGCAATGGAGATCAAGAACACCGACATTGTGAAGGAGCTGGCTCTTCCGCCGGTCAAGATTCACTGTTCGGTGCTTGCCGAGGATGCCATCCGCGCCGCCATCGGCGACTGGAAGAAGAAGAACGGCGTCGCCGAAGGCGCGCCAGCCGCACAGGTCGTCGCAGCGGACTGAGAAAGGTGCAATTCAAGGTACCACTATGTCTGAGGGCCACAAATCAGGGTGCCCCGTGTCCCGATTTCGGACATGGGCTAACCGGACGTCACAACCATGACGACAGATCAGTTGACCATTCTTGACGCAGCAAATCAGGCTCCCAACCAAAAGGGAATCCAGGTGACCGAACGCGCTCTCAAGCGCATTCGTGTCGCCATGGCCAAGGAGGGCGTTTCGCCCACCGAGGGCGGTTTGCGCCTGGGTATAACGGGTGGCGGGTGTTCAGGTCTTTCCTACAATATCCGCTTTGACTCGCAGCCGCGCGAGCGCGACCGCATCTATCAGTTCGACGATGTGCGCGTCTTTGTAGATCCCAAGTCGTTCATCTACCTGCACGGCATGGTTCTCGACTATGAAGAGACGCTCATGCGGCAAGGCTTCAACTTCATCAACCCGCACTCGACCAAGTCGTGCGGTTGCGGCTCGTCCTTTTCCGCATAGTGCTCTCCGCGCACGCGGATTCCATCTTCGATGCAGACAGCTGAACCCCAATCCGTAGTCGCGGCCTGTTGGTCGTGCGGCGCTTCCATGCCCAGCACCCAGTCTTTCTGCGAGCAGTGCGGTAAAGTGCAGGCTCCATCGGAGAACGTCGACTACTTCGCCGTCTTTGGTCTCCCGCGCAAGCTCAACCTCGATCTGCCCGCGCTCGAGCGCAGCTTCTACCGCCTCAGCCGCAAGCTGCATCCCGATCTCTACGCGCAGGCCGCGCCGCAGGAACAGCAATGGAGTCTTGACCAAACCTCGCTTCTTAACGATGCTTACCGCACGCTGAAGAATCCCATAGCCCGCACCGAATACCTGCTCAAGCTCGAAGGCATCGTTCTTGAGGCAGGGAAGAGCGACGATGGTACTTCGAAAGAATCGCGCGTGCCGGCCGATCTGCTCGAAGAAGTCTTCGAGCTCAACATGCAGCTCGAAGAGATGCGCATGAACCGCAAGATCGGCGAAGACGATCCTGCCCTCCGCACCGATCTCGAAAAGGCGCGCATTGAGTTTGAATCGCAGCTGACCGCTTCCGACTCCAACCTACAGGCCTCGTGGACACGATGGGACGCAGCTATCGATGAAGACGCTGTCGATGACAATTCGAGCACAATTAAAATCAAGGATGAAATGGTCGCGCTCCTTGACCGCCGCCGCTACATCCGCAACCTGGTGCGCGATGTAAACGAGGCGCTGGGCGCATGATTGAGGAAGAAATGCCCTTAGTACGAATTTCTGTTTTTGACTCGATGGCTATAGAAAAGCGTGGCAAGCTCCCCACGGCGGTCTATGACGCAATGCATGAGACCATCGGAATTCCTCATAAGGATCTCTTCGTGGTGCTCACGGCGCACCTCCAGGGTGAGCTGGTAGTCGATCCTCAGTTCATGGCTATGGAGCGCTCCAATGACTTCACGCTGGTACACATCACGCTGCGCCGGGGCCGCTCAACAGAGGCCAAGCAGGCGCTTTATCGGCGCATCGCGCAACTGGCGAAGGAACGCGCGGGCGTTGAGCCGGACGACGTGATGATCGTGCTCTCTGAAAACGATTCGGCCGATTGGTCTTTCGGCCGCGGCGAAGCGCAATACCTTTCGAGTCCGCCCGCATCCACCCCAGAGGCATCCAGTTGACCGACACCAAACAAGCCCGCATCGTCGGAATCGATCTCGGCACCACTAACTCGCTCGTCGCCTTCATGCAGGGCGATCACCCGGTGGTCATACCCGGCGAAGACGGCCTCAATCTGGTGCCCTCGATTGTCGCCATCCCCGATCCGAAGAAAGTTGTCGTCGGTTATCCGGCGTATCCCTATCTGGCTCGAACACCCGACCGCGTGATCTATTCCGCGAAGCGCCTCATGGGCCGCGGCGTTGAAGACGTCCAGGAAGAGCTAAAGCTTTTTCCCTTTCATCTCGCGCTCGACATTCAGCCCGGCGAAGTGCTCCGCATTCAACTCGGCGACCAGCAGTACACGCCGCCTGAAATCTCCGCATACATCCTGCGCCAGTTGAAGAAAAACGCCGAGCGATACTTCGGCGCGCAGGTCACCAAAGCCGTCGTCACCGTCCCGGCCTACTTCAACGACGCCCAGCGCCAGGCCACGAAAGACGCTGGCCGCATTGCCGGCCTCGAAGTGCTGCGGCTGGTCAACGAGCCAACCGCAGCTGCCCTTGCCTATGGTCTCGATCGCCAGAAGGAGGGCGTCGTTGCTGTATACGACCTCGGCGGTGGAACGTTCGACATCTCCGTCCTCAAATTGCAGGACGGCATTTTTGAGGTCATTGCCACCAACGGAGACACGCACCTCGGCGGCGACGACATCGACAATCTCCTCATCGCCATCGCACTCGACGATATCCACGGTGAGCTCGGCCTTGACCTTCGCTCCGACGCTGAAACCGTGCAGGCCATCCGCAAGGCGGTCATCGAAGCCAAGATTGCGTTGTCGGCCGCCGAGGCCGCGTACATCAGCGTCGATCTTCCCGACGGCACACCCTACAGTCGCGAAATCACCCGCGAGCAGTTCGAGCAGATCATTCAGCCGGTCATCGATCGCACTCTCGGCCCGTGCCAGCAGGCACTGAAGGACGCGAACCTCAAGCCTGAACAGATCGACGAAGTCGTCCTCGTCGGTGGTTCCACGCGGACTCCATTGGTCCGCCTCCTCACCGACCAGATCTTTCACCTTACCGAGCGCGGCAAGAAGCCGCACACCGAGCTGAATCCCGATGAAGTTGTCGCGCTTGGCGCCGCCGTCCAGGCCCACATTCTCGAAGGCGGCTCGGCGGCTACCGAGGACATGCTGCTTCTCGACGTGACCCCTCTCTCACTCGGCATCGAAGCCCTCGGCGGAGTCGTCGCCAAAATCATCCAACGCAACTCCACCATTCCCGCATCAGCAACCGAGCACTTCACTACGGGCGTCGACGGCCAGGCAAACGTGGCCATCCACGTCGTCCAGGGCGAGCGCGAAATGGCGAGAGACTGCCGATCCCTGGCCCGCTTCGATCTCAAGGGCATTCCGCCTATGTCCGCTGGCCTGCCGCGCATCGAGGTGAAGTTCCTGATCGACGCCAACGGCATCCTGCACGTCTCCGCGCGGGAGCAACGCAGCAGCAAGGAAGCCGAGATCGAAGTCAAGCCGACCTACGGCCTCACCGACGAGCAGGTAGAGACCATGATCCTCGACTCCTTCGACTACGCCGAGGAAGACTTCCGCCAGCGCCAGCTCATCGAAGCGCGCAACGAAGCCGGTACCATCCTCGCCGCCGTCGAGAAGGCGCCCCCTCACCCAGCCTGGCAGCACCTTGCTGACGAGGAGCGCGCGCAGATTGCCCTGATTTCCGACGAACTCCGTGTCCTGAAGGAAGGCGATGACCTGCCTGCTCTGCGTGCTGCCACTGAGGCCCTGGACAAGGCCACGCGCCGCTTCGCCGAGCTTATGATGGATTCCGCCGTCTCCAGCGCCATCCAGGGGCACACCATGAAGTCCGCGGGTGAGAAACTAGGAGAAGGCCCGACCGCGCCTCATCCATTCGCCCCGGCAGAGATCAAGTGAGAATCTAGACCGATGACCGACCAGAAGCCCCAAGAGATCGACTTCAGCAAGCCACCCGGCCCCAACATGGTGCGCGTTACCTTTGAGCCTGAGGGCCGCACCGTCGAATTCGAATATGGCACCATGCCCTACGACCACCACGGCAAGCCCATGTCTTTCCTCGACGTGGCCGAGAACTTCAACATTTTTCTAGATCACGCCTGCGGGGGCGTTTGCGCCTGCACAACCTGCCATATTTGGACCAAGGGCGGCACCGGCAAAATCAGCGAGCCGGATGACGACGAACTCGACCGTCTAGACATGGCTGCCGATCAGCAGCTCAATTCGCGCCTCGGCTGCCAGGCCGTTATCACCGGTCCCGGAACCTACGTCGTCGAAATCCCCAAGTGGAACCGCAACTATGTTTCTGAAGGCAAGCCTTTGACGCTAGCCGAAAGCAAATAGAGGAGAGCCCCGGCCATGGCCCGCGAAATCACCTGGAACGACGCAGAAGAGATCGGCATACAGCTACAGGAAAAGTTCCCTGACCTGGACCCGCTAACCGTTCGCTTCACAGATCTGCATAAATATGTCACGGAGATCGAAGGCTTCGCCGACGACCCAGGCAAATCCAACGAGTCCAAGCTCGAAGCTATTCAAATGGCATGGTATGAGGAATACAAGGACGCTAACGCGTAAGTAGTTTTATAATTGAAGTTAACTGTAAGTTGTTTTGTCGTGTACAAGCCGTGTACAAAAATGTAGGCTGCTTGGGATGACTCTACTCAAAAACGCCTTTGGTTCCGTTCGACCCGTACACGCGTCATGTCACCGGGTGCCGTAAGACAGATGACTCCTGCAACTGTCCAAAGTGGCTGTACGAGAGTCGCAGAGGGCAAACAAATTACGGAGTGCTTTTAGTTCCAAAAAATGTCTCTCCAGATTCATTCTCTAGCATAAGATCAGCCCCAAAAAAGGCGCAAAGCTACTTGAGCACGACGCTATCGGCAACAGGCCAGTATTTTAGGGAGCGGTCGTCTTCAACAGCTCGACAAGTTCTTCCATCGTCCAGGCATGTCCTGCGAGTCCTGCTTCCATCGCGGGTGTAACATGCAACGTGCTGTGAATGCGGTAGGAAGCGAGCCCGTCTTCCTTAATGAACACAAAGAGGTAGCAAGGCCACAGATCACACAAGCCTTGCATGAGCGCCACGACCTGCGGCAAAGGATTTGGCGACGGCGGGTGCCAGGTGCGCTGGGTTTCGCTTTGGGGACCTGGAAGAATACAATCCTCGACGCTCGGCGTACGAACTCTTGCCGGGCTCGAATCCCTGCCGAGTGCACCACCCCTACCGCACCCCTTGAGCCAAGGGTGGGTACCACTAATCTTGGAACGGGGCAGGAGCGCCGCCGGAGCCAAGAATCCTATGTTTCAAGTGACGGCGGGCTGGATTGACTACCCAGGGCTCGGAGAGCTCTTGGGGATGAAGGGTGCGGAGACAATAATGTCATCAAGACGTGAAATGGTCAGGATGCCGGGACGTTTGCAGGGCATGGGGCACGATGTCGCTTGCACGGTGTTCGCTGAAAAGGTATCGCTCCCTGGCACTGATGTCTATGAGTATGATCGTTCGTTCATTTCCGGTGCTCCACGAGACTTGCCAGCTGGCACATACACGCTAACGTTTGACAGAAGACTGCACTCTGTCCAGCGACATAACGGAGGAGCCTGGGTGTTTGCAGTCGCAGTGCAGCCTGCGTGAACCTGGCGCGTCAGTGGACGTGCAGGTGGGGGATACACCGGTCATAACGTCGTAGGGGAAGCTACACACGTCGTCTACCGCTTCACGGCCTTCTTCTGTAGCGCCCATCTCTTCTTTTGCGCCGCTGAAATCTTCGCTTTCGCTTCGGGACTAAGGGTGTGTCCAGCACGGCTCTTGGCAGGCTTCTTAACCTTCGCCCACCGCTTCTTTTGAGCGGCTGCGATGTTCGCTCGTCCCTTGGCGCTCATGGTCCGTTTGGCAGCTTTCTTGGGTGACCTTGCAGCCTTACCGTTGCCATCGGTCAACAGATGCCGTGCCTCTTGCAGACGTGCGATCTCAGTATCAAGTTCGATCAGGATTTCTTGTCTGTTCACGTTGCCTCCAGCGAACAAGGATAACGCCAACGAGTATTTAGGGAAACGATCAGTCCAGCCCACACTCCTTCACTGAACTGAACACGGAAAGAATGTGGGCACAGACGTTATCGGTTATTTGCAGCAACCACCGTCACAGCAGGCAGGATTCCCACAACAGGTTGAGACGGTCGCAGCCTGGGCTGATAGCGCGACAAAGAGGACTGCCGCAAACGCGAATACGAGTGCTTTGAGTTTCATAAAGATGATCTCCTTTGAAAAGGCTGCATGAGAGACATGCGACGCGATGCGCGTTTCGACGCGACGCATACAGAGCATAGGAAAAGGAGATGATCTAAACGCGGAAATCGTCTTTGAGATCAAAGACGGTAGGCTGGTAACGGAGGCCGGGAGTAAGTTCACGGCGGGACGCGGTGACCGGCGGGTTCGCCTGATGGTTGAGCGCATTCTGGGTCTGCGGAGGAGACTTCAACCGCTCCTGTTTGACAGTCTCTTTTGCCGCAACTGTAACCGAGATGTGGCAGGCCGGACAGGATTCGCTTGTATTGTTCGCAGGTTGCGGGCAGCAGGGCGATTGTGCTGGCTGACACAGCGGAAACTCTGCAGAGACGTGCTCCGCCCAAGACGCCGTCGTGATCCACAGGCAGGCCAAGAGCAGCGAGAAAATCGCCCGGAGGTGGCGGCCAGGTTTCACACTCAAACTGTAGCTCTTTCGCGAATGGAGGACAAGACGGTCAGATCATCGCGTTTACATCTTGTGGCCAACATGACTACCGTATCACTGACAGTGTTCGCAGAGTGACGCATATCGTACAGCGCAGTTCGTGACCTTGTAATTGGTCCAGTGCGATCTGGGCAAGCGTTTGTAGATGTGCACTATCTGCCTCGGCAGCATGCGTCAGCTTCTGAAAAGCAGCAAGGTGTCTAGCACTGAGAGACTGTCCTACTTTACATGCGCCCATGTAACCAGTCTACGCCGTGGCCTTCCGCAACTACGCTGAAGCAAAAAGAAAAGGCAGAGAAGGTCGCCCAACCGAAGCGGGAAAGTCATTTGCAACTTTCCCAGATGTCCATCCCGCCCTCTGACTGGCGACCATCCTTGCTCTAGTCTTCCTTGCATCAAGAGGAGCAATCAACTTCTCTATGGTTCCTCCCGGCATCGGTCCATTCTCCATGGTCTTTGGTTAACGGTGTCAACAGCATGAGAAGTCTACTCCCCGCTGGTGCCGGACAATCTAGGGACAAGCCGAGGGCCCCCGCAATGGCTGCAACGGCTCCGATGCTCTGCGAGATCAACGTGAGCGCGGATTTCATCCTGGGCTGCTCGCTCATGCCGTTTTACCAACCTGGCAGACATCGCGTCCAAACTTTGCTCGCCACTGAGCGCAGCAGACAAGTCCTCGACAGCTACGTTAAATAGGTTCACGAGCGTGTAGCCGACCACACACATCGTTGGATTCTACCCACAAGGTTGCCCATGAACAGTGGGAAACACGACGTCGTGGACCACTTTAGTGATAGAGCCTCTACGATAACCGCTCAAACCTATCAGCACGACGCTGGGGTGATGCAGGACGCGCTCGCGAGTTGAAAAGGTATTCAGGGTGTCACCGAAACCAGCGACGCCTTAAAACGCCGCCAGGATGACTGCGTGATGCGCTGGCCACGCATCCCCGACTCAGTTCAAGCTTCAATGATCGAAACCGCTACGTGACCGTCCGCGATTGTTGCGATTGCCTTCTTGCAGTGTGGACATAGCCTGCCGCCCTTTGAGTTCAGATAACCCCAGCTCCCGGCTGGGTAAAAGCGGTAGATACGCGCATGCTTGCGTCAGAGTCGAACACGGCTACCTCGACCCGCCCTGCGCCGAGCGCACTGGCTTCATGAGCACCTGATAGGACACGCGCCCCTGTGAGAGACCTCCGTGGGCAGGTAGCGCCGTGTTCCCCGCACAGAGGACACCTGATCGCGATCCACGATGCAGGCAACGTCTCGACCATCGCGGGGATGTTCTCCCGGCATCCTTTGCATCGGATCACGAAATCACGCCAGCTTTGCGGACCCTGGAACATGGATCAAGGATAGGCGAACAAGAGGCGAAAAAATATCGGAGAATTTGAGTGAGTCCTACACGGGGCATCCCCTGCGACAATCTGTGCAACAAATGGCGTGAATCCCCATCACGACTTCCACGACTGGGAAACTACGATGAGAGGCAAGAGAGACTTCACACGTCGCCCGAACGCAGATGGCACGTTTGACTCCATCTGCATGCGCTGCTATCTGACAGTGGCATCCGGTACGGCAACTGATCAGCTACTGGATACCGAACAATGGCACGAATGCGACCAGCACCAGCTTGTCAACTTGGGAGTTCAGATCGAAGCCGAAGCAACGTGAACGGCTTTTCAAGAAGCCTAGGCACTGGCTACATCAGCGGCACACACTTGCCGCAATGTGCCCCCTCCAAGTCTCGGTCTGTTGGCCGACGCACGCGGGGACTTCAGAGAGTGACGTGCGGGAGCGGTTTCCCAAGAGCCAACAACCAAGCGGCCTCTTCCTGTGCACTGCGTGGAATCGCGTCTGAAACCGCTTCTACGAGGTCGGCATGTCGCTGGCTTAACTCGTTGAGCACACCGACGATCATCCTGGCTCTGAGAGCGTTGCTGTGGCCTTCAGAGAGGTCGAGGAGCTTCTGCACAAACCACCAGTCAGAATCTATTCTGGAGTTGCTCTCAGGCATCCAGTTCCGTTCCGCATAGGAGACAAGATTCTTCGTGTAGTTCCAGAGCATCGAACACGATGAAGGCGAGCGTTCTGAGATGCGCCCGATCCTCCGCTGTCTGCTGTGTCACATCCGCGACGACAACTTTTTGAAACGCGGTGCGATGCGTGGAACGAAGTGACATGCCGAGGCCGCATCGACCTACGGACGGGCGGCGAGAATTGCGGTTGGAGTCGAATGCGAGGGAAGCGTCGCTCATAGATTTTCGCTGTACCGGCGCGTCGCCCGCTCATCTGAGCAAAATTGACCACATTGGAGAGTTGGGCATTCAGGCGCGTCCGGTTACCCGCGACAGATCAGACAACTAGCTTCGTGTTTCTCCAGAGCCTGGAAGGCTATTTGCGCGACCCTCCTGATGCGTACTTGGTCTCTTCTTGGCTGTTTGCCGGACTCAGCGTCAGCCTCTATTTGGAAGGCAGCCTGATACTCCTCGCGAAGCGATAGGACGACTATGCACTCACGCAGCACCCTCATGATCATAAGTTCATGGTGTCACAGTCGGAGAAGTTTACTCACCGCGGAGGTTGAGCGGAGGGGAGCATGTCTGGGTACAACTGACAACCAAGAGACGCGCCGTGTACAAGACATGTACAAGAACGATGTTGATTTAGAGCTTTTGTATCTTCTGTACAAGTTGAATGTGCAACTTACAGAATCGACACGGGCTCAAAAGCATGAGGAATACAAAGACAACAAATAAAATCGAGGGAAGACCTCGGCGGCAGGCTCAAGTGTCAGGATGGACGGAGCGATGATGCAGTTCCGCGAAGCGGATATTTCCTTTAAGTTCTGGGCAACATTCTTTGCCCTGTCGGTTCCATCGACCGTCTAAGTAGCGTCAACGGTGCCAGAGCAAAATAGCAAACGGCCCCAACGGCTAACAGCCCATGAAAGCCAACGAATAAAATCCCGGCAAAAAATGTCCCCAAGGCAGACTTCAAAGTACACAACCTCACAAGCTTACTTTCTCTCACGAACAATCAGGAGCCTACGCTCGCCGATACACTCCACGCTATAGCACATTCTGGGGAGCCCCGGGGCGTGTTCCCATTGTGGAACTCATCGCCATCCGAACGCCCTGCGGAATAGGCCAAAGTCCGCTGACTTTCCCTCTTCAAATAAATCCAAAGAATGTCAAAGCGCACCGGAACCTCCTGGTCCGGCAACTGCCGCAGGTAATGCCGGGCGAGCCGCCGCAGAGTCCTCCGCTTGTGTTCGTCCACCGACGCCTCGGCGGTCGCCACCGCCCTCGTCGTCCGTGCCTTCACCTCAACAAAGCAGATCGTATCGCCCTCCCACGCCACCAGGTCAAGATCGCCTCGCGCAATCCCCGAGCGCTATCCGCGCGCGGTAATAGTGAACCCCTCGCGCCGCAGGTAGAAGAAGGCCGCTCACTCGCCGCGACTTCCTGTCGCCAGATGTTGGGCCTCTGTATTTAGCTGCGGCGTGTGAGCATTTCGACGAGCCACCGCGCGGTCACACGCATTCACCAATTCTTCAATCCAACGCAAGCGCAAAGATGCAAAAAGGTTCATGTGCGACCATTCTCAGGCCTTGAAGCGATTCGGCCAAGGCACTATGGTCACGTACGATCAGTGAGCCGCACGCAGCGATGCCAGTCGTTCCTGCAGTTGCTGCTGATACAAGCTTTGCGGCTGCACGTGTCTGCCTGAGGAAATGACTTGGCCCTCCGGCATTCCAGGCTGCGGCGGAGTGAGCAGAGCTTTCACACCGAAAGCCCAGTTGTAGGCAACCGCGGGAGTCTCAACCTGATAGCTATCCGCGTCGCAGTTCCACAGAACGTTGTTCGCTCCCGCCCATCCGTGCCCCGTGCCCATGCTGTTGCGATTGATTACGTTGATCGCGCCTTGAATGCGCAGGTTGTCATACAGAATCCCGGTTGCCCAGCGCTGGTGCGGACCGGCATCCAAGTGATATCCCTTCGCCGAGCAGTTGTAGAAGACGTCCGGCCCGGCGACACGCGCCTGTGTCATCCAGACATGGTTAAAGTCGCCGGTCATCGAGCAGTTCTCGATAAGACTCTGCTGCCCTTCGAAACTGAATGCCTGCGGCGGGCTGCGCGTCTCGGGTGTATGAATCTCGATACCCTGGACATCGGTCACCGTCACGGCGCGCGCATGCTGCCCAATCTCGACAATATTGCTGTAGTGTGTTACTACGATATTGCGCATCCATGCATTTTCGACGCTGGCAAGCTGCGCGAAGAGCGAATCGAAGAACCCGCCCCCAACAAACTTCGGCTTGCCGCCCGACTCATCATAGGTCTGCGGATTCCCAAAGCCGGGCGTCTTCTCAAAAGCGCTGCCATCGGTACGAAGATTCTCCAGGCCGGAGTGGTCGATCCGATCCGGGAAGTTGTAGCGGAAGACGAATGCGCCTTCTTCACGTCCCATAGCATTCGTCAACGGCGCATCCAGCGTAATACGCTCGCCCTGCGTCGTATGCTCAACTGTGACAATGCGCCGGTCAAAATGCAGCGCCATCGTCGGCGGCCACTGCCTAACGGCGCGTCCATCCTTGCGCGGCGGAATTTGATCCATCCCAATCATGTGGATAAACGCCGGCGTCATGGACCACTGAACGATGACGCGATCTCCCACCTTCAGGTCATGATCGTCATCGACTGTGAGCGTGTTGCTCCCGATCGGCACATACGTATTAAGGACCGAATGGGTTGGTCCGGCATGCTGCCACTCGCCCGCGCCCCCAATGCTTACCACCGTGTGTGGCAATCCTTCCGCCACCAGGAGCGTATCGTGCTCTCTGGTGCCCGATCCGCTCAGCACAATGCCGGCGGCATTCAGGTGCACCGTACCTGCGATGTGATACACGCCGGCACGCAACAATAACGCGCCGCGAAAGCCGCCCGCATCCAGCGGTTGCTTCGCCAAGTCGTCGAGAGCCGCCTGAATTCGTGGCGTATCGTCTCCAGACGGCGCCGGGTCAAGTGTGGCCTTTACTGCGACATCCGGAATTGGCTTCAATCCGGTCTCGTAACCGACGCTCGAAAAGTCAGGGACGCGATTCCCATATTTATCGCTGCCATACACCAGCTTTCCATCCTGAAATGCAATCCAGCGAATCTGCGCTTTGTCAGATTTCCCCGCGAAGACCGAGGCCAGGCGCGGAAACATCGTGAGCACAACCAGGACAGCAAGGAGAAGAGGAACTCGTTTCATGCGAATGTCTCCATGTTCAGGCTGGCGGTGTTGCTCGCCTCGCGATCTAGATGCCCCGATCTATCTACTCAGACGAACAACCTCTGCCTGAAGCCGCTCTGTAATCTCTTCCGCGTTCAACTCCGGTCCGAATGTAATCGGCATTCCAACCCTCACCCGCAACTTGCCTGAACGAAACCAATGCTGTCTGCCCAGCTTCATCTCACCCAGCCCGGCAAGCCCAACCGGCAGCACCGGCACCATCGACTCGGCAACCAGCAACCCAATCCCCGGCCGAAACCTCTGCAACTTTCCATCTTTCGATTCGCGGCCCTCGGGAAATACCAGCACGTTGTACCCATGATCGAGCGCTTCGCCCGCGTGCTGAAAGCTCCGCCGGAATCCCGCTCCGCGCGGCAGCGGAAACACGTTAAATACGATAGTCACAACCAGATAGGTCAGCGGTCCCAGCGCATTTAGAAACCATGATCCCCGGTTCCGTCGCTTGCGCCAATCGAGCAGCATATTCGCCGCCATCGCCGCCGCAACGTGCCGCCGCATCCTGCCTGGAAGGGCATACAAAACCAGCGGAGCGTCGTAATCAGTGACATGATTTGCAATAATCAACAGTGGCTGATCTGATTTCAGTTCCGCATCTCGCTCTACCCGAGGCGCGGCCAGCAGCCACGCCAGCGGCCGCAATACGCATTCGATGAACCCCACGCGCACAGCCCGTACCGGCCACCACCAGGTCCATCGCGGATAGATATCCTGCTGCTCGCCGGGCCTCACTGGCACGCTGGTTTCTTGGGGCACGCTTGCCGCCTCGAAATCCAGCCCCAGCTGCCGTCGCAAGTCGCCGAGCGTAGCCGCCGCCTCCAGCGCCGCATCGCTCAAGGTCACGCCCATGCGCTGCTCCAGCTCTGCCTGCAACTGCACGCGCCCCAGGCTGTCGAGCCGCAAGTCTTCCGAAAGCCGCACGTCGTCTGAAGTACTCTCGGGCCTTGCGCCCGTGATCGAGAGAATCAGCGCCAGCAGCGGATCGGCGCTCGCAGCTCCCGATCCATTCTCAACACGCTGTGCATTTACCCACTCCGCAACCTTGCGCCGTTGAATTTTCCCGGTCGATGTCCGCGGCAAATCCAGCTCCGGCCAAGGCCTCCATTGCCGCACCCGCTGAAACTCCGCCAGCCGCTGATTGGCCGCAATCACCGCCTGCTGCGCAGCCTCTCGCGATCCACGAAACAGCAGTACGGCGACGAGTTCCGTCCCGCTGGCCGTCGACAGCGGAACCACAGCGGAGGCCTCCACGCCAGCCTGCGTATTGAGCGCAGCCTCTACATCTTCCGGATGGATATTCAACCCCGACGACGTAACAATCACTTGGCTCTTGCGCCCCAGAAAGTGAAGCTGCCCCGCCTCATCGCGCTTTGCCAGATCTCCGGTCGCGAGCCAGGGAGACGCCGACCGCTCCATGGTCCCATTTCGCCACGTCGCGGTCGAGACCATATCGCCACGCACAAGAATCTCGCCATCTTCACCAATCTCGACGTCGCGTCCCGGCAACACTTTCCCGATCGTGCCTTTACCAACTTTGAAAGGATGATTCAAGGTAATCAGCGCCGCTGTCTCCGTCATCCCATAGCCCTGAATCGCGGCAAAGCCGAGGCCATTCCAGAAAGATTCCAGTTCAGGCGAAAGCGAAGCCCCGCCGCACACAAACGCCCAGAATTTGTAACCAAAGATGTGATGAATTTTCCGGAAGCGCCACCAGCGATTCCAGACGCGCTCTTGTTTCGCTGCATCCAACTCCCCTTGCAGTCCGGGATACCGCGCCATCAACGAATCGCGCAGCAAATCCAGCACGCGAGGCACAGCCGTCAGCACCGAAATCCGCTCGCGATGTGTTATTTCGATCAGTCGCTGCGGCTGAAGGCGCGATTCGAAATGCACCTCCATTGCCAGCAGCGGGGGAATCCACAATCCCATGAACTGCCCAAAGACGTGGCTCAGGGGAAGCGTGTGCAGAATGCGCAGCGGGTGAAACCAACGCTCGTATTTCAGATATTTACGCATCTCGCGCTCCATGGGAGCTAGGCTCGCCAGAACATTGCGGTGCGTGTGGACAATGCCCTTTGGCTCCGCGGTCGTCCCCGACGTGAATAGAATCTGAAGTGTCGTATCCAGCCCCAATTCCTGTTCAACCGGCGCGCGAGACGTGCTCAGCGCACTGCCAAACTCTTCAAACGCGATGCTCGCTGTCTCCGGCGCAAGCTGTCCCAGCAACTGCGCGTCGCCAACCACCAGCCGAGGACTCGTATCCGCAATCACCCGCGCTGCAAAATCCAGGCCTCCCGCAGCATCCAGCGGAACGGCGATCACGCCGCGCATCACGCATCCAAAGAGGGCCCCAACCCATTCAACGCCGTTCTGTCCCCACAGAACCACGCGCTCGCCGATGCCGATCTCGCGCCGCATCAGTTCCGCGGCGAAGCGCTCGGCCAGCTCCGAAAGATCGCGATAGGTTGAAGGCGTGCGCCGGTTCCCGCGATATGTAACAATCGCGGTGCTCTTTCCATGCCTGCGAAAGTCGTCGACCAGCGTCGCCAGGTGGGACCGCATGTCTCCGTCATTCCCTCATATGCGCCATTGAACTAGGCACGCGCAAAGTCGATAAATCCATGCAACGGATCAGTGCGCACCAGCTTCACAGTCAGCTTATCGGCCACATCAACCCCCTGCTGTCCATGCACCAGCATGCCGTCCACGTGTGGGTTCAGTGTCCGCACGAACGTTCCGCGATCTGTAACGCCGGTCACGATAGCGTGGAACACTTCACCAATGCGATTGCGCATAGCTACCGCTGCAATCCGCTTTTGCATTTCGCGCTCCACCTTGCGTTCTGCCGTGGCTTTCGTCGTGCAATTAGCCGCAACGGCCGCCAGTTCGTCATCGGAATAGGGCGAGGGCTCGCCCACGATCATCGCTTTCACTAGTCGCTGCGTCACCAGGTCTGCGTACCTCCGGTTGGGGGCGGTAGAATGCGTGTAATCCTCAACTGCCAGCCCAAAATGTCCCTCCGGAGGGTCATCCGGCCGTTCCAGAACATATTCACCGGGACCCATCAGTTTCACAATGGCCAGAGACAAATCGGCAAAGTGGTCGGGATCTTCCACTTTTCGGCTGCAAAGAAAATCGTTCAGTGCCTTCGAGTCGGGCTCCGCGGGAAGCTTCGTGCCCATCTGCGCCGCTAACTCCAGAATCCTGTCCCACCGCTTCGGAGTCTTGACGATTCTCCGGATGGACGCAATGCGCTTCTCCCGCAGGGTTCTCGCGACCACTCCGTTGGCGGAAATCATAAAGTCTTCAATCAGCTCGGTCGCAGAGTTTTTCTGCTGAGATTGGATTTCGATCTTGTCACCCTGCAGGACAGCATGGGTTTCAATGGTCTCGATGTTCAACGCTCCACGTTCGTAGCGCTCCGCGCGCAGCCGCTGGGCAATCGCGTTCTGCAATTTGAGCTGCGCTTGGAGCTCCACCGAGGCCGCGACTTTCGCCGGAACCTCCGCTTTGCCATCGAGCCAGGCGCCCACTCCGTTGTACGCCAACTGCGCTTTGTTAGTCGCGAGCGCCGGATAGACCCGGCTCGACACCACGAGGTTCTTCGTATCCAGAACGAATTCCGTCACCACGCACGCGCGATCCTGGCCCTCGAGCAGGGATGTCAGCCCCGTCGAGAGCTCCTCAGGCAGCATAAGGAAACTTTTGATCCCGGAATAGACGGTCACCGTCTCAACCGCTGCGTGACGATCGATCGCCGAGCCTTTCGGCACGTATGCATCCACATCCGCGATCCCGATCAGCACGCGAACATCGCCGTTCGCCAGCGTTTCCGCATACTCGATCTGATCCAGGTCACGCGACGTATCGTTGTCGATCGACGACCACAGCAGATGCCGCAGATCCTGGACAGACGCTTTCGGCCTCGGAGGAATTGTCTTCAGCCCTGTAAGCTCCTGCGCCACCTCCGGCGAAAAATCCGGCTCGAATCCATGCTCGATCATCGATTGGCGCGCAGCGGCTTCGAGATCGAACGGGTGATGGGTGCTCATATCCCTCCAAAAGCGTCAATGAACACCCTACACTGTTGCTCTCTGTGTATCACCCCAAGTATCACTCGCGGAGTCCGCTACACTCCCGGCGCCTCCAGCTGCTTCACGTCGTTCTTCAGGTCTTTCTTCAGATCCAGCAGCAGAGCTTCAATCTGCTCTTCGCGTTCGAGCAGCGCAAAGCGGTCTTCCAGCGAATCGTCGCCGAATATCTCGCTCGTCGCCGCATTCTCTGCTTCAGTGCCCACAATACGCGTGCGCATCCGTGTGATGCTCGCCGCCCGGTCGGTGCTCTCCACGGCGCGACGCGCCTGCTGCGCTTTGCTCACCACCCGCGCCCGCCTGTGTTGCGCAATGATCATCTCGCAGCGCGACCGCGTTTCCTGCAGTTTTTGTTCCAGCTTGCGCAAAGCGTTCTTCAACGTATCGGCCTCGGTCTTCTGGTCTTCGAGTTGTTGCACAAAGCCCTTTGCCATCTGTTCATGGCTCAGCGAGCGCTCCAGCGCGCCCCGCGCCAGGTCGTCCGCGGATTTTTTCACCGCCAGCTCCGCCTTGCGCTTCCATTCCGCGGCCGCGTCTTCATGTTCTTTTCGCTTCTTATCGAGAACATGCTGATCGGCAATCGCAATCGCCACTTGGGTCTTCACCTGCATCAGCTGGTTTTCCATATCCAGAACCAGTTGCTTCAGCAGCTTCTCCGGATCCTCGGCCTTCTCGATTAGGTCGTTGATGTTGGCGCGTAATAGTGTCCCCACACGTTCGAGCAGTGCCATGGTCTTCCTCCTCGCATCCTCAAGAAATTGAGGACGGAGAGCCCTCGCCCTCCGCCCTGGTTATTCACTCCTTGCCGTCGATTGTCGTGCTGCCGTTGGGCCGCGCGCGCATGCCCTTGATGTTCGACATCAGCTCGCGCATGTCCATGCCTGAGAGAGCCTCGAAGAGCGCCGGCACCTGCGCCGCGATCTTCGTGATGTCTCCCGTCAGCTTGTTCACGCCCGCCGCGCTGTCGTTGCCCGTCGAGACGATAGTGATCTTATCCACCTTCGACAGCGGCTCCGCCATGGCGCGCACGACATCCGCCATATTCGTGATCAGCCTGTCGACCACCGCAGCCTGGTTCCACTCCTGGTAGGCCCCGGCCTTCACGTTCATGGCCTTGGCCTCGGCTTCGCCTTTCTGGAAGATCACCGCCGCTTCCGCCTCGCCCTGCGTGCGGATCGCCGACGCGCGGCCCTCGGCCTCGGTCGCCAGCCGCATTTTCTCGGCTGACGCAAGCGCCTCGATCCTCTGTCGCTCGATCTCCGCTCCTTTCAGCACGGTCGCGATCAGCTCTTTCTCATGGCGCAGAATTTCCGCATCCTGCACCTTGATCTGCTGCTCCTTCTCGATCTGCTGAATCTTTACCTGCTCCGCGGTCACCTGCTGCTGCATGATGTTGGTCTGGATCTCGTAGGCCTTATCGGCCTGCGCCTCCTGGCGACGGCTCTGCTCGGTGAACTGGGCTTTCTGGATATCAAGATCGCGTTGCGCCTCGGCCTGCTTGGCCAGCGACAATGTCTCCGCCAGCACTCGCTCCTGGTCCGCAGCCGCCTTCGCAACCGCCGACTCGCGCAGAGCATTCGCCCTGCGGATTGCCGTGTCGCGCTCTGCTTCAGCCGCTGCCACGTCGGCATCGCGCTTGATGCGAACGATATCCGGACGACCCATATTCGTGATGTACTCGTTCTTGTCGCGCACCTCCTTGATCGTGAACGACACAACTTCGAGCCCCATCTTGCTGATGTCATCCGCGCACGTCGCGCGCATGCGATCGCCGACCATCTCTGGCTCCTTGACGATCTGCTCCACCGTCAACTGCCCGATAATGCCGCGCAGGTGGCCTTCCATCACCAGGCGAATTAGCCCTTCGCGCTGTGGCGGAGTTTTCGACAGAAACTGCTCTGCCGCCGTCAGGATCGATTCCTGATCGCTGCGCACCTTGATCTGTGCGACCGCTTCCACCGTCACCGCCACGCCCTGCTTGGTGTACAAGTCCTGCTGCGGAGCCACGTCGAACGACATCAGCTCCAGCGACAGCTCCCGGCAGTTCTCTACCATCGGGAAGATCACCGTGCCATGTCCCTTGATCACGCGCGGCCCGCGAAACCCGTAGACGATCAGCGCCTCATTCGGGCCGGCCTTGCGAAACATCTTGGCCATCATGCCCATTAAGAAAATGAGCAGTAACAGACACAGACCAACCACCACAATTATTGTGCTTGTCATAAATGCCTCCTGATCCTTTCCATCAGGAAAACAGCGTCACTTCATCTTTGCCGGATGCCCAACGTCCGCATTTCCAGACGCGGGATACCCATCGCCCAGCGTTCCGCGCTCGATCGAAGTCAAGTCGTCTGCGACCTCGTCCCAGCGCCGAACCCAGGCAATCCCTTGTTCGTAGTGCATCACTACAACCTCCACATCGCGCGGAATTGCTACGCCTGCTTCACTCCGCGCGTTGGCAAAACGGCGTGCGCCGTTCTGCGAAAACTGAATCTCTCCGGTGCCGCCTTCACGAATCGCTCCGCTTACTCGTCCCAGCACACCCGCGACTGCCGTATCCTCGGCCGTCAACTCGCGCTCATGGGGCAGCAGCACCTTCGCCAGGAACCAGAACAGAATCGCCGCGCCCAGAAAGCCGATAATCGTCGCCGCACCGAGCACCACCGGCGTCAGAAAATCCGAATACCGCTCCAGCAGATAACCGCACCCGCCAAACCAGCACAAGAACGCTGCCAGGGTGAATCCATTCACCGGGCTGATGCCGCTTTTGCCGCCTTGCGCCGCATGCCCATGCCCCGTATGTACGCCGTGGCCCAGATTCAGATGAAAGTGTCCAAAATGAAGGTGCGAAAACACTCCCGCAAACGACAAAACCGTCAGCGACAAACCCAGCGTGAAACAGATCAGGTAAAACGTCTCCCAGCTCATTGACCATTCTCCTTTCTGGCGCGCCCGCGCTCTTCGGAATGCCGACTCTCCCGCGAATGCGCACTCTCCTGCGCATGGTCGGGCCGCAGCACTTCCAGCAATCTCTCCACCAGCCCCGGAGTGTCCATCACCGCCTCCAGCAGCAGCAGGCAGTCTCGCGTCTTCTTATGCCTCGCCAACGTCAGCAGCGCCTGCCTCAACTGCGGATCGCGGCGGAACCGTTCCGCCCCGCTCACCAGCCACAGATCCAGCTTGTCTTCGAGAGTGCGCGCATCGCTCAGCAGCTCCGCGTGGTAGCCGTCCGGATCGTCGACCAAATATCCCGGGTGCACCTTGAAGAACTTCGCCAGCAGCTGCCGCGTGGTGTTCGTCAGGTGCGGCCGCGCCCCGCTCTCAATCTGCGACAGGTAGCTCTGGCTCATCGAGGATTTCAACTCGGAACGAATGGAACGAACCAGTTCCTGCTGCGTCATCGCCCGATCCATCCCGCGCAGATTGCCTTCAACTTCGCGCAGATACCGGAGTTTTTCGCCGAGCTTCATGGCCCACTGCCTCGAATCGCAACTCACCAGGAATTGCAATCCGCAATAAGTCTATCGCGATTTGCGATAGATGCAAGCAAACCTTGGTAATCATCCTTGCCGAGCACTTTCCGATCTCATTCCAACCAGGCGATTAATTGCTTAGTTGACTCCCGCCACGCTGGTCCATGCTCAGCTTATTATCGTGGCCATAAACCTCAGCAAGTACGTTGATTGACGAAGGGTGGGGTTCCTTTGAAGAATTCAGCCGCCGGGGCAGGGTCTGTAATAACAGGCGTTCGCCTTCAGTTGGGCCCGAAAATGGTCAGGAAGGCCCGGTTGCTCGCTCGATCCTAAAATGAGAAAACCGTCCGGATGTAACACGCTATGCATGTCGAGCAGGAGTTGCCTTCGAGCCTCGATCGAGAAGTAGAGCATGACGTTGCGCAGCAGAATGCCGTCGTATCTCTCAAGGGACCGGCCATTGCAGAGGTTGCGCTGATAGAAGCGGCACATCCGCTTAATCTCGGGGATTGCCTCCCAGTCATCGCCTACCTGCGCGCATGTATTTTTGCCGGTAGCGCGCGGGCAGTCCGCGGCTCACCTCGCCGTCGATAGCGGCCCGCTTGTGCACGGTTGACGACATCGAGAGAGATGTCCGTGCCCATGATCTCGACCTGCCAATTGTTCAGCTGCGGAAAGTGTTCGCGCAGAAGCATGGCGAGCGAATAAGCTTCCTGTCCGCTTGAGCAGGCGGCGCTCCACAAACGAAGTCTACGCACAGAGTCACACTGCCTGATAAGCGGAGGCAGCAGGTCGGATTGCATGGGATCGAATGGCTTGCGATCGCGAAAGAAACTCGTTTCCTTGATGGTCATGGCGGCGGCCACTGACTCTTTCATTGCGTTGCCGAGTTGCCGGCCCAAGGCTGCGGCAAGACAGTCCAGCGTCTTTAGGCCGGTAGAATCCAACAGGGGCTGCAGCCGTGATTCGAAGAGGTAATCGCGCGAGGCATCGAGCACGTTTGAGGATTGCTCGAATACGGTGATCACGTCTCCCACCGCATCGACCAGCAGGCCGAAATATCCATTTGCTCCCTCGAAGACGAGCATGTCTGGCGGCTTGGAATGGGCAGGCATGCCCAGCAAGCTGCGCAACGAGACCGTGGTGAGGATTTCTCCGCGGTAATGCACCAGGCCGCCGATATAGGACGGCGCCAGCGGCATGGGTTGCGGCGCCGGCGTGCCGAGAATCTCAAGGATACGCATGATGGGAAACACCGAAGAGTGTTCCTCCCACGCGTACCGAACACATCTCGATCACCTCTTCGGTCGCGGCACTCATCCTGCTCTCTCCATGGAGGCGATGGATTCCGGAAGCGTTGCAGGCAGGGCCGGAAATCGGCTCAGGTTCACAACGGCGGTCACACGTACCCTGAGCAGCGTGACACTGGTGGGGATCGCATCCGTGCCTGCCTCTCTCAGCAGCGTACCTGAGGCCACATCGAGTACCTGGGAAACGGCGACGCCTACGTGGCGCTCGCCATCCCGACAGACAACGACCGTCAATTCCGAACAGGAGTAGCTTTCCTCATCGTCAATCTGTAGATCAAGGATGCCCGCAGAATCCTCAAGCGGCAACACGGTGCCTTCGAATCGCAGCACCGGTGTCCATCCGATGCGTTCGATCCTGGTACGGGGAATCCGCTCGATGCGCAGGATGTCTCCGAGGGGCAGTGCGGCGTGCTTTGCGCCGATCTCGACGATCAACAACTCGGCATCGATCGTACCGAGATTCGCTGCGTCGTCCTGCTCTTCTTCCTCTGCGCTGAGACCGATCGCGGCGCGCGCGGCAATTGCGGTGGGATCGAGAATGAGCGCCATTTCCCCATTCCCCATCACTGTAGCGCCGGAGAACAGGCCGATCTTTTTCAGCACAGCGGATAACGGCTTTACTACGATCTCTTCCGGATCGGCTAACCCGTCCACCAGCAGTCCAAAGCAGCGTCCGTCGGCATTCAGCACAGCGATGTAGCAGCCAGCGCCAGCTTCAGCGTCCTCTGTTTGCTCAAGAAGCTTGTTGAGAAATACAAGCGGCAGCAGCCTTCCGCGCAACCGGTAGAGCGGAGCATTCTCCAGCCATTCGATCTGCGTCCTGGCCTGCTTTGACGTCAGGTGAACCAGCTCGATCAGCGCGCCTTGAGGAAGGGCGAAATCAAGCTTACGGCTGCGTACGATCAACGCGGGAATGATGGCCAGGGTAAGTGGGATCCTCAGGCGAAGCGTAGTGCCCTTGCCCGGGCGGCTGTCAATCTCCACCTTGCCGCCAATCTTCTCGACATTCGTCCGCACTACGTCCACGCCAACGCCTCGTCCGGAGACGTTGGTTACCTTCTCAGCCGTCGAAAATCCCGGCAGGAAGATTAACTGCAGCAATTCGCGATCTTTGAGCTGAGCGGCCTTCTGAGCGGTGATCAGTTTGCGCTCAATCGCCTTGTCGCGAATGCGCTCGACGCGAATGCCTCCGCCATCGTCGATCACCTCGACAATCACGTGGCTGCCCTCCTGACAGGCACGCAGCTTCAACAGCCCCTCCGCAGCCTTGCCGGCAGCCTCGCGCACGTGTGGCGCTTCGATGCCGTGGTCGATCGCGTTGCGGACCGAATGCGTCAGTGGATCCTTGATCGCTTCGAGCAGGCTCTTGTCGAGCTCGGTCCCCTGGCCTTCCATCTGCAGGCGTACGCGCTTGTCGAGCTGCTGGGACAGATCGCGCGTGAGGCGGGGAAATTTCGAGAAAACATGGCTCACCGGGTGCATGCGAGCCTTCATCACCGTTTCCCGCAAATCTGCCGTGACCATGTCAAGGTGGCGTGCGAGCAGGGTAAATCCAGCGTCAGTGCCATTTGCCTGCAAGATCTGGTTACGTGTCAGGACCACCTCACCCACCAGAAGACACCGCTCCATGCGGTCCAGACCCTCCTGGCGTTCAACCAGAAACTCGCGTGTCAACTCGTCCACTTAACGCTTATCGGGAGAATAGAGGGGAACTTGAGAACGGTTTGCCCTATTCCGGGGCATACCTATAGCCTCAAGACACTATGTCAGACTCCTTGCCGGTGATGGACTTGGCTGTGGTTGAAAGACTTCAGGATGCCGCGCGCAAAGTTGCCGCGAACGCATACGCGCCCTACTCCAGGTTTCGCGTGGGGGCCGCTCTTCTTTTCGACGACGGGTTTGTCGCGACCGGCTGCAACGTTGAGAACATGTCCTACGGATTGACCAGCTGCGCCGAGCGAAACGCGCTCTTCAACGCTATTGGCGAGCGGGGCGCAAGTCACAAGATCGTCGCTATCGCGGTCACGAATCTTAACGCAGCCGCCAGCCCGCCCTGCGGAGCCTGCAGGCAGGTAATGAGCGAATTCGTTGCACCCGATGCGATCGTTTCTTTCCCAAGTGACAACGGCCTGGAGCTGCGGCCTTTTCGCGAGCTCTTTCCGTTCACGTTTCACCTCAAAGTGCAGTGACTGGAGCGCCCTCTATGCATGCCATCGACATCATCCGCAAGAAACGCGACGGCGCTGAACTGACGACGGAGGAGATTCACTTTCTGGCAAAGGGAGCAGCGGAGCAGTCGATTCCGCCAGAGCAGCTTGCGGCATGGCTCATGGCGGCATTCCTGCGCGGACTTACTACCGCAGAAGTGAATGCATTGACGACGGCGATGCGCTACTCGGGCGAGGTCTTCGATCACAAAGGCCTCGGACGCTCGACGGTCGATAAGCACTCAACCGGCGGAGTCGGCGACAGTACCTCATTTCTGGTTGCGCCGATTGCCGCTGCAGCTGGACTTGCGGTACCCATGATCAGCGGCCGCGCACTGGGTCACACCGGTGGGACGCTGGACAAGCTGGAGAGCATCCCCGGATACCGCACTCAGCTTTCGCTTCGCGAAGCGCGCCGCGTTCTCGACGCCTGCGGCGTCACCATGATTGGCCAGACGAGCGACCTGGTTCCCGCCGACCGCGTGCTCTACGACCTGCGCGATCGGACGGGCACTGTGGAGAACCCGTGGCTGATCTGCGCCTCCATCATGAGCAAAAAACTCGCAGAGGGCCTGAACGGCCTGGTCCTCGACGTGAAGACCGGCTCGGGCGCCTTTCTCATTGATCCGGTGACCTCGCACTTTCTTGCGGCACTCATGGTGGAAACGGGGGAACGCTCCGGCACGCGCACTGCGGCGGTGCTGACCTCGATGGATCAACCCCTGGGCCGCTTTGCCGGCAACTGGGTGGAAATATGGGAGGCAGTCGACCTTCTACGCAATCAGCGCAGCCCGATCACTGAGGATCTGCGAGAACTGTCACTGATTCTGGCTGGATGGATGATCTATCTCGGAGGCAAGGCGGCAAGTGCCGAGCAGGGAAGCGCCATAGCCGAGGCCCGGCTGGTCGACGGCAGCGCGTTCGAAGTTTTCACGCGGATGGTGGAAGCTCAGGGAGGCGATACGCGCACCTTCGCGGACCCCGGACGCTTTCACACGCCGAAATTCCGTCGCCAGTTTTGCGCATCGCAGAGTGGCTACCTGACGCACATGGACTGCGGAAAGATCGGTTGGGCGGTTCAACGGCTGGGCGCGGGGCGGGAGCGGGCGGGGCAGGCCGTCGCCGCGCACGCCGGTCTCGAGATGCTTACCAAACTAGGCAGCCAGGTCGAGATCGGCCAGCCGCTGTGCAATCTCTTCGCCGATGATGAAGCTTCGGTCGCCGAACCCGAACGGCTACTGACTGAAGCCATTGAAATTCGGCCGGAGCCGGCTCCGGTTCCCGAGCTCATCGGAGAAATTATCACCACCGAGAACAAAAATCGGTTTCTGGAACCGCCGCCTCGCACATAGGATGGATTTACAAAGGAGAAACATTGGGACGACTCACCGGGGTCCTTGGCCTGCTTACCATGCTTACGCTGGCATGGATCTTCTCGACGAACCGGCGCGCTATCCGCTGGCGCACAGTCGTCTGGGGCCTCAGCCTGCAGATCGTATTTGCCCTTCTGGTTCTCGAGTGGAGCTTCGGCCAACGTGTTCTCGCATCGGTTGGGGCGGCTATTACACGTATGCTTGGCTACTCCTTCGCTGGATCGCAGATGGTTTTTGGCGATCTAGGCAAGCAGCACTCTTCTTATGGATTGATCTTTGCCTTTCAGGTGCTGCCGACGATCATCTTCATCTCGGCGCTCTTCGCAGTTCTCTACCACATCGGCGTGATGCAGCTGGTCATCCGCATCTTCGCGCGGCTCATGCAGTGGACGATGAAGGTGTCAGGAGCGGAAAGTCTGAACGTGGCCGCCAGTATTTTCATGGGCCAGACGGAAGCGCCGCTTACCATTCGACCCTTTTTGCCGGACGCAACCCGCTCCGAATTGATGACCATTATGACCAGCGGCATGGCGCATGTCTCCGGCGGCATCATGGCGGCCTACATTCTGTACGGAATTGAGGCACAGCACCTGCTCGCCGCGGTCATTATGACCGCTCCTGGAACGATTCTCATTTCAAAAATGCTCGTGCCCGAGACAGAGACGCCGGCAACGGAAGGCGTGGTTCACATGCCGACGAGCATCGAACACAAGGAGGAAAATCTTCTAGGAGCGATTGCTCGCGGTACCATCGACGGCGGCCGCCTGGCATTCAATGTGGCCATCATGCTCATCTCCTTCCTGGCTCTCATTGCACTGCTCAACGGTATCTTCGGCGGTATTCACAACTGGTTTCTCAAGGAGCACTTCCCTTACTTCCCGTCGAGCCTTGACGCCGTTCTTGGCGTGCTGTTTTCTCCCATCGCGTGGCTGATCGGGATTCCCTGGAAAGATGCGCGCATTGTGGGCGATTTATTGGGAACGCGCATGGTGATCAATGAAGTGGTGGCTTATTCCTTGCTCGGCGCACAAAAGGCGGCGCTCGACCCGCGCTCCTTCACCATCGCCACCTTCGCTCTCTGCGGATTCGCGAACCTGAGTTCGATCGGTATCCAGATCGGCGGCATTGGCGCGCTGGCGCCGAACCGCCGCAACGATCTGGCGCGCCTCGGCCTGCGAGCCATGTTTGCCGGAACCATGGCGAACCTCATGTCGGCATCGATTGTGGGAGTGCTGCTCCATAGATAATTCTGACCATGGCAAGCTACCCAAACTCCAGCATCTATGACCAGGCCGGCGAGGCCGCCCGTTTAATCGCCAGTCGCACTCCTCTTGTGCCGAAGATCGCAGTTGTCCTTGGTTCGGGTCTTGGAGGATTTGCTTCTCAGCTTGAGCATCCGGTGGCGATTCCCTTCGGAGAGATCCCGCACTTCGCGCAGCCGACGGCGATCGGTCACAGCGGACGCCTTGTGATCGGCACGCTAAATGGCGTGGCCGTGGCCGTCATGCAGGGACGTCTCCACGCCTACGAGGGCTACTCCTCCGAAGAGGTCACCTTTCCTGTCCGCGCTCTGGGCCGTTACGGCATCCGCACCCTTATCGTTACGAATGCTGCGGGGGGGATTCGCGAATCCTTCACGCAGGGCCAGTTGGTGCTCATCTCCGATCACATCAATCTCACCGGCCGCAATCCAGTCTCCGGACCCAATGACGAGCGCTTTGGCCTGCGCTTCTTTGACATGACAGAGGCTTATTCGCTGCATCTTCGGGTGCTTGCCCAAGGGGCGGCACAGGAAGACGGCTTCACGCTCGATCAGGGTGTTTATCTTGGGTTGCTGGGGCCAAGTTTCGAGACACCGGCGGAGGTCCGGGCCTTTCGCACCCTGGGCGCGGACCTGGTCGGCATGTCCACTGTTCAGGAGACCATCGTCGCCCGCCATATGGGCATCGATGTGCTCGGCATATCGTGTGTCACGAACATGGCAGCAGGTATACAAGTTGAACCTCTCAACCATGAGGAGGTACTGGAAACCGGCAAACAGGTGGAAGGGCAACTGGCGGGGCTGCTGACGGGAGTCATTTCCGCCATTGCTTCAGGTTCCGGGGGGGCGACTGCGAAGTGAACAGCCCGGTTATTCTAGGTATCGTCGGCTGTTCCGGATCCGGCAAGACGACGCTAGCGGAAGAGCTGGCGCGTGAGCTTGAAGGAACCCACTTTCATCTCGACCACTACTACCGCGATCTTTCCCATCTCACCTATGAAGAGCGCTGTCGAAAGAACTTCGACCATCCCAACGAGCTCGAATCGGACCTGCTCATCGCCCATGTCGGCCGGCTGACTGAGGGACACGCCATCCACCATCCGCAATACGATTTCGCCAGCCACACTCGAATTCACGGCCAGACAAAGCGGCTGGAAGTGGATCATCTGCTAATCGTTGACGGCACCTTCGCCCTATACTATGAGGGCCTGCGCGCCCTGTACGATTTCAGCGTGTACGTTGATGCGCCTGACCCGGTCTGCTATCAGCGACGCCTCGCTCGCGACGTACGGCAGCGCGGCCGCACACCCGAGTCGGTCGCCTCCCACTATGCCGAATCGGTCCGGCCCATGGCGGAGGCGTATGTTCGCCCGACATCGCAATATGCAGACTTGATTGTCGACGGAACGGCTTCCCTCGACTGGTCAGTCGAGCAGGTGATGACGTCGCTGAGCAAGCGTGGGCTGCTGGAATTGCTTAACCCACGCCAGCGAGCGGACATTTGACGTCATAGTGTTCGGGCCGTCGCTTCGCGGCACGTCGCTTCGCGGCGGAGTCTTTTCCAATCGAAGGATGAGCCTGAAGGAGGACGGTAGGCAGGCTGGGGAAGGCTCCTTTTGGTTTTTGAATGTCTATATTAGCGATCGTAGCCGGGGCGGAGGGAATGTGGAAATCGGTTGTTTCG
>Ga0210386_10000690_pt1 | contig 31071 bp, 21 predicted proteins | sample IncBWH32OmetaG_FD_160091 | JGI IMG/M metagenome (GOLD analysis project Ga0210386, IMG submission 160091) | Forest soil microbial communities from Barre Woods Harvard Forest LTER site, Petersham, Massachusetts, United States - Inc-BW-H-32-O ...
CTTCGTGAGTCCCTCCACCGCATGTTTGCTGGCGGAATAGACAGAAGCCCCGGACGCGCCCGTGTGCCCATAGGTGGAGGATATGTTCACGATGCTGCCGTTTTTTTGTGGCAGCATCACGCGAAGCTCGTGTTTCATGCTCAACAATGTGCCGAGCACGTTGGTATCGAACGTTGCCGCGTAACTGTCCGCGGTTTGCTCCGTGATGGGGCCGGGGACGCCTTCCGTGCCGGCAGTGTTTACGGCCACATCCAGATGGCCAAATCGTTCCACGGTCTTATCGATCAAGTTGCGTACTTCTTCTTCACGGCGCACATCGGCGTGGATGAATTCCGCTTCCGCGCCTGCGTTACGGATTTCGCTGACCAGTTTTTGGCCGTCTTCATCACGCCTGCCGGAAACAACAACCTGTGCGCCTTCCTTCGCAAACGCGAGGGCCGTCGCCCGCCCGATGCCTGTCAGTCCTCCCGTAACCAAAACAACGTGGGTATTCATAGAATTTCTCCTTAAGAAAGTTTTCCCACCCAAAACCCGATACGAACCTGCATGCAATGATTGCTGAGATGGCGGTTCCAACTTCATCGCCTATTAAAACTTGCGGCTAGGCACCAGGTTCAGGCATTCATTCCGCCATCCACTGTAAGATTCGCGCCGGTAATGTACGAGGACTCCGGGCCGGCGATGAACGCCACCATCGCGGCGATTTCGTCGACGCGCCCGTATCGATGGAGTGCTGTGGCTGCCTTCTGCGGCACCGCCCAGTCGCCCGCGGCAGGATTCAATTCCGTGTCGATTGGACCGGGCTGCACGTTGTTGACCGTGATTCCCCGGCTCCCGATTTCTCGGGCCAGGGCCTGAGTGAACATCTTGACGGCTCCCTTCGTGCCCGCGTATGGCACAAGCCCGGGCGCCGCGACGCGCTCACCCACGGCCGATCCGATCATGATGACGCGACCGCCGCTCTTCATATGCTTCAGCGCCGCCTGAGTCGCGACGAATACGCCACGGACGTTGATGTCGAGCACACGATCCATTTCTTCCAGCGTCGCCTCTTCGAACGGTTTCGGAATAGCCGTGCCAGCGTTGTTCACCAGCACATCCAATCGGCCAAAGGTTGCAAACGTCTTTTCGACAGCGGCTTTAACCGCGTCGGCATCCGCAGCGTCGGCTTGAATCGCAATCGCCTTTCGGCCCGTGCGTTCAATCTCCTTGACGACCGACGCAGCCGCATCGGCACCTTTCGTGTATGTGATGGCTACATTCGCCCCATCCGCAGCCATACGCTTGGCGATTGCTGCGCCAATGCCCCGTGAACCTCCGGTAATGAGCGCCACTTTTTCATTTAGCTTAGCCATATAACCTCCTATAGTTTTCTTTGAACGATCCATCACTTCACTGACTCAACCGATCTGATGTGCGATGATTGCAAGTAGATTTGACACACTCGGGAATACCATCTATTCCCAATAGGAATGCATGGCACGGAAGAGGAAGCCTTTTTTCGGTCTGAATTCTTTATATCCCTTCACATCCCTTTACATCCGATGATCAGCGAAGAATCTCTGCTCTTTACGAAGCATCTATTCCATAGAGGAATAAGGAGGCTGCTATGGACAAATTCGATGCAATGCAGATGTTCGTGCGAGTAATGGCGGTAGGCAGTTTCTCCGCAGTCGCAAAGGAACGCGGAATCGGCCAACCGGCCGTGAGCAAACAGATCTCCGCTCTTGAAGACGAGCTTGGCACTGAACTGATTCACCGCACCTCTCGTTCGATTGTATTGACAGAGGCAGGTCGCGACTTTTACCAGTCAGCATTGCGAATTGTCGATGATTTTGAAAACGCAACATCACGAATCGGGCGCGGCCAAACCGCGCCGAAAGGCGTCATTCGCGTGACCGTTCCGCCCACTTTTGCCCGCCTCCATATGGTTTCAAAGCTGGCTGCTTTTTTTGCTGCCTATCCTGACATGGCTGTCGAGATGGCGGCATCGGAAAGCCCGGCAACAATCGTCGAAGACGGCTTCGATCTAGCCATCCACTCAGGAGATCTTCCAGACTCCACGCTGGTTGCGCGAAGATTTGCGCAGACGATGATTATTCTCGTTGCCACCCCTCAGTACATCTCCCGATACGGCGCACCGCAATCGCGCGATGATCTCGACAACTTTCGGTCTATCGTCTTCGTCGAGCGCGGCTCCGTACAACCGTGGAGCTTTGGCTCGGGACAAGATGCGAAGCGTGTAATCCCCACAGGAGTCTTTCGAACCAGCGATATGGAGCAGATGCGGATAGGTGTTCTTGAACATCTGGGAATTGCCCAGGCGCCAGCATGGCTTTTTGCCGCGGAACTCAGAGAAGGTACCGTCATCCGTCTTCTCACTCCCTTTGAGCGAACTGTGCCAATTCTTGCGGTTCGCCCTGCCAGCCGGCGGCTGTCGACCAAAGTTCGCATTTTCATCGAGCACCTGGAGAAGACTTTCGCTCTCTGTTCCCAGTTCAATCCGCGACCCAGCTAATCCTGTGGTGAAATGCCATCGGTCATTGACGTCAGGTCCGAAGCGATCTTATAAATAGTTTTATGGATCGTGGCTTCAAACCGCGACATCAAATCAGGATGAAACAATGGGCTTTAGCCACTGGCAGGCTGAAAATTTGAATAGCTGATCATTTATGAGATGGCTTTACGTCAAGTCGGTTTGAAACAAATGATCTATGCACTTGACGCCGGCTTTAGAGCGAGCATTGGGCTTGGGATTTTGTGAATGATATGATTACAAATTGATTGGCACGGAGAATAGTGTGGCGAGTTTCTCTCATTCAACTGAACCGCATCGTGTGTTTATTGATCGTTACTTCGAAGAGTTGCTGGCGCGCGGTATCCAGTATTTCCTGCCCACCAGCGAACTCAGAATCGTAGAACGGTCTGAAGAAGGAAAACCTGAATTGCGTTCGCAGTTGCGGGATGGCGGAGCCGATCTGGAATGGCTCGGCGTGAAGTATTCTCTCGTCAATCAGGGCAGGGACTTCACTGAGCACGAGCACAAGCTGGTAAAGAGCATCGGAAAAGTCCTCTCGACGAGATACCAGCTGATGTTCAATGCCGAAGTGGTGGCGCGCAGTTCGGAGACCTTCAACGGTTTGCCGGAAGATCACTATGTTTCCGGATTTCTCGATCCGTATGTTTTTGCCGGTGCGGCGACGCTGGCCACGGTCGTAGATCGCGTTTCCGAAGCAATCGAGGTGCTGCGAATCAGCGCGCTGAGCACGTACGAAGACCGCAGAATTTCGACGGGCGCGCTGCTGTTCGGATTTCAGCCGGATTCATGCCACGCACTGCCTACGCAGCCCGCGGGCGCCTTACCCTATTCGAGCGAGTTGACGTCGATTCGAAGCTTTCATCGAATCTGCGATGGATTGCGCACGGTAGCGTTGGTGGATCGCGCGGGCCTGATGGTTGAACTGGTGGACGTCGCGGAGTGGGCGCGGCCGTTCGCTGAATTCGAACTTCCCGTGCCCAGCGCGCGGCGGTATGAGGCGCATAACCGCGCGACATTGTGCGGTGGTCACGTCTGCATGGTTCTGACGCCGAACGGAGAGATCAAGATTTTCGCGGACGGCGCGCAGGTGTTCAGCTTCCTTGATGGGCGCTGGCATTTGACGGACGCCGTCGAGAAGTATCGAGTCTGGGAAGAATCGCTCGGCAACAAAGAGCTGGCGCACCGGCTGTTTTCTGTTGCGCTCAATCTCGCGGAAGGCCGGCGCGGAGGATTGTTTGTGATCCTCGATGATCGGCGGAAAGCACGCGAATTGCTGGGCGATCGCGATCTGCTTCATCAAAAACAAGAGCCGGCAAAGACCGGATCAAAAAATCAGCTGCATTATCTTTTGCGCTGCCAACGCGTGACAGAGCTTTCGCCGACTGTCCTCGAAACGATTGCGCGCATCGATGGGAGCATCGTGCTCGACCGTGAAGGGAATCTGCTGGCATTTGGCGCGATACTCCGCCACAGTCCGGTGGTTGCCATGCCGGACGAAGTCGCGGAAGGCAGTCGCACGGCTGCAGCGATTGCGGCCTCGCAGTTTGGAAATGTCCTGAAGGTAAGCGAGGACGGGCGACTATCGTTCTATAGAAGCGGGCATTGCGTTTGGACCTACTGAGATACGCCTGCTTCTCTAGCCGTTGTGTGAATCGCCCGGCACGCCATCAATTCGCTGAATCCTGCCTCCGCGAGAACATCCACCAGCAAATGCGCCACTTTTTTCCCGCCCGTAGACCAATCAATCCAGGCGATGCCATAGCGAAGTTGCGGCACCGTACTTTCAGCTGAGTAGTGCCATCCAGCTGACACTTCTTCCAGTCAATTGACACTTCCACTGGCTGGATTCGCAATCGGCCGCATCGCACAACATCCAGAAAGGGCTATTTCTTCAGTCAATTTGCTGACGTTAAGTCACACCGAATTCTGGCAAGCGGCGTGCGGCACATGTGGCCGAACAGCCAACTGCTGGGGGCAGTATGGGTGCGCAATACCACTTTTTGTGGACTCGAAATGAGGAACGGCCGTGAAGTACGCGACCTCGCACTGGGCTGTTCTGATGATGGGGATTGCGCTGATTTCCGGAATCGCGTCAGCGCAAAACGTGCCGCCTTCACCTGATCGTCCCTGGAATTTCTCCGCCGAGCGACAAATCCATGAGGCGAAGGCACTGCCGGTTTCGCGGCTCGCGATCGACGCCACGAAATCGTATTCGCTCGCGGATCTGGTGGATTTTGCGGAGCGCAACAATCCACTGACACGCGTTGCATGGGAAGGCGCAAAGGAAAGAGCTGCCGGGTTGCGCATCGCGCAGAGTGAATTGTATCCGGTGCTGGCCGCGATTGCTCTTTCACAAGTGGACCGCGCGAACATTCTGTTCGGCACCAATTTTGTGCGACAGACTGTTGCAGCATTTGGACCGGCGGTGCAGCTCGATTACACCATGTTCGACTTTGGTGCGCGCTCAGGTCGCATCTCGGCAGCCCGCGCGGAACTTGCTGCCGCTAACTTTTCATTCAACGATACGCACCGCCAGATTATCTTTCAGGTCGCGGACACGTACTACCGCCTGCTGAATGCCGTCGGACAAGTTGCCGCGGGTGAGGCCAGCCTGGAGAACGCGAAAACTGTGCAGGATGCAGCTGAAAACCGGTTGCAGAATGGCCTTGCCACTCTTCCGGATGTGCTCGAGGCTCGGAGCGCCACCGCGCAAGCAGAATACGATCTGCAATCGGCGCGCGGGTATGAGGAAATTGCCCGCGGAGACCTGGCCACGACGCTTGGAATTTCCCCTACCGTGCGCATTCAAGTGCAGCCACTCGACGAACTTCCCGCTCCGGAGTTGCACGACGATTCAGTTGAAGATTTACTGAATCGCGCGTTGGAACAGCGCCCTGACATGCTGCAACAAATCGCAGAGGCGGATGCCAGGGAGGGGAAAGTTCGAGAAGCCCGCGCCGCTTACTATCCTTCCGTGAAATTCGAGACGAGCATTTACGGGCAGCCGCTCTATGGATGGCAGGATCAGTTTCCCCCAGCTCACGTAACGAGCATGACCGGAGCCGCAACCATACGACTCGATTGGACGATCATTGACGGAGGCGCTCGAAGAAATAATTTACTGAGTGCTGAGGCTACGCGGAGAGAAGCTTTGGCGCGTGTCGAAGCCACAAGCGATCAGATTGCCGAGGAGGTGTGGCGAAGTTATTCGAACGTCAAAACATCGCTGCGCCGGCGGGATGCGGCTACAGCACTTTTGCAGGCTTCGCGACAATCATATATCGCAGCGGTTGAAGCCTATGGTTTCGGCGTTCGCAGTTTGCTTGATGTCACAGCGGCGCAACGCGTGCTTGCACAGGCCCGATCGGCTGATGTCGCCGCACGCACATCGGTTCTCGACACACTGGCCGATCTTGCTTTTCGAACAGCTGACTTGGTGCGTTTGGGTGGTCCCAGGGGAAACCCATGAGAGACAAGCGAAATTCCAGAGCTTCGAAACTGTTCCTCATCCTTGGCGTGATTTCGCTCACGGGTTGTGAGCGTGCTCCCTCGATCGATGTGCTCGGATCCTTTTTCCCGGCATGGCTCCTCTGTTTGATCCTGGGAATCGTCCTGACAACAGGAACACACTTTCTGTTTTTAAAAATTCATCTCGAAGAGGCGCTCTCTCCGCCCGTCGCGATGTACGCCTCCCTGACGGCCTTATTCACATTTAGTCTCTGGCTCCTTTTTTTTCACTGAGGAGATTTTATGGCACAGGAAGAATCGCAAAACCCGCGTCGCAAGACAATCCGCAACCTTCGCATCGCCATCGTGTCAGGCGCGGTCATTCTTGGATTGGTTGCGCTCCTCGAAATGAATCGCCAGCCGCGCACGGACGACGCGGAAGTGGCAGCCAATTTCATCGGAATCGCGCCGCAGGTGGAAGGGCCGATCATTCACCTGAACGTACATGACAATCAGTTTGTGAAGCAGGGCGAACTGCTGTTTGAGATTGACGATCGGCCGTATCAGTACGCCCTCGAAAATGCTCTTTCCGAGCAGGCTGCTCTCGAAGGACAGATCGGAGACGAGAGCCGGAGGATTGCGGCGCTCGTCAGCGCAGTGTCAGTTTCGCAAACCAGTATTCAGAGTTCGCAGGCGGAGATCAACCGGTCGGAAGCCGCAGTTGATCAGGCGCGGGCTGATGTGGCAAACGCGGAGCAGGGCGTGAACCGCGCCAAAGCGGAGTGGACCTATTCGAGTAACAATCTCCAACGCATTGAGCCGCTGCTGGCAAAACAGTTCGTTACCGTCGATCAGGTTGACAGAGCAAGAACATCTGAAATCGCGCAGGCCGAAGCACTCAAGCAGGCCGCCTCACAGCTGCTGCTTTCGCAGGCCGGCTTGAAATCAGCCGAGGCGCAATATGAACGCTCCAAGGTGCTCCTGGATCAGAGCAAGGCGCAACACGAGCAATCCGTGCATGCGGTCACCACTCTTGAACCGCTCATCAATCAGCGTGGGGCCAGAGCGTCGGCCGTGAAGACCGCCGAGTACAATCTCCATAACTGCAAGGTTTATGCGCCATTTGACGCGCGTGTCACCAATCTTACGATTTCCGAAGGCGCCTACGCGCATATAGGCCAGCAGGTTTTCATACTGATTGACGCGCGCACGTGGTGGGCGATCGGCAATTTTCGTGAAGGCTCGCTTCGACACATTGCGCCCGGAATGCGCGCCGATGTGTACGTCTTGTCGAAGCCCGAAGTGCGCCTCACCGGAGTAGTGGATAGCATCGGCTTTGGCGTGACGCCGGACGCTGACGTTTTTGGCACCTTGACTCCCGGGCTGCCTGACGCGCAACGGACGCTCAGTTGGGTCCATCTGGCATCGCGGTATCCGGTTCGCGTGCGCGTCAAGGATCCTCCAGCCGATCTGTTTCGAATTGGCGAGTCAGCCGTTGTGATCATTCGCGGTCAGTAAACATGGCGACTCTTGCACAAACGATCGGTGCGCCGTCCACGCCGTTGCGCTGGTTCCGTGATTTTCTAAAGGAGGAACTCGCACCGTATCCGGGTCGAATGGAAATAGTATCGCGCATGGTGATTTCTGCAACTCTCACCATGCTCATCTGTATGACATTCCGCATTCCCTACGGATTCCAAGGCGCAATTTATGCATTATTAGTTTCCCGACAAAATCCTCGAGCAACCCTGGAATCAGCGGGAATCATGTCTGGGGTTACTGCCATCACTGCAGTCTATATATTGGTCTCCGCATGGTTCGTGATCAGCTCCCCGGCTTTACACTTCTTTTGGATCATAGTCACATTCTTTGTCGCCTTCTACGCGATCAGCACGATCACGAACTATCTGGCTGTGACGATGTTCGTAAACATGATCTCCGTCTCGATTCCGTTGTGGGATCGACATGTATCGGCGGAAAGAAATGTGGAAGATACCCTCCGCGTTGTCTTGGCGGCGTCGATTGGGGTTGTTGTTACTGCGGCCGCAGAGCTGGTGGTTGCGCGCGTGAGGCCCGGAGACGATGTCGTTCTGCCGGTTGCGGAACGGTTAGCAGCGGTCGAGAGTTTGCTAGGTTCTTATGCGGCGGGCCGCTCGGTGGATTCCGCGGCGGAAAAGATCGCCAAGTTAGATATGCAAGGAACATCCACGGTGAGGGCGGCCTTGCGGCGCTCTGATTATTCGCCGCAATACCAGACGCAGATGGGCGGAGTCGTGGCGATTGTGGCAAGACTCGTGGACACCGCTGCAACCCTGACGGAATTACGGTTTACGCCCTCCGCTGCTGACCGGACGCAGTTGCACGATTTCGCCATAAAACTCGAGAGCATTCGTACCGATCTGGTTGGACGGCAAATCCCTGGCTCGATTCATTTCGATGCTGATGGCGGACTTGTTCAGGGCGTTCCGTTACTGCGCGAGATGAAGGAAACGGTCGCGCTGATCCCTCCATTATTTGCAGATTCTCAATCCATAGATGAGTACCTGGAGCCTCTGGATGAAACACAGAATACGAAGCTCGTTGTTCCGGGCGCTCTCGGAAATCCTGATCACCTTAAGTTCGCGCTGAAAGGCTGCCTCGCGGCAAGCCTCGCTTACATTTTCTACAATGCCGTTTCCTGGCCGGGCATCAGCACCGCAGTGACCACATGCTTGCTGACGGGGCTTTCCACGATCGGTACATCTCGTCAGAAACAGATCCTGCGATTCGCGGGCGCTTTCGTAGGCGGGTTCCTAATCGGGATGGGCTCGCAGATTTTCATTCTTCCTTACTTCGATTCGATAGTCGGTTTCACGCTCCTTTTCGTTGCCGTCACGATTTTCGCTTCCTGGATCATGACTTCCAGCCCTCGATTGTCCTATTTCGGATTGCAGGTCGCACTGGCTTTCTACCTGATCAACCTGCAGGAATTCGCGGTTCAGACATCGCTCTCCGTGGCAAGGGACCGCGTTGTTGGCGTTATGGTCGGATTGTTCATGATGTGGCTGGTTTTTGATCAGCTATGGGGGACTCGCGCCGCCGTGGAGATGAAGAAAATATTTATTTCCAATTTGAGGCTGCTCGCTGAATTTACAAGGGACCCACTTCCCGGGGGTGAAGATCTTTGGCGCAGTTATTCTCTTCGCGAGACGATCAATGCAAACTTCGACAAGGTGAGAAACCTGGCCGATGCAGTCTTATTCGAACTTGGCTCTTCCCGGGAACAAGGGCTCGCGCTTCGCGATCAGATCCGGCGGTGGCAACCGTCTCTGCGCGCGTTTTTCGCTATTCGAATTACTTTGCTGAAATATCGTCTCCGGTTTCCTGGATTCGAGTTGCCGCAAACCGTATTTGTAGCGCAGAAGCGATTTGACGATCAGTTAGCCGAACTGCTCGATGAGCTCGCAGATCGCCTCGAAGGTAAAGGACGGAAAGGGAACGACAATTTTGAACAATCGTTCCAGCAACTACAAGAGACGATCCAGGCTGGCCTTTCGGAAGGACAGCCTGAATTTCTCCATACCGAACTACGGACATTCATGACTCTGTCCGGAAGTATTAAAAGCGTAGCGACAAATCTGAATAAAGAAATTTGACGCGGACGGCGTTGGAGAGACAGGTTTCTGCGGAATATCGCCAAGGGGAATATTTGTGACGAATCGTCGTCGCGGAGCGAAGGACCGCACTCCTGGCACAAGCCGTGCGCACGTTGACCGGGTATCGATGGCAAGTGAAGGGGCGAAATGATGAGCGTATTCACATTTTCATCGACTGTTTGGCTATTCAGTACTGCGAAAATTCTCGATACTGTGAATTTTGTTTTAAAATTGTGTTAACCGGGACTTGCGCGCGCGTCAGAAGCGTTGCATTTTAATTTCAACGTGTGAGCGTGCGGGAATAAGTTTAAGTTAGTCCCGTGGACTGAAGCTGCGTATCAGCCGGGCCGGAAAAGCGTTTAAAATTAAGCTCCGAATTTGTGACGAATTCAAAATTCAAATACCATGCATTTAAAATTTGGATTTGTACTCTTCAAACCCTCTGTGCAAACTGACCGGGGGGCTATGCGGGCCGGATTTTCACTACAGTTGACCTCAATTCTTTTCTACGAAGAAGCAAGGACGCTTCTCGATTGGCATGTGCTTGAGACAGGGGATCGGGTAGGCAATTAACCCAGACAATTTTGATTCCATAAGTTTGCGGGGTTGAATTTTTACCCGTGCAAAGAACCGTTGTCCGTGCCTGGACAATGGTTTGTAAGTGTTTTGTATGTTTGACGCAGGACTCGGAAAATAGGTAGCAAATTATTTTTAATCAGGAGCGCATGCTGGTTAGTGCGTGTACGGAAGTTTGTGTCAGGGAGAAGTCGCATCATTTAAGTGAACTCATACCGAAGCTGAATACTTATATGACCAGAAAAACAGAAGTACGAATCTATATCGATCATAATTTATAGGAGATCATAAAAATGATAAGTAAGGAGATCGTTGAACGCAAGTTCACGGTTGGCATAGTCTTCGCCATACTGGCCTTGCTGTTTTCTGTTTTCGGCTCTACTCCTGCGAATGCACAGGCGGTTGGAGCAACGCTTTCTGGAACGGTTACGGATCCATCCGGCGGCGCCATTGCGGGCGCTGCCATCACGATCAAAAATACCGGAACTGGCATTGAACGTTCGCTCACTTCCGATTCCGCGGGATTTTATTCAGCTCCTAACCTGCTCCCCGGGACTTATTTGGTCACAACCACTTCGACGGGATTTTCAACCTCGCAAGCCAGCATCACGTTGTCCGTGGGTCAACAGCAACAATTGAATTTGGCCATGAAAGTCGGCGAGAACACTGAGAACGTCACCGTATCCGAATCCGCGCCCGCGGTCGAGCTGAGCTCGGCAACCCTTAGCTCCGAGGTCAACTCGACTACCGTGCGCGAATTGCCGTTGAATGGCCGCGATTGGACGCAACTGGCCACTCTCGAGCCGGGCGTCAGCTCGGTGCGCACGCAAGCGAGCACCACTTCGGCCACTGCGAACCGCACGAATCGCGGTTTCGGGAATCAGATGACAGATTCCGGCCACAGTCCTTACGAGAATAGCTATCGCGTGAACGGAATCAACGTCAACGACTACACAAACGGGGCTCCGGGAAGCGTCATTGGGGCCAACCTTGGCACCGATGCGATTCAGGAATTTTCCGTGCTGACCACCGACTATACGGCGGAATATGGACGAACCTCGGGCGCGATCATTAACTCCATCACAAAGTCCGGAGAAAATACGATTCACGGAGATGTCTTCGGCTTCTTCCGCAACGCAAGCCTGGACGCCAAGAATTATTTCGACAGTGCGACAGATCCTATCCCGCCGTTTCAACGCTACCAGTACGGTGGCGCGATCGGTGGCCCGATCGTAAAGGATAAGACATTCTTCTTCGCGTCCTACGAAGGAGTGTTGCAAGATCGCACCCAAACTTTCACAGACCAGGTGCCTTCCGCTGCGGCGCGATTGGGAAACATCTGTACACTAAATCCCAATAATCCAAATTCGCCGCCGACCTGTACGAACGTAGGCGTTTCTCCCGCGGTGCAGCCGTATCTCGGCCTTTGGCCCACGGGGAATGGACCGTTGTCGGCTGACGGCAATACGCAAACCTTTACGTATCCCGGATTGTTTCACCTGAATGAGAACTATGCGAGTGCTCGCATCGACCATCACCTCTCCAACAACGACACACTCTCCGGAAGCTGGACGTTCGATCGCGGACCTTACACGCAACCTGACGCGTTGGGGAACGTGGAGACAAGCCTGTACAGCTCCCGCGAAATGGTCGAGGCCGAAGAAACTCACATCTTCAGTCCAACTCTGGTGAACACCGCGCGCGTCGGCTACAGCCGCTCGCATGGTATTAGCGGTGTGACCGCCTCGGCGCTTAATCCGATTGCGGCGGACACTTCACTTGGCGTGTCACCCGGGCTTCCCGCACCAATTCTTTCAGTCACCGGACTCACGGCCACGAACTCTGTCGGCAGCACGACCGAAAATCTCCTGGTCTCCAACTCCTTCCAATTCTACGATGACGTTTTCATGACCAAGGGGAAACACTCCTTGAAATTCGGAGTGTCCGTGGAACGCATTCAATTCAACAATTCGACTCTTCCGCGACCCGATGGAAATTTCACTTTCAATAGTTTGGCGGATTTCCTGCAGGACACGCCCCAATCCTTTCAGGGACTGGTCCCGGGAACTGCCACTGAAATGGGTGCCCGGCAGACAGTGTTCGGATTTTATGCGCAAGACACCTGGCAGATAAAATCTAACTTGACGTTAGATTTCGGCCTGCGATATGAACCGACCACGCTGCCGACGGAAGCGAATGGCAGATACCAGGTCCTCACGAGTCCGACCGCTCCCGCATTGACCCCGGTGAATACACTTTGGTCGCATAATCAAACGCTCAAGAATTTCGAGCCGCGTGTGGGTTTCTCCTGGGATCCATTCCACTCAGGAAAGACGGCGGTTCGCGGAGGATTCGGCATATTTGACGTCCTGCCTCTACCCTGGACCTATACGCAGACGGCGGCTTTCGAACTCCCATTTGTAACCCAAGTAACCGCCAATGGCCTTGCGAAGGGTGATTTCCCGGTTGTAACTTCGCAAAACTTAGGCTCGTCCAACGGCGCATTTTACGTTCCTCAGAATCCCCCGAACTCCTATACGATGAACTGGAACGTGAATATCCAGCACCAGTTCTCTCCGACCTTGTCGGTAACTCTTGGCTATGTTGGGTCGCGCAGCATCCACTTGCCCGACTTGCTGGACGATATCAATTTTTCGCTGCCGACACTCACGCCTGCAGGGTATATGTGGCCGACAACCGGCGGATCTAAGCTCAATCCTGATTTCGGCGGAATCCGCGCTCAACTTTGGAACAACGATGCCTGGTATAACGCGCTTCAGGCCGGAGTCACCAAGAAAATGGGGCACGGCCTCCAGTTGCAGGGCAGCTACACGTATTCGAAGTGCCTGGATACGGGTTCCAACCTGTCGTTCAACGATCCATACCAAAATTCGTTGCCCGACTACATGTATTTTGACCACTCACTGACCAAGGGAGAATGCGACTTCAACATTACGCAGAGCGGAGTCGTCAGTTTCATCTATACGATTCCTGGTCCGGCACATATGAAGGGGTTTGCGGAAAAAGCCCTGGAAGGCTGGCAAGTAGGCGGGATCGTCACGGCCCAAACCGGCTCGCCGTTTACACCGCTTGTGGGCGGAGATCCGCTTGGCCGCAACGCAGGCGATACGGGAGTTGACTACGTGAATCTGTTACCGGGCTGCAATCCGATTAACGGAAGCGTTAACTCTTATCTCAACCTGAGTTGTTTCACTCTTCCGACGGCGCCGGTGTCCATGCAGTCCCAGTGCAATACCTATCCCAATGCACCTACCCCGCCTGCGGGGCAGGTCTATTGTGCCAACCTGCTTGGTAGCTTGGGCCGTAACCAAATCACGGGTCCCGGCTTTGTCGACGTTGACTTCTCCGTGTTCAAGAATATTCGCCTCTCGGAGCGTTTTACTTCTCAGTTCCGCGTGGAAGTATTCAACATCCTCAACCACCCGAATTTCCTTGCTCCCGTTGATAACGAAGTACTCTTCAACGGCGGCAGCCTGTCCAATGGGCTGGACGCATCGTCGGCCGGATTGTCCCCAAGTAAGATCGATTCCACTTCGGGCGATTCGCGCGAGATCCAGTTCGGATTCAAGCTGAACTTCTAACCGTTATAACTTCTCTCTGATTGGGGAAGCCCGTCGAACCGGCGGGTTTCCCCGATTAGTTTGTTGAGCCGCGTGCTCAGACTCACGTCCAGTAGGATTCTTCTGGCAGAACCTCGGGCCAACTCTTGTCTTGGGCCAGATAAAAGTCACGACGCCAATTTCAGGGACGGAAGACCATCTAATATTTTGTGAAGCAAGTATCGGAGTGACTATGCCTGGTGCAATAGATGACGGACAGTTGCCGATCGTGGCTGTGCTCTCCACGGGCGGTACGATCGCAAGCAAGCAGAACCCATCAAAGGGCGGCTATGAAGCGGTACTGACCGGCAAAGATTTAGTGGCGGCGTTGCCCGCGATTGAAAAAGTTGCACGTGTTCTGGTCGAGCAAATTTCAAATATTTCCAGCTCGGATATGAATCCTGAGCTCTGGGTGCGGCTGGCCCAAAGAGTAAACGAACTGCTGGCTATGCCCGAACTTGCCGGCGTGGTGATCACTCACGGCACTAACACGCTGGAAGAAACCGCGTATTTCCTGGATCTGGTTGTAACCAGCTCGAAGCCTGTAATCCTGGTCGGCGCGCAGCGCCCGGCTTCCGATTCCGACTCTGACGGTCCGCGAAATCTTTTGGATGCGATTCGGGTATGCGTTCCGCCGGAGGCAAGGAACCAAGGGGTTTTGGTGGTGATGAACGGACAGATCAATCCTGCGCGTGACGTCACGAAATCGAATACCAGCCAGGTGGAAACATTTCGCAGCCTCGAGTTTGGGCCACTTGGACTGGTCGATGTGGATGGCGTTCGTTTTTATCGCGCACCGTTGCGACGCCAGACAATTCCGATTTCGCCTGAGACGCAACTGGGCCGCGTTGAAATCATCATGAACTATGCCGGCGCGGATGGTTTGCTGATCCGTTCCTTGATAAATGCGGGGACGAGCGCGGGCGCGATTGATGGATTGGTGATTGCCGGCTTGGGCCTCGGCTGCGTCAGCAGCTCCATGTTTGACGCGATACAAGAAGCGCGCGCCAAAGATATTGCCGTGGTGATCAGCACGCGAGTTCCCACGGGGCGAATTTTTTCGCTCTCGGCCATGAAGGGATGTTCCCTGACGCTGAAGCAAATCGGCTGCGTGCTGGCGGATAACCTGAGCCCTCAAAAGGCCCGCGTTCTGCTCCTGCTGGCGCTTACCAAAACGCGCGAACCCGAAAGTTTGCAGAAATATTTCGATGCTTGAAATTATTCGCGTCTACGAAATCGGAAGCTGAAATGTTTGAACTAAATTTTTTTCGATGGCAACCTTGCCTCTCATTTCAAATGAGCGATAAGAGTTGACTAAAATCAAAAAGGTGAATCTCAATTATGACTTTGCCCAGTGAACGTTCCAAGTATTCCGCAATCATAGATCGGCCGAAGCTGAAGCTGCCAAACGGAGAGCGCATCATCGTCTGGACCGTCGTAAATGTGGAAGTGTGGGACATCTCCCGCCCCATGCCGAGGCAGGTGCTCGCGCCGCCCACCGGCGTAACTACATTGCCGGATGTTTCGAATTGGAGTTGGCACGAATATGGCATGCGCGTTGGTTTCTGGCGCTTCCATGCGCTGTACGAGCGGTTGGGAATCCGCCCGAGCCTCTCGATTAACGGCCGCGTGTGCGTGGATTACCCGCGCATCGCGCAAGCCTGCAAAGATTCAGGCTGGGAGTTCATGGGCCACAGTTACGAACAAGGTCCTATCCACAACGAGAAAGATCAACCAGGGATGATCGCTCGCACCGTCTCGACGATTAAGGATTTTACAGGCAAGCCTCCAATAGGCTGGATGGGGCCGGGACTGACCGAGACGTACGATACGCCCGATTACCTCAAGGCCGCAGGCATCCAGTACACCGCGGATTGGGTTTACGATGATGAGCCCACCGAGATCGAAACGAAACATGGTCCCCTCGTCACGCTACCTTACACGCTGGAATGCAATGACATTTCCATGATGGCCGTCCAGCACCATGAAGCCCCTTACTGGACTCAAAAATGTACGGATACTTTTGATCGGCTCTACGAAGAAGGGGCGGACCGCCCGCGAGTCATGGCGATCGCCATACACCCGTACATCAGCGGGCAGCCTTCGCGAATTAAATATCTTGAAGCTGTTTACGATTACATGGCCAAATTTCCGGGTGTGTTGCACTGGAACGGCGAGCAGATTCTCGATTGGTACAGGAAAGCCAAAAAATAACGCAATCTGAATATTTTTTGGATTCAGGGGGGCCGAGCTTCAGCTCGGCCATTCGAGTTGCATCGGATCGCGGGCTCTAGCCCCTGAAGCTTCAGGGCTGAGGCGCCGATCAGACCTGGCAGATGGTCGGGACTGAAGTCCCGACCTCCTAAGGAATCGCAACAACCAAATTCTTTTCAATTTAAGACAGCACTAGAATTTTCGAGAAATTGTTTTGTAGCATCTACGAATGTATACTCGCCGTATTAATCCGATCCTTGCGAAAAACAAAGAGAGCAATTCCACATCTGCGGCCAGCGGTTACTGATTAATTTCTGCCGACCGAACCATCGCGCCAACGAGAGGAGCGAGAACCATGAGCCCATTGTCGGAACCAACGAGGAGAGGCGTGATGAAGTGGGGGCTTGGACTCGCTGGGCTCCCCGTCATTTCTCAAGCAATAGGAACTGCGGCTGCGGGCGAAGAGAAACCCGTGCACTCAAAAAGACGCAGCGGGGTCACCGCTTCGCTCAGTTCCGGAGTTTCTGTATTCTACAAGGATGAATGGCTCGGTGCGCCCTGGCTGGATTCCGATCCTGTCGTTCTCCTCCACGGCAATTCGGAAACCAATGAAATCTGGTACGGCTGGGTGCCGCAAATGGCTCAGCATTACCGCCTGCTTCGGCCCGATCTCCCGGGATTCGGTGATTCGACAGCACCAGCTAATTTTGAATGGTCGCTTGCGGGTTTCGCGAAATTTGTGGCGGATTTTCTCGACTCGCTTGGAATTCGTTCCGCGCACATTGTGGGCGCGAAGACGGGAGGCGCGATCGCCATGCAATTTGCGGCCACCTATTCCCAACGCACGCGTTCCGTGGTTGTGGCCAGCGGGCCGTTCACTGCGCTCGACCCGAAAGTCGGGCAGAACCCCCAGCAGATAAGGCTTGGCTCAGCCGCTACACCGGAGGAAATCGCTTATTTCGACAAGATGCGCGACGAAATGCGTCCAGAAACAAAGCGGCAAGTGGAGACCATGCTTGGTTCAATCAACATGGATGATCTCCTTCCAAAAATTTCCGCGCCAACGCTGATCATCACTTCTGATCAAAGCGCCCTGCAAACCGTGGATACGGTTCTGCACTACAAATCGAAAATTCCGAATGCAAGATTGCTGGTCCTTAGAAGCGACGCATATCATGTGGCCGTTGCAAACGCTGACGAGTGCGTAATGAATGTTCTCGCTTTTTACAAACAGTCAGTCAAGGCTTAACGATCTGCGCTGTGGGAGTGTCACCATTCGTGACACATTTGGCTCTTATAGTGGCGATGAGTGGACATTGCATAGCTGTTGCGCCCGATACCCAATCAACCTAAGTTGCCCAGGCTGATTCGGTATTGGGCTGCGGCGATGCTTTATTTCTGGTTCTGGAAAATCGACTTGGGGATCAGTGCATGGATGCCTTTGACGCCATCGACGGCCTGCGTCACGACCAGGTCCATGGATGCGCTCATCAACATGTAGGCGTCCTCCCGCGAAAGGCCTTTCGTCTCCACGAGGAAATTGAGCATCTCGTGCGTCGCAATTTTGGCGGCCTGGTTTAAATCTTCGTCGAAGCCCATGGTCATATATTGAGTGGGCGTTTCCGCTCGCGGCCAGCCAAGGCGTTTTCCTTTGTGGACAATGACCTGGATCTCGCCCTTCAGGGAAGTTTCCACGGCGGAAAGGGCAACTTCGCCATCCCCTTGCGCCGCGTGGCCATCGCTCAAGGAAAGCAATGCTCCCGGAACGTGAACCGGCAGGTACAACGTGCTTCCCGCGCCCAGATCGTGATTGTCCATGTTGCCGCCGTTGATGTTGGGAGGGCCGCTGATCACTCGTCCCATTTGCGATGGCGGCGCCACTCCGATATCACCCCAGAATGGTTTCACGGGAATCACAACGCCCGGCTCGTATTCAATCGTTTTCTTATTTAAATCAATCCACATCACGCGGTCTTTCGCGTAGGGAAATTCATCGGGCAGCACGCCGCGATGCGGGCGAAAACTTTGCGCGGCGATCGGCAGCCACACATCGACCGAAAGAATACGGATCTCCAGCGTGTCTCCCGGCTCCGCGCCATTCACATACATGGGGCCGATGAGCGTGTGATCGCCGCGCTCGCTATCCTGAACGCCCTCGAATGCGGCGTACAGCTCTGGCGGAATTTTTTCTTTAGGCACGCCAAGATTTTCAAAATATTTCGGATTGCCCGTGGTGGTCCACACGCGGACCTTGTCGCCGGAATCAATTGTCAGGACCGGCTTAAGCGTCGCATCGTAATAGCCGCGATGCACGGTGGTGGGCGATGATTTCAGTTCGTAAGTTTTTCCGGAACTTTGAGCGCCTGCCCGCACTCCAAGAACTAGCAAGCCGACGAAGAGGATTGCTGCGCGTCGTTTTATCATTGGAATCCCCCTGAAAAATTCTGTCGAATAATTTCTATATTTATTTTTGGAACCGCTCGCATTCTATATCGGCTGGCGCAGTCCGTCATCCATGAGAGAAGTTGTAGCCCGCCTCTGAAGAGGCGGGCTACAGCAGATATGCCAAATTTTGAGGATGTCAGCAAAGCCAAGCGATCTCATAAATGGTGATTGTGGGTCGCGGCTTCAGCCGCGACGTTCAGTGACAGGAAAATCAAGGGCTTTAGCCCCTGAAGTCCTATGGAGTGCCTGGTGGTAGCCATTTATTTATGAAATGACCTGTTCGTCGACCCAGGCAGGGAATTGACTTTGACTCATAAAGTTTCGCCCGCTAGTGTTGTGAAGCATTTATGATTTTATTCGGAGGATACTCATGGGTTCGTCGTCAAAGATTGCCATCATCACCGGCGCAGGCAGCGGAATCGGAAGGAGCGTCGCTGTAACTCTTGCTCAAAATGGTTACGCAGTGGTTCTTGTTGGCCGGAGGAAAGAGCAGTTGGATGCCACTGCGCGCGAAGCAAGTCAAGATCCTTCCCTAACGTTGGTTATGCCGGCGGACATCACCGATCCCCGCTCGGTGCGCGAAATTTTCGCGAAAACAAAACAGACTTTCGGGCGGCTCGACCTGCTGTTCAACAACGCCGGCATTTCCGGCCCGGGCTCGCTGCTGGAAGATTTAACGTACGAGCAATGGAAGTCCGTGGTCGATACGAATCTCACGGGATCGTTTCTTTGCACACAGGAAGCTTTCAAAATCATGAAGAGCCAGGAGCCGCGCGGCGGGCGCATCATCAACAACGGCTCGATTGCCGCGCACAACCCCCGGCCGAATTCCGCGCCCTACACGTCAACAAAACATGCAATTACAGGCCTGACAAAAGCAACTTCGCTTGACGGCCGGAAGTACGACATCGCCTGTGGCCAGATCGACATCGGAAACGCGCTGACCGAAATGGGAGAAAAAATGAAGAAAGGCGTTCTCCAGCCGTACGGAGAAATTGTGCCTGAGGCCACAATGGATCCCGCGGATGTCGCACGCGCAATTTTATACATGGCGTCTCTCCCTCTCGACGCCAATGTCCAATTCATGACCGTCATGGCGACCAAAATGCCTTTCATCGGCCGCGGGTAGTGATAAGCGTATGAATAAAATACAACTGGGAACTATTCTATTTTTTGTCGGTGTGATTCCATCGTACCCTCAAATCTTGTCTGCAAATCCGGGACTCGAGCAATCAAAAAGTGGTCTATGTGATTTGATGAAAAATTCCGATCTATACAGCGGTAAGACAGTCAAAATAACAACAACTCTTCGCACTGGTCCAGAGAGCTTTTATTTTTATGACAATTCTTGCAAGGCTTCTATAGTGGAACCTGACGTCATTGCTGATGTTACTTATGTAGAGGGATACGATTTCTCGACCAAACTTCAAAAGAATCTTAATCGATTGTAATTAGACTCAGGTGCGGCGCAAGTTACGATTGTGGGAATATTTATCGATGGAAAAGTCCGAGATTATGGGCGTATGGATTGCTGTCGATACATGTTCAAGGTGCAACAACTGCCTGTTGTGAACAAGGCCGAGAGAGCCGAAAGGCGACGTAAAGATGCATGGAGTCCCAATCCCCGACCCTCAAGGTCGCCAAGGGAACGACACGCATATCGGAAGTATTACTGTATGTAAACATACAGAGGTGTGATTCAATGATGCGTTGTAGGAAAGGCTGTCGAGTGGAAATGTCCGTGCCACCCGCCCCGAACTATCAGAAACAAAATGGATTGGCAAAGCAGCATGAAAGTCATCTTGACCTAGGCGAAACCGTTAGCTAGGCTTCTGCATCAGACTGATGTGGAGATATTTATGCCTGCCGCAGCTGATAACCCAAGAATCGAAGCATTACGAAGAGCGCCACCGGATGCCTGGATTGCACTTTCCGAGGACGAAAGCCGAATTGTGGCAACTGGTAATACTTACGAAGAGGTAGTACAGAAGTGCCAAGAAGCCGGAGTCGAAGAACCAGTTTTGATAAAAACTCCACACAATTGGCTCTCTCTCTCAGTGTAAACCGACATTGAGATTCCCTTACAAGAACTATCCAAATAACAAGGGGGGAATTGACTGGTGGGCATTATTGCCTGTCCAGATCTCAAATCACGTTAAACATTCCCCGCCGACCAAGAGATTTGAGGCTTTGGTGGATACAGGCGCGTCTAATTGCATTTTCCACGCCTCGATGGGAGAGGCAATTGGTATTGACATTGACAGTGGTGAAGAAGATCAAACTGTTGGCGTTTCTGGTAAACCGACGACAGTCTACTTGCACAATATCTCCCTTCATGTTCCCGGTGGACACGTTTTCAAAATAAGAGCAAGTTTCAGTTACGACCTTCCAATAGCTGGAATTCTTGGACGGAATGGTTTTCTTGAACATTTCAAGGTCTTATTTGATCCGTCTGGAAATCCTGCCGGATTCGAAATTGAAAGATTTTACGTCGTCTAGTTTCCTTAAGAAGAGTCACTCCCCCAAATTGTTTTCGGTTGCAATCTTTCCGGAAGTGTACTATCAACAACTAGTAAGGCCAATACTACGGTCCTGTCTACGTCAGCTGCCGAGGAGTACCTATGAACTCTAAATTATCTGGTCGCCGAAAATTCCTGAGGGATAGCGCCGCACTGGTTGGTTTGGCTGCTGGAGTTGTGCCGGTTGCAGATGCGCAGATGTCCCATACTGAGGCCACTGCGGCGCCCGCGAAAGAGACTCCGAAAGACAACAAGGAATGCAAAGACAATAAGGACCTGATTGCGTATGGCGAGCGCTCGCGTTACGTGAAATCGGTGCGCATTCCGGTGATGGAGAGAATGTCTCCGGATGAGTTCGGAATGACGTTTCACGTGCTGTCGCCGCTGCAGGATTCGGTAGGAATGATTACGGCTTCGTCGCTGCATTACGTCGCGACCCATCGCGGCTCCTATATCCCGGACATCGACCCCGCTGAACACCGGCTGATGATTCACGGCATGGTGGACAGGCCGCTGGTTTTTACGGTGGATGAACTGAAGCGCCTGCCGTTTGTGACGCGCGCACATTTCCTGGAATGCAGCGGAAATCGCGCGAGAGCCTCGCATAAAAACGTGCAGCAGTCGCATGGAATGACCAGTTGCTCCGAGTGGACGGGCGTGCCCTTGTCACTTTTGCTCAAGGAGGCTGGCGTGCAAGAAGGCGCGGCCTACGTCGTAGCCGAAGGGGCGGAAACCGTGAAGGGTGCGACGAGCCTTCCGCTCGCCAAGGTGATGGACGATTGCCTCGTTTGCTACGGCCAGAATGGCGAGCCCGTGCGGCCGCAGCACGGATTCCCGCTTCGGCTGATCGTGCCCGGCTATGAAGGAATTCATAACGTGAAATATCTGCGGCGAATCAAGGTGGTCGAGAAGCACTATATGACCTACAACGATTACGGACATCTCGCTGACGATTCCCGCGTCGCCGCGCTTAATCGCCAGGTGGGGCCGAAATCGGTCATTACGTTTCCTTCGGGAGATCAGAAGTTGCCCGGCCCCGGCTTCTACGAAATCACGGGCTTGGCATGGTCGGGCTCGGGCGCGGTTAAAAGCGTGGATATCTCACTCGACGGCGGGCAGAATTGGACCCCGGCTGAACTTCGATCACCGGCCTATCCGATGGCGCATACACGATTTGGCTTTAACTGGAAGTGGGACGGCAAGGAATGCGTAATCATGTCACGCTGCACGGACGAATTGGGGACCGTGCAACCCTCGCGCGCCGAAATCGCGAAATACTGGGATAAACCAAACACCGCCGATCTCCAGATTCGCGGTCTCGACAATAGTATCTTTCCGTGGCGGGTGGCCGCCGATGGGAGCATTCACAATGGGCTCGCGTAAGCTTCTCTTGCTTTTGATGATTGTGGGATTGAGCCAGATTTGCAGAGCGCAGTCGCCTACCTACGGCGTGGGCAGAACTCCCTCTCCTGAAGAAATTCAGAAGTGGGATATCTCCATCGGCCCTGACGGAAAAGAACTCCCACCAGGCCACGGAACCGCCGTGGAAGGCTCGGCAGTTTTTCTTCGCAAAGGTTGCTTTACCTGCCACGGTGAAAAAGGTTCGAATGGCCCCGCTCCCACATTGATCAAGAGCGACGGAAAGACCAAGTCGCCTTATCCTTGTCTCACGCCCTGCGTGAACGATTTAAACGTGATGTCGCTGCACGCGCCTTATGCGACGACTATCTGGGATTACATCAACCGCGCCATGCCTCTCACCAAAGAGGGCACTCTAAAGCCGAATGAGGTTTACTCGCTGGTGGCCTTTCTCCTCTACAACAACGGCGTCATCAAAGAGGACGAGGTCATGGACCAGCAGAGCTTGCCAAAGGTGAAGATGCCGAACCGGGATCATGTCGGTCTGGCTCCGGAATGGAAGCATGGGACACCCAGGCTTGCGGGTTACCCTTGATCCCTGGTCAATGCTGTGGAAATCGTTTTGTCCTGGGTCGGCGATCTAGATCCAAAGCTTGGAACCCAGAGCTAGATTGACGGTGACTGCCCATGTACAGTACATCAGCCAGACTCCCGTCAAGCATTGGAACAGCGCAACGACTCGCGAACCGCCGGTCCAACCCGCCAGATGCTCCAGAATTTCTACAAGATAGATCAACGTCAGACCGATGAAGACAATCATCACGGGAATATCTCCCGCCTTGCCGAAAACGTAAGTTCCCAGGACGGAGATGAAGCAATACGCAATGGCCATCCAACCGTCTGGCGCTCCGCTCGATCCGATGTAACGCCGGTAGGCCATCGCAAACCAGTGGATGCCGTACACAGTGAATGCCACTCCCGCCATGTAAAGCGGCGCTGCGTTTCCGAAAACGTTGAACCACGTTAATCCTACGATCAGATATACGCCTGTGATGAACTGGCAAAAGCCGGGCATCCAGAATCCCCATAATCCCATTGTCCGATCGACATCTGGGCCGCCCTTAGGAAAACCAAAAAGAGCTTGTCCACCCCAGATGAAGTAGCCGGTTCCGAGACCGAAAAACCCGATCGCGATGGGCCAAAACGACGAACTGCCAAATGTAACTGTTTCCGGTGTCATAGTGTTAAACCTCCTCTGATTCAATTGATTCAATTCAAGAAATTAGACCAAGAGCAATTCAAACCTCGCGGCGGACCAGACTCCTGCGGAATTCGGTGACGAAATGCAGTCACTTGTGTTATCCGCTGTCCACATGCTTTCTTTTATTAGCAACCTCCCTTACATTCCGCGCGACGAAAATGATTGTCATGCTCGCGAACGCACAGGCCGATGTGGCTCTAGTTGGGCCGGTTCGTCCGGACGGGATAATGAAAGCCCGACTTTGAAAAGTTGTATTGGAAGTAAGCGTACGGATAACCGTAATCGATTCCCCCAGTAGTCGTTTTAAGAAACTGTCCGGCGAACAGACGGGCATAGCCAAAGCCAAAGTTCAGTCCCTTGTTCAATGTGTATTCAAAAGCGAGGTCGAGTTCGTTGCCGATGTGGCGGCTCGCGCCGGGATGGGCGGGAATGGCGATGGCGCCGCTGCTGGCGTAGAAATTGTCATTTGCGGTGACGAGCCAGTAGACTACAAATGCCTGTTTGAGTTTCCACCTTTTGGTGGGTTCTTCTTCCACGCCGGCTCGGAATTGCTCTATGTTCCGGCGGCCAACCTGATCGGTAAAACCTAACTTGTCATGGTTGGAAGGATAGAGCTGGTCAAATGTGTTCCAGTTACGGCCCGCCGGATTTTTCGTTCCGGAAGCGTAATTGCCCTCGATAAAGATTCGAGGCGACGCGGCCACATCGCTGAATGTTTTCCCGAAGCTGGCGTAGCCTGCCCACGCGCCGATGGAGTAATTTCCGAGAGAGCCTTTCTGCCCGTCAAACTCGGTGTCGTAATCGAAATCGGCGGGAAGCTCGCCCTTCCAATGAAGACCGATGGTGGTTTCATTGAGGTGCCCGTGGCCGACCTCTTCTGGAAGGCCAGGATTCGAAGGCGCGACGCGCCAGAGAACATACGGTTCGAATGTGCCCTTTGGAACGATGTTATTGAAGCTCCCATAGACCCCATAAAAGTTGTTGCCCGGCAGCGCGTTGTGTAAGTCGGCGTTGTCGCCCGGCACGACGGAAGAGGCGAAGATGCTGACCTTGAAATCCGATTGATGAAGATCGACGCGCGCGACGTTGAAAGTGCGGCCGACATTGAGCCAGTTGGATGGCCCGATGACGCGCTCGTCGCCGAAAAGCAAAACCTGGCGACCGCCAGCGGCATCCACCCAACCTGATGTGGAGCTGCCAACCTGCGCGTAACCTTCCCAGAGAGTCCAAGTATCCTGGAATGGGTTGGCCTCGGCGGTGTGGTAATTGAAAAAGAGGCGAGCGTCTTGTACTTCTCCGTGGAAACTCAGCCAGTCTTTGGGCTGAATGATCACACGTATCCGCAGGCGGTCCAACAGGTAAAAATCATTGACCGCCCGGTTGCCAATACCCGTGGGGCCTTCGATACGATTGCGATATTGGCCGCCAATGAACAGCCAATGCGGCAAAGTGTCATCGAGCATGTCTACGGGAAACAGCCAATTCGGCGGATCGGGAGCGACAACCTCGTCGGGTGCAGCATTGGACTTGCGGGACATAGTTGAGTCGGAGTCCTCTTGAGCATAGACACGGCCGGGAGCTATGGCGGCAACGCCGACGAGCAGCGCTAGCAGAATGTATTTTCTTATCAAAATCTGATCACAGGCCAGGACTAAAGCCCTGTTTTTCTTGGTTTTTTGATATGCGGCTCAACAGGTTGCGTAGAAATGACCTTGTTCTGTCATTCAGAGCGGAGTGAAGAATCTTTAAGTATAGGAAAAGGAACAAGGAGAGATTCTTCGCTTTGCTCAGAATGACAGGGTATTGGGTTTTTCCGCAGCCTGTGAAACCGCGACCCACAAACCATATTTATGGGATGGTTTCTAATTCCAATCATGCACTGGGCAAAATTGAATGCAGCCAAATTAGTAAGCGCATCCGTTTCTGAATATTTTCTCGGGCGCTCCAAACCTCCTGTGTGGTTTATCCCGGAATCACAAGTTCCTTATCCGCGGGGATTTTTGCGATCTGTTCCTGGCTAAGATTTAAATGCGAGGATACTGTTTCCGGGGGCAGGCGCCTGAGCCAGTTATTCAGCGAGACGTCGACAAACCGATCGGACTTGAACATTTCCAGAAACATGACATCCGTATTGCCGGTGTTTTCGATGTAATGAGTCGCAACCCTGGGAACAAATCCGACATCGTTGGGATTGAAGTCCATCGTGCGGGCTCGTCCCCCGTTCATGATGATGGACATACGTCCTTTGCCGGCGAGCCAGAATTGCCATTCGGTGGCATTGGGGTGCCAGTGCAATTCGCGCAATGCACCTGGATTGAGGGTCACGAGAGCGGCGGCAATATTTTTGGAAACAGGAAAATTGTGAGAGTCGACGATCCGGACTTCGCCTCCGGGTGTTTTCCTTGTTGGGGGCATGGCTTCCAGCTTGAACGTATATTGGAACGGGGATTCCACGCGGCGTCCTCCAATCGCCATTTTGTCTTGCGCGAGTGATAGAGGAAGATTTGCCGGGAAAATATAAAGCTGTGCACTTTTAACCACTTTCGCAATGGTTTCCTTGTCGAGACACAAATTTTTCGCCAGGATGTTGCGCGGGGTATGCGCGATCGTTTCGGAAAGAAGGAAGGTGCCGTCTTCCGAGAAGTCACCTTCATCAAACACCAAAAGAAACTCGCAACCCTCCGGTTGAAGACCCTGAATGGAATGGGGGAGCCCCGCTGGAAACAGCCACAGATCGCCTTTGGCCACATCATCCATGAACATGGTTCCGTCGGGATTCATGACCGTGACACGTGCGTTGCCGGTGAGCATGATGGCCCACTCATCCGCGGTGTGCCAATGCAATTCGCGGAAGCTGCCGGCCGTGAGCCGCATATTTACTCCGGCCAGATCCCTTGAAGTTGGCAGCACCTTCGAGTTCACCTCATGCGTCCAGCCACCCTCCTGCACGCGTCTGTGCGCCAAGTCGAAGGAGTACCAGACGGGACCAATATCCCCAGAATCAGTTGGAGGAGGTGCGTTTGAACTTGGGTTTTCTTCCACTAGCGGCTTGTTTTCCTGTCCCGGATTGCTTGCAGAAGTATCTTTGTCAGCTTTGCGCGTATCTTGCGTCTCTTGCGCATGCGCGGTGAGTCCGGCTAGCGCTGCTGTCGCAATGGCCGTGGATCCGGCTCCCAAAAAATTTCTTCTCGAAATTCCATCCGTCCCCGGAATATGAATTTCACTACTCGGTGCAGGGTTGTTTGCGGCTTCGTGCGCGTTGCCCCCATTAAACTTTTCAAGTTCATTCATGATTGCTCTCCCCCGTCAGGCCTTATCTGGTAAAGCCCGCAATTAATAGTGCAAAGCAGATGCCAACTGCGCAATCGCAGGTGTCAAAGATATCTGCTGTGGTATCAATGGAGTCAGACGGTGAGGCAAGTGTTTTACACGCACCAGAAAATTCGGACGCCCGCATTGTGACAGGGTGTCATCATTTGGACAGCGGAGAGCGCAGGCAAACTTCGCGGGACGGAGTAGACCGCGCGTTGAAGGGAAGAGTCAGAATTAAATTTTGGACTTTGACTGTACTTGGACCGCACAGGCAACGATGAATTCATTCGGTTTCACTTCGCTATCAGCTGCGGATCCAAGTTAAAGAGCCTGCATGAAAACTGCAAGACTGGAATTTCAGCGGCTGAAAAGGTTGCGGAAAAAAGGCCTTGTTCTGTCATTCTGAGCGAAAGCGAAGAATCTCTCTTCGATTTAAGTATAGGGGAAAAAACAAGGAGAGATTCTTCACTTCGCTCAGAATGACATAGTATTGGGTTTTTCCGCAACCTGTAAAGCCGCTGCGGAAAAACTCGCACCATATCATTCCGAAGGGCGGTGTTCGTCCGAGGAATCTGCTGTTTCCTGGAAGCCGAGAAGATAAGCAGATCCCTCGCTTCGCTCGGGATGACAGAAAGTACTTTTTTCGCAGCCTGTAAAGCCGCACTCATTTTGCAAAATTTATGTCGTGGCTAAAGCCACGACCCACAAACATTCTGCGCTTCTCACGTAGACTCTAAACCCACTTCCCGCAATGATTCTGCGGTTCTCACACAAGCTCTAAAGCACCATCCTTGAAAAGCGTCAGTGGCAGGGCACTTCATCATGGTTTGTTGGCCGCAGGAATCTGTTTCGTTTTTGCTTCAACCATGAAGGTGTCCCGCACTTCCCATGATGGAGATGCAGGGTCAACCAGCCGGTACATCGCCGCCTTGAGCGTGTCGCGATCATATTCAAATTTCACATAGTGGAAGTTAGGGTAGGAGTTTTCCCGGAAAAGATCGGTGGGGTTGCGCTCGATGGTTTGCTGCGGGGCTCCTCCTCCGCCAGAGACCAGATACGCTACACCATCCTGTTCGAACCGTTCGTAGTTATGGATGTGGCCCGCAATGACTATGAATCTCGCATGGCGCTTCGGGCTTTCGCTCTTAAGCAGGTCAGCCAAAGCCATTTCATTCGGGCGGGGATTGTCGTCGGCACCCGCCTGGACATCGCCAACTGGCTCGTGATGCAAGGTGATGAATATGAATTGGAAGCTTACAGGCAGCGAAGCGATTTGGGCTTTCAGCCAACGGTGTTGGGGGCTGCCGGGCAACAGCGAGTCGTTGCTATCGAGTCCAATGACAAAAAGTTTCGTCCCTAATTGGACGGAGTACCAGCGATGGGACTTTAGCGCCGGAAACGCTTCCCACCAATTCTGCAGGCACTTCCGGACCTCGCATCCGGCAAACTCGTGGTTGCCGAGAACTGGGAAAATTCGCAAGTGCGCGTCGCGCCAAGCCTGCGTCTCGGTGTGGTAGATACCGTAGTCGGCTGGATCCCCACCACGCATCGTCAGGTCACCATTCAGGAGAACGGCGTCAGGTCTCTCCTGAGCGACGCGTGCAACTAATGCTCGTCGGGCATTCACGTTCTCGGCTGGAAGGGCAGCGGGATCCGTAAAGCGCATGTCACCATAAGCGATGACCGTGGTAGGTGTCCGCAATTCAGAGTTGCGAACAACAAACGTCGAGCCTGGTTTTCTAGTTTGAGCAGGCCCCTGCGAGTTCTTTTGCGACGTGGTGGTCTGGCCCGGACTGCCGATGGGGTATAGCAAAAGCAAAATTGAGATACCCAATACTTGCAATACATTTCCAGGGCCTCGTAGCATTCGTCTTCTCCAAAATTTTAATGTACTTGTAGCTCGTCGAATTGCTACTCAGGAGCGATTGAGCCATATCGTGAGATCGACATTGTGCTCGAAATAACTCTCCGGCGACAGTCCTTATGCGTTACCGTTTTTGCGCGGGCGGCAGCGATTTTTTACACAGACATCAAGGAGATTTTTGACACAAGGGATGACGGCAGGGGTTCGAAACAGAACCCCTGCCGCATTGCACGTTTCCCGCGAAGCGATTACCAAAGCAGCTTAATTCCGAACTGAATCTGCCTTGAGGTTGTTGTGGTGGAAGTGATCACTCCCGCGGAGGCATTGGGCACACCGGCCGAATCAAAAATGTCCGTGCCGGTAACCAGCGGTGGAACCTGGTAGTTCGCCCGATTGAAAATGTTGAAGGCTTCCGCGCGGAACTGCACGTTGATTGAATCACCGACGTGGGTATTCTTGACCAGCGAGAGGTCGAGATTGACGAGCCCCGGCCCGATCAGAATATTGCGTCCGGCATTGCCACCCAGGTTAATGCACGTTGGAGCGGCGAAACTCGGATTGCAGTATTGGTTGTAGAACGCGGTTGACGGTGCCGTGGGGACTGCGAAGCATTGCGTTTTTATGTAGTTGTTGGGATTTCCAGGGTTGACCAGCGAACTGCAGCCGGGGCCGCCAAGCCGGTTGGGAAAGGCCCAGGGATCGGAGCTGCCCAAACCGAGCGGGTCACCATCGGTGCCGAAGGTCGGGGTAAAGGGAACGCCCGAGTTGGCCTTGAGGAGCGCGCTCGTCTCCCAGCCCTTCGCGACCCAGGCCAGTGGCCCGTTGAGCGAACGGGGGCCGGGAATCTGCCACGTCCCGGCGATGACCAAGGTTTGGGACACGTTGAAATCCGAAAGTCCACGGTCCTGACTAAGGTCAAACACGTGGAGGCTGGATGGGCTCGAAAGGAATTCGTCGCCGACGATGGTCGAGGAGTTGGTATCGATGCTTCGGCCCCACGTGTATGAACCGCGAATCTGGAAGCCGTGGGCCAATCTTTGCGTCAGGTTAACCTGCAACGCGTCATAGAACGAGTTGCCCTCCCATTGCATGGATCGGATTTCGCCGTAGTTCGGATTCACGAGCGTGCCGTTCAACGGCCACACGTAACCCGAAGGAGTGGAGATGGGTTGCACGATATTGGAATCGTCGACTCGTTGCGGTTGGTGGACGCCGCGTGAGCCAACATACCCAACGGTTGCAGTAAGGTCAGACGTGAGTTGGCGCTGGATGTCCAGGTTCCACTGCATGACATAGTTCCGTTTTGGGTTCTGCTCGATCCAAGACACGGACTGCGAGTTCGGCGACAGTTGTGCGAGTCCGCCCTGATAAAACGAACCTGCCGGGAGATTCGAGGTGGACTCCAATGTATAGAAGGGAGCTGCCCGGGTTTCCATGTTCTGGAATTCGTAAGGCAAAGGAAGCACGTCAAATATTCCGAAACCAGCGTGGACGACCGTACGGCCGTCACCGAGGGCATCCCACGCCAAGCCGACGCGGGGTTCGAAATTTTTCGTCGTAGGATTCGCGAAAAATGGGCTGCCCAGATGGTTCACTGAACTCGTCAAGCTCAGCAACGAGGAAATTTTCCCGTCCGTCTCAGTTGGCACGGTGGTCATTTCGTAGCGCAGTCCGAGGTTCAGAGTGAGATTGTGACGAACGCGCCAATCATCCTGCGCATAACCGGCGAAGAGCTTTTGCCGCAGGTTGCGCGGAGTTGTCAGTCCCGGAAGCGCCGCACGAAATCGTGAAGGCTGGTTGGTAAGAAAATCCTGGAGAGTTCCGAAGGAGTAGAGTCCGGTTACATAGGAATTGTACAAAATGTCGGATTGCATGTCTTCGAAGTCAAAGCCCAGTTTCAAAGAATGCCGCCCCATCGCCAGGGAGACATCATCGGAGAGTTGGTAGGAAGCCCAATTGAAGTGCGTGGAGTCCTCGGTGCCGCCCTTGAACGCCGTGAGGCCGCCAACGCTCATCTGCGCGGCGAGCTGTCCCGGAACTGCGCCAAGCGACAAATCCCCAGCAGCGGGGTTCAGAGCTGTGGCGCTTTGATTGTCCTTCACCACGTCGCGATTGATCCCAAACCGCAGAGTGTTCAAAGCCGATGCGCTGAACGTGTGGTTCTCTTGCAGTGAGGTGGTATAGCGCGTGGTGCGATCGGTGAGGAGAACGTCGTCCAAACTGTCGGGCGAGCTGTAGGGAGTGTCATCGAATCCATAAGTCCCAAATAAACTATCTTTG